>Ga0105099_10001364_pt1 | contig 15450 bp, 14 predicted proteins | sample PPLLak3cmMay2015_2_FD_79138 | JGI IMG/M metagenome (GOLD analysis project Ga0105099, IMG submission 79138) | Freshwater sediment microbial communities from Prairie Pothole Lake near Jamestown, North Dakota, USA - PPLs Lake P8 Core (1) Depth... | ecosystem: Environmental > Aquatic > Freshwater >... | reverse complement strand
TCAGGTTTGAGAGCAAGGCGCAAGCCGATGAAAAAGCGCAGCATACACGGTAGTATGTGAGCATTTTGAAGAGGCTTGCAACACAGCTATCAGACCTCAGGCGGGGTTTTGAAACGACTTCTATAACAACAACCTTCCGGCACATTAAAGCTTCTGAATAAGGTCACAGAGAAGACGCACGCCGAAACCGGTTCCTCCGGCGCCGCAGTAGTCCGTCTCTTTTTTTACATATGCAGGTCCTGCAATATCAATGTGAGCCCACCTCGTATCTTTTACGAATTCGGAGAGGAATAAAGCAGCGGTTATGGCTCCGCCCCATTTCGAGCTGCTCATGTTGCTTATATCTGCAAATTCACTTTTCAATAATTCCCTGTAATCTTCAGGAAGGGGCATCCGCCAGCAGCGTTCACCTGTCCTTTTTGCGGATAGAATTATTTTTTCCGCCAGCTCATCGTCGGTGGAAAAGAGTCCAGCGATCTTTTCTCCAAGCGCAACAACACATGCGCCGGTTAAGGTTGCCACGTCTATCAGAATGTCCGGTTTGTATTCTTTAAGGACGTAAGAAATCGCGTCGGCAAGAATCAACCGTCCTTCTGCGTCCGTATTGTTGATTTCAATTGTTTTCCCGTTATAACCTGTAACAATATCTCCGGGTCTCGCGGCATCTACTGAAGGCATGTTTTCAGCTATAGGAATTACCCCGATTATTCCGACCTTTGGTTTAATTTTCGCGGAAGAGATAAGTGTTGCGGCAACCGCTGCAGCGCCTGACATATCCATTTTCATATCTTCAAGAGATCCGGAGGGCTTTAAATTTATTCCGCCCGAGTCAAAGGTAATGCCCTTACCGACAAGGGCTATGGTTTTTTTTGCGCCTTTCGGAGTATATTTAAGAATAAGAAGTTTTGGCTTGTTTTTACTTCCGGATGCAACGGCAATCATTGCTCCGAAACCGAGACGCTTGAGATTGTTATAATCAAATGCTTTTATAACAAGATTCTCCTTCTTTGCTATTGAAGCTATATCTTTTGCAAACTGCTCCGGCTTTTTTAAGTTTGAAGGTGTGCTGACCCATTCTCTGGCAAGGATTGTTCCGTTGCAAACAGTTTCAACCTGTGAAGGCAAACCCGAAAAATTTATCATAATCCGGGGTTCGACGAATAAATCGATTTTATCAAGCGGTTTATTTTTCTTATCTTCTTTATATCTGTTGAAGAGATGATTCCCCAGAAAAGCTCCTTCCAGCATGGACTCAAGAACCTCTTTTATTTCCATCCCGAGTATTCCTGAAGAAGGCGCTGCGATTATAATGTTTTTGATTCCGTTTTTGATGCATTTTTTTACTGCTTTCCCGCACACTGAACGCAACGATTCAGTATCAATCGTATTTATTTTCCCCAAACCGAGAAAGATTATCCGCGGTGAATTTACGGCAGGCAGGTTGTAAAGAGTTAATTCGTCACCCTTTGCTCCCCTGAATTCTTCTGCAGTTGCCGTTTTACCTGCAAGAGACATGACTTGTTCATTTTCATGCAATTGCGCGTCTTCGGCTACCGGGATAATGACGGCATCCGTCTTAAATTTGTAAAGATTGCCTGTTTTAAAATTCAGCATTTTGATTCCTCTCATTAAATTGAAGCCCTCCGCAGCAAGAGACTGGGACTCTTCGACCGTAGGGAACAGCGTCTATTTGTAATTCGCTCGTTAACCCCGCTGCAAGCATCAGGGAATGCACTATCGGTTTCTTTTCCGGCGGACATTTTGCTGGAGCATCAACCTTTTTGTGCTTTATAATTTTCCCTGATCCTGTTCATCATGGATTCAAGTTCATCAAGAAAGGGCGCTGTTATCGCGCCCGGGTCTTCCTTTGCCGCGTGTTCGATTTTCTTTGCTTGATTTGAAACCTCTGAGAGACCAAGGCTTGAAGCGGCGCCCTTGATGGAATGGGCTGCTCTTTCGGCAGAGGTAAAATCGCCTTTATTCACTCCTGTTCTCAGTTGATCAATGTCGCTCATTGTTGTACTGATAAAGAGTTCAATAAGTTCCAGGTATTCTTCTTTGTCAAAGCCTATTTCTTCGGCCAGTTTTTCAAAGTTCATATTTTGTCTCTCTTAAAAACATACTTTTCAAGAGTTTCAAAGATGTTTTCCCTTTTAATGGGCTTTGTAATGTAATCATCCATACCGGCTTGAACACATCTTTCCCTGTCACCTATCATGGCATGGGCCGTCAGCGCTATTATCGGTATTGCTGCGTATCCGCGCCTTCTTAGCTCCATTGTCGCTTCCATTCCATCCATCTCGGGCATCTGGATATCCATAAAAATTATATCAAAAGCGTCCGGAGAAGATGAAAATATTTCAACCGCTTCACGGCCGTTGCCTGTGATTTCGACATGATACCCGGCCTTCGTGAGCATCATCTTTGCAAGTTTCTGATTCACGGGATTGTCTTCCGCAAGAAGTATGCGTATTGAATGCTTCATATCCTCTTTCACGGAATACTGGGTCATCATTTTTACTTCGTCCTGTGTATCCTGTTTTTCCGTGTTTTCTTTATCGGCCAGCACCCTCTCTATCATCTGAAACAGCCTGTCCCGCCGTATGGGCTTGCTCAGAAAACCGTTGAATCCGGCTTCTTTACATGTTTTCGCCTCACGTCCGGTGAACGAAGAAAACGCTATCATCAAAAGGCGTTCATAAGGACGCCCTGATTTCCTGACCTGGATTGCAACATCATATCCGCTTATATCCGGGAGCTGTATATCGCTGATGAAAAGATCAAATGATTTTTCACATTTCAGCGCTTTTTCCAGAGCAGGAATAACTTCTTTCCCATGGGTTAAGGAAACAACGGTTATTCCAGCTTTTTCAAGAACGTGTGAAAGTATATCAAGATTGGTTTTGTTGTCGTCCAGTATAAGTATATTTTTGCCGGAAAGGGATACAGGCGCAAACCTGCGTATCTTCGTGTTTTCCGTTTTTTTGAACCAGGCGGTAAAATGAAATGCGCTTCCTCTTTCCGGTTTGCTTTCAACCTGTATATCCCCGTCCATGAGATTAGCAATTTTCCGGCATATGGAAAGGCCTAAACCCGTCCCGCCGTATTTCCGGGTGGTTGAACCGTCAACCTGCCGGAAAGGCTCAAAAATAACAGAGAGTTTATCTTCCGGAATTCCTATGCCTGTGTCTCTTACAATGGAATGAATCTTGATCCTGTCTTCGGTTTCATCCTCCACATCGATAGAAAGCTCTATCTCTCCCTTTTCGGTAAATTTAGGGGCATTCCCCACAAGGTTTGTAAGAACCTGTTTGAATCTTAAGGGATCTCCTTTGATGAAGGAGGGAAGCCTGTCGCCCACATGGCAGAGAATATCAACAGGCTTTGAACCGATCCTGGGCCGTATCATGTCACAGACATCATACGCAGTAAGTTCAGGATCAAATTCAATTTCTTCAAATTCAATTTCTCCCGATTCTATCTTTGAGAAATCAAGAACGCTGTTTATAAGGGAAAGGAGAACATCCCCGCTTCTTTTTATCGTATTTGCAATATCGGCCTGGTTCGGATCAAGGCCGGTGTCGAGAAGCATGTCTGTAAATCCTATTATCCCGTTCAAAGGCGTCCTGATTTCATGGCTCATGTTTGCAAGAAATTCGCTTTTAGCCACATTTGCAGCTTCGGCGGCCTTTTTGGCTTTTTCCATCTCATCTTCAGCCATCTTCCTCAACTCCTCGGCCTTCTTCCGCTCGGTAATGTCTAATACGGTCGCTGTGGAGGCAGTTTTCCCGTTGAAAAGAACTGAAGATCCGTAAATCTCAAGATGGATTATTTCTCCGGTTTTCCTTATTCCTCTGAATTCATACTGAACCTGCTTAGCCTCTCCTGATAATCGCATGCGTATTTTATCTTCGACTACAGGCAGGTCATCAGGATATACGAGTTCAATAAATTTCATATTGTTCAGGCATTCCTCTATTGTATATCCGAAAATATCCGCAAATTTAGGGTTTACATATATGAAAACGCCATTCTGAATGAGATTGATGCCTACAAACGACTGATCTGCAAAGTTCCGGAACTTATTTTCGGATTCACGCAATTCGGACATGATTGAATTAATACTATCCACCATGGAGTTAAAGGCAATTGTTACCTGTCCTATTTCATCGTAACGCTTGATCTCAATTTTTTCCAGGCGGCCATTAGCAACATCTTCAGTTGCGCGGATAATTCTTTGCAGTGGAATCGTAACCAGCCAGTTGAATACGATGAAAAGGGTGAACACTACAACAATGGATATACCGAAAGTTCCGAGATAGATCAGTCTTTTTGCCAGTGAAATCGGCATCAAATAATCTTTTTCGTACATGAAACTTACAATGTGCCACTGCCAAAAAGGAAAGTATAAAGAATGTATTCGAGCGCGCTCACCCCCCATTTCCTGTATGATGATTTCCGTTTCGTTTTTTGGCAGTGCTTGAAGACGAAACTTTTTTTCCGGTAACTTGATTGAGGAGTCGAGCACATTTACGCTATCATCCATTATCAGTAAATTGACCTTATGCAGCTTTTTACTAATGGCTTTTATTTCCTCCATCGCCTCATTTTTCACCGCAGCGGTCATTTCGGAATCATTTTCCAGCTTGAGATCCATCAGGTAATTCATATGGTCTTCACAGATTTCAAGTCCCAGACCTGAAGCCAGTCTGAGTTCCGATTCAGTTCTTTCCTCTATGAATGAAAAAAGGGGGGGGGTCAGGTATCGGACAAATATCAAGGAAAGGGTAATGCCCACTGTCAAAACAGGCAGAAGAATGGATAAAAGAATTTTTTTTCTGAAAAAAGGCAGTTCAATTTTCACGAGCAGTATATTCCTATTTTTTAGAATATAGGTGGCGCGGTCTGCATTTTAGTCGGATAAACGATATGTTTTTCCCCATTTTGCCACTGAATCAGGATGGGGTTATGTCCGATCTGTTTTCCTGTATGGTCGACCTTGAACCGCCCGATCACAGTAACTGTGTCCAGCGATGAAATAAAGTCTCGTATCTTCTTGTGATCTAACGAATTATTATTGATTATTGCCTTTTCGATAATCTGGCAGGAAGCGTATGCAGACCCGGCATGGTATGAAGGAATTCTATCAGTAAACGATTTATAATCACTTATAAATTTTTTCGTTCCAGGAAAAGGAATTCTCTCATCCGGCTCCCATTGCGAAGGGCCAAAGACACCTTCAGAAATAGTTCCTGCCTTATTATAGAAATCGGGGTGTATCGGAGCAATTGTAATGCCTATAACTTTTGGCCGATATTTTGACTGATCCATAAAACGGAGAAGAGCATAACCATCCTCCGGGTAAGCAGACAACATTATCCCGTCCGGTTTGACGACTCTTGCCTCAGATAAAAGGCCGGGAAGATCCGTTTTGCCTGATTCATATCCTTTGCTGAGAGCCACCTTCAATCCGAATTGTTTTGCCCATGATTCGATACCTTTTGCGATATCAATATTGAAAGATGAATTTTCATAAAAGACAGCAACGGACTTCAGGTCGTTACGCGCCATCAGGTCTAGCAGTCCGATGAAATAGCGGTCTGCCGTGGCATACATTCCAAAAACATTTTTATAACCACGCTTCCAGATCTTTTCTCCAGAAGCACCGCTGGCAAGCATTACATAACCATGCCTTTCGCTGATTTCAGAGGCTGCAAGAGTCAGAGGCGTTCCGTAAGGGGAAAAGACTAAATCCACCTTATCTTCTTTGATGAGTTTCTCATAAAGCCGGCGCACCAGTTTCTCGTCGCTTTTGTCATTATAAAGCACCAGCTGAACAGGTCGCCCGAGAAGTCCGCCACGCTGGTTGACTTGGCTTTCCCATAACTTATATCCACCCAATATCATTGTTGATGGCTCACTGTATTTCCCATCCAGAGAGACCGATGCGCCTATGCGATAAGGTTTGGTTTCCGCGCTTGAAACTGACACTTCCGTCAGATAAAGACAGAATATTATAATTAATATCTTCTTTAATATAGTTGGCTTCATCTGACACCTCCTTTGCAGGAAATTTATCGATCTGTAATTTACTTATACATTGCTTCGATTTCATTTTTAAATATATCGAGAGCAACGTTTTTCTTCAATTTCATGGTCGGGGTTAAAAGACCGTTTTCTATTGTAAATTCCGGCACTATTGTAATTTTCTTGATCGATTCAAATGACGCAAATTCCTTATTTTTTTCAGCAATTTCCTCTTCGATCAGTTTCTTGATTTTTTCGTTTTTTATGAGATCGTTGATATCTTTAAATGCTATGCCGTTTGCGCCGGCATAATCCCTGACATTATCAGGGTCAACCGTAACAAGAGCTGAAAGAAAATTTTTCCTGTCGCCGATAATGCATACCTGATTGATATACTTGGATGTGGCTATGACTCCCTCGATTGCAGACGGAGCTATATTCTTTCCGCCGGATGTTATTATAAGATCTTTTTTCCTGCCTGTGATCCTGAGGAAGTTTTCAGAATCGATTTCACCGAGGTCGCCTGTATACTGCCATCCGTCTTCGGTAATGGTTTTTGCGGTTTCCTCCGGCATTTTGTAGTATTCTTTCATTACATTGCGTCCCCTGTACATAACTTCGCCTCCTTCTGAAAGCTTCTGTTCTATACCGGGACCCGGCTGGCCTACCCATCCGAAACGGAAATTGTTAAACCGGTTGAGATTTGTAAACGATGTGTTTTCAGTCATGCCTATTCCTTCAAGCACCAGTATCCCGGCCGCATGAAAGAATTTTGCTATTGTCGGATTTAACGGGGCTGCCCCGCTGATGCACCAGCGTACCCTTCCGCCAAGGGCAGCCTGAATTTTACTGAATACGAGCTTTGATGCAATCTGGTATTGTAAAGATGTTAACGCCGGAATGGACTTTCCATTCCGTTTACAGTCGCTGACCTCGTTTCCAACTTTGCATGCCCATCTGAAAATTTTTAATGCAAGACCGCCCTTTGCTTCCGCTCCGCTCACAACCTTTGAATACACCTTTTCATAAATGCGTGGCACGCTTGCAAACCAGTGAGGTCTTGCGGTCTTAATATCTTCGATTATCGTATCCATGCTCCGGGTGATTGTTGTCGGGCATCCGACCAGTATTGTCGCGTAAACACAAGTGCGCGCAAATACGTGAGCAAGGGGAAGAAACAGGAAAACTTCATCCCCGTCCAGGATGTTGGTGCTCAGATATACGGACTGGGCTGTGAAAGTAATATTATCATGGGTTAAGACGGCGCCCTTGGGCACGCCCGTAGTTCCTGAAGTATATACTATGCCTGCCGGATTGAGAGGCGTTACGTCATTTACTCTTTTTTTGAATTCGTTGTCGGAAACATCTCTCCCGATCTCAAGAAACTCCTCGAAACAGATTACCCAGTCATCCTTTGTGTAATTTCCCCTGAGAAGAACTACTTTGCGGACGTTGGGAATATTTTTCCGTATCCCGAGCAGCTTATTCAGCTGTATTTCATCCTCGGCGAATATTACTACGGCATCAGAGTGATTTATAATATATTCGCAATCCTTCGGCAGGTTGGACTGGTAAATACCGACAGTGCATGCCCCGATGGTTGTTATTCCGAAATCTGAAAGAACCCACCTTAAGCATGTGTAACTCAGGATGTTGACCTTATCGTTCTTTTTTACTCCAAGCGTAATAAGGCTTTTTGACACCTTTTTGACCTGTTCGTAGAATTGGCTCCATGTTAACGAATCAAGTTGTCCGGGTCCGGTGAACCATTTATAGGCAGGTTCATCGGGATGTCTGTCGACAGTTTCTTTAAGCATCTCGTGGATATTCTGAAAATCTCTTATGGGCATAACTCTCCTCCGCTACTCCGGTATAAAACCGGGCTCTCTTATTTCTATCATGGTTATGGCCTTTTCGGGACATCCTATTGCGCACTGTCCGCATCCAAGGCATTTTTCTTCAATAACGACTGCAATACTCTTCTCATCCGCTTTGATTGCGCCAAACCAGCATCTTTCCTCGCATATACCGCACGACAGGCACGCCTGCGGGTCGATTTTCGGGCGGTAGCGGCTTGGATCACATAGTGAGAGTCGGTCCGAAATCAGCAGGGTGAAGGACTGGCAGCAGCAGCCGCAGCAGTTGCAGATAAAATGACCGACTCCAGCCTTGTTCATTGTGACATGCACGAGCCCTGCCTCTTCGGTCTTTGCAATGATGTCGAGAGCTTCTTCTTTTGTGACTTCGCGGCCTGTTCCACGTTCAAGCGTGTAATCCGCTCCGCGGTTTATCTGAAGACAGACCTCAACCGGTGCGTCGCATTTTCGCATTGTCAGGCGGCACGTGCATTTTGTTACCGCTATGCGAGTTGAAGATTTTATGATTTCTCTGATGTTTTCAGGGGCAAGAACCTGTACCTTGCCGGTTTCAACCGATTTACCCACCGGGATGACCCGTGTAAACGGACGCGGCATGAAATTAACCAGAACGTGGGCAAGCCGGGGCCATTCTTTATCCATGTAATCCCGCCATAGATCATAAAATTCAGGAGGGGCTCCGGGCCAGAGAATTGTGCCGTCGTGAAACTGGGCCAGATGGGCGGGTGGGCGCCAATGTGTTTTTCCGCCTTTTTCTTTTTTAAATACAAGACCCTTTATGAACATATCCTTTAAGCCGGATTCAATTTGATCAACCGGACGGTCTAATCTGGCGGCCATTTCATCGGATGTTCCGGGGAGTGAAACAAGCAGCTTTGCCTGGTCGTCATTTATCATGCACCGGAGGATTTTCGGGATCAGCTCCGAGTCTTTTTGCATCATGCGTTCCGCGAAAACCTGGTATGAAGAGATTTCGTTCATTCCTTCGCCTTTGAGTATGTGGTTTATGTTTTGTAAAATATCCGGAACCCGGAAATTTTTTATAAAGCTTGTTCGGCATTATTATGAAAAAAACGGATGGGTGTCAATTAATATGAGGATAATCTCCAAAAGAGATGCTGTTTCAGTGTTCAAGGATTCGAGGATTAAAGCTCCTCGCCGCAGAGTGGACGGGGAATCTTCGACCGTAAGGATTTTTTATCGATTTCAGATTCGCTCGCTAACCCCACCGCAAGCAGCGGGGAATGCGCTCGCTGTTTCGGTTCAAGGGTTCGAGTTTACGGAAAGGCGAAACCAGTGAATATGTGATGTTAATCATGATAACATTTTGGGACACAATCAAGTTTCCAATCCGGAAATCGGCAATTTTGGACAAGCTCAAGAAAAACAAGGGATTGTGCGGATGCATACGCATAGTATGTCGCACAAGAAATCTCGCAGATTGACACTTTAGATCGTACAAAAGGGCCATTTCCGGATGGAAACACAGGCTACCATGAGTAGGGCAAAGGCTTATTTATGGTTATTAGCTTGTTTTCGATGCTTATGTATCCCCCGGCGAGAAGATCCTTGAAGATACGGCTCACCATCTCTCTCGATGAGCCTGTCATATTGGCTATCTCCTGATGGGTCAGCTTTTCTTCAATGATCTGTTTTTCACCCTGTGCTTTTGCAAAGTGGGCCAGGAGTCTTGCAACCCGGCCGTATACGTCCATGAGAGCAAGACCTTCAATCTGCTTTGTAGCCTCCCTGAGTCTTTTTACGACTCCAACCAGCAGATTAAAAGCAAGATTGGGGTTTGATGATAGGATATCCCTCAAGCCGTCTCTTGAAATAATAAGAACCTCGGTGGGCTCTCTTGTAATTATGCTTGCAGATCTGTGTTCTCCGTCAATGAATGCGAGTTCGCCAAAATATTCACCCGGGCCGAAAATAGAAAGGATGACCTCTTTTCCATTTTCGTCGGTTATGATCGCTTTAACCTTTCCGCTGTAAATGACGTAAAGAGAATCGGTACTGTCGCCTTCACTGATCAAAATGGTGTTTTTCGAGAATGTCTTCTTGATTGCTACATTGGTAAGCTCATATAGCTCATCATCATGAAGACAAGAGAATATAGGGATGTTTTTTAATATTCCTGCCTGTTTCAAATTAAACACCTGTTAATAGTTATGTTTTCCAGAAAAATAGAATTATTACCACGAATCCGCCTGATGCGGAGAAGATCACGAAGATCTAACATAACGAATTATTATGACTTGTTACCGATCCCGGTAGGCGGGATAGTAAGTTTGCGGAATTATTTACCGCAGGGAAAATTTTTAGCTTGCTGATAGAAGATGGCGCGTTTGTCAAGAATGATTAACCTGCTTTTCCATCTCCTCCGGAACTTCCTTTTCACCCGTATTTTTCCCGGTCGGGAAAAATTTGATCAGACCTTTTTTATCCCGGGTCTGTTCCGGCAATTCTTTTTCCGGAACGCACTTTGTCTTATCCATCCTGCAGCTGCCTTCGAATATCACACCTTCATGAATAATCAGCGACGGCGTAAAGATGTTTCCATGAACTTGCCCTTTAGGCAGAATTTCAATGCTTAAACCTGCATTGATGTTGCCGTGCACAGCGCCGCTGATTACTACACAGTTGGAGTCGATATCAGCTTCAACAATTCCGTGTTCTCCAATCACAAGTGTTCCGTCGGAAGATATATTTCCTTTGAAATGGCCGTCAATTCTGACTGTGCCATGAAAAGAGAGTTTTCCCTCGAAAACAGTTTTTTCGCCAAGCAAAGCGATGTCATTTGATTTTTTCATAACCCAATCCCCGGTTATTATTTTTTTTATCCGATGTCTGGTATTTTTGTAGCAGGCCTCTTTGCAAATTGCAAAAGGTATTATTGGCTTTTCTTAAAAAATATTAAATATCCGGTGTCTTTATATTAATATAATCATTACTTGATGTTATGATATATGACGATCCTTTGACGGGACCTCGTTTATTCCGCTGAAAGTTTTTTCAACAGAGAGATAATTTCCCATGAAAACCCCTCGTTGCGGCATGGAAATATCGCATTGTTTGTAAATACCGGATCATTTTTCAGATCATATCTGGAGCAGAGAACAGCTTTTTCCCAGAGGCCGGTATGGGGAATAGGGGAGTAGTATGCAGGAATAGGCGTTACCCCGCTTTCTCTAACCGTTTTTATCGATTCTATAATGGATCCGGTATCCTGGCCGGGAAGGCCGGCGAGCAGGTATGCTCCGACCTGATTTTTTGAAAATCCAGCCTCTCTCAGGAATAATACGGCCTGATAGAATTCGGCTTCGGAGACCTTACGGTCAAGATCGCTCCGTTTATCAAACAGTGTTGTTTCAAGCCCGAGCCTTACTGTCTGAAAGCCTGCCTTGAACATTAGATCCGCAGTCTGTTTCGTTATCTCTCTAATGTGAATAGCATTCGGAGTGTGAAATCTGACCCTGATTCCGGTTCCGATTATTCCTTCAAGGATCGGAACGGCATGGTTTTTTGCATCCGTCAGGAAAGCGTCATCATACAGGGCAAAATCTTCAACTTTGTATTTTTCGTGCCAGTGCACCGTTTCATTTATGACCGATTCCGGAGTTCTGAGCATCCTTTTGGGGGCAAGAAAACCGGAGGCGCAGTATGAACATGAAAATGGGCAGCCTCTTGATGTAAGCATAGGGATAAACGCTATTTTATTTTCCAGATCAAACGCAGGGTAGGGGTATGAATCAGGCTCTTCAGCATTGAATTTCATGTCGGCGGCAAAGCCGGTAAATTCTTTAATTATATCAAGAATGAATTTTTCTCCTGCTCCGGCAAAAACCCTGTCCGCTCCTGAATATTTGACCGCATGATCATAACAGAGCGTCGCATATATGCCTCCGAGAAGAACCGGAGCATCAGGAAAAGTATCCCGGAGAATTCTTATTGTTCCAAAGAGTCCCGGATACCAGTATGTCATGTGGGAGGTAACCATGATAAGATCAGGCTTTGAAACATCAGAAAGGTCTTTCCTGAACAATTCTTCCGGTATTCCGTATCTTGAATAATTTCTCGGAATATCTTCAAGTCCTTCCGGTTTCGGAATAACAGCCTTTAAATACGAGCCTCTTCCGTCTGTTTTGGATGGGGTATGCTTTTTAATATCCGGATGAAACCTGTTAAGGCAGTCAACATATGCAACATTACAACCGTGTTCCCTTAAGATGGATGCAAGATAGAGCAGACCCACAGGTTTTGCCCAGTAATCATAGGCTGCAAAATCGTGTATCCACGGGTTGACCAGCAGGATATTTGGGATATATGAGATCATGTGAAAAGGGGCGAATTTATGATGTTGAGAAATATTTCATGGATGTTTTTTTAAGTTCTTTGCGGCTGAATAAAATGGCGTAATTGTCAATGAAGGTTGCTTCCGACATCATGCGGACGGTTTCCCTGCAAGCTTCTTCATCTCTGGCATGCACCATCGTATAGAGATTATAAGGCCATTTTTTGGTAGGATTGCGCCTGTAACAGTGTGAAACCTGCCTGAAGGATGCGAGTTTTTTACCGACCTCCTCGACACGTTCCTCTTCCACTTTCCATGCCGCCATGGCATTCGATTCGAACCCCGAATTCTGGTGACGCAGGGTGGCTCCGAACCGCCTTATCACTCCTTTTTCATGGAGTTTTTTAAGGGTTTCGAGGAGAATCTCTTCTGTGATATCAAGCTGTTTTGCTATTTTTTCGTAAGGCCGCTTAACAACAGGGATGTCGCCCTGTATTGAAGCTACAATCTTTTTTTCGAGTTCAGTCAGCATAAGGCGATATATGAAGGAAGCGGGTAAGATGTCAAGGTTTTTAATCGCCTCTTTTATTCCGTGTTTCCCGCATCAGCCAGTGCGCTTTTACGGCCTTATTTACGCGATCCGGTAAAAGAGAATCAAAGTCCGTTCTTCTCGAACCCAAAAAACAGAGCAATGACTCCGGCCCAGAAAAAAGGAGCTATAATCCAATGTGAAAGCCCGATCGCTTCAGGCAGCCCTATCTTTCCGAAATCTTTCCAAGCAAGAACCGTTGATTTAAAAAAAGGATACATCTCCGCGTAGAGTGCGGCCCCTGCCACCATGCCGATAATGGCGAAGACCGCATGCCAGCGCCCTTCACCCAGAGCGCCGATTGAGGTCCCGGGGCAGAAACCCATAATTGCCCATCCGGCGCCGAAGAGAGCCCCCCCGATCAATACGGCTCCTGCATTCATCGGCTTGTGGCTTAACTTGATGATATCTATGTCGGACAGAAAGAGAATCCCGACCATGCCGACAAGTATCGCGGAAAGCATGAACTTGAATATCGTCATGTCCTTCAGCAGCATGGCGCCAACCTGTTTTTCGAAGCGCAGAACGCGGCCCTTCTGCAGCAGGAATCCAAAAAATACTCCTGTTATGAGGCCCATCAACTGATCAGTGCTCATGATGACCTCCTTCCATACACCAAAGCGGCAACCAGAACACCGACACCAAAGAATATTGCAAGGGCGACAAACGAACTAACCGACAGCTGCATCATTCCGCTCAGGCCGTGTCCGCTGGGGCAGCCATCAGCCATCCGGGCGCCTACCATGGCGACAATGCCGCCCAGGATTGCTCCTGCCGCCCGTTTTCCAACGGATGGTCCGAAGCGCTTTTCCCACGTGGGCGGAACGTTTTCTATTTTGAAGCTTCTGTCTGTTACCGAGGAGATAAGCGCACCCAGGAAGATACCAAGAACCAGCATGAACTGCCAGTCTACTTTGACCTTTTCCTTGGTAAAGTAAGCGTTTGCCGCTACACGCTCCGGAGCGACCGTTCTCTCAAGAAGGCCTGCGGCCCGTACAAAGGTGGTCGATGCGCCCAGATAGTTGGTTTTTCCCATCCACTGGGTGGTTGCATAAACTGAGAGAATAGCTAACAGCCCTACCAAGCCTCCGGCCAGGTAAGGACTCCATCCACCGTCATTCGTTTTCCATTTCATCAGGATTTCCTCCTTTCTTTTCGTGTCTGTTCTTCCGGTCGAACATAAAATTCAGCGGTTTTGGAAGCGGCAAGCCGCTGGGAAAATCCGCTGAAATGATTTATTAGCAGATTCGTTTATTTGTAATCTTTCCTTCAGAAACAGGATCGTTTTTTATTATTTTTCTGGCTGTAATAATAGTGAGAGTGTGAGAATTTATAGTCAGAATAGCATTATATTCGAAACATTTAAAATAGTAATTTTTTCCTTTTGTTTCTACATTGTTCAGAGTAGTCAATAAAATGATCTTTCTTAAGATCTTTTCTGTTTCAACATCTGATGAATGGATCATGTTAAGATTTCTTTTTATTCTAGAAAATCCCAGAGATGTATTTCTGAATTGATCTGCAATTTTTGTTCTTAGGGTTTCATTCATTTTGTTTGCTAACATGCAATTATTTGCAAATGATGGTCAGGCTGAATGATTTCAGCGTCATTAAAAACGGAAAGATGAAACGTAGTATAGGCGGAAACCATAATAATTTGCAAGACTGAGTCCGCCTGTCCCTTCCGGGCTATTGCACTGGATAGTGGGCATTTCCGGTTATTTTGCCAATCTATCCATCAATATATTTTCGACATTCCGTTCTGCTCGGGCAGATTGAAGCTTCCCGCCGAAAATCCGCTCCGGCGGAACTTCGGCGGGAAGTGCGCTTACTGTTTCGTATTATTTGCGGCTTGCTTTTATGGCCTCTTTAAGCGCTTTCTGATCCACCGGAGGAATTGGTATGCCGGGCCGTTCAATCATCATAATTGCTTCGGAGGGGCAGCCGGTGGCACAGACTGAACAGCCTATGCAACGATCCATATTAAGTTCCGGGCGGTCTTCGGCGCCTGCGGTAAGAGCATCCGCAGGGCATCGTTCAATACATGTGCCGCATGCCGTGCATAGATCCCTATCCCATTCAGGCATAAAACCGGAATTCAAAGCAAGGCCTGGTTTTAGCTGAGCAAGGGCTGTCTTTAAAATCATGCAGTGACAGGAACAGCAGTTACAAAGGAAGTCAATTTCCTGCCTGTTTATGGCGGCATGAACCAGCCCTGCTTCCTCTGATATTTCCAGAATATGTAACGCCTCTTCTCTATCGATTTTTCGTCCCATCTTTCTGTCTATAACAAATTGTGCGCCCATACCAAACTGCATGCAAACCTCGTTCGGCTTTCCGCAATCATCAGAAGGATCTATCAGCTTCGCTTCATGCCTGCAAAAGCAGGTGCTTACAGCAATCGGATCATATTTCTCAATATATGTTTTTACCTGCTGGTAGGTATGAATCCTGTTGTCCGCTTTGATTTTTTTATTGACAGGAATGACCCTGTTGACAGGGAAAGTTAATTTAACCGGACCACGGGTTTTGTCTATGGCATCTTTATAACCATGTATTATAGCTAACGTCATAAATAACTTGACATAATAAATGTTTTATTCAATAATATCTCCTGTGGATGAATATTAAATTCAAAAACAGGAGGATGGTATGAAAGCACT
>Ga0105099_10001361_pt1 | contig 15452 bp, 7 predicted proteins | sample PPLLak3cmMay2015_2_FD_79138 | JGI IMG/M metagenome (GOLD analysis project Ga0105099, IMG submission 79138) | Freshwater sediment microbial communities from Prairie Pothole Lake near Jamestown, North Dakota, USA - PPLs Lake P8 Core (1) Depth... | ecosystem: Environmental > Aquatic > Freshwater >... | reverse complement strand
TGCAGTGATTTATCAACGGTAAATCCGGCTATTGGATTCGCTGATGAAATAGTATGTGTAAAGGTACCGGCGCATCCCAATGTATCTGTTACGGTCAACCGGACCTCAAAAATCCCGGGGTCGCTGAATACATGGCTAACCGTATCCGCTTTTTCAGTATAGGTAGTGTCGCTTTCATCAGCAAAATTCCAGTGCCAGCTCTCAATGGGATGAATGTCTGTCGTTGAGTTATCCGCAAAATTCACTTCAAAAGGAGAACAGCCATAAGATGTATCCGGATCAAAGGATGCATGTGGCCCGAAAACCCTGATGCTGATCATGGCAGAGTCGATGCAGTAATTATCATAAAAGGTAAACAGCTTTACCGAATATGTCCCCCTTGAAGAAAAAGTATGCGCAATGCTGTCGTTGCGGGTGACAAGGCTTTGAACCGTATCGCCGAAATCCCAGTAATATTTTTCAAAACAATAATCGACCTGGGAATAGGATGCCTTACCGTTAAGCAGGACAGGTTCCCCGGCACAGGCCAGTGTGTCAGCGGCAATGACTGCCTGGGGATTCCTGACTTTTATCTCCTTCCTCAGGGTATCAGCACAAGTTTCTTTAATGGCAATGAGTTCAACCTGGTAATTGCCTTCTGCCGCATAGGTATGAACAGGATCATCCGTGAAATCTGCCGGACTTGCATCGCCAAAAGTCCATTTCACATTCTCTGCGCCTTTTGAAAGACCGGTAAAATGATAGGTAAAAGGGCTGCTGCAGTCAAAAGTGAAGGAAAAGTCGGAAACGGCACCCTTGTTAAACAAGGCATTATCCTTTAACACCGAGGAAATACAGCCGTTATAGTTCACTTCCAGCCCAAGGTCAAGGTAGCCTGTATCGGCATCTACTTTCCACAGCGGGTTATCCTCACCGGGCAGGTTGTTGATGCTCACTCCTTCAACGGTATAATGCCAGCCCTGGATGAGGTCAGGCTCAGAGGAGTTATCGCTGAACTGAAGGATCTCACCCGGACAGACAGAATTCTTGCTGAACGAAAAATCAGGAGATAGCTTTTTCCCTGACCTGACCGGAATGATAAAGGAGGTATCGGTGCATCCCTGGTCGTTGGTGATCACCAGACGGGAAAGGAACACATTATCCATAACATAAGTATGCATAGCAGAATCAGCTGCGCCAGACAGTTTCTGACCATCGCCGAATATCCATTCCCGGTTGGTAATATCTTCATCAGAAAGGCTATGATCAGAAAATTTAATATTCAGCGGAACACAACCCTGTGCAACATCGATGGCAAAGATGGCCGTTGGTTTCTTGATCGTGAAGGGCTTGGTTACAGCGTTCGTACAGCCATTGGCACTGGTAACTTTAAGGGTGGTGTTGAAGACCACACCGGTATTTATTTTATAGGGATCGGATTCGGGCGGGAGTGAATAAGATTTTGAACTGTTGCGTGTGGTTACCTTAGTCCCGTCATGAAAAGTCCACTCCCAGGCGACAGCATTGGCTGCATTTTCGGTAAAGTTCACCAGGGCCGGCGATTTGCATGAATAATCGCTGCTCATGGCAAAGTCAGCTTTAGGTTCCTCTACTACAAGATTCCATATGACAGTATCTGCACAGCTGCTGCCTGGTGAGGCAATCAGCAGTACCGTGTAATTTCCTCCCCTGGTGTACTGATGAAAACCCGATTTGCTGATAGAAGTTATACCATCTCCGAACTTCCACAATACCACGTTCGTTCCGGAAGATGAGCTTGAAAAGTTCATCTGTCCGGCACAAATGGTGCCATTATTTACGACAGGCTTTCCGCCCTGTGAAAGTGTTCCTGCAGCCACCACCTCGCTGGCGAAAAAAGTAGCGGATACGGTATCATAACAGCCGTAATCACTGTTAACGGTAAGGCTGATGCTGTAAACACCAAACTGGTTGTAGGTTTTAGATGGATTCCTCTGTGTTGAGGTGGAATTATCACCAAAGCTCCAGTTATAGGTCAGGCTGCCCTGTCCCGTTGAGGTGTTGGTGAGTGCCACCGTGACCGGCACGGTGCAGGAAGAAACCGGACTGACCGAGAAAGAGGCCGAAGGAGGATTGGCAACCTGAATGTATTGTTGTTTTTCAATATTGCCTTTACATCCATTGGCATCGGTTATTTCCAGAAAAACATCAAAATTGCCGGGCGTGGCATAAATGTTGGAAGGATGCCGGCGGGTATCGATGGTTCCTGTCCTGAAATCCCAATTCCAGTCAGTAATGACACCATCGCCCGGTTCGGATAAATCGGTGAACTGAATGGTATCAGGAATACAACCTTTCGGGTCGGCGGTAAAATTGGCTATCGGATTTTTATAAACAACCACGCTTCTGATGATGGAATCTTTCTGTGTTCCGTTATCCACCACCAGCTTAATATCATATACGCCGGGATCGATGAAAGTGGCCTGGGGATCCTTAAGCGTAGATATTCCCTGCCCTCCAAGGTCCCACAGATAAGTAAGCGTTCCTGATCCGGTGCTCAGGTTGGTAAAATTCACCTTCACGGGAGTACAGCCGGTGGATGGATTGGCTGAAAAGTCAGCCGTCACCGGTTGGGCGTTACTGACAAAATCAATAAAAAAAAGAAAAGTTATTAACGGCGGGAGTAAATATTTATTCTTCATAGGAACGAGGAATATCTTAATGAATTTATAACTTTAAAGTAATAATATAAAATTTTACCTATATAAAAATAACAGTTGTCAACAAATTGCAGTTTCCAGGATCGTGATAATGGTGTAACTTAAAGCACATTTTTTTCAAATGTATTATGGTTAGGATGGTTCAAAACAATGGCATAAGGTTTTTTCGTTGGTTATATTCCTTACAAGTGTTGGTAATTTTTTTCCTCCCTCATGGGCATGCTCAGGATATACACTTTTCCATGTTCAACGCCTGTCCCCTTTACCTAAATCCGGCACAGACCGGTAATTTCAACGGGGACTGGCGGGTAGCCGCCAACTACAGGAACCAATGGAATGCACTTTCAGTCCCCTTCAGCACAGCGGCCGTTTCGTTTGACAGCAAATTCTATTTGCTTCATCAGGATTTCAGTGCCGGTATACTGTTTATCAATGATGAATCGGGATCAGTCGCTTTATCCATAAACAAACTATACGGATCTTTGGGGTTCAGAAAGGTGATCAATCACAACGTATTCCATTTGGGGATACAGCTAGGCTATGTCTTTAAATCACTTGATCTGAATAAGGTAACCCTGCCCAACCAGTACAATCCGCTTACGGGAACCTTTGACAGCCAGCTACCGGGTAATGAACTCAACATGGGAGAAAGGCTTTCAAACCTTGATTTCAATGCCGGCATACTATGGAAAAAGAAGATCAGGATCCTGGAACCTGAATTAGGTTTATCCCTTTCTCATCTGAACAATCCAAAAGAATCGTTCTTTGACGATAGTCAGCGTCTGCCTGTCAGAAGCACGCTGTATGCACGGCTGAAAGCCGACCTGAGTGATGAATTCTATGTACAGCCTGCCCTATTGTTCATGAATCATAAGGGTTCCAAAGAAACCATCGCAGGGGTCAATGCCGGACTCAATGTTTTTGGGAAGCAATCCACCGTAAAAGAATTGCTGGCCGGAGTTTACCTCCGCAACGGATTCCTCAGCAGTTCGGATGCGCTGGCCATTCTGGCCGGTGCAACCATCGGAAGGATCGACCTGGCCATCTGTTACGACATCACCATATCGGGGCTTAAAACAGCCACACATAATAACGGTGCTTTTGAGATCACCCTGCAATATAAAAGTATCAGTACAGTCCTGAACAGTTATTCCATACCCTGTGAGAGATTTTAAATTAATAACAGGTTTGTTGCTGCTTGCTGTTCTTCCTTTCGGCAGGGGAACCGCACAGATGACCAATATCGATGAACTTTCAGCCGGACAGCTGCTGAAATTCGGCAAAAATGCATCCCGCAAAGGAGATGTATACACTGCTATTTTCTTTTATGAAAAGTACTATGCAATCCGGAACAGCAATACAAAAGTGAATTATACGCTGGCGGAGCTGCAACGTAAAGCAAGAAATTACGAAAAGGCCAAAGAGCTCTACCGGCAAGTGTATAAAAAAGCAAAGGGCAAGTATCCCCTGGTGCAATATTATTATGCCTCGATGTTGAAATCAACGGGCAATTATGATGAGGCCATCAGTGAATTCAACAAATTCAGGCGCGGTATAAAAGGCGATAAAGAAGAAAAAGAATACAGCCGCATTGTCAAAATGGACATTGAAGGATGTGATTCAGCCAAAGGGATCATTGCAAATCCGGTCAATGTTACCATTGAAAGCCTGAATTCTACTGTTAACGGGCCCCATATCGAGCTTTCCCCGGTCCCCGTCAATGATACCCTTTTCTTATATGCCTCCCTGCGTATTGATTCTCTGGTATATTTTACCGAGGAAAATGCCGATACCGGGATACCGGTGCGCCAGTATTACATGGCCATCAGAAAAGGCTTTGACTGGCAGGGGGGGACATTGCTTCCGGAGCCAATCAATTTGCCCGGCGTTGAAACCTGCAATGGGGTATTGTCGAGGGATGGGACAAGGTTTTATTTTACACGTTGCGCAAAAAACTGGCAGGAAGAAACCATCTGCGGTATTTATATGAGCCAGCTCAGGAATGGTACCTGGCAGAAGCCGGTACCTCTTCCCGCGTCCATAAATGATCCGAATTATACTACCACCCAGCCTGCACTGGGGCGCACTGCCAAATCAGACCGGGAGATCGTTTATTTCGTTTCCAACCGGCCGGAAGGAAGGGGCGGACTTGACATATGGTATACCGTGTGGGATGATAAGAAAAATGTATACAGTAAGGTCAGAAACCTGGGCAGTAAGTTGAACACCTCAGGCGATGAAATGACGCCCTTCTATGACCTGCCTTCCCGTATCCTGTATTTCAGTTCAACAGGCCACCCGGGCATTGGCGGACTGGATATCTTTAAAGCATTTGGTGAAAGGAATAAGTGGACCCATCTGAAGAATGTCGGTTACCCCTTGAATACCAGTTATGATGATCTGTATTTCACTGTCAACAGATCCGGGGAAGAAGGATTCCTGGCCTCAAACAGGCCCGGTGCCAATTCCGTCAACAACGAGACCTGTTGTGATGATATTTACCACTACCGGTGGAATGAATATACCCGAATTACCGTGACAGGCATCATTTATCCTTTTGAAAAGGACAGGTTCGGGAGGAAAAAGGATCTTTCGAATTTCGATTTCATGAATCCCGGGGAAAATATCCGGCCCCTCGACAATGCTATCATAGCCTTGTATATGCAGGACAAGGAAACCAATGAGTACGTCTTCATGGAACGGTATGTCACCGGGGACAACGGAATATTTTATTTTAACCTGCAGCCTGACCAGGATTACCAGTTTAAGATGGAAGGTTCTCAGTACTTTGACAGTGAAATGTATATGTCTACCGTTGGATTTACTTTTTCCGACACCATTGAGATGCCTCCCATCTGGGTGAATGTGATGACCGATAAACCTATCGTGCTGGAAAATATCTATTATGAATTTAACAGTGCCGAACTGAGTGAACGGTCGCGGAATGTGCTGGATACCACCCTGCTGGTGCTGCTGAAGGAAGCTCCGGAATTCATCGTTGAGATCGGTGCACATACGGATAGTATCGGGGAAATAGATTACAACCGCCAGCTTTCACAACAGCGCGCCGACAATGTAGTGAGTTACCTGATCAGCAAGGGCATCTCTTCCGGCAAGCTGGTGGCAAAGGGTTATGGAGAAGAAAGTCCGGTTGCTCCCAACACCCTGCCTGACGGCTCAGACAATCCTGCCGGACGCGAGATGAACCGGCGCACCGAATTCAGGATACTCGGTACCATAGGGCAGATGGAAGAGGATGAAATCTATGATGATAATTGAACACATTAACGGATAAACCATTGCAGCATGAACAAAAGGCTCTTACTATATACCCTGTTTTCATCATTTTTTTTACTACTGGTTACGCTCACTCCGGCGCAGCAATTTCCCTGCGGGACAACCGTATCAAAGGAACAACAGGATTTTGAACTTGCCCTCACAGACAGCGTTTACCAGGTTGTTGAACTGAACCGGACCTTCCATATTGCAGTATACATAACTAAAGACAGCAATGGAGATGCCAATATAGATCAGGCTGATATTAACACAGCCATCGGCAATTTAAACGCCGCCTTTGAGAGGATTAAAGTAAGCTTTTCGCTTCATTCCGTTTCTGATGTCAGCTATTATCATTTCGATGAGATCCATATGGGAACTAATGAACAGGACATGATTGCACAACATTACCTGCGCAACGTGATTAACCTGTATCTTGTTCTGCATCTATACAACAATGAGGGGCAGGAGATTTGCGGCTATACCTGTTTTCCTGGTGATTCCGCTGATGTAATCCTGATCAGCAAGGGCTGCCTGAACGGGACTTTTCTGATTGAACAGGTCGGGCATTTCTTTAACCTTTATCACACCCACGAAACAATCTTCGGGGATGAAATGGTTGACCGGACCGCATGCAAAACTACCGGGGACCGATGTTGTGATACACCGGCTGATCCAGGCCTGACGCAGAAAGTATCATCGGATTGCCTGTATACAGGCACCCAAAAAGATGTTATGGGTACTTACTATTTGCCGACCACGGCTAATTTCATGTCATCCAGTCCCCTCGACTGCCGCTGTTATTTTTCGGATAAGCAATACCGGAGGATGATCAACTGCATGCGGAAGGTGAAAGGATATTTGTGGTAGGAGTTGCGGTTGAATGCAGGTTTTAGTGTTTGTTGTGATTGTTGTGATTGTTGTGATTGTTTTGATTGTTGTAAGTTGGTTGCAGCTTTCCCTTATCCCTTATGCCTTATCCCTTATGCCTTCCGCCTACCCCCTTTTATCTTTCGTTTTTCCGGCAGAATCTGTCATTTTTTATCAAATCTTTGCTAGTTTTATCCGTTGATAACAAAAAGGTATTATCAATTTACTGGTTTTATAGCAGGAACAAGATGTACAAATTATTACTGGTCACGCTGGCTTTGCTCTTTTTGCTGAACCCGGGGAATGATCTCTCCGGGCAGGATGCGCTTATGACATTACTCGACAAAGCATTGTTAAAGATACAGGATGACTATGGCAAAAAGGAGCATCCTCCCTATTTCATGGATATGCGCGTTCATGATATCAAGTCAAGCATGCTGCAATACTCTTCAGGAATACTGATATCAAAGCAGCAATCACAAGACCGCATTGTCACCTCCGGAATGAGGATAGGGAATTACAAAACCGACAACACATCAGCCCCTGATGATGCATTAATGACAGAAAACCGAATTCCGGTTGATGCAGGGATATTGCCCTATGAAGATGATTCCATGGCACTTTGCCATTCCCTTGCGTGCAGCTTTGAGACAGCCTATGAACAAACGCTGCAGCAATATAAAACCTATCTGAAAAACGAAAGTCTTTCTGATAAGAAAGAGTCCCTGCCGGCCTTTTCGGTAGAAAAACCTTCGGTATATTATGAAGAGCCTGTTGCATTTCAGCTGGATGACAAGACATTTTCCACCTGGAAAGAAGTCCTCAGGAAGGTTTCTGAAAATATCAGCAATGATACTGATATTGTTACCAGTGATATAGCGCTTTTGGTTATTGACGAAAGGATTTATTACTTAAATTCGGAAGGAGCACGTATTGTTCAGAACCGTCCGCAATGCCAGATACAGCTGATCGTCGGAATTAAAACCAGGGATGGCGGCATGGCCCCCATGTTCAAATCCTATATCGGACGCGATCTGGCATTTTTGCCCACAGCCGAAAAACTTGAGAGAGATGTTCAGGAACTCCGGCAAACACTTAAAACCCTTAAATATGCGCCCCTGGCAGATCCCTATGCCGGTCCTGCTATTTTATCACCGGAAGCGGCCGGTGTCTTCTTTCATGAGATCTTTGGCCACCGCATTGAGGGACAGCGGCTGAACAGCGCGTATGATAGCCAGACATTCAAAGATAAGGTTGGCAGGCAGGTCATTAATGAATCCATTACCATCATATCCGACCCGACGCAAAAGATCTTCCATGACATTCCGCTCTTCGGAAGCTATTTATACGATGATGAAGGGATTCCCGCGCGGCCTGTCACCGTTGTGGATAAAGGCATATTAAAGGAATTCCTTATGTCGAGGATCCCGGTCAGGGGGCAAATGCAATCCAACGGGCATGGGCGGGCACAGCTTGGCGCTGCCCCGTACAGCAGGCAGTCAAACCTTTTCATACAAACAACCCGCAGCATAACGGAATCTGCTATGCGTAAGATGTTGGTGAAGGAGTGCAAAAAGCAGGGAAAATCTTACGGTTATTATATAAAAGAGGTCTTCGGGGGTTTTACATCCACAGACCTGTTTTCCCCTCAGGTATTTAATATCCTGCCAACTGTCGTTTACAGGGTGTATGTCGATGGCAGGCCCGACGAGCTGGTAAGGGGAGTTAGTTTTATCGGCACGCCCCTTACCGTGTTTTCAGAGATCATAGCAGCCAGTGACCAATATAAAGTTTTTAACGGCTTTTGCGGTGCCGAATCAGGGAATATTCCCGTGTCGACTATCAGCCCGGGACTGCTTATTAAAAAGCTGGAAACACAAAAAATGCCGGAAGCCAAAGTTGTTGTCCCCAAGTTGCCTTCACCGGTCACAGAAAGATAATGCTTAACACAGCCTTCACAAAAATGACAAAAAAGATAATGATCACTGGGTTGGCCCTATTATGTTGTCTATTCTCCTTTAAGGCAACCGGGCAGGAAATATCGCAGGGTGAGCGTGACAGTATTTTCATAACAGCCATCCGGGATGAGCTGAAAAGAAGTTTGGCCGGACTTGAAGATGCAGAAGCCGGCAAACCTTTTTTTATCAGTTACTCCCTGCTCAACGGTGTTATGACCAATTCCGAGGCAGTTATGGGATCCCTCACAAAATCGTCATCCGATGATGCCGGAGACTGGTATCTCAGGCTAATGATGGGGAACTATGACTGTAATGATGAAAATTTCATTGATCCCCTGGCCGGTCCGGAGAGGTCAAGCCGAATCCAGATCGCGTGTCCGGTTGAACCGGATTACTGGGGTATACGGAAAGCCTTCTGGTGGAATACCGACAACGTATTCAGATCAGCCGTAAAAAATTATAAAAACAAGCTCCGGGCCCTGAAGGAGTTTCCCCTGGATGAAGAAACCGAAAAAATTTCTGACTATACCCGGGCCGATCCTGTTAAGATATCCATTCCGGGCTCCATTGTTAGGATATCAAAACAGCAAACCGAAAACCTGGCAAAGGAACTTTCATCTGTTTTCAGGAATGCCGAAGGGATATACAGGTCAGAGGCATCGGTGACCGCTTTTAGTTCCACCGTTTATATGGTAAATACAGAGGGCTCGGAAGTGAGGATCCCGTTTAATCTTTGCATGGTAAATATTATGGCTCAGGTTAAAACCGAAGAAGAAGAGATCCTCAGTGATCACCTCACTTTCTTCGCACCCCTGCTTGCTTCCCTGCCTCCGGTAGATACCATGAAACAAGCGGCGGTCAGGCTGGGAGAATATCTGGTTCAGCTGAAAAATGCAGCGGAAAGCAGGGAAGAATATAATGGTCCCGTTCTGTTGTTTAACCAGGCTTCATCAAATGCCTTTTTATCTGGCCTTTTCGGGGGTGAGAACAACCTTATAGCCTCCCGCGAACCCCTCGTATACAATATGAAAAAAAGCATGGTACCCAGGGAAAAGATAGCTTTTGAAACCAAAATTGAAAAGCGGATCATTTCCAGGGATCTCTCGGTGACTGCCCTGCCCAGGCTGGAACGATATGACGGTGTTGATCTGATGGGAAGCCTGCAGGTGGATGCCGAAGGAATCATTCCACCGGAAGAGATATTGCTGGTGCAGGACGGCATACTGAAGAATCTGTTGTGCAACCGGGTTCCGACACCGAAAATAGCACACTCCAACGGTCACCATCGTATCGGTTTCAGGATGGGAGGATTTGCATTCCAGGACGCCCCCAGCGTAATCAGCATTAGCCCGGCAATTGCTTATGACCATGCCAGGCTTGAACAACAGCTGATCAGCCTGGGCAGAGAAAAAAGTTTTGAATCTGTATACATAATCAGACCACTGATCCTGTCCGCCAATTACAGTCCCCTCTGCTTTTACCGTCTCGACATTTCCTCAGGGGAAAAAACGCTGGTCAGGCCCCTTCAGCTCAACAGCATCACCATGAATGACCTAAATAAGCAGATTTATGCAAGCGATAACCGTTATGTGACCAACACATTTTTTGGTTCATTTTCACAGGCCGGAGGGAGTTACATGAACGGTGTACCGGTTTCCATGATCGTTCCGGACGCATTGCTGTTGGAAGATATCACCCTTGAGCCCGCTGCTGGCGGAATGGATATGGGCTTCCCCATGCTGGAATAGCCTCTCCTGTTCATCAATCTCCTCTTCATTAGTGCCAGGAACATTAAAGACGGCACAATGGTACACTAAAGTTGTATCACAACGCAGTTGTCCTGCTGATCCAGCATCGCCAAAAACTGATCAGCGGGAATAACAGCGCCGCCCTGCCGATATTTGTTTTCTTCAACCCTGAACCCGATATCTTTACCATTAACCGATATCCCTTTGGGTCCATAGTTACTTGTTTTCACTTTATAAGTAAATGTTATAGTCCGACCCTTAAAATTCATTGAAGCAGCAAAATCATCTAAAGAATACGGAATAACGGGATCAATAATTATAGATCCGGATTCAGTCCTCAAACCAAGCAACCGTGAAACAATCAGGCTGATAAAAATACCCGGCCCGCTGGAATAAACCCGCCATCCCCCCTTTAGCGTAATTTGTCCCGTTTTTATTTCATCATAACGCTCATCCGCCTCATAACGATTTCTGAATGTTACATCTGAACTGCTGTAATAACAATTTGCCTGGCGAATATCGCCACAGGGTACAATGTCCCTGTATGCAACCGGGATGGCCTGACGAAGGGCTTTCAGAAACGCAACTGCCCTGCCTGTAAGAGCGAGAGATTCTGCATAACGGATATGTTCATGCATATACATAAGGCCGATCTCACGGCCAAAGAATGTACTGCTTTCGGCTCGCTGAAAAAGGCTTTGAATACCTCCTTTGTATTTGAGGGGACGGTTCATCAGACGTGCGCCATCAGGGCCTTTCAGGTGCGCTTCAATGAGGTCCTGATGGTGCCGGGCCTGTTCCCTGGTAAATATTTCACTGATAATGCCCCGATTCATGGGCAATATGCTGTAATGAATATTGGTTTTGTTGTCGCATGGGTGAAGCAGCAAACTGATGGTGCGGTCTTCCTCTACCAGGCCATATCCTGCAACCACCCCATCCCTTATCAGGTATTGGTTAAAATCCGCCTTGATCCTTTTACATATCGCTTTTAATTCTTTGGCCTTTCCGGTATTGCCTGTCTGCTCATACACCAGCTGATATTGTGCAAAGGACTGATAATTCATTTCTACCGTCCAGCTTGAAATCATGCGCTGCGCCAGCTCCCTGCTGACCGGTTGCAGGGAATCGTTCCAGTCGCCGCCTCCGAATGGTACCAGAGCAGTGCCCCCGATAAATGAATCAACGATCTTTTTAATGAGCCTGTCAACGTGTTCGCTGAGCATAGTTTTTTCAACCTTGCCGGCATCCTTTTCATAATAGGGCAGCATTTCGTTGAGTATTTTCAGATCGCCGGTGACCTTTATATAATTGCTCAGTGCAATAATGCACCAATAAAATACATCTCCGTGGGAACTGTCAGCCCTGATATCTGAATAGCTGTCGAACATCCACCATTGCGGCCATCCGCCATCCGGATTCTGGTTCGAGAACAGGATGCATAAGACCCTTCTGGCTTCATCATATTTTTCCATAGCAAGGAGCAGGTCAAAAGGCCCCTGGGCTACATCGCGCGTACCCCAGGCAGCCCCGCTGAATTGTTCCAATCCGTATGGTGTTAAATAATGGGTAATGGCATTCATTCCATACCATGGGAGGATCTCCCGGATGGCAGCTGTATCAGCCTGACTTCCTTGCAGGGACAGGTTCTGGCACAAGTCCCTCCACACAGTCTGTGCGTCCCGGCAATCTGAATGCCACTGGTTATCCGCGTCCGTAATCTTGTTTGCGTTGGCAAGAGAACATACTTCACCAATAAAACTCATGCAAAAATCATTGGTTTTACGCACATCAAAAATAAACAAGGAGCTGCCATGATTTTTATTATCGTTATAGAGCACTTCATCTCCGGCGGTTTTGTAATCACCATTCACATGGTTGACCATTATCCTGAATCGCGCCTGTGGAAACTTGCCGGCCATCATGCTATCTGTTTTTGGTTCAGCCACATATTCACCGGCCCCGTCACCCGGGAAGATTTTCCAGCCGTTGTTTTCATCAAAATGATGGGTAATCATCAGTCGTACATTTTTACCGCTGACAACTTTGAAATCCATATTAACCCGGGGTGCTTTTTTGGATGTCCAGGTGCGGACCTGAAAGCAGGAATCACCATGTTTATAGATCCACCGGCAATGATTTAAGCCAATCTCAAAAGCAGAAGGAACTCCAAGCAGATACTGACTTCCTTCAATCTCCACAAAGATCCGTTGTCCTTTTTCCAGGGCGAGATTAAATGGGCTTGAACAAATGGAAAGCAGTATATTAAAATTGGTATTACCCTGGGTAAGATGTGAATTGAAAACACCAAATGCAAAGGTATTTGTTGATACAATATTCTCATCCGGCACAAATCCTGCCTGAGCCTGCATAATATGTCCATGCGGGCGGTCAGTCATGGTTTCTTTGACACGCAGCATGACATGATTGTTTTGCCGGCTGAAAAAGGATAACAAATGACCATTTTCAGTTTCACCATGACGCCTCTCCGTTCCAAAGTAAGTGCTGAGTTCTGCATCACTCAAATCATCCACGGGTAGAAATTTCGCTGTATTGAATAAAGTTCTTACCGGAAGCATCAGTTCATGTGCATCCCGGGACCATATTTCCCCACCGAATTCATATATAAGATCAGCGATCCGGTTCAAATCATCTTCTGAGGTTGCCTGCGGGTGATCGGGTAAGTAAGTTGCGATAAAAGCACTTTTATGATAATTACCGGAGGACAGGTTAATTGGATTTTCCTGCAAGGCAAGAACTGACGATTCTCCCGAATATTCTCCTCCCGGTGAGTCTGCAAGCAGGCCTTCCGGAATGCCGGTTTCCCTGAATGATTTGCCATAAAACTGCATGCCATCAACACTTGCTGCTATGGCCCTGTTTTTACAAGCTATCATTATCCACGGATGGCCAACTGATTCCTTCATATTTTGACGACAGCACAGGACGGAGCCATGATGCTTATCTTCCAATATGCGTCGTTCAATATACTGGCTTATATAATATTCATTGATCAATCCGGAAGTCACCGGTTTTAGCCCGACATCCTGCACATAAATCAAATCGAGTTCCCCTATATTGTCAGTATTATTCTTCAGTTCAATACTCCATTGCCAGCTAAGGCTTTTTTCTGAGAGCTGCAATTCACACTTATAATCAATACCAGACCAACTGCCTTTGGCAATCATCCTATTTTCTCCAATGCTGAACCGGCTGTTACTTTCCGGCCCCAGCAGGGCAATGTATCCGAAGGGTTTCGTTCTTTTCCGCAGCCACAGGTTTGCTCCTGATTTTGAAAAAGGGGTGGCAGCGGTAAGGCTGACGCCGATCGGGTCCGCTATAATTTGCTGAACCGAGCCATTTTCCATAAAATCAAAAGAAAGGCCCAGGGAATTCCTGATATTCATATTTTTATTTTCAGTCATCTTCATTATTTTTCAATTTGTCGGTATTCCCGATCAGGGGTAACAGGGTTTGACCCATATTACCTCACAGCTGCCCGTTGGAAGGAATGGGTGAGGTTCAGGCCAATGTAACAGCCAGCATAATTTCTTTTTTATATTCGTGACTGTAACGCAATACAATTCGTTTATCGTCACGAATTATTTCAACTGATCTGCCGGCAATAGTTGCTGCATTGATTTTACTGACATCCGGGCCTTCAAAGACTATCTCACCGGTCAGATCACGATCTCCGAAAAGGGAGATCTCAAGCTGACCATCCCTGTTTATTACATGGAGAATATCAGAGGTGCAGTGCAGAATTTTTAGTCCATCCGTTATTTCCATGCCCACCGGGGTCAATACCCCATATAATGCAGGCCAATGCATCTCTTCCTGCAGGTACGGGATGGTGATAATTTCGCCGGTTTCAGGATGCGTATAGGCAATTTTGACGGTTTGTTCTTCATTGTAGTAATTCCCAATGAAAAGAACTGCCGTATTGTTGTCTGTAAAGCGTTCCCTTACCGTGATATGATCATTGCCGGCAGATGCGTGTCTGAGTTTAGCGCCTGATCTTTTCAACAATGATCCAAAAACTGCTTTATGCCCTTCGGTATCAAATCCTGTCCATGTTCCCAGGTGAATCAGGGAGCCTTTTCCAAGTTTCACAGAAAATCCACACGCTTTGTCATGCAACGTCCTGGCAATGATCTCCGCGCCATAGAGGGATTCTTCAGCAAAGGTGAACTGAGGATTTGCGCACTTGATATCTTTCAGGTCAAGGATATCGATCAACGGAGAATCGATGATCTCTTTTCCGGAGGGCGACAATAAAAGAGCATCCCGAATGACTGTGCATGTTCTCTGTGACATTTCGCGATCGGGCAGATAAGGAAACAGAACAACATTACCGCCGGCTCTGGCATAATCAACAATGGTCTGCTGATCCCCGGCATTCATTTCGTCCGTGGTGAATGCCCACACCTGTTTGTAAGCAAGCAATGCATCCGCAGCAGTCTTGCTCAGGTCAACCATATCATAATCGGTATTCAGCACCTGAAGTACTTTCAGCAATCCGTCAAAGTAAGCCGGCCGGCGGATTGCAGAAGGCGTGAATTGAAGTTCACATGCTCCGTCAACAGGTCTTTCCAGTTCGGTTGCATAATAGGGGGGATAGAAAAGTACGCACACTTCAGCCTTGGTTTTCGCATTAACGATAAGGCTTTCGCAGGTTTTTACCAGGTTACTCATTCTGTTAATCAGTGAAAAGGCGCCGGTTCTTTCACCTTCAGCGGTAAGGGGAGTGAACCAGTAAAAGGTTTCTCCTGAATAGCCTTTATGCCTCGCATTGCGCCCCTGTGAAAACATATAGTAGTTCCAGCCGGTCAGGCCATTGGCAATGCTTGCCTTGTAGAATAGTTCCATCTCACGCGGATTGGGTACCACATGATATTCACGGGAACCGCTCTGAAACTCTG
>Ga0105099_10001360_pt1 | contig 15458 bp, 17 predicted proteins | sample PPLLak3cmMay2015_2_FD_79138 | JGI IMG/M metagenome (GOLD analysis project Ga0105099, IMG submission 79138) | Freshwater sediment microbial communities from Prairie Pothole Lake near Jamestown, North Dakota, USA - PPLs Lake P8 Core (1) Depth... | ecosystem: Environmental > Aquatic > Freshwater >... | reverse complement strand
GTAAATCAGGCACGACCATCGGGCTTCTTGAATCATTGTTTGCATTCATAGACCATAAGATACTTCCAGTCACTGCTACTGAGGAAGGTGCACTGTCTGTCATCGCAAAGAAGGAAGGGCTCGATATCATCCCTCACCCGTCAGTGGGCGGCAGGTTCTCAGGGCTTACCTCGTCTGCTTTCGCTCCTGCCATATTTTTCGGCATCGATGTCGATGAGATAGATAAAGGTGCAAGGAGCATGTATGCATCATGCAGGCCTGACGTCAAGATCGACAAGAACCCTGCATTGCAGCTCGCTTCTCAATTGTATATGCTTGAAAAGAAAGGATATTCTGAAATTTTCTGTCCGATATACTCTTCAAAGCTTACTGGTTTCTCGACACTTATAGTGCAGCTAATGCATGAGTCTGTCTGCAAGAAGAATAAGGGTCAGACTTTCTATTGCGCTGATGCCCCTGAGGCCCAGCACCACACGAACCAGAGGTTCTTTGGCGGCAAAAAGAATGTCATAGGCCTTTTTGTGACTGCAGGACAGGATGACCGCGAGATGAAAGTGAAAGTCCCTGATGAAGTCAAAGAGATCGCTGTCAGAGGCGGGAAGGTCGGAGACATAAATGACGTCCCTTATTCAAAATCGCTGGAGTTCGAGTTCCTGGGCACGTACCATGATGCGATAAACAATAAGATACCCTGCGCTCATATCCATATAGATAAGATAACACCATTTTCAGTCGGAGAGTTCATAGGTTTCTGGCATTATGTCGCAGTCTATTCATCGCTTCTTCGCGGTGTCGACCCTTATGACCAGCCGCAGGTGGAATCTTCTAAAGAGATCAGTTTTAAGCTGAGAAAAGACCATGGCAGGAAAGAATAAGAAACAGGTCAAGTATTATCCGTTTCTGGATGTCGTCGTAGACGTTTTCTTCAGCATAATATTCTATAATGCGTTCATGGCATTCCCTGGCTGGAAGCTTGAGACAGTCCTCATGGTATTCTCTATAATCATAATGATGAACTATTGGTGGGTCACGCGCACTGGTCATGAGATCCCTAAGCATTACCTCTTCGATGTCTATTTCATAATAATCCCGATGTTCATATTCGCCCAGTGGCCCACATACTACACAGACATATCTATGTTCACATACATACTTGCAGCATTCTTCGGGATAGACGCTATATACGCGCTGATCTCGATATGGGCACACAAGGAGAAGAACGATGAGCCTGCCTTGGTGTTCTATCTTAAGTATGAGATGGCTCTTGCAGTGTCCTACTTCATAATAGCTGGCGTGATAACCGAACTGAATTGGATTTCCTTGCTTTTTGTGCTTCTGCCTTACCTGTTCTTCACATTCGTGAGTTTCAAGAAAGGTTACGCAACTACCAAGTTCATAGACAACGATAATCAGCCGTACTGATTAGAAACCTAGTTCCTATCCCAGTTGACTCTCAAGAAATGCGTAGAGCATGAGAAGCATGGGTCATATGAACGTATCAGCTTCTCTATCTCAAGGACTATCTTCTTCTCGCCTTGCTTCATTATGGAAGGCAGGTATTTCCTTATGTCTTCCTGTATAGAGAGGAGATTCTGGCAGGTCGGCGTTATTATGTTGGCTTTTGTTATCTCGCCCTTGTCATTGACCTCGTAGTCATGGAATAGTGTTCCGCGTGGTGCTTCGACTGCAGCTATACCCCTTCCTTTCTTGAACTTCATCTCTTGGACAGGCTCTTCTTGGAGTTTTAGCCTCCTGCAGATGTCTATCGCTGAATCTATGGTGTTGACGAGCTCTACTGCCTGAGCGAAGTTGTTCATGAATGGGTTCAGTATCGGGAATTTGACTTTTGCGTCGTTCACTGCCTTCTTTGCGTTCTTTGATAGGAGCCTGTAGTTGTTGTTCATCCTCGCTATCGCGCCGACTATGTATCTCTTCTCTTTTTTCACGACGAAATTCGATGTCGAGCTCTCCTCGTGGTATTCTTCTAGGTATTTTTGGTATTCTTCCTTCTTGAACCTGTTCGACTGTGAGACTAAGTCTCCTATCAGTACAGGGTAGTTCATGCCATCTGAGAGCGAGAAGAATTCTGCTTCTGTCTGCATCTGCGGATATTTTATCTTGGAGAATATTCCTGCTGTGTATATCGCGTCTGACTGCGCTTCCTGTAGCCTTCTTCTGAGTTCATCTATCTGTTCTTGTGTGGGCAGTTTTGTCATACCGCCGACCTGGGTCGATACAGGGTGCATCTCCCTTCCGCCTATGACTGTCACGAGCTCATTTCCCATCTTTGTGAGTTTCAATGCAGTAAGCACTTCTTTCTTGTGCGTAGCGCCCATCTCTATCGCTGATTCAAACCCAAGATAGTCTGGAAGTGCGAGGAAATATATGTGTGCTGCGTGGCTTCGTATCCTTTCTCCTAGGACCATTAGTTCCCTAAGCATCTTTGTCTGTTCTGATACTTTCATCCCTAGTGCGTTCTCTACTGCCTGTATCGAGCATACTGTATGGACTACGCTGCATATGCCGCATATCCTTGATGTGAGTTCAGGCGCTTCGATGCATTTGCGTCCTTTAAGGAGGCCTTCGAAGTATCTTGAGCCTTCGACTGCTTCGAGTTGGCATTTCCTTATACTGTCTCCGTCTATGGAGAGGGTGAGGTTTGCGTGTCCCTCGATCTTCGTTATGTGGTCTAGCCTTATTGTTTTGCTCATTTTATCTCTTGAGTTTCTTCTTTATTATGCTAAAAAATGAACTTGATTTCTTGACTGCCTTCTTCGCTGCGGTCTTCGGTTTCTGCACCTTTTTTGGAGCTTTTTTGACTATCTTCTTCGCTGTCTTTTTTGGTTTAGTTCTGGATTTCTTCACTATCTTCTTGGCAGTCTTCTTGGCTTTCTGTTTTTTTGGCTTGGGCTTCGCCTTCTTTGCGGATTTCTTCGCTGTATTCTTTGATTTTGATGCTTTTTTAGCAGGTTTTGCCTTGACAGCTTTCTTCTTTGCTTTGACCGAGACTTTCACTGGCTTGATCTTTGGCTGTTTCGCAGGTTTCTTCTCTTTCTTTTTTATCTTCTGCGGCTTCACGACCTTCAGGTTCTGCGGTTTCTCTATCGGCATTCCTGAGAATGTCCTAAGCCTCTGCTTTATGTGTTCTTTCGTGAACCCTTTCTGTTCGAGTAGCCTTATCATGAGCGGTATGTCTGCATCAGGTGTCGGTCCTCTGCATCCCCAGCATTCGAATTTGCCGTTCGTGCATACTGAGTTGCACCCTCCTCTTGTTATGGGCCCGAAGCACATCTTCTTATCGTCTAGGAGGCATCTGTTCTCATTGAGCCTGCATTCGAAGCAGACCGGCTTGTCGTAATCGTAAGGTCTCTTCCCGAGGAGTATGTCTTTTATGAATGTGGCTATCTGTTTCTTGTCAGGCGGACATCCGGGTATGAAGAAATCCACTTTTATGTGGTCGCCTATCGGCTGTGGCGGAAGGTCGCTGATCTCTTTTGCCTTTTCGTATACTAAATATGCGTATTTTGACTGGTCTATGAAGTTCCTGTAGGCCGGCACGCATCCTGTGCATGCGCATGCGCCGAAGGCGACAAGCTTGTCTGTCTTCTCGCGCAGCTTCTTCAGGCGCTCGAGGTCGTCGTTAGCAGCCACCAGTCCTTCTACAAACACGAGGTCGAAATGCGTATCTTCTTTTTTCTCTGTGAAGAATCGGAAATTGACTATGTCTACTTGTTTAGCGAGGTCGAGGAGCTCATCTTCATTGAAGAGGAAACTCAATAAGCATCCATTGCAGCCTGTAAGGTCAAAGAATCCTACGACCGGTTTCTTTTTTTCTGCCATTTTTCTCGTTTCCTTTTATTTGCTTATTCTTTGTACTTGCTTATCTCGTCGAACCTGAACACGGGGCCATCGAGGCAGGTGTATTTGCCGTGTATCATGCAGTGCCCGCAGATGCCTAGCGCGCATTGCATGAGCCTTTCTGTGCTTATGTATATCTGGTCCTCTTTGAAGCCTTTAGCTTTGAGGTATCCTATCGTGATGTTCATCATGACTGGAGGTCCGCACACGAACACCACTGTGTTGTCGTTGTCGAGCTTCGCCTTCTCTACGACGTTTGTTATGAAGCAGACATCGCAGGCGAGTTTGACCTTCTTGGGGTTTGAGTCGACTGTCAGGTGCATCTGGTATGCCTTTGACCATTGCTTGATATCATCTTTGAATAGTATGTCGTCGGGTGTCCTGAATCCGAAGAACAGGGATACGTTGCCGAAGTTCTGCTTGTGTTTCTCGACATAGGATATTATCCCTTTGAGCGGCGCTACCCCGCTTCCTCCTCCGACTAGTATCAGGTCTTTGCCGAAGAATTTTTCCATCGGATAGCCTTTGCCGTATGGCCCTCTTATGTATAGCGTGTCGCCTTTCTTGAGTTTTGCGAGCGCATTTGTGACATTCCCTACCTCTCTTATGTTGAGGTCAAGGTAGTCTGGTGAGTATGATGCGACCGATATCGGCGCTTCCCCTATCAATGGTAATGATACCTGGAAGAACTGTCCTGGCTCGTATTTTGTCTTGATGTCTAGCCGTATGAGGAAGCAGTCATGGGTCTCCCTCTTCATGAGAATTATCTTTGCAGGCAGCGGAAGGTACGGGTTAGGTATCTTCTCTTCAACTTCCGGCAACTGGCTTTTTATCCTTGGCATATTATTGCATCTCGTTCAGTGCATTGACGAAGTTTATCCTCGTCGGGCATCCTCTTATGCATCGGCCGCATCCTGTGCAGAGGTTTATCCCGTGCCTCTCCTTGAAGTACTGCAGCTGGTGGTATATCCTGTGTTTGAATCTTGCGTCTCTTGTCTGCCTGAATATGTGGCCTCCTGCGACTTTCGTGAAGCATTGGAGCTGGCAGCTCGCCCAATTCCTCTTGGTCTCTGAATTGCATAACTTTGCGTCGCACTCGTCGTAAATGTCGAAGCAGTAGCAGCTCGGGCATAGTGTCACGCATGCTGCGCAGCTGAAGCACTGGTCTACAAGTTTCTTCCACAGAGGATGGTCATAGTATTGGCTTATGTCTTTCTTATTTAGCTGTAGATTCGTCTCGACCCTTCTATCCTCAGGCCTTAGGAACGCGTCTGTGTCCCAGAAATATTTCCTATACCTGTCGACGAAATTACGTCCTTTCTCTGAGCCTATCTCGACCAGATATGCGTCGTCTTTCTCGTAGAGCATGAGGTCGTAGTAGTCTCCTAGGTCCATGGATGAGCAGAAGCAGTATTCGTCTACTGGCGCTTTGCATTGGTAGCCTATGAGTATCGTCCTTTCCCTCTCTTCTATATAATATGGGTCTTTTGTGTCTTTCGTGAACATGATGTCCTGCCGCTTTATGCTGTTGAGGTCGCATCTTTTCAGGCCCACCATGACTCTCTGTTTCTTGTCCGGCTGTATCTCTGGGACAGAGAGCTTGTTGTTCTTGTACTCGTATAGCGTCTGGTGTTTCTTGAAGAAGAATTTCTTCGCAGGGAAATATGTATGCAGGTCAAGCTGTATCTTTGTGACGTCTTTTACTACTTCAAACCTTGATTCATCTGTCTTTATGGGTGCGACAAGCTCGTTGTATCTCATTATGTCTGTCAAGAAATCAGGCAATGATAGCTTGTTTATCTTTAGCACATTAGACCCTTTTTTTTGTTACTTTATCTCGACTTCTTTTAGTATGATATCCTGGCCTTCCAATAGCTCTGGGACCCCTTTGCACTTCTTGCAGAAGAATATTGCGTGTCCGTGGGAGTGTTCTGCTATTGTTGGTTCTCCTACATAGCCGCATCGGCATTTTACCTTGGCTTTTTTGCGAACCAATCTGACTTTCCAGCCCGGAACAAGCTTCTTTAGCGTCTCTTCAAGTTCTGGCAGGGGTACGTGGCCCAAATCGCCCACTTCAACCGTTATCCCTATTACCTCGCCATGCGCTTTAGCTGCATCTAAGATGTCCCTGCATATTATCGTGTCATGCATCAAAAAGTCCTAAACGGCAATTCTATATAAATATTTGCGTGATTTTGACAGCTTTTGAAACTACGGTCTGGTCGTGAAAACAACCATGGTTTCCAGTGGTGACTAACCTGGCAGAATAGTTAGAAATACAGGCAGCGCCCATTACGCGAAGGCTCTTAGGATTGATTAACGATACCGACAGGGGGACGTCCCTTACGGGGATGTCGGCAGGAGATATATTGACTAGAAGCCGGAGCCTGGTGCTGCCTGAGCACTTTTTCCATAAAGATTAATAAAGTTCTTTTTGACTCTTGCATCGCCATGGATAAGAAGAAAGTGCTTGTCGCATGCGTGACATATGAAAAGGACGCAGCTTATCTTGCGCAGTTCATGGATTCTTTGAAGGCTCTTGATTTTCAGGATTTTGACATATTGCTTGTTGATACATCAGACAACGAAGGATATGATAAGAGGCTTGCGGAAGTTGGAAATTTTGTCATAAGTGCAGGCGCAGGCCTTGACAGATCGATAAAGAAGATAACTTTAGGCAGGAATAAGGCCCGCGAGTTCTTCCTTGCGCATGATTATGACTATCTTCTCTTTGTCGATACTGATGTACTGCTGCCTAAGGATGCATTGTCAAAGCTCTTGTCAGACAGCAAGGATGTTGTCGGCGGGGTATATCTCACAAGGCAGCTCTTGATGGGGAAGTTGTTCATACTTCCTGTTGTCGCTGATTTCAGTTCAGACCCTAAATGCTGCAGGCCGATGATGCTTCCTGAAGCGATGAATGATGATGTGAAAGAAGTCGCTTGGATAGGTTTTGGCTGCATGCTTATCTCACGCAAGGTGCTTGAGAAGGTGTCGATGAGGTATTATGAGAAGTCGATGAGCGGGGAGGATGTCGCGTTCTGCGTGGATTCCCGTGCTGCAGGTTTCAGGGTGTTTGCGGATTTTAGCGTCAAGTGCACGCACGAGCTTTTTCCCCCGGGTGACGCGAGGAATAAAGAGCTCAGGTTCGACAGCCACGAGACATCGCAGAAGAAAACCGGTCAGAAAAAAGAATGATTGAACATAATTTCTTTATCTTTTTGCGTGTCTTCTGATACGTACAACAGTCCTGACAAGTATGATGAGAAGTATGATTGCAGCGATTGGAATTATCAGCGTCATCCATTTTTTTGGCACTGCATTTCCGACAGCCTGCTTTACAGGGTTGAGATTGTCTGGTAAAGGTATCTGAGCCTCTGGCAGCGGAGTGAATTCTGTACCGTTCTCTATGCTACTGACTAGACCGTCCCAGTTCGCCTGGCTTAATGATGTTATTTCCTTAAAACCCGTAGAATCCAGGGTGACTGTCTCCCAGATTTTCATAGTGTACATGTTGTTTTTTGTATCGTTGACATCGACTATGCCTTCAATAAGGTAAAACTTTGTGATGTTTTCAGTAGAATTATACTCTACAATGAACTCAGTCCCTCTTATAGCGCCTGCTCCTCCTGATGTCCTGACTTCAAACTTCTTCTTATACTGATTGCAGAATATATGGAATCTGCCATCAATCAATAAAAGCTCATATGTGACTTCATTTGTTCCCAAGACAAGGTCTTCTTTTGGTTTTGCTTTTTCTTGGTAAGTGAATTCGCTATTGGGACACAGCTTCACAGTGTGGCCATCAGGCAATTGTATCTCTGCTAAACTTCCTTTGCTGGTCTTGACTGTATCCCCGTCTTTAAGGACAGTGTTCTTTCCCGTACGATAATCCACTTTCCCATCTTTGTGGGTGATACTTACTGAACCTAGAACATTAGAGACATGAGTCGTGTTCTTCAGCTTCTCTTGCAATTGCCTTTCTGCTTCAAGCTTTTTTGCTTCGGCAAGCTTTGCTTCAGCCTGCTTTCTTTCTAACTCTTTCTGTGCTCTTTCCTGCTCCTGGCATTTGTAGTAAGCATCAGTATCCTTCTGATGTTGACCGATACAGACATTATCACACTTTGCTGATGCCAAAGGATTCTCGACCGCGTCAGGGCAACCATTTAGGCAGCTGTGGTATGCGATAAGCGGATCCTCGCAAGTTGCATTACACATGCTGGCTAGAATTATGAAAAACAGGCCTGACAATATCAGAGTTGATGTTTTCATAGACGACATGATTGTTCAGTGGTATAAATAGTTTGCCATATTTGAAAAGAAAAAAATTATTTTATCCTGAAAAACATGCCACACCATCAAAAACCTTAAATATTACATTGTCTTACTATGTATTACGATGGTTCTCAGAACTAGGACGAGTTCTAAGAACCCTAAAAATCACGGGGTGATTTTTTATGGAGATTGTCAGTGTCAAGTTTCAAGAGGAGATTTTAAAGGAAGTCGATTCTAAGATAGCGAAGCATCATTTCAACTCGAGGACCGAGTTCATAAGGGAAGCTGTCAGGGATAAATTAAAAGGATTGACAGAAGAAGAACGGATAGCTGAGTTCATGAAGTTCTACGGAAAATCAAAGAAGAAGACGACTATTGAAGATAATGAGAGGACAAGGGAGATAGTAAGTAAAGAGCTGGAGCAGAAGCTGGCAAAAAGGTTTAGATGAGCATTTCCGGTTTTACTGCCTTTGCTATATCCTTCAAGTTATACAGTAGATGAGGATCAGTTGATACCAGTAGTGCAGAATGGTTTCTTGAGTGTATAGAGTTGATGCAGTCCGCTAATGGTATGTTTCTTTTTCGGGAAATGCGCATTCCTTCTTCATATTCATCTTTTGTTATGTCTATCCTTACAAGATTTCCGTTCGCGAAAGCTACAGCAAGCATATCTTCTATCTCTTCCAAGTCATAATCTTTATGAAGCTCATCGATAAGCACCTCTGAATAGAGTATTACTGCCTTTTCCTTGAGTATTTTCTCAAAAAGCAATGCTGCGTAAGTTCCCCACGGGGATCCTTGCCTATTTAACCTCGCCTCGTAGAAATCCCTCCATATGCAGGTATCTAGAAGATATTTCTGGACCATCTCTAAGAAAATAAGTTTCTGTGGTTAATAAATCTCTCGTAGAGAAAAGCGAAAAATTTCCGAATATACTGATTAGAAGAAAAAAATTAAAAGTTTATCTTATCCCCTGCTCTTTCTCAGTAACCGGTCACAAGTTCCCTTAATTTCTCCTGCCTTCCTTTATGCGCCCCAAACCCTACAAGCTCATAGTATCTTCTGATGTTTTCTTTCCCGCCTACGTATATGCTTTCCATCCTTTCGCGAGTAGTTCTTTTATGGTGAGTGAAGTCTATGTTGAGATTTGTTAAGAGTTCTTTTGCAAGTTGTATCTCTGGTTCGTTTTTCATCTCTAGTCTGACATATTTTGAGCGGTTGTTGTATACAGTTCCCTCTCCAGCCATGAGGCCTCGAAGGTATGCAGCAGCCAACGCAGCATCTTCTCTGACAGCAGATCTTACCGTTTCTCTTATTGCCAGCAGAATGTCTATCGTTATTGCGTTGTCCATGCAAAGTCTGTATTTTATCTGCTTGTTATAGCTCCCTTTGCTTGTCTTTATCCTGATGTCAGATATGTTTATTCCAGGTCTTGTGTCTTCATAGTCTTGTTTTTCCGGCACGAATATGACGAGATAGACTGGTATTTCAAGAAATGTTTGTTTTAGCCATCCTGAAAAGAAATTTATGACGCTAGTATTTGTGTTTGTGAATCGTACTTTCCTGCTTTTCTTTACGCCTGAGTCTCCTGTGTCTCCTTCTGCGATGTATAATGCATATCCTTCAACGAACATTTCTGTTATTTCAATCTGTTCGGGTATCCTTACTGGTTTATTGTGTGAGCCCCAGGAGTAGAATCCTTGTATGTTGCTCTTTAATTCTTGTTCGTTTATGTCTAGAAGCTGGCATATCTGTAGAAGTCTTCCGAAGTTGTGTCCATATCTGTTCTTGAAAGCCCAATTGAACGCGTGTCTCTCTATCTTGAAGAATTTTTCGTTGAACTGGTTTATTGTCCCGTAAGATTTCTTTATTTTTTCAATAAGTTTCTCTGTGAATGCATGTTCTACACTAGTAAAGACCGTGTTTGTTCTTTCAAGTATTGGTAATGTATGTATCTTTGAATTCATGAAATAGAATATAGAAAAAATTATTTAAATATTTGACGTCGGTGTTTGTCCAGTGTCGTGTGGCTTATTTCGGACTTATTCCGAGTCTTTTTTCAAGTTCTGCTATCCTGACCGTTGTCTTTACAACAGTGTCTGGGTTTAGGCTCATGCTGTGTATTCCTGACTGGACTACGAACTCTGCCATTTCTGGGAAATCACTGACACATTGTCCGCATATCCCTATGTATTTACCGCGCCTGTTAGCTACTTCGATGACTTTTTTTATCAGTGATTTTACAGCCTCATTCCTTTCGTCATATATTGAAGCGACGAGTTCAGAATCCCTGTCGAGTCCTAACGTCAACTGCGTCAGGTCATTGCTGCCTATGCTGAATCCGTCATAGATGTCTAAGAACTCATCTGCCAGGATTACGTTTGCCGGGATCTCGCACATGCATACGACTTGCAGTCCGTTCTCCCCTTTCCTCAGTCCGTTCTTGTCCATCTCTGCTATGACTTTCTGCGCTTCAGTTATTGTCCTGCAGAAGGGTATCATGACTTTCAGGTTTGTGAGACCCATCTCGTTTCTTACTTTCAATACCGCTTTGCACTCAAGTCCGAATGCTTCCCGGAATTTGTCTGCATAGTATCTTGATGCTCCTCTCCATCCTATCATCGGATTGTCTTCTACTGGCTCGAATTGTCGTCCTCCTATGAGGTTTGCGTATTCGTTGCTCTTGAAGTCGCTGAACCTTAATATGACATCTTTTGGATAGAATGCTGCTGAGATCCTTGCTATTCCCTGTGCTAGTTTGTCTACGTAGAAGTCCACTTTGTTGGCGTATCCTGCTGTTATCTCCTCTATCTGCTTCCTTACTGCGTGGTCCTTGACCTGGTCAAAGTGCAGTAGTGCTGACGGGTGTACTTTCAGGTATGCGTTTATGATGAATTCTTCTCTTGCGAGTCCTACGCCCTTATTCGGCAGGAAGCTGAGTTCGAATGCCTCTTCCGGATTTCCCACGTTCATCATTATCTTTGTCTTTGTCTCTGGCATCGTCTTGAGGTCGATCTTGTTCAGGTCGAATGGTAGTTTTCCTTCGTAGACATATCCTTCGTCTCCTTGTGAGCAGTCTACGGTCACATCCTGTCCTTGGCGGATGTTCTCTGTGCCTGTGCTTGTGCCGACGACGCACGGTATTCCTAGTTCTCTAGAGATTATCGCTGCGTGGCAGGTCCTTCCGCCCCTGTTTGTGACTATCGCTGCTGCGATCTTCATGATCGGTTCCCAGTCCGGGTCTGTCATGTCTGTGACAAGCACCTGTCCTTTCTTGAACTGTGCGATGTTGTGCACTTCTTTTATGACGTTGGCGTCTCCTGCTCCGATTTTTGAACCCACGCTCTTTCCTACGACCAATACCTTATCGCCTTTCTTTTTTAGGTGGTATTCCTCTATTGTCGTGTTGTCTTTTCTGCTTTGTACTGTCTCTGGTCGTGCCTGGACTATGAATAGCTGGTTTGTCTTGCCGTCTTTTGCCCATTCCATGTCCATGGGTTTGAAGTGTCCTGCCTTTGCGCTGTAGTGGTCTTCTATTATGCAGGCCCATTTCGCCAATGTCAGGACTTCATCTTCTGTTATTGCGAATTTTTTCCTGTCTTCTGATGGCACAGGTATGTTTTTTGTCTGCTTCAGGCCATTTTGCGTGTAGATCATCTTTATGGCTTTCTCGCCGATCTCTTTGTGGATTATTGGCTTGAATCCTTGTTTTAAGGTTGGTTTGAATACGTAGAATTCATCTGGATTCACTGCGCCCTGCACTACGTTCTCTCCTAGACCGTAGGCGCTTGTGATGAATACTACTTCTTTGAATCCTGATTCTGTGTCGATGCTGAACATGACACCGCTGGATGCTATGTCTGACCTGACCATCTTCTGTACGCCTATGCTTAATGCTATCTTGAAGTGGTCGAATCCTTTATCGACTCTATACGAGATAGCTCTGTTTGTGAATAAACTCGCAAAGCATTTTCGGCATGCGTCTAAGAGCTGTTCTGGTCCTCTGATATTGAGGAATGTTTCCTGTTGTCCTGCGAAGCTTGCGTCCGGCAGGTCTTCTGCTGTCGCTGAACTCCTTACTGCTACGTCTGTATTGTCACCATATTGTTTGCACAGGTTTACGTATGCTTCTATGATCTTGTCTTTGAGGTCCTGCGGGAATTCTGCTGCCAGGAATACGTGCCTTACCTTCTCTCCTCTTGTCGATAGGTTATGCATGTCAGAAGTGTTCAGGTCTTTCAGGATATCCCTGATCTTGTCCTTTATGCCCATCTTTTCGACAAAGTAATTGTAGGCTGTCGCTGTGACCGCAAATCCATTCGGCACCTGGACGCCTTTTGATGTGAGATTGCGATACATCTCTCCTAAGCTGGCGTTCTTGCCACCTGTGAACGGCACATCTTCTATTCCTAATTGATCAAACCACAGAATGAGCTCTTTAGACTTGTCCATACTATACACACCTCTTTTTTTGAAACATGAGACTGAAATACGACGTACCAAGCTATTGGGGTTTATAAAGGTTGCTTTTAAAAGAGCTACAAATTATTTGGAAACTTTCTCAATAAATCATCCTTTCATGTAATCTACACATCTTATTTTGAAATATCTCCAGATTTATCGGAGATACATCTGAAATAGTTGCGAAGCTATCTTTAATGCTTGTCACTTATATCCTATTATGGTAAACTCACGGGCAGTAAGCGAAACATTTAAATATGTGTTATCACATATTTATGTGTATATGGGAAACATGACACTTTCTATACCTGATGACGTCCAGGCTGAGATGAGGCAGTTCTCAGAAGTCAGATGGAGCGAAGTCGCCCGGAAAGCCATAATCGAGAAGCTTGAGACGCTCGCCCTTGCAGAGAGACTTGCTAAGAAAAGCAGCCTGACACAGAAGGATGTTCAGGAGTTCAGCAAGAAGATTGCGTCTCTGGCAGCTAAAAGGTTTTCGGATGCGAATAGTCCTAGACAGTAATGTTCTTTTCTCTGCATTGATCATAGTGTAAAACAAAATCTATCGTCGTATAATATCCGGATTTAATCAGGCAAAATTTATTAATACAAAAAAGAAGCATAATTCTATGTTTTTGCACCGAGGCAAATATCATGTTAAAAAAACATATAGAAAATGACTATCAGATATTTTTCGTTGAGATAAAGAAAAGGATTAAAGAAGCGCAATATTCAGCTTTGAAGAGAGTCAATAAAGAGCTTATTCTTCTATATTGGGATATAGGAAAAAAGATAGTTAAGAAGCAGGCCGAGTTAGGCTGGGGAAGGTCAATAGTCGAAAACTTAGCGAAAGACCTCCAGAAGGAATTTGCTGGCATAAAAGGGTTTTCTTCCCAGAATCTGTGGTATATGCGACAGTTCTATATAGAATATAGAAATGATATAAAACTCCAACTGCTGGTTGGAGAAATCAGCTGGGCAAAGAACCTCATAATTCTAGGCAAGTGCAAAGATGCATTAGAGAGGGAATTCTATATCAAGATGACCAAAAGGCTTGGCTGGACCAAGGATGTTCTCATCAACCATATCGAAAACAAGTATTATGAAAGATACCTACTAAATCAGACAAACTTTGATAAGACAATTCCAGCAAGATACCAAGAACAGGCAAAGCTCGCAGTCAAGGATGAGTATACTTTCGAGTTTTTGGAGCTCAGCGAGGAACATTCCGAAAAAGAGCTGGAAAACGCCCTTATCGGGAAGATGAAGGGGTTTTTATCAGAGATGGGCAGCTATTTCTGCTTCGTAGGGAGCCAGTACAGATTAGAGGTCGATGATGATGAGTATTTCATTGATCTGCTGCTGTATAATAGGATGCTACGGAGTCTTGTGGCGATTGAGCTCAAGATAGGGAAATTCAAACCAGAGTATTCAGGAAAAATGCAGTTCTATCTGTCTGCGCTCGATGATACTTTCAGGATCCCTGGTGAGAATCCGTCTATAGGCATAATAGTCTGCAAGGAGAAAACGAAGACGACTGTAGAATATGCCCTTCGCGATGCCAAAAGACCCATAGGTGTTGCAACATACAAAATAACACCCTCCTTGCCAACCGGGCTGAAACGATACCTGCCGTCAAAAGAGGACATAGAAAAGAGGCTAACAGGGTTATGAGTCACGAGCTCCTGCGAGCCTCGGGACAAGCCCCAGTGACAAAGGATTGATATAGTTGTTCGTACATATATACTATGTAGCTCATATTTTCTAAAAAAGTATTTTACCCAGGCGATAAGATAGACTTGGGGGATCATAAGAGAAAAAAGAGTTTTAGAGGAAAGAGTCGAGTAAATAGAGAGAAGAGCAAATAGTTGAGTAAAAGAGGATTCAGTACAAAGAGAGGATTTGTAAAAGAAAAAGAGATATGGGAAAATAAGTAAAAGAAAATAGAAAAAAACAAGAGTAGGTGAGTAGTATAGAACATAACATCACCATGGGGGGCTGAGGAGTACAACAAGAACAAGATTATTTTCCCCTCCCATGGATAAGACTTCTAGAGAAAGATGAAAATGGATTAGGATGATCTTCAACAAGCGTTGTAACAATCGATAACTTTATAATTTAAAAAGGATTATTAAATAAAATGACATCAAAATGGCCCGACCACATCAAAGATAATGACTTTGTTAGAAATCTCATATTACTAGGTTTGACCGTATTTATTCTTGTTGGAGTTATTGTTCTCTATTGCAAAGGGGATCTCAAAGTGGAACACTTTTACACCGCATTGGACGTAGCTATTGGAATAGTAATTGGAACAGGTATTTTAAAAGTTTTGAAAAAACAAAAATGAGTTCAGATAACAAAGAAGATGATGTGGTGATTGGCACCGCTGCATTGGGTTCAATAATTGGAGCCGTGGCTAGTGGTACTGCGGGTGCTGTTGTTGGTGGATTAATAGGTTATTTAATTGGAAAGGCATCAAAAGAAGAAAATAAAAAATGAAATCTCGTACTATCCCTAAATATGCAAGTTTAATTATCTTGTTTGTATATTCTATTGGAATTTTTTTTATTATATGGAGTAAAACAATGATAATATCAAGCATAGGTAAGAATTTTTATCTCGTCATGACATATATTTTTATCTTGCTAGTATTGGCTCTAGCAATAATTACCTTTATTGAAAACAAGAAGAAATAACTCTTTTTCTATTTAAAAAAATCCACTAACCACTGGAAATCCGATTGAAATGCACTCGTAGAAATTTCCAGCATCTCTATTTTCAGACGAGATAATTATTTTTCGTGGTAAGTAGCAAAGTCAAGAAGTTTTATCTTATCTTAGCGCCTTTTTTCAAATTACATT
>Ga0105099_10001358_pt1 | contig 15462 bp, 10 predicted proteins | sample PPLLak3cmMay2015_2_FD_79138 | JGI IMG/M metagenome (GOLD analysis project Ga0105099, IMG submission 79138) | Freshwater sediment microbial communities from Prairie Pothole Lake near Jamestown, North Dakota, USA - PPLs Lake P8 Core (1) Depth... | ecosystem: Environmental > Aquatic > Freshwater >... | reverse complement strand
TTTTTACAAAGTATAGACACTGATACCAACCATACATCTGTCCCCCCCCCCCCCCCCCCATACAAATATAATTTGTTAGATATTTCGGAGAGTTCGATCGTGAATAGGGGAGAATGTGAACAATTTTTAAAAATTGTTTTGCAGGAAATCGTTTTTTTTAAGGTGTTATGAATACAGGAGAAAGTATATAATCCAGCCTCAACACATGAATCATGTAGATGATTTAATTGATTTATAGAAGGTTTTATAAATTGATGTACCACGATCACTCTCTTATGAATGCAAGTGAAAAACGATGTCTTTTTCATTCTCTTTTAACAACAATAATCTCAACCGCTTACTGATAATATATCCTCTATTGAATCAGAAAGTTACAAATTTTTAAAAAAAGACCGCTTTGTCATTAAAAAATGGTGACATGGTTGTCACCAAAATATGTATGGGTTATGGTGATATGTATCGGATGGTAGCGAATTTGAGAACCGTCAAAAGGTATTTTTAAAAAGGCATGTTTTGTCAGATACTGTTTATTACGAAAGGATATCTTCCGGTGAAATACGGTTATTTCGACGATGTCAATAGAGAATACATCATAACTACTCCGCAAACGCCCTATCCCTGGATCAACTACCTCGGCACCGAGCAGTTTTTTAGTCTAATATCAAACACTGCCGGCGGGTACTGTTTTTATCGCGATGCTTCTTTGCGGCGGATTTTGCGCTACCGGTATAACAACATTCCGCTCGATATGGGCGGCCGGTATTTCTATATACATGACGAAGGAAAGGTCTGGTCTCCCGGATTCAAGCCGGTCATGGCAGAGCTGGACGAGTACTCGTGCAGGCATGGCATGGGATATACGATTATAAAAGGCGCGTTGAATGGCTTGGCGGCGGAAACGCTCTTTTTCGTGCCGAGGGGAGAGAACTGCGAGATACATCGGGTAACACTTGAAAACATCTCCTCGACGAAAAAATCGTTCAAGCTGTTTTCGTTTGTAGAGTTCTGTCTGTGGAATGCCTCGGATGACACCACGAATTTCCAGCGTAATCTTAATACTGCGGAGGTCGAGGTTGAAGGGTCGGTTATTTATCACAAAACAGAGTATCGCGAGAGGCGGAACCACTTTGCTTTTTTCAGCGTCAATGTTCCTGTTGATGGGTATGATACTGACCGGCAATCCTTTTTCGGGCCGATGGCGGGGTTTGACAGACCTGCTGTTGTGTGTGACGGGAAGTCGCGCAATTCGGTTGCAGACGGCTGGTCGCCGGTTGCCTCGCACGGCATTTCACTCAGCATGAAGCCGGGGGAGAAGCAGACGCTTGTATTCATACTCGGGTATGCCGAAAATCCGCAGGAAGAAAAATGGGAGCGTCCGGGCGTTATCAATAAATCGCCCGCAAAAAGGGTTGTTAAAAAATTTAACACCACCGGCGCTGTTGATGCAGCTTTCAATGAGTTAAAAAAGTATTGGGCGGAGCTGCTTTCGAAGTTTTCGCTGAAAAGCAGCGACCCGCGCCTTGACCGCATGGTGAGCACCTGGAACCAGTATCAGTGCATGGTCACGTTCAACCTGTCGCGAAGCGCATCGTTTTTCGAGTCGGGCATTGGCAGGGGCATGGGGTTCCGCGATTCAAACCAGGATCTGCTGGGGTTTGTGCATCAGGTTCCGGGACGTGCGCGGGAGCGTATCATTGATCTGGCATCAACCCAGTTTGAAGACGGCGGCGCATATCACCAGTATCAACCGCTCACGAAAAAAGGGAACAATGCTGTCGGCAGCAATTTCAACGACGATCCGCTCTGGCTGATACTGGCGGTTGCCTCGTATATCAAAGAGACCGGAGATTGGACAATACTTGACGAGAATGTGCCGTTTGATAATAACCCGGCGAATACCGCTTCGCTGTTTGAGCACTGCCGCCGATCGTTTTACCATGTTGTTAATAACCTCGGACCGCACGCCCTGCCGCTTATCGGCAGGGCGGACTGGAACGACTGCCTCAACCTGAACTGCTATTCAAACAACCCGGACGAATCGTTCCAGACATGCACCAATAAAAACGGCAGAACCGCCGAATCGCTCATGATTGCGGGACTGTTTGTGTTTACCGGCCCGCTGTTTGTCGAATTGTGCAGCAGGCGGGGAGAAGGGTTGCTTGCGCAACAGGCGCGCTCGTATATTGATGCAATGGTGCAGGCGGTTAAAACCAGCGGCTGGGACGGCGAATGGTTTTTACGCGCGTATGACGATGCGGGCAGAAAAATTGGCAGCAGGGAAAACAGCGAAGGCCGGATATTCATTGAATCTCAGGGATTCTGCTCTATGGCAGGTATCGGAGCTGATGCAGGATATACAAAGAAGTCGCTCGATGCGGTAAAGAAATATCTTGATACGCAACATGGTCTTGTGCTGGTTAATCCGGCGTTTTCGCGGTACTATCCGAATCTGGGCGAGGTTTCGTCCTATCCTCCGGGATATAAAGAAAACGCGGGCGTGTTCTGCCACAATAATCCCTGGATAATTCTAGCGGAGACAATGCTCGGCAGGGGAGAGCGGGCGTTCGAATACTATTCAAAAATTGCGCCGGCGTTCCGTGAGGAGATCAGCGACCTGCACCGTGTTGAGCCGTATGTATACGCGCAGATGATTGCCGGCAAAGACTCGAACCGGCACGGAGAAGCAAAGAACTCATGGCTGACCGGCGCTGCGTCGTGGAATTTTGTCGCGGTGTCCCAGTATATTCTGGGCATCAGGCCGGACTGGGATGGACTGATAATTGATCCCTGCATACCGCCGCACTGGGACGGATTTTTTGTGTCGCGCGGGTTTCGCGGCGCAGAGTACCGGATCACGGTCAAGAACCCGAAACATGTTTCAAAGGGCGTGGGTTCGATTGTTGTTGACGATAAAAAGATATCAGGGAACCTGCTGCCGCTGTTTTCCGGCAAAGAAGTGCATGACGTTGTAGCTGTGTTGGGTGAATCTGATGTGTGAGAGCTGTTAAAACCGGCCGTTTCGTAATCGTAAACCTGCTGAAGCCCCGAAGCCAAATGAGCGGCCTTGCCGGGTTTCGCCGGGAATGGTGTCTGATTATCCCACCCGTAAATACTACCCGCGGATAGTGTAGCCCGAATTTGCTTTTTAGACCGCGCCTGAACGATATTTCTTATGCATTGCAGGCGCGATGGCTCATACGGTTTCTTATCCTGAAAAGCAGCACACAAATAACTGTTATTCACGCTTTGCCGGGTCAGAAATCAGGGATTACGAAGTTTTGAGCGGTTTGAAAATGAATCCTGCCGGCGACGCAGTTAAAAGTCAGGAACGATATACCATGAAAATTCAATCGATGAACATCACCTATACGAAGAAATTGATGCGGCATCTCATTGTATACCTGCGGCGGATCACACTGCGTCGATCGGTCAATATTCTCCTTGCCGTGTTCAGTTATATATTCCGGCTTTCCAGGGTTCCCTGCAGCCCGTTTCTATTGAAAATCGAGCCGTCTTCCTTCTGTAATCTGCGGTGTCTGGGATGCCGTTCGGAAACCGGAAAGATTGATTTTGATGAAGGAATCATGTCATTTGCCGACTACGAGAAGATACTGGCCGCATCGCACAAATATCTGCTCGAGATAATTTTTTACCTGTGGGGCGAACCATTTACAAATAAAAAACTGCCGGACATGATCGAACTGGCGTCCCGGTACAATATCGGTTCGGTTATCAGCACCAACCTGCATTTTATGAGTGCGGATATTGCCGATTCCCTGGTTCGCAGCAGCCTGGATAAAATTGTCATTGCCATAGACGGCCTCGATCAGGAGACCTATCAGCGGATTCGCGCGGGGGGCAATCTTGAAAAGGTATTCGGCAACCTGGATATCCTCCTTGCCGCGCGCCGGAAACAGCAGTCCCCCTACCCGAAGATTGAGTGGCAATTCATTAAAACAAGCTTCAATGAACACCAGATCGCCCGCGCCCAGCAGATGGCGTCCGAAAAAGGCGTGGATGTTTTTACCATAATGAAGGATTTAAGCGGCCGCGATAACGAACCCTCTTTTAAACAGGAGCATGTCGCTGCAAACCGAAAGCTGCTTACGGCATGCCCGTGGCTCTGGACGTCGCTTGCAATCCAGTGGGACGGATCCGTATTCCCCTGCTGCCATATCGCCAAATTCAGAAAGTATGTTTTTTCGGATATAGCGAAGGCACGCTCGCTGAAAGAGATATGGAACACGCCGCCGTTTGTTGAATCACGAAAGAAGTTTGCGTTGATTAATGCGAAGAAACAAGGCAGTACACGCTGTTTTGGCTGCTGGCTCTACTAAAGCGGTATCAGTGGAGAAGCATTGCAGCAGGCATTCCGCCATGACCCGGAAGCGAGGAGTTGCAGTCATTCTCTCCGGTTACCGCCTCTTGATCCACTCCTTATGAATATCCGGAATATCATCCAGCAACTGCACGGTATGCTCGTTTTCCGGTTTAAGCGTGACCTGGTCGGGCGCGCCCTGTTCCACGATTTTCCCCTGGTGCATGATAAAAAGACGGTCGCTGACATAGTAGGCGAGGCCGATGTCGTGGGTTATAAATACAATGGTCATTTTCAGCTCCGCTTTGAGCTTCATCAGATAGTCGAGGATGTTGGCGCGCACGCAGGCGTCGACCATGCTCGTGGGTTCGTCGGCTATCAGCACCTTCGGGCGGAGAATGAAGATGCGAGCCAGAAGCATGCGCTGCATCTGTCCGCCGGAGAGTTCAAACGGGTATTTACCCTCTATTTCGGGAGGTTGGATATTGACCGCGAGCAGGGCGCGATCGACCCGCTCCTCCATCTCGCTGTTTGACGGTTTTTCCTTTAAAATACGAAAAGAGCTTTTAAGCTGTGAGCGGATGGTGAAAAACTGGTTGAAGCAACTGAAGGGGTCCTGAAATACTGGCTGTACCTCGCGCCAGTGATCGCGCAGGTTTTTTATGGCATTTCCCTTATAGGCAAACGTCCCGAAGGTCGGTGCGATCAGGCCGAGCATTATTTTAGCCAGCACGCTTTTGCCGCACCCGGAACCGCCGACCAGAGAAACGATCTCCTCGTCAGCGATGGAAAAACTGATATTATCGATCGCTTTGGTAAGCTTCTTGCCATGCCCGAAAATGCAGGTAAGGTTTGTTGCGTGAAAAATATCCTGTTTATTCTGCATAATCGCACCTCACCTGTCTTTCACCAACTATACGTATCTCCTGTTTTTTTGCCTTGCACTCCTGGCGGACCTGCGGGCATCGCGGTGCGAACCTGCACCCGGTGATGGATTTGGCAAGGTTGGGCGGCGCGCCTTCGATCGCAACCGGTTTTTTCTGCTTCTGGCCGGGTTCCGCGCTCAGCATGGCGCCCATAAGCGCGCGTGTGTAGGGGTGGCGCGGGTCGAAAATAATCTGGCGGGTGGCGCCCAGCTCTACGAATTCGCCGGCATACATAATTGCAATCCTGTCGGCGACGTGGCGCAGAAGCGGAAGCTCGTGCGTGATAAATATCATGCTGGAAAAGATTCCTTTATGCAAGAGTTCGAAGATCATTTTAATAACGGACTTCTGTGTTGTAACGTCAAGCGCCGATGTCGGCTCGTCCGCTATAACAACCTGCGGATTAAGCAGCGTGGAGATGCCGATGACGGAACGCTGGCGCATGCCTGCGGTAAGTTGGATGGGGAAGGCGTTAAGAACCGCGTCTGCTTCCATGCCGATCATGGTGAAGCGTTCGCGCAGCCGGGCGTGAATATCCTTTTTGCTGCCGCCGTTTTCGTGGTCTGCGATGACGTCGGCGGCCATATCCTTGATTTTACGCGTCGGGTTCAGCGAGTTGAACGCTCCCTGCGGGATCATGGCGACCTTGCGCGCCAGAACGTTTTTTCTGATGTCCTGCGGCGTGCGGTTCATGATGGACTCCCCGCCGACGCGCACGTCGCCGGAGGTCGGGTAGAGCGGCGGGATGATAAGCCCCATGCACCCGTTGACAAGAGTCGACTTGCCGCATCCTGATTCGCCGGCAATGCCGAGAACTTCGCCTTTTTCAAGTGAAAAGGAGACTCCGGACACCGCATGTATTGTATCGCCGAAACGGGTGAGATAGTGAAGGTTCAGGTCGATAACATCAAAAATCGGCATAGAGTCTCCTATTTACGCAATCGCGGATTGAAAACGCCTTCCATGGACGTGTTAATGACATAAAAAGCGAACACAATAACGGTTATCAGGATCGTTGCGGGGATAAACGCCCACCATGCGCCGTCGGTCAGCGCCTCGTTTCTCATGGCCTCGTTCAGAATGGTGCCCAGGGACACGGAATCATAGGGGCCGAGGCCGATCATGCTGATACACGCCTCGGAAAGTATGCCGGTCGCGGTCTGGAGAATGAATACCATGAATACGTATGACAGGAGATAGGGCAGTATATGCATGGTGACGATCCCGAACGTGCCGAAGCCATTCACTCGTGCAAGAGCGATATGGTCGCGGCTTTTCAGGCTGGACGCCTGCGCGCGCACCGCACGTGCGCTCCAGGTCCAGGTTGTCGCGCCGATGATAAACGCGATTAACGCCAAAGACCGACCCTCCTTGAGGCTGCTGCTGATGAGTATCAGCACGACAAATGTGGGAATAACCAGGAAAAGATTGGTGATAAGCGTTATGATATCGTCTATCCAGCCTCCTTTAAAGCCGGCGTAAACGCCCAGCAGGGTTCCCAGCAGCGTCGCGATAATACCGGCCAGGAAACCCACATACAATGAGGAGCGCAGGCCGGATACCAGAAGCGAAACCATATCCACGCCAAGATGATCGGTTCCAAGCCAGTGACCGGCCGATGGCGCCATGTAGGGAACGCCGGCGCGGGTCGTGATATCCAGGTTATAAAACAGCGGGAAAAGCAGGGCGATGCAGATTGTCGACAGAAAGAGTCCCATCCCGATCAGGAATGAGGGCGTTTTCAACAGATTCATAAGCAGTTTCATACGTTATTTCCCCTTTTGTCCCGCTTTAACCCGCGGATCAAAAAAACCGATCAGGATATCAACGGTAAAATTAGCCAGAAGCACGCTGACGGTTATCAGAAGGGTGCATCCCTGAATAAGGGGATAATCGTTGCCCTGGATTGCCGTCAGCACCGCCATGCCCAGACCCGGATATGAAAAGATCATTTCGGTGATAAGTGCGCCGCCGATCATACCGCCCAGCGAGAGGGCCAGTCCCGTTAACTGCGGCAGCATGGCGTTTCTGAACATATAGAAGAGCACTCTGTTTTCGTTGATGCCGAGCCATTTCGCATATTTTACATAGTCGGTGCCAAGTTCATAAATGCACATGGAGCGCATGCCGATAGCCTGGCCGCCCGCCAGAATGAGGAATATGGAGAGGAACGGCAGGATATAGTGATACAGGGCGCTTCCGATGAAACTCCAGTTCAGGCTGGGAATAAGGTTTCCCGCATACCCGCCGATCGCGGGGAAAACCCGCCACTCAATGCCGAACTGGTACACCAGCAGCATACCGAATGCGAAAAAGGGAATTGCGCTCAAGAGCAGGGCCATCGGGAAAAAAAGCCTGTCAAACACACCCCTGCGGTAGGCTGCCAGAGCGCCCAGAATATTGCCGATGATCCATCCCAGCATAATGGTGGGAAACTGCAGCGCAAGGGTCCAGGGAACCGCCTGTTTGATAATCTCGGTGACTTTTTTCGGGTAATTCAGAAACGACGTTCCCAGATCGCCCTGCAGGCTCATGAGAATGTAGTTGCGGAACTGTTTCCATCCGGGCGTTCTGACCGGGTTGCCGGACTCGTCGCGGAGAATTGCGCCCCCGTTATCAAGCTCCACAAGGCCGAACTCTTTCAGGTACGCCTCTTCTTTCTCTTTGGCCGCTTTGGTATCCAGTCCGGACCCGACCTTGGCCATGATGATATCGATAGGATTACTCGGGCCCATGCGCGGGAGGAAGAAATTAATGGTAACGGCAACCAGAAACGTGAGGAAATACCAGCCCGCACGGGTCAGAATATAGTGTAAAGTCGGATGACGTTTAAGCATTCGGGCTCCTATTTATTCGTTGATTCGATTTCCCAGAGCGCTTTCGTGCCTGCGCCGAAACAGGGGCTCTGCGGCGGAGCGTAGGGATTCTCTTCGCTGGGAAAATTTTTCCAGTTCGCGACGCTGAACTCGTAAAACTGTTCGGGCCGGTACACCAGCGGAAGCGTGGGCTGATCCTGCATGAAAATGGCGTTCAGGGCGCGGTAGAGCTCCTTTTTCTGCGTTTCGTCGGCTGTTGCGGGAATCTGTTTCAACAGTTTGTCCACCGCGGGATTGTACTCTTTACTTTTCGGATTATTATACCGTCCCTGGTTCTCGTTCATTTTCTCGCCCTGCGGTTTCCAGTTGCGGGAAGACATGACCGCTTCGAGCCTCGACCAGGGCTGGGATGGCGTTACCGAAGGGTTCGGCGCGTGCAGCAGCAGGTCAAAGTCGCCGGAAGGCATGCTCTGCCAGTAGATGCCGGCGTCGACAAATCCTTCGCGCACGTCGATACCCGCGGCTCTCATGCTCTTAACCGCAATTTTGACAATAGCTTCCCAATCCGTCCAGCCGGCCGGAGATTTGATAAACACGGTCGGCACCTGTTCCCCTTTGGCGTTTTTCATGCCTTTAAGCGCGCCGCTCTCGTCCCATTCCGAGGTATATCCTGCATCGGACAGGATTTTTTTAGCCAGTTCAGGATCGTACGAGACGCCGTACTTTTGCGCATCTTCGGCCGAAAAATAGCGCTCTTCCATGCCGAACGGCAGGATAAGACCCGGCTTCAAACCCGGGCTGTACAGGGAAAAAGCAAGCTCCCGCACATCGGTATAATTGATTGCGGCGGCCATGGCGCGGCGGAAGTTTTTGTCGGAGAGCGGGTAATGCGTTACGTTTATCATGAACATTGTCATGGCTGCGGGTACGAAAAACGGCTCTTTTGAGTACCAGGTGCGGACGCCGTCTTTAGCCTTCATCCATATACGGGGGATAAAGGTCGATGACACGTCCAGGTTGCCCTGTTGCAGCGCTATGCTGAAATGGTCGTTGCTTTTATAAATAGGATGAATAATATATTGAGGTTTCGGAAGCCTGTTGCCGCGGAGTGCTGCGTTGCCCCAGTAGTCGTCACGGCGTTTAAGCACGATCTTTTCGCCGGAGTACCTCAACAGATTGTAGGGACCGGAGACTACGGGGTTCTGATCGATTTTGAGTTTCTGCAGGGCAGAGAGATCGCCTCCCTGGGCTTCGAGCATGGGTTCAAGGTAATGACGCGGAACAATACGGACGTTCTGCAGGAAGTCCATGACCACAAGAGGGTTGTTCCGATCCTTGTTTATAAGGAAAGTAATTTTTTCAACAAGGCTGTTTGCTGTGCTGTCGGTAATGGTGTCGACGGTAATTTTTGAAATATAGTCCCAGACAAAAGCGGTGGGCGCGTTTTTAAAAAGCTGCCCGATTTCATAGGTGAATCGCACGTCCGATGCAGTCACTTTTTGGCCGTCGCTCCAGGTGGCGCGCGGATCCATGGTTACCGAGACATACTCGCTGGTTTTATCAAAGGAGCGCGCCAGCAGCGGTTCCATATCCCCGGTCAACGTGTTGAATGCCATCAGAGGCTCGTACATGAGATTGAAATTGCCGCCCACGGGGAAAGCAGGCCAGTCGCTCAAAGGATTGAACGTATTGGGTTCGCCCCACTGAAATCCGGCAAGGTAGAGGGTCAGCGCACGTGGGAATTCAGTGTCACCGCCGGCAGCCGGTTTCGACGTCTCTTTCGAGCCTTTACCGCACCCTACCAGCAGAATACAGGCCAGCCCTGCAAGAAATCGTTTGAGAAAACGAAGAGTATCCATCAGTTTCCACCTTTCCGGATTATACAGTAAATATTTATATCATTATATACGCTATTTCAGGAAATGATACCACCTTCATTATGGGGACAAAAACAGAGGCAATTATTATGAAAATTGTTCGGGAGTGAAATTGCCCAAAAAAACAGTGAAACGTCCCCATCCAGTATAAACCCTTAATCTGTCTACCAGATAATATACAATGCCAAAGTGCAAGAATAAAAAAAACAGAGGGGAGTCTTTGAAAAACCGGGGACAAATATGACACCACTTTTTACAAAATACGGCATTAAAAAAGCGATATCCGGTTTTAATTCAGTTATATTTATGAGTGGATGCATTATTGACTTGAAAAGAAACAGGCGCGCATGTTTCGTATACAAGCAAAGGAGCTGGCAGGATGGCAAAGGGCGACCACGAACAGGCGGTATCGACGGTACGCGACCAGTCCGGATCACTTCTGGGTATACTTTGCATACTGTTCGCACTCTATGCCGCCGGCATTATCATGTATTACACATATATTCAATAGTAAAGATACCCGGACAAGGTTAAAAATAAAAGTTAACAAATACTCATAAACATATTTACATTTTCAAAGGAGTCTCTATGTTACAAAAATTAAACGCAATGGTGTTGGCGCTTATATTCTGCGCAACATGTTTGCTGGCCCAGAAACCAAATGCAAACGATCCTGCGATTCTGGATGATTTTAACGATACCTTTCTGGAGGATCAGCCCAACCAGACAAATCTGGGGGCAGCCAAGGGTATTTTGGAAAAAGGATTTGCATACAAAGGCGGGGGGTGGTGGTATACCTATGCCGATCCCCAGGGTTCGGTTGTATTGAATGAAAAAGGCGACACGGTCAATGAAATAAATGACAATGCCGGGACCATGGTGGATACGGTGAAAACGTGGCTGCACGTTAAAGTGTTGACCAGCACCAGCATAGAAGAGTTTCCCTACGCCGGTTTCGGGTGCCTGATGACCGGTAAAGGCAATGGTGATTATCATAATTTAAGCAAAATGACCGCGCTTAAAATGAAACTCAAGGGCAGCGGGAATCTGCATATCCGTGTCGAGACAAAAGACATTGAAGATGCAGGATATACCTGGGGACAGTACGAATACCTTCATGTTTTAAAACCGGATTGGGAAACGCTGGTTATCACGCCGGACAAACTGCTTCCGCCGAAATATTCCGATCCCTGGAAAGCAGGCTGGACCTTTGATCATGGCAAGGCTGCGGCCAATAAAGTATCGTTCCAGATAAAGGACGGCGACGATGGTGATGTGTATGTCGACGATATTCTGCTCGACGGTATGAAATATGGAGAGTTCACTCCCGTCATCCATAATGCCGTTGTAAAAAAGAGCGTACCGGTGTATATCGCAGGAAATAAAATTACGTACACCCTGCAGGAAAATCAGTCAGTCATGCTTGCAATCTATGACCTGAAAGGCAAGCTCGTGAATGAACTGGTTGATAGAAAAGAGCCGGCAGGAACTCATTCGGTTCTGTGGAACGGTGACAACAGCCTTGGCTCGAAGCTTGGCAACGGTGTCTATATGTGCCGGTTCAATACAGATACGTATTCGGCGAATATTCCAGTAACAATCGTGAAATAAACAATCTCCTTTTTTGGTTTGAGGCGAACGAAGTTGTTGCATAATTCCAGTCGAGAATTCCCTGTCAGGAAACAGTGGTTATGCAGCAACTTTTATTTATTTGGCTCACGCATAACCCGTAAGTCGTCATTTGGGGGCGCGGACGTATGCTTTCTGATTTTCCAGATCTGAAAACAGGGAGGAGGTTTTTTTGATTAGTACAATTAAAAAGCTGGGGTTTTTTGCTTTGGCTGGCGTTATCCTGCCCCTCTGCTTCCCGGCTGGTGCATCTGCGTCAGCCGCTGCCGTTGCCACGAATGACAAAAGACTCGACAGCATGGAGTTACGGCTCAACGACTTCGGCTCCAGGGCGGGCTCCACGTTAATGTTCGGGGGTTCCTCGCCGGTCTCTTTCAAGGGAGAAGCGCGGCTTAACGTTCAGTACCATAATTTCAAGGAGTATCCCTACTGGTTCACCAAGGACCGTGCCTATATACAGTCGGGCTGGGAAGGCAATGAAAATTTTTTCCGGTTGGGCATGGTTGTCCGGGCCGGGAGAAATACCGTTTTATGGTCGAAAATAGGCTTTCAGACAACGTTGCCCGGAATGTACAACGATGTGCCCGATGATACTTCCGGCGGTTTTTCGCAGGTGATTGACGCTCATGACAAACTCAATTTCTCTGCAAGCATCCATGAGGATATGGGAGCGGGTATCGCCATACGGACAAAACCCGCCTCTTTCTGGATGAATATGGGAAACATCCAGTGGGTGGAAGCCTCCCCGTTGACTATCTGGGCGGGGCAGAACAGGCTTTTTGCCTGGGAATTTCTCCCCTACGAGATTGAGCAGCCTATCGCCCGGTACTACGAATATAATCTGGCAAAAGGCGAGAAAGTGGGCCGCGCAGCATGGAATAAACGGGAATTTAACGGTTTACGTTTTGAAACCATCACGCTTCCCTGGAACCTGAATCTGACGGTTATGTATGCCAAACCCGACAAAACCGGGCACTACGAGAGAGAATGGATCGATGCGAATGTCGATCTCGGTTATGACGGTGATGGTGATTTTACTATACGGCATCATGGTATCGGCGAATCATATACCCACGTGTTTCATACGCGTCTGGCTGCGATAAAAGCGCTGAAGGGCATTACGTTTGGCGCGAATATCTGCCGTTTCGACGTGACCGATGACATTATGCATGCGAGAGACGACAAAAAATACCTGTTTAAGGACGCGTTTGATATCGGCGGTACCCGGCGATTGTCCGACAGGGGGTTTTATAAAGAGCCGCTGGCGCTTTCGCTGGATGCAAAGGGAGAGATAAACCCGAAACTGAGCTTTCATGCCGACGTGGGGGTCAGCAGGATCGATACGACATGGCTGCTGTTTGACACATCCTTTACGGATAAACGAAACCCTCCCTATGACCGGAAAACCAATAGTTCCGGAGATTTTAAACCTGCTTTGTATTCGTTCATAAAAATCGGCGAGAAGGTACCGGTACAACTCGATATCGCTGCAATAGCACGCGGGTACTATGCGCCGAAATCATCCGTTTCACCCGGCGACTATTTCTGGGCCTTCGGCTCCAACCGCGTCGGCGCGGGGAAATTTCCCGGCGGTTCATACGGCCAGAATATGGCGGGATTACAGGCGACGGTGGCGCCGAAGTTGTCCGGTTATGGCCATCTGAAGGTGAAATACGGCCAGCATGTTCAGCTTGAAGCGGCGCGCGACCTGATCTATTTCCCCTATCGTCTCAACGGGCAGAACATGTTTTCGGTGTTTCATTCGTCGTATAAACGATGGGGCGCTCCGGTTGACTTTGAAATATATGAACTTGATTATTCGAAGTTTCCCTGGTTTCGTGATACAATGGTGGCGGGTGGCAGCAATCCTGTTCGAACCCGATACCAGAAGCGGCTCGGCGACGAAAGTTTTTTGAAAAGAGTATATAACTTCCAGCCCGGTCTTGACGCCGGCGGTATCTACAGCGACTACCTTGGCATGTTCGAATGTTTTGTGCCCTACGAAGACTCTGCCCAGGCCGCGGCAAATCTGATCATGTTCAACAAAGGCACCGTGTTTTCACCGTCCTATTCGGTGCCGGTACACCGGAAATACACCTTTAATTTTGAGATTGATGCCGCTTATGACGTCGGGCCTATAATCGGATATAAAAACAGCCTTTTTCTCGGCGGGTATGCTGCAATAAACGGCATATCGTCTGTTTTCAAGCCGCTGGCGTTCAATGAAAAAAGCGAAGATATGATGTTGTGGTCGCTCTATATGCGGTTTGAACCGGCTATCGCGGTAACGGAAAAGTTTTACCTTCTGGGGTTGCTGGGCTACGAGAACTGGCGCTCGGACAAGGCGTGGATAGCCACGACACGGACGCATATTACAGCCGCCGGTGTGGTTGACACCGCTGTGGTTAGAAAGTGCCCTATCAATTACCGGGACGTTGCGTATGGACTCGGCGCCGACCTTTCGCTGACCGACCGGGTTCAGTTTCATGGCAGGGTCAAATGGTTGAAACACGAGGATATTGAGTTTAAGAAATATGCGGAAGAGTCGGATACCGATTACGGGAAAAGCCCGAATTGCTGGAAAACGCCGGTAATTTCAGGCGAAGTTAAGATGTGGTTTTAAATACTCAATCAAGGAACAGATAGTATGACGATGAATAATATACAAACTCATAAGAATGGAAGTTATCGTATGCACTGGAGAAGTTTAACGCTTTGCGCTTTACTGCTGACGACCGTTTTATGTCTGTCCGTGTATGCGGAAGAAGATGAGAACAGCCGCCTGCAGCGGATACAGGAGACAATAGACCGCATAATGTCAAAAGCGGGCATCCACTTCGGCGGCGAGTTTCGCTCGCAGTTCATGAACTCGACCGTTGATGGGGAAGCGGTGAACAAGCAGCGCCGTCTAACCGAGACCGTGGAGTACACGTCGGTTGATTTTGACATTCAGGCGCGTCCCAATACCGCGGTGTCGGGAAGGGTGATCCTGCGTCTGCACCAGGACTGGCGGATATTCTTTACCGATTTGGGAAATCCCGTCAACGCGCGCTGGTTGAGTATTGACGGAAGAATATTGAATAATACGTGCAGCTATAATCTGGGATATTTCAGAAAAAAATATTCGCCGCTGACGCTGTATTCCCCGGATATAGAGATACCCTTCGAGCCGGAGATTTTCGCGGGCAACAGGCAAAAAGCGATGCAGGAGCTGTTTCTTGGGGATAATAACCGTATCAATCAGGGATTAAGCTATGACATTGATGTCGCCGTGAAACCGATTTTTAAAGAACTGCATTTGAATATAATGGGGACGAGGCTTCGCCTCAGCGAGACGACGCTGAATAACGCCAATTTCGTGACGCTTGACAAAAACTCGAAGATGGATAAGTACTGCGTCGGCTCGAATCTGGATATGGTTTTTGTTCCGGACATGACGCTCGGATTCACATTTCTTGACATATTCGACTGGAAGAAGACCAGTAATATGGATAGTATGATAACAAAGGATATTATGAAGACCGACACCCAGGCGCAGCAGACGCCGATTATTGATTTCCGCGCCGGACTCGGGACCGCGCAGTTTATCGATCCGAAGAAGGTGAATTTCAGGCTCGTGGGGGAGTTTGCTTTTTCCAATGACGATTCGTCCTTTGTTACCGTGGACACCGCTGCTAAAGATACCGCGCTGGAAAGCGAAAAAATCGGCGGCAAAGCGCTGGCGGTCAATCTGCTGGGTAGCGTCGGGCTTGGAACCGTGGGCAATGTCAAACTTAATGTCGGGTTCCGCATGAACGACAGGGATTACCGCAACGAGATGGCACAGACGCCGAGCTTTATTCCCAACCGGATCATGAACAGCGAAAACGACTTCCGCAATGTCGATAATAATGTCA
>Ga0105099_10001357_pt1 | contig 15463 bp, 10 predicted proteins | sample PPLLak3cmMay2015_2_FD_79138 | JGI IMG/M metagenome (GOLD analysis project Ga0105099, IMG submission 79138) | Freshwater sediment microbial communities from Prairie Pothole Lake near Jamestown, North Dakota, USA - PPLs Lake P8 Core (1) Depth... | ecosystem: Environmental > Aquatic > Freshwater >... | reverse complement strand
CTCCATCACGTGAGTATTTATACTCACGTATTTTACACAAAAAAATCCGCATTGCAAGCAATTTCTTTGCGGATTCGTATTTTTTTCTTATTTTTTGTTTCCCAAAACCGCTAAACTGTTACCTTGCCTTGTCATATGAGAGACGGGACGTTGTTGACTAGGTTGACAAACTATGAATCATTTTTCGTATGTCATGAATGTGTGATAGCTACTCAAAAAACAAATATTTCGTAGCCAGTATTTTTTAATATACTTTGAATTTTGGATATCTTGCCACTGAGATTGACAATGATAAACGTGGAATACGGTATGCTTCTGAAAACATGAATTGAGTATGAGACCTTGCAGATGATCTATGAGAGATATTGCTCCTGTATCAAAAATTATCAGCGGGATGATGGCGAAATTCAAGGTGTGCGAATGACGCACGAGGAAAAGGGATTGTATCGATAGGTAAAAAAAGCCGCCGGCCGGCTGCGGAACTAGTGAAATAGTGAAATAGGGGACACCTCAAAATATCAATCCAGAAAATACAAGGGGCAGCCCTAACAAAAACTTCAGATATCTACTTAAAGTCAATGTTCTCCTTACTCCACCTGCAACGTCTTCCTCTTCCCAAGGTGAAAGCGCTGCGCCATAAGGAGGCCTTGCACCGTCATGGAAGTGATCATCGCGACCCAGACCCCTACGACCCCATGAAAGGAGTCCGCCTTTGACTCATTTAATTCACATAGGTGAGTCAACAATCAGACCCCTTTCACTTTCATAGGGTGCCAGAGACAAAACTAGCGCTTGACTTTCTTTCATATAACCGAGTCTATGCTTGAACTACTGCTCGTTGCCTCGATCAGGGTTTTATTGTGGGCAAATCATTTAGGACCTGCATATTTATAGCCTGTTATTTTTTCAAATCTTTTTATTTCTTTTTTAGGCTGGGGACTTTCATTGCATTTTTCCCAATCCTCAATTATCTGCTGCATACCCTCATTCCAACTGACAAGTTTTCTTTCGATCCAATCATTGATTATTGCCAGAGGGGATATTATTTCGCCTGAAAATTCCTGTTCGACAAAATTTGCAAGGTCATCATCTACCGTCGTGAGCTTGAAATTATGGGCGATTGAACATGCTGCTATCACTTGATCAACATAGCTTAAATTGAAGTAATAACCGGTCTTTTCGTTTCTTTTTCCTGTGAATACAATATTCTTGACCGCCTCCAGGGATAGCTTGAAGTCTCCTCCATTGATCCAGGATGTTCCCAACGCCTTTATTTTTGATTTATATCTTTCTCTCCAAGGATAGCGGTTTTTGAATTTCTGAGTTCGGAATATCTCCTGAACAACCTCATGGATTGTAACGCACTCATACCGCTCATCGCAGAACATTTCTGGGGCTATTCTTATCAGCATTAAAATGCTACATGTATCACAGAGGATATTCATATCAGGAATCCGAAGCTATTAACCTTGCAAGCTCGTCTTTAACAATTTTCGCATCCATAATATCTTCAATCGCAAGGATTTCTCCCAATTTTCTTGTAGTTAATCCATTAAGCTGATCCAGGATGATTTGAATGAAAATAGGGCTCAGTTTTTCAATAGCGCTGACAAAATCTCTAGGTTCTTTTTCGTTGTAAAGGATATCCCTGATCGTGGGAAATTCCTTTTTTAAATTGGTGTCAGCACCCCCGGTATTAAGCTCGAAGTCAGAATGGATCAATCGAATTCGCTTAACGATGCCATATATGGCATGAGAATAGTTGCGTCCGAATGTCTTGAGTTTATTAATCTGGGCGCTAGGCTTTAGATCCTTAATAACATTCCATACCATCCGGATATATCCGTCAGAAAATTGAATATGGTTCGCCACCATATCGCAGAATTTTTCTTCACTTTCATCAAAACCGTCGTCAATGTTTAATTCATCTCGTATGGCATGAACAGCTTCGTGTAAAAGCGGAAAAATCAGATCTAAGACATTTGTAGAGCTATTGACAAAGACAACCCTATGCTCGTGGATTTTTGTGTAAAAAGCATATGCTTTAATTTGGGGAGGAAAAGGTCTGAAGATAATTTTAATTCCAAGATTTTTCATTAAAATGAAGACGTCCTTATAATCAGGCGGAAGATTATCCCTTGTGCAGGCTTTAACCCTAAGGTCATTAGCAATCAATTTTGCGATTTCCTCAGATCGATTTCGTCCCCTCATAACCGGAAGAACTCCGGGTTCAGGAGCATTTCTGAACAACAGATCATATCCTATCGCTACTTCCATCGCGTCATTTTGCATTGATGGAGTGACTTTAGCAGTTCTCCTCGTCCGATGGACAGGAATAGATATTGCCCCATCAAAACTTTGTGAAAACAAGTAATTTGGGTTTATGTTAAATGTTTTACAAAGAAAGATTAAATGGTTGCCTTTGGGTACTTGGCCATTGATCCAGTCGTTGACGGTCTGCCTGGAAACGCCTGCCATTTCCGCCAATTTGATAATGGAAATATTGTTTTCCTTTATCAATTCCTTAATTTTACCCCCTAGCCATTCCATGACTTCTCCACATTTTTATATCGTGATTATTAATTATCTGCTTTTAGGCTGTTACTAATATTAACATTTTAATAAAATATGTCAAGAAAAGTTTACTTATCTTGCAGTTTAGGACAATTTATTGACATAAATGTAAAATCGTCTATTAGAGGGGTCCATGCTTCGGTGGCAATTTATGATGATACAATGAAGGTTTATTTAATAAGATAAAATTTGTCATATCTACGCAAAATAAAATTTATCGGGCAATCATTTTGTGAATCTAAAATTTTTGATATCTTGCCACTGAGATTGACAATAATAAACGTACGGTACGCTCGGAAAACATGAATTGAGTATGAGACCTTGCAGATGATCTATGAGAGATATTGCTCCTGCATCAAAAATTATCAGCGGGATGATGGCGAAATTCAAGGTGTGCGAATGACGCACGAGGAAAAGGGATTGTATCGGTAACTAAAGAAAGCCGTCGGCCGGCTGCGGAAACAGGGCGATGATTACGCCTGGAATCCACAGCCGGCCGGCGGCGATAGCGTTAGGAAACCTATAAAAGCTACTTCGCGTCTTCCTTGGCTTCTTCTTTTCTCGTTTCAATCGTGACGTTCTTGCCGGCCTTGTAAGAGCCGCCGCCGGATACCACAAGCTTGGCTACGGTGATCTTGACGGGCTTGTCGGCGGTGATCGTCGTTCCGGGGGCGACCGTGAGTGTATCGATGTCGGTGCTCGCGGTTACCTTCCAGGAGGACTTTTCGTCGAAGTTGAAGCTGGCGTTCTTCGAAACGCCGATGACCGTTCCTGTCCATTCCGAGTTCTGGAACGTGGCGTTGATGAAATTGCCCTTGGTTCCGGAGTCCATGCCTCCAGGAGCGCCCATGCCACCCATTCCGCCGCCACCGGGCATGCCGCCACCTTCACCTCCACCCGGCATGCCGCCACCTTCGCCGCCACCAGGCATGCCGCCGCCTTCGCCGCCGGGCATACCGCCGCCACTGGGCATACCGCCCTGCATCTGGCTGCCTGAGGCCGAAGCCCCTCCGCCACCCATCATCCTCTGCTCCAGGCTTTGGGTGTTGTCGGAGACGTTGAAGTCGCCCACTATCTCGGTGGTCTCTTGGCTTATGCCGGTCAGATCCCACTTGGTCTTGGTGTTGTCGTTGATGAAGAAGATGACGGCCGTGCCGTTGCCCTCGGCGTCGATGATGATGTTCTGGGCCTTTGAGCCCGGAGCGTCCTTGTACTTGGCATAGTTCTTATTGAAGACCCTCGTGCTCTCGATGTAGATGGGGGTCTTGGAGCCCTCGGCGTAGATCACCGAAAAGACGCTGCCGCCCATGCCGCCGGGGGTCTTGTAGTAGCCGTCGTCGAACCAGCTCTTCGTTGTGCTGCTTGAGCTGCCTCCGCCGAAACTGCGGCCGAAGAGGCTTAACGTGAAGGCGTTGGTCTTTGTTCCGGCCTTCTGCGCGGCCGCCTGTTCTTCGGGCGTGACCACGTCGAAGAGCCGCTCCAGCTCGTCCTTGTCAAAGAAGGCGATCAATTCGCTGTTCTTGAGGTGCACCTCCGACATCTTGGTCGAGTTCTGGCCGGCGCGCAGCTTGATGCCCATCAGACCCTGAATGACGCAGTTATTGGCGTAGACGTAGCCGCCCGAGGCCGAGACGATGCCGGCGTCCATGTTTGAGGTCAGCGTGCTATTGTAGACCCAGACCAGGCCGTCGTTTGAGCCTATCGAGTAGACGCCGCCGGAACCCTGTCCGTAGCTCTTGCCGACGGTCTTGTTGGCTATGATGATTCCTCCTCCGCTGTCGGTGGCCAGAACCGTGCCGGTCTGATGCGCCGTGATCAGCGCCGTGTAGCCGGAGTCGAGTTTGTTGACTACGGTGATGTCCTGAGTTTTCTTATCGCGCACGATGTAGGCATTGTCGGGATCGGGTCGTTTGGCGAGCGCTGGCTCCACGCCTTTGGCCGGGTCCGTATCCGCTGCGTTCAGGGTGATCCTGCCGCCATTCGCGACGTAGACGCCATGAGCGCCCTGGGTGGTGCCCACGAGCGAGCCGCCCGTAATATTGAGGATGCCCTTGTAGGTGGCGAAGGCGATATTGGCCGAGCCGTTGAGGTTGGGATTGATCAGATTGATCTTCGCCTCTTTATCTGCCAGGATCGCCGAGTCGGCGCCAAAGAAGTTGGTGCCTTCGACCGGGCCGTAGTAATCGCTGAAGCTTTCGAAGGTCCAATCCTTCAGGGTCAGCTCCGCCTTGTTCTGCGCGAAGAGGCTGGAGATGTCGAGGATGCCGCTAAAGTCGGCGCGGGCCGCCTCCAGAGAGCCCACCCTGGACTCGACGCCGGTCATCGGGCCGTTGTAGGTCTTGTAAAGATAGCCGACGTAGTAGGCGCGGCTGCCCTCGTTGTAGTTATAAACGTGGAACCAGTCGTAGTCCTTGCCGTAGGTCATGCCGTGGTCGGCGGCGTACTTTTTCAGCTCGTCGCTCGATCGGAATTTGATGCAGCCGTCCTTGCTGGTGTAGCTTTTCACGAGCTTATAGACGACGGTTTTGCCGTCTTTTACCGTAGCGTAGAAGTTGCCGGCGCAGATCCCAAGTGCGTTGGCGTACCTGCCCGCGCTGGTTCCGTAGTCGGGAAACTCATACGTGGTTGCAGCGGCCGCTGTTTTTTCTCCGGCCTGGCCGGCCGAGGCGTTGCCGCCGGGGGCAAAAGAGGCCTTAATGACGATGTCCTGGCTGTTCTGGGCCTGCAACTTGTACTGCAGCGTGTAGGCGCTCTGTCCCCTGGCCACTGCCGTGCCTGCGCCGTTGACCTGGACGTCCTGGATCTGGTAGCCGCTGTTGGCCTTGATCTGGAAGTTCAGGTTATAGTCGCGCTGCAGCTTTTTCGGGATCAGGTAGTTGCCGGAGATCGACATCTTGCCGCCCGCACCGGCTTCGGCCTTCAGATTGACGACATCGGAGGTAAAGCCGATGCCGACCTGCCTGGCGTAGCTCTGTGCCCGCGAGCCTTCCCTGCCGGCGATGCCGGCGATCGCGATTGAGGAGGTCGCGCCGTCCTCAATAACCTTTACGCCGGAGGGTATGGAGATGTAATAGGTGTTGTTGTAGTCGTAGATCGCCCGGTTGCTGAGCTTGGTTACGCTGTCGGGAATCAGAAAGACCCCGGGGTTGCCGTTGGAAAAGGCCGTTTGTGCGCCGTTGCCGATGGTCGTGACCGGAGAGCCGCCGATTTCCGACGGCACGATCAGGATGTCTCCTCCTCCGCCATAATAGGCAGTAATGGTTGCCTTGCCGTTTTCGACTGTATAGGCATAGCCGTTTTCGGTCTGCTGCTGATCGGCCGCCCGGGCCACCGGCGATAGGACCGCCCCAAAGAGAAAAGCGGCTGTTGCAATAACCATGATCAATAATTTTGCTTTCAAATAACTTTTTCCTCTCATGTCAATCCTCCCATGTATCCTGCGCCAAGATCGACTCCGGCCAGGAAGTTGTTGCATCGCGGTTGTATCCAATTGATAAGAACCTAATTTTATATAAACGGAGTATAATTGATTGATAAGAACTATTTTTTTAATAAATGGAGTATAGAGAAGTACTCATTGCATGTCAATTTTAATAATAACGCAAAATGTCACAAAATAGTCATATATTGCCATACCTTTTTTAAGGGCAACGATTCATTATGTCCACCGGGGTTTAGGCAATATTCATACTAGCAGCTGTCAGCATTCAGCTTTCAGCAAAGTCTTACAAATTAATCAGTTGGCTGACGGCTGATCGCTCCATCCATATAAGCTTTATCTATGTATGGATACTAGCTACATAAAATGAAAGGAGATCGATATGGCATCACAGAGTCAAAATCTGACAAGAAGAAATTTTATAGCCGCGAGTTCAGCGGCTCTTGCTGCGCCGCTTATTAAGAACATGGCAGGCGTGGTCCCGGAGGCCAACGCAGCGGAAAGGCCGGCTGAAAAGCAGTACGATTTTATTGACAGGAAGGAATGTGACCTTGTTGTCATGGGTGGAGGCGGCAGCGGTCTTACCGCAGCTGTGCGTGCTGCGCAGCTGACAGGCAAAAAGGTTATCGTCCTGGAAAAGGCGGCTTTTACCGGAGGCGGCGCCCAGTCTGCGCGTACAATGCGCACCTTCGGCAGCAGGTGGCAGAAAAAGCGCAACATTCCGGATACGACCGTGGAGTATGCGCGCGCTATGATGGATCAACTCGACTGGAGGCTGGACCCGAAGCTCGTTACCAACTGTCTGCTCGGCACCGGCCAGTTTTTTGACTGGGTGTGCGAGCTGGGGGGCGATATTGAGGACAAGTTCACTCCTGACAAATACCATCTTGCAGTGATTGACAGCGAGCCCATTGGACCTCAGTTGGGAGACGCGGAATCCGGATCGGGCTACGGCGCTTTAATGATGAGTATAATTACCGGAAAAGCCAAGACCTATGGAGTTGAGATCCTGACAAAACATCCGGTGGTGGATGTAGAGGTGCAGAACGGCAGGATCGTTGCAGCCATTGCAAAGTCGGACAAGGGCTATGTCCGCATCGGCTGCAAGGCCTGTGTCCTTGCAACCGGCAGCTGGATAAACAACAAAGAGATCATGAACAAATATGCCCCGAAATTCGTAGCCGCTACAAACAGTATGGAGCAAGGCGGTCAGGGTGGCGCCCCGGGTGGCCAAGGCGGCGCCCCGGGCGGTCAGGGTGGTGAGGGCGGTCAAGGCGGTGCACCGGGGGGGATGGGCGGTATGGGTGGCATGGGCCAGGGTGGTCATAATAATATCAATTATACCGGCGACGGAGTCGTCCTTGCAGAGAAGGCCGGCGCATTTGTAGATTATGACAGCCTGTGCATCCATATGATGGGGCCATCAAGCATGAGTCAGAGCAAGGTCTTCAGTTCCATGGCCATTTCGCCCTATGTGGTTACCGTCAATCTGGAGGGAAACCGCTTTTGCAGTGAACCGGTCCTGCATATGGGTTTGTTCGATGGCGGCTTTATTCAGTGCGAGCAGACACAGGGCGTCTCATGGGATATCTTTGATCACAACACACTTGCAGCAACACTGGAGTATCAGAAATGCGTTAAGGCCGGCAAGTGCGCGGACATCAGGACAACGACGCTCCAGGGTCCGCCGGTGAGTCTTCCTGAAACCATGGAAGAGATCGAAAAGGATATTAAGCAAAACCTGGCAGGGGGCGGCAAAACCGTGTTAGCGGCCGACACCATGGAAGAACTGGCCGACAAGATGGGCGTCAATAAAAAGAACTTCCTTTCGACTGTGAAGGCCTATAACGAATACTGCGCAACCGGCGCTGACCTTGGGTGCTACAAGAAAAAGGAGCATCTCGTGGCCATTAACAAGCCGCCTTATTATGCCTCCAAAGAGGGTGTCGGCAGTGACGGCGCCTTCGGCGGGGTGCGTGTGAATCCGGAGATGCAGGCATACAAGGCCGACCGCAGGAGTCTTGTTGAAGGCTTCTATGTTGCCGGCGACTTTGCCACAGGCCGTCATGTAGTTGTGGGCGGCGTGAAGCGCATGGTGCTTAACGACCTGGCCTGGGCCTTCTCCAGCGGCTTCCTGGCAGGCACAAATGTTGCCGGCTATCTGAAGGGCGCTTGATCCCGGGAGCTTAAACATCAGGGCATTATGGATGAAAGGCAAAAGAATGAATTAGACAGGATCTACAGGCCTGCCCTGGCGTAAAATATTTGTTCTTTCCACTGGCAGCGATTTAATTTCAGAATTGAGTGTTTATGCAATGAACACTGCCAGGTCTAGGCCAGGGATGAGCAGGATATTTTTTTGCCTTTCCTGAAGAAAGGCAAAAAGTATCATTGCTTTTTCGAGCAAGTTTATTGTTTCCGGAAAAGCGGGGTGTCCTTTCACTCTTTCTTCCGGAAAGAGTGAAATTGAAAATCCGAAAAATCCTGTTGATCCTGTCTGAATAAATAAAATCATAAAAAGAAAGGAGATCGGTATGGATTCAAAGTTGCAAAGTCTAACAAGAAGAAAGTTCATCATGGTAAGCTCCGCTGCTATTGCATCGCCGCTGCTTTTGAACGCTGCAGGTTCAATGGCTGCGGAAAAAACCGTCGAGACCAGGACGGCATTCAAAATAATCCCCGAACGTTGTATTAACTGTGTCGGCTGTGTTGTCTTCTGCCCCCAAAAAGCTATAAGGTACGGCGGGAATCAGGCCTATCGGATTGACCCTGACAAATGTATAAAGTGCGGGACATGTATGCAATACTGCAACCACGACGCGGTCGTGGATCCCGGCAAGCCTGAACCGGCGGTCAAACTACATCCCCTGAAAACCCTGGAATGCGACCTGTGCGTGATCGGCGGCGGCCCCGGTATCACCGCGGCCGTCAGGGCTGCCCAGGCCGGAAAGAAGGTAGTCATCCTGGAAAAAGGCCCCCAGCTTGGCGGCTGCGCCTATTATGCGGTCGGATTATATGCCAGGGGCTCCAAAGCTCATTTAGCAACCGGCGCACGGGACAACAGGGAAGATGCCATCAAGGAGATCGCGGCGAGGACCAAAAACAAGATTGACCCGGAACTGCTCAGGAAGGCGATATACTCAAACGGCCCGTTTTTTGACTGGTTGATGGAGTTCAAGGACCTGCAGGATCGCTTCACGTTCCAGGGCGGTCCGGCCGGAATGGCCGGTCCAGGCGGATCGGGCGGGGAAAACCCGATGGCACTGGAAGGGCCTGTCAGTGCACTGGGAAATATAGCCGGAGGCAGATTCGGCGCAGGCCGTTACGTTATGAGGGCCCTTCGGGATGCCTGCAAAAAACTCGGCATTACTGTGCTCACACACCACAGAGCAACTGAAATCGTAACCAGTAAAGGCGCAGTCAGCTACGTCATGGCGGACGACCAGGGCGGGCAGACCCGCGTTAACTGCAAGGCCTGTCTGGTCTCTACCGGCGCCTTCCAGTCCAATATAGATATGATAAGAGAATACACTCCGCTGTTCGGTGATATGCGTTTTGGCCACAACGCCCATGGGCTGCCGGAGAACACCGGCGACGGTATGGCCCTGGCTCAAAAGGCCGGCGCTTATATCGACAGGGATGCTATTCGTTTCGACGTTATCGGACAGATACCTTCACCAATGTCGGCGTTCCTGTGCGCCCACTGCAAGACTGATGAGATGAAGATATCACTCCTGGGCAAGCGTTTTACCAATGAGGCCGGCTCCGGCGGGATGATAAGCGAGGCGCTCATTCAGGCCCAGCCCCAGGGCGTAACCTATTCCATCTCGGACCAGGCGCTCTGGGATGAAAGGAACAAGGCTGAACTCGCGAAGGACAAGGGCAAGATTGATGCCTACGTTTTTACTGAGGATATGATGGATGAGATGGACGACTTCCTGAACGCCACCGATCAGCCGCTCATTCGGGCTAATACCCTGGAGGAGCTGGCGGATCAGATGGGTGTAGATACCAGAGTTTTTGTCGCTACGGTCAAGAGGTACAACCAGTTCTGTGAAAATGGCAAAGACGAAGACTTCGGCAAACCTGCCGGGAGCCTCCATGCCATCAAGACCCAGCCCTTCTATGCAGTACGCAACCTGGTCCACCCCCACGGCGGTTGCTGCGGTGTAGCCGTCAACGCAAATATGGAGGTTAAAGCTGCTAAGGGTGTAGTTAGCGGCCTTTACGCATCAGGCGATGTGGTAACGCCATCCCTAGGCACCCGTGCGAACATCCTTCACGACCTGACCTGGGCCTTCACCGGTGCTTACATGGCTTCGGACAGTATCCTGGAATATCTGAAAACTAAAGCCTGACGACCGCAAAAGGTTTTAAAACATAAAAGCGGGGGAACCATTATCAGATAACAATTTAACGAAGGAGAGAATCATGCGAAAAATTTTATTTTTAACAACTCTGCTTGCATTCATATTGACATCATCAGCCTGGGCAGCTGACATTTCCGGAAAATGGACACTCAAGATGTGGGGGGCAGGGGCGGAAGAATCAGTGCCTCTGGTTATTAAGGCTGCTGGTGAGAATCTTACAGTTACCTGTACCCACCCGACGTTCAAGGAGATGACCGGAACAGGAACCTTGAAAGGGGATTCAATATCCTTTAACCTTAAATCATCTTCCATGGAAATCGGTTTTACCGGAAAAGCTGCAGGGAATAAGATGGCAGGGACCAGAGAGGTAAAGAGTGCTCGCAGTGGCGGTTCTGGTGGAGCAGCTGGTGGTGCCTCAGGCGCGCAAGGTCAGGCTCCTGCCGGCGGACAAGGTGCTCAAGGCGGGCAGGCTCCAGCTGGCGGTCAGGGTGGGGCTGCAGGCGCCCAGGGTGCTCAAGGCGGTGGACAAGCCTCTGCAGGTGGGGCTCAAACACAAGGTTCCGAAGCCTGGACAGCAGAGAAGAATTAATCTTCAGATATAAAAGATCATCATTCAGCCCCCACCAAAACAATCGTTCTGGTGGGGGCTGTTTTATTTACCTGCCCAGGTGTTCCAGGAGTGCCTTGAGTGCGGTTATCTCATTTTTATTGGATAGTTCTCTTCGGAGCTTCACCATCTCCTCATATTCCAGGGGGTCCAGCAGGAGATGTTCCTTCCGGGTGCCGGATTGAGTGATATCGATGGCCGGCCATAATCTTTGTTCAGCACACTTCTGACTGAGTACGAGGTCCATGTTGCCGGTGCCTTTGAACTCCTGGTAGATGATATCATCCATTCTGCTGCCGGTATCTATCAAAATTGAGGCAATAATTGTCAAAGATCCTCCATTATCTATGTTGCGTGCGGCGCCGAAGATCCTCCTGGGCATTTCCATGGCATTTGCACCAAGGCCGCCGGTAAGGGTCTTGCCGTGACTTTGCGTGTCGGCATTAAATGCACGCGACAACCGAGTCAGCGAATCGATAAAAACAACCGCATCAATACCGGTCTCGGCCAGACGAACTGCCGCACTCACGGTCATCTTAGTAATTCGCAGATGCTGTGAAATACTATGGTCAGCAGAGGAGGAGAGCACATATGCATGTTTAAGGCCTCTCCTGAAGTCCGTGACCTCCTCCGGCCTTTCATTGACCAGCAGCATAAAGACCACAACCTCCGGATGATTGATTATAATGGAATTGGCCATGTGTTTTAAAATGGTCGTCTTGCCGGATTTGGGAGGGGCTATGATCAAACCTCGCTGCCCCCTTCCAATGGGCACGATCATATCCAGCGCCTTCCCCATGATATCATCCGGCCCCTGGGCGAGTTTAAGCCTTTCAGACGGGCTGATACTGACTACACTCTGCAGTGACTTTATTTTCGAATAATCTTCTAATGGTCTCTGATTTATTTTTTCAATTTCAGTGAGTGTCAGATTCTTATTTTTACCGTCACCCGTTACACCGACACCTTCAATAAAGACGCCTTCCTGAAGATTGAACTTTTGTATCAGGTTAGCCGGAACGAAGGCATCCTCCGGGTCCGGCTGAAAATTATTTTCAATGGATCTCAAAAAACCAAATTTACGATCCAGTATCTCCAGATGTCCTTGTACAGGGTTCATTATTTGACTCCCAACTGTGATGATTGTTAAATAAAAAGCTTAACATTTAATCCGCATATTATACAAGCTTCAAGACGCGGAACTGACACTTTTTACAAAGTCCGATGTTTCCTGCCAAGGCAAGATTGGGCGTTCATCTTTATTGAATCCTCTCCCACATTTCCCGTTTCTCCGATTCCCCGCCTCAGTCCTTTCCTTAACCTCTCAATTTCTAATCTTCTCATCTTCATCTTTTCCCCCTCCCGCCTTACGACTCACGCCTCACGATCTTTAAGCCTTCTTAACTTCTCAACATCCCACCTTCTCATCTTCAGCTTTTTTTTCCTTGACTCCCCAACCCATTTGTCCGATTATGCCCCTATTCATGCCTTTTTTAAACAGTGCACCTATCCGAAAGCACCAATTTTCGGATTCATAATATCAACCATCAGTCCTGCCAGAGCAGGATAATCTTTTAAACTGTCGTCTGTCGTCCCTGTCCGCCGAAGCTTCAGCGTAGGTGGATGTCATCTGTCTCGTTCGATATGCTCAAGACCCTGAGTTCAAAGCCGAAGGGATCTGTTATTTGAATGCCTTATATCATTAATCTGGGGACCTAAAGATTCTCCAGTTAAGCTTCATCATAATGTACCGATTTTCTGGCTGCTGTTATCTGTGTTAAATGGGACGTTGTTGACTAGGTTGACATGCGTTAAATGGGACGTTGTTGACTAGGTTGACAAATTATGGACTATTTATCGTAAGCAACCAGGGTCACCCATTAAAGGGTTAGCACGGGAAAATTAACCAATAGACAAAGGAGGTAACGGCAACATGTCTCGAAATCGTGTAAATCTGAGCAGACGTAAGTTTTTGGCATCCAGCACTTTCGCTATTGCATCTCCAGCACTTATGAAGGCCTCTGTCGGCTTGCTTTCCGCAGAGGCTGCTCCACAAGATTCAGTCAAGAAAACAGCTGAGAGTATAGCAGACCTCGTTATTATTGGAGGGGGCGGTAGCGGCCTCGCAGCTGCAGTAGCTGCTGCAGAGCAGGGAGTGAAGAAAATAGTTATCATGGAGACATTGGATGCAATCGGGGGCAATTCGGTTTATGCAGGGGGGATTTTTGGCGCTGGAAGCAAGGTATTGGAACAGAAAAAAACAGGCATGCGGATGGCCAAGGATGAAGCCTTTAAGACCATGATGGAGGCGGGCCGCTGGAGACTTAACGCCCCCTTGCTGCGCGCTTTGATAGACGGATCAGGCGAGACTGTCGACTGGCTTGCTGAACAGGGAGTTGATTTTGGATTGATGCCATCGATGCCAGGAAATCGCGGCGGAACTCCTGCAGGTGAAGCGCCACAAGCCGGTTCAAGAGAATCGAGTGACGGCAAAAATTCTGCCGGTGTTAAAATTGGTAGTGTTATAGTGCAGACGCTTATTAAGCGCAGCAAGGAATTGGGCATTCAATTTCTTACGCAAACCAAGGCAAAGCAGCTGCTTAAGGATAGCAGCGGCAGTATAACGGGAGTTCTGGCTGAACAGAAGAACGGGGGCCTCAAAATCTCGACAAAGAGTTGTATTATTGCCACGGGAGGTTTCTCCGGTAATGTTGAAATGCTGAGCAAGTATCTTCCTCCTTTCGAGGAGGGCGACGACGTTTTTATTGGAGGTATAGCCCATAAGGGAGATGGGATTAAAATGGCCGAAGAAGCAGGCGCGGGCCTGGAGCCCAGGGGTGCCACTGAATTTTCCGTAGATCGATTTCATGAATCGCGTTATTTGCCGTTTATTGCAATGAAAAGGTCTTTACTTTCAGTGAATAAAAAGGGAGAGCGAATTCCCGATAATACGAATAATGTCTGGAGACAACCCGGAAAGACTGCTTATTTAATTTTTGATGAAAATATGAAACAAACATTTTATAAGGAGGAGGCTCCGGAGTCCGATAGAAAATATTTCGGCGCCGCTCCATGGGCTGAAAAAAAAGGTGTACTGACGGATGTATGGGCAAATGCGGAGAACGACCTGCAATTGTTCGCGAAAAAGGGTAAGGTTAGGATTACGAATTCATGGGATGAAATGGCTGAATGGATGGGCGTGTCACCGGATATATTGAAAGGAACGGTGAATGAATATAATGCGGGCTGCGATAGCGGGAATGATGCTTATGGCCGTGATAAAGGATCTCTTGCCCCTTTGAGAACACCACCTTACTATGCGATTAAAAGCTGCCTGAATCTCCTGGTAACCCATGGCGTTATAAAGACTAACGATAGGATGCAGGTCAAGGATGCCAATGACGATCCCATCCCGGGTCTTTACGTGGCCGGTGATGATATCGGTGGTGTGGATGAGGATATTTACGCGGGGATGGGCGGTCATTCCATAGGTTTCGCAATTACCAGCGGTCGCCTCGCTGGACTGAATGCCGCATCGTTTTTAGCAAAGGCTTAATGTAATAACGGTGTCAGGTCTACACATTTGACAATCAATATTTTTCTGTCAAATGTGTAGACCTGACACCGTATCTCCACGATGGACGTTACTCCACGAAAATAAGAAGACTTAAATATATTCAATTATTTTTCCCAGGAGGCAATACATGAAAAAAAAAGCCAGATATTTAATTATCATTTTTGTATTCGTTTTTATAGGTCTCGCCGCTACCTATAGCATCGCGCAAAAGGATGGGCAGATAAAGAGCGAACCAAAAAAAGTTGTAATCAGCGTAAGCGAGGTTGGGGAAAAGATAGGCGTTGTTAAGGAAGAAACGGTTATGCCGGACGGAAAGAAGGCCTTTGCGCAGAAATGGGGCAAAGCGGAGATTAAAAAAGCTATCGCTGAGCTTAAACGCATTTATAATGATCCGGAAATCACCTATCTGGTAACAAGCAGCCCGCACCCAGCGATTACCCTTGCTTTTATACAGGCTTTGCAGCCCTTGAACGTCCTTTACCTTTATATGGAGCCAGGCGGAGACGAGGTTGAGATGTGTGAACTTAAAAAAGTAAAGCAGATCCCCGCCCCTGATTCCAATTACGGCGTGCGCTTCGAAATAAAAGAAGACGGCGACAAACTCTTTATTAACTTTAACTCCGACTCTCCTGAGGCCACAGCCTTAAAACAACACTCCTTTGATATCAAGAACACCTGCAAACTGGCTATTCCGGAAATTCCCGCCGGAAAGCATGTGTTTCTCCACGCCAGGGGAAGGTATTGCGTAATGGTGGCCCTGGCCTTTAATTATGTAAAGGGCTCTAAGAGCATATCTATTGCACGTCATGAAGATGACTATACATGCGCTGTCTCCTTTTCAGACGAAATAGAGACTGGCGAGGTGACGACCAGAACATTACCAAACAATTTATAAT
>Ga0105099_10001356_pt1 | contig 15469 bp, 14 predicted proteins | sample PPLLak3cmMay2015_2_FD_79138 | JGI IMG/M metagenome (GOLD analysis project Ga0105099, IMG submission 79138) | Freshwater sediment microbial communities from Prairie Pothole Lake near Jamestown, North Dakota, USA - PPLs Lake P8 Core (1) Depth... | ecosystem: Environmental > Aquatic > Freshwater >... | reverse complement strand
GCCTTCGTGTCGCGCTGCAACTGCGCCCGCGAAAGCTGCCGCATGCAACCGGAAATGGTCTCCTATGACGAAGACCGCATGGTGTCATGCTGGTGTGCCGGACAACAACAGCCGTGAGAAGCAAATCCGAAATGCGAATATCGAAATCCGAAACAAATCGGACAGGTCAATAAGCCAGTCATGCCCGTTGCAGAAAATAGGAATCAGGCGCTAAACAGCACTCCGTTGGTCCAGGTACAGGGGTTGACGGTCCGTTTCGATGCGGGTCGCAGCGGGTTCTGGGGACAGCGCCGCCTGCAGGTCCATGCGGTTGAAGATGTGTCGTTTGCGATCATGCCCGGTGAGACACTGGGCCTGGTCGGCGAGTCGGGGTCCGGCAAAAGCACCACCGGCCGCGCCATCCTGCGCCGATTGCCGTTATCGGAGGGCCGGATCTATTTCAAGGGACGCGATATCACCCATACGACGCCCCGGGATCTCCGGCCCCTGCGCCGCCACATGCAGCTGGTCTTCCAGGATCCTTATGCGAGCCTGAACCCGCGCATGCGTATCCGCGACATCGTTGCCGAGCCGTTGGTGGTTCACGGCATGGCGGCAAGCTCAAGCGATGCCGAGGCAAAGGTGATCGAGCTGCTGCAGCGCGTGGGCTTGCCGCCGGACGCCGGAAACCGCTACCCGCACGCCTTCAGCGGCGGGCAGCGCCAGCGCGTGGGGATCGCCCGGGCGCTCGCCCTGAACCCCGAGTTCATCGTAGCCGATGAGCCCGTCTCCGCCCTGGATGTATCGATCCGCGCACAGATTGTGAATCTGTTGCAGGATCTGCAGAAGGATCTCGGCATCGCTTACCTGTTCATCGCCCATGATCTGGCGGTGGTGCGGCACATATCGCAACGCATCGCCATCATGTATGCGGGCAAGATCGTCGAGCTCGCCGGGCGCACCGAGATTTACTCCCAACCACTGCACCCTTACACGCAGGCTTTGCTGTCGGCGGTGCCCGTACCCGACCCGAAAATCCAGCGGATCCGCCGCCGGATCACCCATTCCGGCGAGCCGCCGAATCCGCTGGAGCCTCCTCCGGGTTGCCGGTTTCAAAGCCGCTGCCCCCACCGCACGGGCCAGTGCCGTCTGCAGCCCCCGCCGTTCGAGGATCGGGGAGGCGGGCACTTCGTGGCCTGCTGGAACGTTTGAGGAAGTCAGCGCTCTGCGAAAACGCCGGCCAGGCCGGTGGCATCCAACCGCGCTTCGATCTGTTTAAGATCGAGGGTATAAAGCCCTTTGGCTTTCATCCGCTCGAAATAGACCGAGCCTGAGAAAGTGTATTTCAGGCTGAGGAGGCCTTCCTCACGCATCTGCTTTCGGACGAAACGGATGGCATCGCCGACGGCCAGCGTGTCCGGAAGTACGAGCAGCTTTTCTCTGCGTACCGATTTAACGGCGTTGTAGCCGGCGAGGGTGCCCGTGCAGATGGCCTCGGTGTGGCCGACCAGTAGACCGGCCTTCTCGCCGCCGCAGAACAAATTGGCAACGCCCTCGACCCTGAGGGCGTCATCGCGGGGCGCCATGCCTACGTATCGGATCGAATTGCCGAGTCCGCCGGCGTAAGGGTCTTCATAGCGCGCGTTCTCGAAGCCGGGGATAGCCCGCAGCAGGTCGAGCGGAAAAAACGGAGTCATAAGCTTGGCATGCCCGGTGTCGAGCAGGATGATGTTTTGCTCGAATTCAGGGATTGCATACTGCTGACAGCACTTGAGGCCCAGCTTGCCTTTGAGCACCTTGGAGGAGGGCAGCGGGACCACCGCTACCCCTTTTTCATCGAGAGTGGCGACGATCTGCGGGTCGAGGGATTCCTTCAGGAGTTTGCAGGAACCGCTCATGGCACCGATCTGGTCGCCCTTGCGGCCGATCATCTCCTTGACGCCCGCTTTGGCGGTTACGCTCACCCGACCCCCGAACGAGTGGCAACGCAGGACGCACATGGCGCAGCCGTTGCCGTACTTGCTGCAATTCGCCGGTCCGCCGGCGGTTCCGGTGGCATCGATGAACACATCGCCTGCATACCGTAAAGATTCATTATTCTGCCTGGCGAGAACGGCACGGATGGAGCCTTCCGCCATCTCGACATCCGTTACGCGGACCTGGCAGTTTATCGAAACTCCCTTTGAGAGCAGGAAACTCCTCACCATGGGCTCCATGCGCGCGACGCTGTAAAGATTGGAATGCCGATGACCCGGGAATTCGATCCCCCGGTGCAGGCTGTTCCGATCGGCCAACTCGAAAAGCTCGCCGCCGCCCATGGCGATCATTTCCTCCGCAGCCGTGAAACGGCCGTTGTTGCGCATGATTCCACCGACCAGCCCGGTTCCGAGCAGCATGTCGGTGCGTTCGATCAAAACGACCTCCGCACCCTGGTTGCGGGCGGCCAGGGCGGCCGCACTGCCGGACCATCCGCCGCCGATGACGATAACTTTCATGAGTGCATCTCCTTGAGCATCTCAACGATCAGTGAATCCGAAAAGCCCCGGTAGCGCAGGAATCGCTGAAGCCGGAGCATTTTATTCCGGAATTCCGTCTCATTGGCCAATGTTTTCCATTTCTTTTCAGCCGCTTGGCGCGCCAGCGAGCGCTCTTCAGAAGGGGGCACACTGGCGTGAAGCAGCGACTCGGCCTGCTCCCCTTCCAGACCGCGTTTTTGAAGCTCATGGCGGATGCGACGCACGCCCATTCCCCGACGTTTCATCCGGTCGATCAGCTGTCGGGTTGCGCGCCGGTCATCCAAATAATCCATCCGGCCGCATTCGGCGACGACCCGCTGAACCATCCCTTCGTCATAACCGCGATGGGTCAGTTTCTGAGTCAGCTCGAAAACCGAGTGATCGCGACGCGCAAGGATCCTCAAGGCGCTGTTCAAGGCGTTGCGATAGGTGTTGTCGCCGGGGTCTTTCATGATCATCCGCCTGGAATGCTTCAAAATTGGTGCGCTGCTGAAAAACAGCTTTGTCGGGTTTGCCGTGGCGGTCATGCCGATTAAAGAGCCGTTTAGCGAAAAATTGCCTACATGGCAAGCCGGCACGGTTTCAGGATGTCGCGCGGGCCCAGTTTTTGAAAAATGCGAAAAATTATGAAAAAAAAACTAAAGTTGGTTGGAAAGGCGCCGATAATACCATCAAACGGGACGGATGTTTGACACTGAAAACGGACTTTGTTAGCTTGTAAGTATACCACCGGCCAGTTGGGGTGCGGCGCGAAGGTAAGGAGCGATAAATGGAAATTAATATAAAAAATCAAACGGATATGGTTGACGCCTATGTGAATCAGGTCCAGGCGAAACCCAAGAGCGGGGATGCCGCTGAAAAGGATCTTCGACAGCAGTCGATCACAGCGGATACAGTGGTCATTTCCGAAACCGCCAAGCGGATTCAGGAGGCGCGCTTTCAGATCGAGTCAATTCCTGATACAAGATCTGAAAAAGTTGCCGAGATTAAACGCAGTATCCAGGATGGTACTTACAAGATTGAGCCGGATAAAATTGCGGACAAAATGATCCGTGAATCCCTGCTGAACGATTTATTCAAATAATCTCACCAGATAAAAAAGCGAAAGGCGGCTCGGGATGGCTCCCGAGGCCGCCTTTCGCTTTTTTGGGGGCCGATTCCAATCCAAGTGGATGGTTTCGATCACGCTTCCGTGCCTGTGAATTGAAACATGGATTTGCCGACTCCGCCCTCCCGGACCGCCTTCTGGTTCTCGCTGGAATAGATCAGGTTTTCGCCCTTCTCGGTGAGCCTGAGGTTTAGGTTGGGGCCTTCGACATTCTCGACGATTTCCATCGATATTAATTCTTGGATGGCCTTTTTAAACAGTTTTTTCTCTTCGGTGTTGAGTTTTTTCAGATAAACCAGCTCCAGCCAATGAGGCGGAAGAATATCATCGCTTTCCGCATTGAGGACTCTGAACTTGTCCAGAAGATCTCGCTTGATGGTCTTCTTGTCCTTCATTACCGCTTCCTCCGTCAGCGCCTTATGTGAGGTAAGTTCTCATCTGCTAAAGAACGATAATACCACGGGAATGTTACAAAACGTTAAGTTTTCTAAAATACTTGACAATTTAGGCAATAAGCATAAATCCCTTTGGGATCATTTAGTTTGATCATATCGTTTCCGAATGATTCCGACACCATTTTCAGGACTGCAGGCGGAGTTGGTGCGGCCCTTGCGACGATCGTTTGTATCAGACCGGAAAAAAGCTCATTGAATTGCTTCAGCAGGCGCTCCCGGCGGGAAAGCGGCTGTTGAAGATAATCGACCGTATATTTTTCCAGACCCGCCTTTTTTGCTGCTGATGCTATGGCGTCGTCCAACCTGCCGAGCTTGTCCACCAGGCCTAAATCTCGAGCGGTTTGCCCGGCCCAAACCCGCCCCTCTGCGATGCGCTCTACCGCTTCCGGATTCATTTTGCGGCCTTCCGCAACCCTGGATAAAAAGGTACTGTAACTTTGATCCATGATTTGATTGAGCGCGTTCGCCATCGCGGGGTTCATGGGCCGGCTGGGATTAAAGGCGTCCGCCAATTGGGTTGTGCCGACGCCGTCATTGAAGACACCCACCATTTCCAAGCTACGTTCAAAGGTCGGAAAAGCGCTGAAAATTCCAATCGATCCGGTAACGGTTGTGGGAGCGGCCCAGATTTCATCCGCTCCCGATGCAATCCAGTACCCGCCGGATGCGGCCACCGATCCCATTGAGACCACCAAAGGTTTGCCCGCCAGTTTCACCTGCTCAATTTCACGCCGAATGGCGTCAGATGCAAATGCGCTGCCTCCCGGGCTATCGATGCGAAGCACCACGGACCGAATGGTGTCGTCCTTGCGCGCCTGCCGGATCAGGGACGCGAGCGAACTGCCCCCGATTTTACCTGCCGGTTGAATGCCGTCGAGGATCACGCCCTGAGCCACGATAACTCCCACCTTTGGGTCCGCTTCGCTGTTCCTTCGGTCCGGACGGACCTCTTTAAGGTACTCTTTAAATGGGATGTGGCGAAAGGTGTGCTTCGAAGGGTCCTCGCCCGCCAATTCGATCAACTCCCGCCGCACGTCCTCGGCCGTCTTCAGCTCATCCACCAGCCTGAAGGACAGTGCAAGCTGGGCGGCGTCCCCCCCGTGATCCGCTAGGCGTTCGGGATAATGGTTGGTGTAATCGTCGAGGGCTTTCGGATCGATACCTCTAAGGCCGGCTACATCCGCTTTGAAAGAAGCCCACAAAACCTCCAACAAAGCGGAGCTGGCTTCCCGGTCGAATTCGGACATGTTGTTTCGCATAAACGGCTCCAGGGCCGATTTGTAGGTCCCGACCCTGAACACGTGAAGCTGCACCAGAAGTTTGTCCAGTGCTGCCTTGTAGTAGTTTTGATATATTCCGAAGCCCGTCAGTAACACGCCCCCCATGGGGTTCAGGTAAATCCGATCGGAGTGGGCGGCAAGGAAATAAGCTCTTTGCGTGTAGATGTCCGCGGCGGCAATCACGGGTTTTCCCGATTGGCGGAAACGCGTTAGGGCCGCGCCGACATCCTGAAGCTTGGTCAACCCAGCGCTTCTTAGGTTGCGAAGGTCCAGCAGAACCGCCTTGATACGGGTGTCCTCCTTGGACAGTTCCAGCGCATCCACAATGTCCTGGAGGACGGTCTCGGCCGCCACGTCTTCTCCGAACAGCTCGTTCGATAGGATTCCTTCCGAGCGCTGTTCAACGATAACGCCCGCTGGCGAGAGGACCAGGACCGCGCTGTCCGGAAGGCGGTCGCGTCGGCCGATCAAGATTAGAGCCAACAGGAACACGATCACGGCAATGAAAGCGACATTGACTGCCAGCCGGCGTAAGAAACTGATCAGTTTCCACGCGGTGGCCAGCACCCGGCCGATGGTCTTCAAGATCGATTTCATTGCTGCAAACATTCCACCCGTTCGCACATAACTCTACCCAGTTGCACGCGGTTTTGTTTTCGATTTTGAAATATAAGACCTAACTTTTGGTTGTAAAATCCAATTCCGGGGTTTACTTCAAAAGAACCGCGCCCAGCCGATTCTTTGCTTTGCTCATTTATCAGATCACGGCTTCACCCGATTGACTCGGTCGCCGCCTTTTTTTATTCTGAAGAATAGGGGCCATAGGAAGGTCCTGAATTTAGCAGGCCTAATTCGGGCTTGTTGCGCAAAAGCCTAGCGGGGTGCCGCGTTTGAAGAAGCTCGTATTATCGGTATTACTGCTGATCTTTTTCTTCACAGGGGGCGCCGTTGTATACATTTACCTTTCCCTGCCCACCATCAGCCATTTGAGAAACCAAAACCCTCCGACGACCGCTTTGATTGAGCAGCGGCTCAGGGAAGCCCAACGAGCCGGCAAGGTACTGAAGGTCCGACAGATCTGGGTCGGCTTTGACGGTATTCCCGCGTTGCTCAAGGAATCGGTGCGCGTGTCGGAGGACGCCCGTTTCTACGAGCACGAGGGCATCGATTACGAAGAAATCAGTGAGGCGGCGAAAAAGAACCTGGAGCAGGGCCGGTGGGCGCGTGGAGCCAGCACCATTACCCAGCAGCTGGCCAAGAATCTTTATCTGTCAACCGAAAAAACCCTTGCCCGTAAACTCAAAGAATTTTTTCTGGCCCTGCACCTCGAGAGGGAATTATCCAAGAACCGCATTTTTCACTTGTATTTGAACGTAATCGAATTGGGTCCCGGAGTTTTCGGCGTCGAAGCTGCCGCGCGCCACTACTTCGGGAAAAGCGTCGGCCGCCTGAGCCTGGAAGACATCGTCCGGTTGACCGCAGTGATTCCGAAGCCGCTATCCGAAAGTCCAATTCGTCAAAGCCGTTGGCTCAATCGAAAAGCTCGCTGGATTCTGTCCATCCTTCGCAAAACGGGACATATCAGCGCCGAACAGTACTATCAGGCAGCCATCGCATTCAAATGACATCGTTGATTCCATCGGATCAGGTCCATCATTTCTAAGCCCTCCCTCATTTTTCGGTTGTTTTATTTTTAATCCATATTATTATTGATTTTGGGTTGTCTAAAAAATAATATTTAGGTTTTATAAGTCAACATTGGTAACATTACTTTTTTATAATTATCAAATAAATAGTTTTACATAGCCATGCATAAAAATCAGGATCATTCACTCATAGGCGATGTCGATCTGCCCCAACCCGATACAGCCGACTTGCGAGGCCGGCAATCGGTCCGCGCGACTTTCAAGCTTTCCGCCCGGGCCATCGAGGCCCTGAGCATCGTTGCGGTGCATTTGGGAATAAAGCAGAAATCCCTGTTCGATCACCTCATCGAAGATGTTCGTACGCTTAATGCGATTGCAAAGGAGATTGAAGCCGAAGGATTTAAGTCGTTGAGCCGCGTTCAAAAGACGTTCGTGATCAGTCGCCGGACCCTTACGTCTCTGGATGAAATATCCAGACAATTCAAGGCGCCGCGGGATGCTTTAGTGGAATATTCGATTCAGCGGCTGCTTCCGGTGATACAGCGCGAACGCGAAAAACACCGACGGCGCAAGCAGCTTCTGATTGAAATCGATCAGCATTTTCAGGAAGGACTTAACCTGTTGGAGCAGTCTGTGTCGGCGCTCGGCGAGGACGACCCGGTTTCGACCCGGCTTGCCGTTGCGATGGAGGCCTATACGGGAGCTCGCGATCAGATCGCGCATTTTGTCGCGAAAGCGGACGTTATCGAAGAGTTTTAAATGAGGTTAAAAATTGGCTGAGTGGGTCATAGGATTTTGATCACCACCATGGTGATGTCATCCGAAGGCTTGAGACCGTTGCGGAAGGTTTCAAGTGCCTGAATGACTGCTTTCGTAATATCCCGGGCGCTGCGGTCGCAGGTGGTCCGAATCAGATCGCGCAGGGAATCTTTGCCGAACAACCGTCCGTCCGGCCCTGCGGTTTCCCAGATACCGTCCGTCCCGATGAAGATAATTCCGCCCGCCTTGAGGTTCTTCTTTTCCCTTTCTTCGAAAACGGCATCCTCGTCTACCCCAAGAGGAAACCCCTGACCTTCGAATTCTTCGAAGCGCCCAGATCCGGGGTCGTAGAGGATAGCTGGATCATGGCCCGCTCGGACCCACCGCACGGCAGCCCGCGTACTGTCGATTGCAAGGTAGAACAGCGTCATGAAGGCGCCGCTGCCTCCTACGTCGGCTGTAAATTGACGGTTCACGTCGGCAATGATTTCCGAAGGCTCCCCCGGCAGTGAAGCCCGCAGCCGCAGAGCGGCCCGGGCTGAAGCCATCAACAGCGCGGCCTGGGCACCGTGGCCGGACACATCGCCGACCACCACTGCCGCCGCTCCCAACGGGTCTTTGGAGATTTCAAGATAATCGTAATAATCGCCGCCGGTTTCGTCGCAATAAAGGCTGAGCCCGGCAATGTCCAGACCCGGCAGGGATGGCTCGCTCTGCGGCAGGAGATTCTGCTGGACCTCGGTCGCCAGCCGCAGAGACTCGTGCATGCGCAGGTGGTCTTCCAATTTGGGCACCATGTCGTTGAACGCCAGGATCACCTGATCCCGTTCGTCGCCGGTTCGCAAGTGCGTCCGGACGCTGAAGTCGCCGCGGCTGAGACGCCCGGCGGCGTCCGCCAGTTCATACATCGGCCGCGTAAAGCTGCGCGATCCGAGAAAAGCGGCGAGCGTAGCCAGCAGAATGGCACCGACCGCAGCCGCGGCCGTGGTCAGCAGCTCTTCATGCGTGTACTTTTCAACGATTTGAAGCATTTTTCGGGGGAGCTGGTCGAGTACGGATCGCGGTACGATAACAATAAAGTTCGTTTTTCTATCGAGAGGGGCGAATGCCCAGGTGGAATCAACGCCTTTGTATGGCATCTCCAGATAACCGGAGCGGCCGCTGCGCAGCTCGTCGGCCAGTCGGGCCATTCGAATCGGGTCGTCGGAAGTGAGCCGTTCCGGATCAATGGACTGTTCCCATGAGGCATTCTGGGTCTGATAATCTTTCTGAGCGATAATGAACAGATCGCTGATCTGGGTTTCCGGCCGAGTGTCGGGAACAACCAGAAACGAGCGCACAGCGGTGGTCCAAAGCGAAGACAGCGCCTCGATGCGCAGCACCTCTGTTAGGAGCAGATCCATGGCCACCACTCCCGCACGTGATCCGTCTGCGGATCGGATCTGTTTCGACGCCGTCATGATCACCTGGCCGGTGGTGGCATCGACCAGGGGCAAGGTCCACCGGATTTCATCCGCGGCCTCCAGATACCAGGAGCGCTGACGCGGATCATATCCGGCCGGATAGCCCCCATGGCCGGGATAGGCAATATGCACCCCGTTCTCCAGGCTGACATAGAGCCAGTGCAGGGTAGGCGCCATACTCAAGGAAATATCGGAGAAGTCGTCCGTCAGCAGGGACAGCCGATCAATGTCCTCCGTTACATCGGACGCCGCCGTCCCGGGAGCAAGCAGCACGACGGGGTGATTTAAGCTGACCGCATCGTTCACCAGCCGCCCGTCGTCGGTTCTTCTCATGTATCCGGCTCGGAGGCTAAAATCCGGAGGCGCTGTGTCAACCTCGTCGAAATCCGATGCGAAATAGACCTTCACGCGGGCCGGCGGCTCGTCTGCGAGAACCGCTTCCGCCTCGAAGGCCAACGCCGTGATGGCAAATTCAACCGCTAGTTTGCTTCGCGCGAGAATTGCGGCGGAATTTTCCGCCGTGATGGTGAGGACGCTGTTGGCAAGGCGTGCGAGGCTCTGATGAACGTCCGTGGACATCACGGCGCCCATGCGGCTCATCGCCCGGTGGCTGATGACGGCAACCGCAGCAAGCGGGATCAGGCTGAAAACCAGCAGGATGAGAAAAAATTTGGAGCGCAGCTTCATTTCACCCTCCTCCGGTGTTCCGACGATGAATCAGCTTCGCATATCGGGAGGTTTGGAGCAAGTGAGCGTTTGCACCGCGGATCCTTGCACGGGCGTCGGGTCGGTGTTAGGTAAGAAACATCAACCGGTCCCTCGATCCCATCCAAGCGAGGCAAGAGATGAGAATCGACCTGCTTTACGGCCGCGGCAAGCTGGCTGTGGATGTTCCGGAGAATCTGCACGTTACGGCGATCCGCAAGCAGCCGATGCCGGTCGCGTCCGATCCGGTGAGGCGGTTGCGCGAGTCGTTTCAGCGAACCGCTTCCGGCCGGCCGCTCAGGGAGCTGGCCCGCGAGTGCAAGACAGCGTGCATCCTGATCTGCGACATCACCCGGCCCGTTCCTCACGGAACGTTGTTGCCGCCGCTGATCGACGAACTCACGGCCGCCGAAATGTCGATGGACCAGATCCTGATTCTCGTTGCGACCGGTCTGCACCGGCCCAACGAGGGCGCGGAATTGCGCGAGGTCATCGGTTCCGACGCCGTTTTCGACCGGGTGCGCGTTGCAAACCACTTTGCCCGGGACCGGGAGGCCCATTCCGATCTCGGCCGAACGCCGTCCGGAATCCCGATTCGGCTGGACCGGCGCTTCGTGGAAGCCGACCTGCGCATTGTCGTCGGCCTGGTGGAACCGCATTTCATGGCCGGCTATTCGGGTGGGCGTAAGCTCGTCGTGCCCGGCGTCGCTCACAGCGACACCATTCTCAAGCTGCACGCCGGGGTCATATTGGACCATGCCCGGGCCGCCAACGCCGTCATCGAAGGCAATCCCCTGCATCTGGAGCAGCTGCATATGGTGCGCGCCGTGGGGGAGATATTCGCGTTGAACGTGGTGATCGACGACGAACGCCGCATCGGGTTCGTCAATTTCGGCCCCATCGAAGAAAGCCACCTGGAGGCGGTGGCCTTCATGCGGCCGTACGCGGAAGTGCCGGTCCCGCGCCGGTTCAAGACCGTGGTCACGACCGGTGCCGGCTACCCACTGGATAAAACCTACTATCAGACGATCAAAGGCATGGTCGGCGTTCTTGATATCGTGGAGCCCGGGGGTACGATCATCATCGCTAGCGAGTGCTCGGAGGGCATGGGCAGCCCGGAATTCGCGGAGGCCCAGCGGACCCTGTGCCGGATAGGGCCCGATGGCTTCATGGCCGAAGTTATCGCCCGCAATCATGCCCGCATCGACGAGTGGCAGACCCAGATGCTCGTAAAAGCGCTGCGCAAGGGGAGGGTTAAGCTTTATGCAACCGGCCTGCGGCCTGTCGATATCGCCGACATCTTCGTCGAGCCGGTCGCCTCGGTCGAGACCGCCGTAATCGCTAGCGTCACGGCCCACCGGGACCCTTGCGTGGCAGTCGTTCCGGAAGGCCCCTATGTAATCCCAGTGTATAAAATTCCAAATTCGAAGGTTTAAATAGACAATGACCGAATTATGCCGTTGCCTTCAGGTACTCCTCCAACTGAGCAAGGGTGCCCACGTTGAACACCCGGGCAGGAGAATCCTTGGGCAGGATTTTACGTAGCAGTCCGGACAGGACTTTGCCGGGGCCGACCTCGACGAACTTGTCCGTTCCTGCATCCTTCATGCAGAGCATGCTATCGTACCAGCGCACGGGACTGCAGAGCTGACGGGACATGATCTCTCTTATTTCGGCGGGGTCCTGGGCCTCGGCTGCGGTGACGTTCAAAATGACTTTTTTCTGCGGGGCCTGAAAGTCCGTTTTGGAAAGAACCTCGTTGAATTCGCCTTCAGCGCCCCGTATCAGCTCGCTGTGCCAGGCGCCGCTGACCTTCAAAGGCACGGCCTTAGCCCCCTTGGCCGCCGCCAGGGTGCCCACGTAAGCCACCGGGTCGGGGGCGCCGGTGATTACGATCTGAGTTTCCATGTTGTGGTTGGCGACGGCCACCACCCCTTTTCCAGCTCCTTCCGCGACCAGGGCCCCCACCTCCGCCAGCGGCAGGCCGATGATGGCCTGCATAGCGCCCTGATGCCGGCTCGCCTCGCGGTGCATGAGCTCGCCCCGCCGGAACACCAGCCGCGCCGCATCGTCACGGCGAATGACTCCGGCCGCGTGCAGCGCGCTGTATTCTCCCAAACTGTGGCCGGCGCACATGGCGAAATCGAAGCCGGCATGGTTCAAGGCCTGCAGGCAGGCGAGATTGACGGCGGTCAGCGCCGGTTGCAGGTGCACCGTGCGGGTCAGCTCTTCCATCGGCCCCTTGAAGCACAGCTTGGATATGTGGATTCGGGTGATCTCCTCGACCATGTCGAAGATCTCGCGCACGAAGTCGAATTCACGATAGAGATCCTCGCCCATTCCTACCGATTGCGATCCCTGTCCGGGAAACAGACAGGCTGTTTGCTGCATGGTGACCTCCTTGCCCTTATTCGTCCAATTTAAATAATTTTCGAACCGTGTCTAGGTGAAGCGACTTGTCGCCGAGCATGCCGTCCCGTTTCAGGCATATCGTCGGGTCGTGCAGGACCTTGTTGATGAAGCTGCCCATCATGCGCTGCAGCGCCTGCGCCGCTTCGGCGGACATTTCCTGTGCCTGAACCGTGCGCTTGATTTCGGTATCCGCCATGGCCTCCAGTTTGGCGCGCAGCGCAACGATGGTCGGAACCACGTCGAGCGTCTCGTGCCATTCGCGGAAGCGGATGACGGCCTCGTCGATGAGCCGCTCGCCCTTGACGGCCTCCTTCTGGCGGTCCTCGATGTTGTCCTCGATGATGCCCTTTAAATCGTCGATGTCATACACATAGGCGTTATCGAGTCGATTGATCTCGGGGTCGATGTCGCGGGGCACGGCGATGTCGATAAAAAAAATCGGGCGGCTGCGGCGGGCGCGGAGAACCGGCTTCACGATCTCGCGAGTGATGACGAGGCCGGGAGCGCCGGTGGAGCTGATGATGATGTCCACGATCCGGAGGTGCTCTGCGATTTCCTCGAAGCGAATCGCCTGGCCGTTGAACCGGCGCGCCAACCCCAGGCCGTTTTCAAACGTGCGGTTGGCGACGAAGGTCGCGCCGACCTGGTTGCGGATCAAATGCTCCACGGCCAGCTCGGCCATTTCGCCTGCGCCGACCAAGAGCACCCGTTTGCCCTCCAGGCTGCCGAAAATCTTGCGCGCCAGCTCGACCGCGGCGTAGCTGATCGACACGGCGCGGTCTCCGATTCCGGTTTCGGTGCGCACCCGCTTGGCCACGAAGAAAGCCCGGTGCATCAGACGGTTGAGAATAACACCGGCGCTCTTGGCCTGGGCGGCACCGCGATAGGCCTCTTTGATCTGGCCCAAGATCTGAGGCTCGCCGACGACCATCGAATCCAGGCTGGCTGCGACGCGGAACAGATGGCGCACGGCCTCGTCGTTGGCATGGACATAGAGGCTGTCCTCAAATTCGGTGAGAGGGATCTTGTTGAAATCCGACAGAAACTTTTTCGCGGTGTCGACCGCGTGGGTGCGATCGTCGGTAACCATCAGCAGCTCCACCCGGTTGCAGGTAGAGTAAAGCAGCACTTCATGGATACCGGCGATACGGCGCAGCGCATCGATGGCCGTCGAGGATTCATCCTTGGAAAAGGCCATGCACTCCCGCAGCTCGATGGGAGCGGTCTTGTGGTTGATGCCGATGAGAAGAATATCGCGCATATGGCTATAAACGATTAAGGGTTCCAGGGGTCGAGGGGTCCAGGGTTCAAGGAGACCTAAAAGCCAGAACCATCGGTTTCACTCGACCCCTTGACCCCTTGAATCCTTGTACCCTATTACTTTGTAAACTCCTTGTGATGGCCTTCCATGAACAGATTGACTCCCAGAAAGGTGAACAACAGCACCACGAAGCCGAGAATGGCCATGGTGGCTGACCGACGGCCGCGCCATCCGACCGTCAGGCGTCCGTGCAGCAGCGCGGCATAAAACAGCCAGGCGATGCCCGACCACACTTCTTTCGGGTCCCAGCTCCAGAACCGGCCCCACACCGATTTGGCGTAGATCAGTCCGGTGATGAGCCCGATGGTCAGCATGGTGAATCCCACCACGATACAAGCGTAGCCAGTGGAGTCCAGCAGGTCCAGCGACGGCAGTCGTTTGAAAACGAAGCGGCGTTTTTTGGCCTTGATCGAGTTTTCCTGGAGCAGATAAAGAATGCCGGCCCCGCAGGCCAGGGCAAAGGCGGCCTCTCCGACGAAAATCAAGGTCACGTGAGCCACCAGCCAGAAACTCTTGAACAGCGGGGTGGCCTGCACGGGTTCGTCGGGAAGCTGGGACACGATTACCATGATCATTGCGACGAAGGGCGCGGCATAGACGCCCAGGATTTTCAGGCGGTAGCGATAGTTGAGCAGGATGAAGACACCCGCCGTGGTCCAGCCGGCCAGCGACAGGGTTTCGCGCATGTTGGCCGCCGGGAGGTGGCCCTGCTGAAGGCCATTCAGCACGAGCGCGGCGGGGTGGGAGAGGAAGCCGCCCAGCACCAAGATGATGCCGGCCCGCTGCAGGTAGCTTCTTTGGAGCAGAAAATAGGCCAGGTAAGCGGCCGCGCTGAGCAGGTACAAAAGGATGCTGATAACCATCGCGACTTCCATGGGCTCAACCATCGTTGGGGTTAGCGGTTTTTCGCAAGAAGCTCATCCGCGCGCCACCCGTCGCCGAGAATCTCAGCCAGCAGGCGGTCGATGTCGCTCCAGCGGCCCTCGCGGATCCAGGCCAGGATGTCGCTGTGAACCAGCCGCTCAAATATCGGCTTGTGTTCCTCGGGCGCATGCGCGTCGGCGAGCAGCCGCTCGCGGATCGCCCCCATCAGGCTGAGAAACACCGTGTATTCATGGCCGAACTGCACCTGCAGGTCCTTGCGCAGCTTCTTGGCCAGGGCCGGGCTCCGGCCCGATGTGGAGACCGTAAGGACCAGGTCGCCGCGGTGAACCACTGCCGGCAGGATGAAATCGCATAGCTCGGGCCGGTCGGCAATGTTGCAGAGGATCTTCAGGCGCTCTGCATCGGTGCGGATTCGGCGGTTGAGCGTTTCGTCGTCGGTCGCCCCCATCACCAGAAACATTCCCTGCAGATCGAGGCGATCGTACTCTCTCTGCAGCAGGGTGAGGTCGCCGGCGGCCGCCAAGGCCCGCAGCTCGTCCGTGACCGACGGGCTGACCACGGTCACGTGGCCCCCACAGGAAATAAGCGATTTGGCCTTGCGGGTGCCGACGCGGCCGCCGCCGACCACCAGGCAGGGGCGCCCGTGGATGTCCAGCTGAATAGGGAAATATCGCATCGCACCAACCCACTACATGTTACCGGATGCGGCATGCTGGATACTGGATAAAAAAAGGGGTCGCGTGGGTTTGTTTCGTTATCCAGAATCCCGTATCCGGTATCCCGGGCCCCCAATCAGGCCCAACCTCTCACTCCAGGGTCATACGGAGAAAATCCCGCGCCAGGATCAACGGACCGTCGTACGTCCGGCGACATTCTCCTTCGATGTCGGCCTGGTCGCAGACCGGATAGAAATGCGTCAGCATCAAGCGGCGCACTCCGG
>Ga0105099_10001355_pt1 | contig 15469 bp, 16 predicted proteins | sample PPLLak3cmMay2015_2_FD_79138 | JGI IMG/M metagenome (GOLD analysis project Ga0105099, IMG submission 79138) | Freshwater sediment microbial communities from Prairie Pothole Lake near Jamestown, North Dakota, USA - PPLs Lake P8 Core (1) Depth... | ecosystem: Environmental > Aquatic > Freshwater >... | reverse complement strand
GTTCAGTATGTCCTGTATCCTGACAAGTTTAGATATGATCTCTGTGTCATTTATCTTCTTGGCTTCGTTTATCGCCCTTTTTAGCATATAGTTCGAGAGCTGTTCTGTCATGAGGTTCCTTATCCTGTCGGGGAGGTTATGCCCTTCATCGACTATCACTATGCAGTCCTGCAGTGTGAGTTCAGACCTCTTAAGGAAAGATTCCCTTATCCGTGGGTGATATATGTAATAGTAATCAGCTACGATGACTGCCGCCTCTTTTGCGAGTGCGGCCGCAAGTTCATATGCGCAGAGGCTGTCGCGTCCGCATAGGTCCTTGAACCTTTCAGTGTGTAGGGGATTCTCTCTCCTCAATGTCTCTAGCGCGAGCTTTGATTCTGTCGTGAGCTTGTTTCCGCTCTTTGTGTTGTTGTAGAATTCGCATGTCCCGTTCTCACGTTGCTTCTCGCAGTAGTCGTGGAAATCTGTGCTCCTGAGAGCGTCGACTCCAGGTACAGAGCACATCCATTTCTTGCCTATTATGTCGACGGCGACGAAATCGAGGTCGTACTTCTTCTTTATCTCTTTTAATGTCTCGATGGCTATCGTGTGCTGTGTGTGCCTTGACGTGAGGAAGAATACTTTCTTCTTGTTCTCTATAGCATATTTCAGTGCAGGAGACAGGGTCGCAGCGGTCTTCCCGAGTCCGGTCGGTGCGTGTATGATGATGTTCTTCTTTTGTGATATTGCGCTGCTGACGTCAGTTAGCAATTCTTTTTGCACATCCCTGAGTTTAGGATAGGGAAAATAGTGCTTTTCAAGCCCATTATCTGATGCTTTGCCTTGCTCGTCGGTCATCTCTTTTTCAATCATGTTTTATAATATTCTTAGCTGTTTTATATAATTTCTGTTATGCATTGATTTTCATTTTCAGCAGGTTATCGTCGAGAAATATTGCTGAAGTATGTGCTCTGACAGAAAGGTTTATAAACAACCTTTTTCCTTTATAGTTTATCAGATATATTACAGAAAATCTATATTTGAGGCAATACTGGGGGGTAAAGCATGATAAAGACTGAACTGAAGAAGGAAGACGTTTTCAACATCTTTTTCAGGGAAAAGCCCGCCATGATGCTCGTCACTTTGAACGCAGCGAAATCAGACATCTATGCATCTTCTCTCGCAAAACAGATCGACTGCACATATTCTCACGTCGTAAAGATACTCCAGGAATTGTCTGATTCCGGACTTGTGAATTTCGACAAGCAGGGAAGGCTTAAGCTTCTGACATTGACGAAGAAAGGCCAGGATATCGCAGACCATATTGATAAGATAAGGAGCGTACTCTGAATTCTTTCGGTTCTTGTTTGTTTTCCCGTCGATATTCATCCACGGGTTGTTCTATATTGCTGATTGTTAAAACGGGGTGCATACACAAAGAATCAGAGATTCTTTGGTACCAAAATCTTCGATTTTGTGTACCTCGGCATTTAGGCCGATTCAATTACAACGTTTTAACACCAACATACCACGCCCTTTAGGGCGCGGTTGTTGATTTCTTTTTTAGAAATAGAAAAATAAAATATTGAAAAGATTATTTCTTGCAATATCTCAGTATCTTTATTCCAGATACGTGCTAGACTTGCTAGGTTCGTATTTCCAGTCGAGAGGAAGTCTCTTTGTGTGCTTGTAGTATTTGACAAGCCTCTTGATCTTGGATTCTGTAAGCTGAAGCCCGTGGAGCGCTGTTTTGTCCATCCTGTTGCCCTCTTGGTGCTTCCTGATTAGTGCAGATTTCCTGATCAGTGATCTGAGGTCCTCAGGGACGTCAGGCAGGAGTTTCTTCTCATCTAGTATCTGGCTTACCCTCTTTCCTGTGAGTGTCTTCACATCAGGGATTCCGTATGTGTCTCTTAAGGTTATTCCTATCTGGCTTGAAGTCTTGCCATCCTTTGCCATCTTAGATATCAGCATCTCGACTTCTTTTGCCTTGTATCTTATCCAGGCAGGGACTGTCTTCTTACTTGGCTTCTTTGAGCCGCTGACGCCCTTCGCTCTAGAGTGCATTCTCGCCATTTGTGTTCAACTCCATTTATTGATTTTTTATTATTGATTGTTCGAGAAGAGAGTAAATGTATGTATTTTACATCTCCAGCATAAACAAGCCATTATGACCGGTTTATCTCTCGATCTGTAATGAAAGAAAAACAGGTTGTTTATAAATATTGCTCATTTGATTGTTGACTTCTGCGTTAATTTTAAATAGTCTCCTGAGAACAGCATCAAGAGAGATATTTTAGATAAAAACAAGGTGATCCCATGAAGAAGCTTATCTCTGTGTTTATGATGTCCTTTTTTGTTCTTGCTCTCTTTGCAATTGCGGGCTGTACCAAGATTGAGAAGGTATACGTGTGTGCGAACGGCAAGGAAGTTACAGACATAAAGGTGTGTGGCATCAATAAGGTGGCCGGAGTCAAGAAGATGGAAGCTGAAGAGTATTCTAAGCGTTATGTCGGTGCATACTTCTCACCTTATGGCGGCAAGACCCAGCTTGTCAGTGCATATCTCGATCCAGATGCCGGTGACTACTTCGCGACATTTGTAGTCGCAGAGAAGGAAGGCACACCGTATCAGACTGTAGTAATTGTAGACGGTAAGACTGGAAAGGTCAACTGCACCGAGAAATGCGATTATGTCAAATGATTTTTTGATATTTTTTTATCTTCCTTTTTTCTTATGCTTCTTTCTGCTTTAGACTCACACGTTCAGCTTTGTCTGTATCTTTCTCTTGAATCTTATGCGTTCTGATTTTATCTTGTCTCTTATATCATCAAGCCTGTCGGTCTCTTTGACTGTCTTCTCATATTCAGCAAGGCCTTTTCTGGTGAGTTTGAGGTTTTTCTCGTCATATGTTATCATCTTGTTATGTCCTAACCCTTCAAGGTTCTTATAGATCGCTCTCTCTTTTTTTGACACAACACCTATATGCATCATTGTGTCGATGAACTCTGCCTTTGAGACTGCTACTTTGAGAGGGCTCTCTGCAAATTTTTGGTCAGTCTCCTTGAAGAATTGCCCTATTATGAAAAGCATCTCACGTTCTATGCTTGTTATGCTGTTCGACGCCATTTTTAAATGGTTGTCAGTGTGCTTATTTATACTTTTTTATATAAATTGGCTAAATATATAGAATTGTCAATATTATGCTGATATGCTCTGAAATATTTGGATAGCCCCGCCCGGATTCGAACCGAGGTCCCAGCATCCAAAGTGCTGGATGATTGGCCACTACACTACGGGGCTGCTTTGCAGCCTCATAAAAGAAAATGGTCTATTTATAAACTTTCTTCTGCGTATCTAAATAGACTTTCTAGCAACTTGCCAGATTTTCAGTGCTTCTTCTTCCATGAAGTGGAGTTTTCCAGGTACGATGAGGCAATGCATCGGTTCTCCAAAGTCTGCTTCCAGTAGCTCTTTGGCTTTTCCAGCAATTATTGTGCTGTCATTGCTTCCTAGTCTGGCGCACCCTATGCAGATGGTATCTTCAGTGAATATCTTCTCTTTTCGTCTTGACTCTATATCTAGGAGATTTTCTATAGCCTGGTTCACTGTCATGAACCGAGGTTTCTCGAACATATCAGAACCTTTCTTGATATTCTCTTTTGAAGGCTCATTTACTTTTATATCTAGAAGGCATAGTGTGTGGAGACCTCTTTCTTTGTTCTCTTTTATTGCGTCATAATGGCTTTCGACAGTCCACTTTTCGTCGGGGAATACTATTGAGGTCGTCTTGCCGTACTTATACATCTCAAGGCCTACTGTGCCTACAGCAGTCATGATAGACGCATTATGCACTATATCTATATGTACACCTTTCTCTCTTGCCCTTATTACAAAGTCTATGTGGGTCGTTGCGCTCATTGGATCCCCCACAACCAATAGTGAGACATCCTCTTTCTTTGCATTATCTAGTATGCTGTCACTATCCTTCTCGACGAGTTCTCTGTCGGCCAGTATGATATTTTTGCCATATGTCTTCTCAAGCGCGTCCTTCGTGCACCTTAACGTTGCAGTATAGTTTTCAAGATAGACCTTGCTTGACCTTTTCACTATCTCGAGACCTTTCAGGGTTATGTCTTTCTCGTCGTTCAATCCTATCCCGATTATGTGAAGTGTCATGTCTTTTGGGTTTTCGGTTTGTTCATATTTATTATTTTGCTTTGTTCCTGTTTTGCGCTCTTCTTCTCACATATTAGTTTTGATATGTTTTTGGTTCTTTTCAGATATTCATAGAATTTTTTAATAATAAATTTAGTTATTATTATACTATAAGATATACTAGTGTACTATTTAATTCATAAAAACCAAGGCAAATTTGATTTTTTTATGATTTTTGATCTTTCGCACACCTGTTCATTTTTATCGTCGATAAGTATTCGGTATTTTGATTTTCGGAAAAAAATGCGATTTTTATTTCGAGAATTGTTCCTGCGTCGTGAAACGTTATTATTAGACCAATATACGAAAAACTATACTGATATATATTCTAAAACATATATTTCTAAAGCCAGAAATGTTTAAATAGTATTTTCTCTACCGGTTTAAATAGAAAATAAAAGAAATAAAAGTCAATTTTTGGCGAAATTGACTAAAAAAGTGGTGAAATCTTGGCGATTTCTGTGGAGAATATAGTGTGAACTAGTATTTAAAGTTTCCGGTAGGCCCCAAAATGATCTTACCGTAGACGATACATAAAAACAAGAGGCAAACAAAAAAGGGGGTTAGACAAAATGGACTTTTTGGTGCAAAACGCATTGAAATCGGCTGAAAGGGATCAGCCAGAGATAGAAGTGGGACAGGCCAACATTAAAGTGATTGGAGTTGGCGGCGCGGGTAACAACATGGTGAACTGGCTCTACAAGAAGGGCATACAGGGCGCCGAGATAATCGCGTGCAACACAGACTTGCAGCATCTGAACATAACTGATGCTGACAGGAAGTTCTTGCTCGGTCAGGACCTGACTAGAGGACTTGGATGTGGCGGATTCCCTAATAAGGGTCAGGAAGCAGCCAAGGAAAGCATACAGAGGATAAAGGAAGCGCTGAAAGGCTCAGACATGGTCTTCGTGTGCGCTGGTATGGGTGGCGGAACAGGGACAGGAGCAGCTCCAGTTGTGGCGCAGGCTTCTAAAGAGTCTGGTGCTATAGTTATAGGTACTGTCACGATGCCATTCAAGATTGAAAGGGCAAGAGTAGACAAGGCCGAATTTGGACTGCAGCAATTAAGACAGGTCTCTGACACAGTCATAGTCATAGACAACAACAGGCTAGTCAACATCGCAGGAAACCTGCCAGTACAGCAGGCTTTCGCGGTCGCAAACGAGCTCGTGTCTACGATGATCAAGGGAATTGTTGAGACAATCGCAATACCTAGCTTGGTCAACTTGGATTATGCAGACGTCAAGGCGATAATGACAGACGGCGGAGTCGCTGCCATAGGTGTCGGTGCATCTGACACTGCGAACAGGGTTGAAGAAGCTGTCAGGGGAGCATTATCTAATCCTCTCTTGGACATCAACTACCAGGGAGCGACGGGAGCGATCATCCACGTGCATGGCGGGCCAGACCTGACACTAGACGAGATCAACAGGATCGGCGAGCTAGTGACTGAGTCTATGGACGACGATGCCAACGTCATCTGGGGCGCAAGAGTCACAGAAGACATGAAGGGCAAGGTCACGGTTATGACGATCATAACTGGTGTCAAGTCACCATGGATTTTGGGTAAGCAGGACTACAAGAAGTCAAGCCATCAGGCGATGCATTTGTCTGACGAGCTCGGCATCGAGATAGTCAGGTAGAGCCTAAGAAAGAGGTGAGGCTCACAGGGTTTCCTTGTGAGGAAACTTTCTCTGCCTCCTTCATTTAACCACCCCCCAACAGACGTTAAGGAGGAGGCGACACAACTTGTCTTCATTGGGGTCATACCCAATGAAGATATTTTTTCTTTTTTTTTTGATTATTTCTATTATTTCTTGATGATTCTTCTTGAGAGGATGAATATCACAGACATAGAACTAGGATGTTTCTATAAACTTGATCTTTGATGATTCAGTACAACTCTTGAGAATTCTTCAGTGTAGGATTTTCGATGTCTTCTTCTGCCTGTTTATCTTCTTTTTTCTTCTGTTTCCTTTTCTCTAGGTGCGCTTTTATCTTTTCGTGTATCCGTCTTACGTGGGATTTCCCTTTTTCAGCCAGCTCTTTTCCTAGCGATGTCCCTGTTTCCGCCAACGCTTCTTTCGCTTCTGTGGCTTTCTTTTTCATTACTCCGCTGAATTCGTCGAATAACAGGTCTACATTGACGACTTTTCCTTTCCAGTTGTTGATGTATGTAAGGTCGACGAGCTTGTATCTTTGGGGTATCTCATTATGCTTGTCAGAATACCCTACAGGTATTATCACCTGGGGCCTTACGTTTGATGGTGCGCCGAGTGTCTGGTTTATCATGACTTCGTCGAATGCTCCTACCCAGCACGATGCGAGTCCCTGTTCTGTCGCTGCAAGTAGCATGTTCGCCGCAGCTGCTGCGCAGTTCTGTATCGTGTAGAGTTTCTCTCCTCGCAGTCCATAGAACCTTTGTGTAGGTTTAGGGTCTGAATATATGATTATTATCACTGGCGCTGTTGCTATCCAGTGCTGTTTTAGTGCTGCATTGGCTATCGCTGCCCTTTTGGTCTTGTCAGTGACGACCACGAATTTCCAGTCTTGGATGTTTCCTGAAGAAGGCGCTAGTTGTCCTGCCCGGAGTATGTTCCCGACCTTTTCCCATTCTACTGGGATGTCATTGAACACCCGTATTGATCTCCTCTTTTCTATGCACTCTAATGTGTCCATGCCTTTTTAAATGGATTTTTGGTATTTAAATCTTTTTGTATTGCCCCGCCAAAATCTTCGCATTTTGACTGCGATGGCTGAAAAATCTCTGCGGAATGCATTAACACGCAACCTTTTTAAACAATATATCTTTCTTCAGCCGATATGGAATACAAAAAGCTGGTGGAGCTTTATCACAAGATTGAAGGCACATCGAAGAGGCTCGAGAAGACATTTTTTGTAGCAGAATTTCTTAAGAATACAGAGATAGATGAGCTTTCGAAGATAGTTCTTCTCCTGCAAGGCAAGGTATTTCCTACTTTTGATGAGCGTACGCTGGGTGTCGCGACAAGGATGGTCATAAAATCGCTTAACAAGTCTTTAGGGATATCTGCTGAGGAGATCGAAGAGACTTGGAAAGATACTGGTGACCTCGGTCTGACCGCTGAGACTCTCACGTCGAGAAAGAAGCAGGTGACGCTTTTTAGCCAGACCGTGACTGTGAGTAAGGTAGTGTCTAACCTTCGTAAGCTAGCGGAAGCAGAAGGTGCAGGTACTGTCGAGCACAAGGTATCTTTGATATCTGAGCTTCTGACTAGCGCCACGCCATCTGAAGCAAGGTACATAGTGAGGACTGTCCTTGAGGACCTGAGAGTCGGTATCGGCGAGGGAATACTGAGGGATGCTATAGTGTGGGCGTTCTTTGATGGTAGCATACACATAAATTATGATCCTGAGAAGAAGTCGATAACTCCTGAGAACCGTGAGCTCTATAATGTTTATACCGAAGCTGTCCAGGAAGCTTTTGACATATTGAACGATTTCTCTGAGGTCGCTGACCTCGCAAGGAACTCTGGCCTGAAAGGGCTGAAATCAGTAGGAGTTGTAGTTGGAAAACCATTGAAGGTAATGCTTTTCAAGAAAGTGAAGGACATAGCAGAGGCTTTCGAGACTGTGGGGAAACCTGCGGCGTTTGAGTACAAGTATGATGGTTTTAGGGTCCAGATACATAAATACAAAGGGAAGATCACCGTCTTTACTAGACGGCTAGAGAACGTCACTTCACAATTCCCTGAAGTCGTCAGCTATGTAGATAAGCATATCAAGGCATCGAGTTTCATCCTTGACGCTGAATGCGTCGGCTATGACGTCAATACGAAGAAGTATCTTGCGTTCCAGAGCATATCTCAGAGGATAAAGCGGAAGTATGACATAGCAGATATGGCGAAGAATTTTCCTGTCGAGCTCAATGTCTTTGATATACTTAATTATGAGGGGAAGTCTCTCATAAAGACGCCTTTCAAGGAAAGGAGGGCCATAATCGAGAAGATTGTAACTCCTGAGCCTTACAAGATAATACCTGCAAAGCACATAGTCACCGACGACCCTGCTGTCGTGCAGAAGTTCTATGATGCTTCTCTTGCTGCAGGCGAAGAGGGTATAATGGGCAAGAACCTTGAAGGCATCTATAAGCCTGGCGCAAGGGTCGGCTATGGTGTGAAGATAAAGCCTGTCATGGAGTCCCTTGACCTTGTCATCGTCGGTGCAGAGTGGGGAGAAGGCAAGCGTTCAGGCTGGCTCACGAGTTTCAGCCTTGCTTGTTATGATCCTGAGACCGATTCATATCTTGAGATGGGCAACGTAGGCACAGGGATGAAGGAGAAGCTTGAAAGCGGTTCTGAAAGCGCGAGTTTTGAGCAGCTGACAGAGCTTGTAAAGCCAGCCATACTGAATGAGAAGGGGCGTTCTGTGACTATAAAACCTACTGTCGTTGTCGAAGTCAACTTTGAGGAGATACAGAAGAGCCCGACATATTCATCAGGCTACGCATTGAGGTTCCCAAGAGTGATACGCATAAGGGAGGACAGGGCTCCTGATGAGGCCTCTGACCTTTCTCTTGTCGAGGATCTTTATTCTACACAGCGTGGAAGGGACGGTAAATAAGGGGGTGTTTTTTTACGATGTTATCTAAAGTGAAGGATCTTATGGATGTGGGCAGTAAGCTCGAAGAGATGTCAAAGAAGGTGAAGTCTGCGACAGCGGACGTATCTGCGCAGGCAAAAGAGATGTCGCACTTCAAGTCAGAGATTTCTGCATTGAAGGGGGAAGTGTCTAAGCTGGTCTCTGAGTCTTCAAAGTTCTGTTCTTCTGTGCAGTCGCAGATATCTGAATTGAAAAGCGCCACTGATGAGTTGAAGAATGAGGTATATGACTTCAAGATGATAAAGGCGGACATAAAATCTAAGCTTGTGTCTGAACTCGGGGAGGCATTTAGGGAAGAGCTCAAGAAGGAGACCAAGACTCTTGATATGGATGTCAAGAATTTCAACGCATTGAAGGATGAGCTTTCTTCGCTCGTCGGGAAATTCAAGTCTGTGGAGTCTGACATCATGAAGTTCAAGGAGATATCCCAAGGCATAAAATCTGCCGATTTCGAGCTTTCTAAGTATGCGCACGAGGTCACTAAGGCAGACCATGAGAAACTGGAACTTATGCAGAAGATAGACCAGCTTGAGAACCTGCTGTCAAAGCTCAGGAGGCAGGGAAGGTAACTCTGAAAGGTCCTCTTTTTGTTTCTCTTCTTTCTTTTTCTTTATTTCTGAGTATACCATAACAGATATTATCGCAATTATTAGAGCGGCTATGCATGCTATCTGTATTTTTGTCGTTCTTCCGCCATTTTGTTCGATATATTCCTCCTCATTTATGCTTAGACCAGTGATTTTTTGTGCATCCTCTGCGTCTTGTCTATTTTCGCTTGAGTTTTTGCCTTTTATCTCTGCTTTTATCGCTACCGCGGGCAATATGCCTATCATGTCTTCATCATCATCCAGCCTTGTTTCGACAACGATTACCGCATTGCTGTTTGTCATGTCTATTGCATTGCAGAATATTTTCATTTCGCTTCTTTGAGCCACTTCTCCTTGTTTTGGTTCGCAATCTATGCTTTTGCTGCTTATATCAAACTTTATTTCTGCATCATTAGGGTTTATTATCTTGAAATTCTTTTCAGTCCCATCAAATAGCAGCCTGTCTGGTGTTATTCCTATGCTAAAAGCAGTCACATCATATATCATGATAAAAAATAAGATAAGAATGATTTTCTTTCTCATCTTAGCTGCTCACTGCGACTATCGTTATGTTGCCGGTGTAGTTGCCGTTCTGAGTTGCTGGCGGGATGAACAGCTGGAAACCGAGGGTCACTATGCTGTCTTCGCTGTTTTCAAGTCCGATGCTTTTCGTCTGGAGCGTTTTACTGAGTGTCCCGGCCAGATCGCTGGTGAAATCATTATCGAAGCTATACTTCATGTTCGATATGCCTATGTTCTTTACACCGTCGATGAGGTCTGTGCCGTATATGCCGAGATCTATCTGTGTGTTTCCGATATTCCTTATCGTCGGTTTGTCAGCAGTTGATAATGCGTAGTCTCCTGTTATCTCTGTTGTCGCGCCGACTCTTGCGCCTGTGAAGTATAGTGAACTTGTATCTATTGATATCGCTGTCATGCCAAGATACTCGAACTCTATGCTTCTTGTCGCATTTGTCGAGCCGTCATCTGCTATTATCGTCATGTTGTATGCTCCGGGGCGGTCATAGAACTGCATCTCTATTGTCCCGTCGTACCTGGCGGTCGTATTGCTGATGTCTTCTGTCTTTGTCAGTGTCACAGTCCTATCGCTATCAGGGCCATTTATTATGGCGATGACTTGGACTATGCTATTTATCCCGTCGGTGTCGCTTATGTTCGTAGTTATTGCCATATTTTTTGTGCCTTCAGGTATCGGTGTCACCTGGATCCCTGCTGTAGTATTATCTTCATCATTTTCGATAGCTGCTGAAGATACGTCTGGTGCATTATTCGTGACTGATACGCTGACTGCTATGGAATCTCCTTCTCCTGAGCTGTTCAACTCTTGCTGTTGTCCTGTCTCGCTTGAGTTTTTTAGTTCTGGGACAGATTCTGCGAGATTGGCACTATTGTCATCGGTGTCTGAATTCAGGTCTGTTCTCATCAGACTCTTACCTGCCACAACTTGGGCTGCTGGATTCCCTTCGTAGAGTCCAGCTCCTATCCCTGCTGCACTGCCCCAACCGACAGCGTCTATTATTGTGCCGTTCGGATACGTTATCGCAACCCCTGAGTCGGTGTTTGACATGGTTATCGCTTCTTCATGGTCTGCATTTGGCCAGCTGGTGTTGTCTTTTAGTGTGGACCATCCTGCATCTGCTATGAGATAGAACGAATTCGCTTTGAGGATTGTGCCTGCAGGTATTGTTGCGTCAGCAGCGCTGCTCTCTGTCTTCAGGAGGTATCCGCTGATGTCTACCTGTTGTCCTGTCGGATTGTAAATCTCTACCGCCTCGCCGCCAGTCTCAGTTCCTGCGGGGTCATATAGCACTTCGCTTATCACCACATGGTCCAGCGCAGCACAGAATGAAGGTGAGAATATAGTCACCATGATACACATAGCTAAAGCTAACTTGTTCATATTTGACACCCCTTGTTGCATCTCTTATCTTGTTTTTTTATAAAATAAAGGCGGGCTGTCCTTTTTGTTATCTTTCATCATCAGAGTCAAAGCTGCCCGCCCAAAATATGTTGGTATTTCCCCCAACAAAACTTGGAAATCTATGTGTTTTTATGTTTAATAAAAGTTGTCAAGAAGAATCCGGATATTACGACGAGAGTTGCAGAATTCTTGCGAAGTGTTAGCAGTATCCTCCGTCAAAACCCTTGATGCAGAGGTTTTTATTGTCCTGTCCCTGTATGACATTGCAGATGTTTTTGTTGCCTTTTGCCTTTGCATATCCTCCATAGCACTTGCAGTACTTGTCAGAATACCTGTCATCTCTTATCACGTCGCAGGCTGCTGTGCTTGAGCGGTCTATAGCTATCTGGAGTATGCATTCGTTCACCGTCTTCCCTGTTGGCTGGCAGTCGAAGCATTGCCGTGCCTCTTCTTTTACCCCTATCTTCTGGCCAAGTATCCTGAAGCACTCATTCATGTTGCATCCTGATATGTTGCAGTATCTTACGTCTTTGACCTTCTTAGCGAGCTCGAATGCGCAGTCTGTCATGGTCATCTTGTTGTTATCCCTATAGCTGAAGCAGGCAGCGTCATACGTAGGAAGTTCGAATACGTCGTTGAATGCGTCCATCATCCAGCTGCCGTCTATGAATTCTGCAGTGACTCCGGGGACTGTTATGTTCTGCAGGTTGTTGTAGACGTTCAAAGCGACTTCTGCAGTGTTGCCGTCTATCGATTTCATCCCCCTGAACTCTGCCTTGTTGAGGTTCTTATAGAATGTATCGAGCGTCATTATGGCAGCGAACTCCTCTGCGCTCTTCTTTGCCTTGAGTGTAGGGGTGAATGCGGCATACATCAGGTTGTACTGTTTCTTGTCCCAGTTCCCTGCGAAAAGCTTTGCAGCTTTCTCTGCGTCATCTATGCTTCCTGTCTGCTGTAGCGCTTTATCTTCTTCATCGGTTGTCTTGTTCTCTGTCTCTTTAGGTGTTTCTTTCTTCTCATCGATGTCGCATATTCCGTTGAGGTCTGCGTCCATGCAGCAGCCGCTGCCTTTCTGTATGAGTGGAGACCTGCATTCTAGTACGACTCCTATGTTCCCTTCGCTGCAGCCGGATAAAGAAATAGAGATCATGATGGAGAATATTATGAAAATCGGAAAAGCACACTGAACTGCATTCATAGGAACACCTTTTTTGCTGATTTATGGGTTTGATGTGTGATGCTATCTGCTGCTTAATAATTCTTGCTGGATGGGGTGGGACAGTTGTTGCTTATTTTCTTCTCGCCACCTTGGTGCGCCTGTCTTTCTTGGGTTTTACCGTCCTCTTCTCTGCCTTCTTCGCCCTCTTCTCGACATCTATCAAGTTAGACTGCACAGTCGTCCTGTCCATCATCTCTACGGTCGCGCTGACATTGTACTGGTGGTCTAGCCCCTTTACAGTTATATTGGCGTACTTGTCATTCTCGTCAGGGAAGAAGTGGTAGTCCTTGCCGTCTACATTCCATGTCACCCTGTAGATGTCGCCTCTTGCGATATCCCTGCCGTCGTCATACTTGGTGACGAGCTTGACAAGGCCGTTATTTTCAGATATCGTAGCCCGCGGCATGTTGTAATCCTCTTCAGGCTCAGGCATCGAGGTCTGTGCCTGTGCAAAGCTTGGGAAATGTATGCCTGAAATCATGTCTGCTATGCTGTTCCAGTTCTTGGCTCCGCTGTAGCCTACCATCACGACGAGCGCAAATGCTGCAATTGAGGAGAACTTGTTCTCTTTCATTGCGCACACCATATTTTCTGTCGGCCTCCTGAGCTTTTTTGACAGCTCTTCTGAAAGCATGTAGACATCCTCTTCAAGATGCCTCTCTGCAAGCTCTTCATCAGATTCTCCTTTTATGTGATCTAGCTCGTGTCCCCTGGACATCAATCTCTTTATCAGTCCTGGTTTGTTAGCATCCCTTTTTGTTATTATGTCTGAGAGATACCTCCTTGCTTCAGTATGGTTCCCTTCTAGGTAAGTGAGATGGCCGAGCGCATACTTCTTTAGCACCTCATTGTCTGACCCGCACATCTTCGTCAGCTGCGCCCTCAGGTTATCATTTTCTCTCTTGTCTGCGCTTATCTTTGATAGGACAAGCATAGAGAGGTCCCTTGCTATGGGTGTGTCTGATGTTTCTATTATCTCATTAAGTGCCCTTTTGGCTTCAAGAGTGCTATATCCTGTGTTAGCATTGGATTCAGCCTTCAAAAGCTCAAAATACCAGTTTTCCATACGTTTATCTCCCCCACCACCACATTATATGTCTTAAGACTATAATAAGATATTGCGTGGATATTTATGGTTTTTCCTACTTATGAGGCACTATTTACGTAATTATGTAAACTATGGTTGTTAGAATTAAACACTATTTTTAGATGCTGCTGCTTGTTTTCGAGGCCATAAATCTTTATTAATTATGACAAAACATTTTCATATAACATTTCAGAATCGGAGGTAAATGACATGATGAATGCTAATTTTGAAGCTGCAAAGAAAGAAGGTGTGGATATAGGAACTCTTGTGGAGGTCACTCTTAAGTCTGGCGCTAAATTCAATGTCCAGACTTCGACTGTCCCAGCATATCATGCGCCAGAAAAGGACACGCATAAGCCTTCTGACAAGAGGTATGTCGGGTTCGTTGCAGTGATGAACGAGCAGTATGTGGGCATACTCCCTGGCTGGAATGATAAGCTTAGGAAGAATCCTGAACCAGGTCACATCGGTGGCGTACATTTCGATTGGGATGCCATATACAGCTACATGCCACGCTGAATATTTTTATCTTCTTTTTTCTTTTTTATGTTGTATCTGGGAGCGATTCTGGACCTCTTTCTTAGTGATCAGATTATGCAGGAAACTTAATAAATCAACACAGACTCCCTTCTTGCATGGTCGATGAATCTGGATTAGAGAGCGCATTGAACGATTCTTGGTCTAGGGATAGCAGTTCAGACCCGGGGAATTGGACTCTTGATAATCCTTCGTGGGGGCAATGCGCAGTGACTGCATTGGTCGTGAATGATTATTTAGGTGGAGATATTGTCTGGGCAAATGCGGTCTTGCCGGATGGTAAAGAGATATCCCATTATTTCAACAAGATCAGTGATTCAGAGAAAGATTTTACCCGGGTCCAGTTCCCTGTGGGTACAGTGATCCTTGGAGGAGTTCCTAAGACAAAGGGATTCCATTCAACAAGAGATTACATTCTATCGTATCCTGCGACACAGTCAAGATACAGGATATTGAAACAGAAAGTTGGATTGTGGTTATTGGCGTATGAAACACAACAAGCTTGTCCGTGACAGGATACCTGAGATCATAAAGGGAAGAGGAGAAGTGCCTATCACGCACATAGCAGATGATGCTGAATACTGGCAGAAGTTGAAAGAGAAACTTCAAGAAGAGGTAGATGAGTTCAGGAAAGACAGCAATGAAGAAGAGCTTGCAGACATCATAGAAGTCATTTATGCGATTTGCGATCATAAGAATATCGACAGGCAAAAGCTGGAATTTATAAGAAAAAAGAAAGCCGAACAGAGGGGCGGATTCAAAGACAAGATAATCCTTGATGAGACGAAGTAGTTAAGAAGAACATCGGCCCGTCTTTAATTTATCCTCTTAGAAGCTTCTTCCGCTTTTCTCTCCAGGACTAATTCTTTCTCCCATAGGTGCCGGAATATCCTCTCATACGCTCTTGCGAATTTATAGATCTGTAGAAAATAATATTCCTCTAGCTTTTCATATTGCTCTTTGTCCTTGGCGGCGGTCAGGTCTTCCTCGATCGCAGATATCAGTTTGCTTCTTTTCATGAGCTTCATGAGGTCGATGAATCCTGAATGCAACGCTTTCAGTTCTGATTTCTCAAGTCTCAGTGCTCGTCTTTCCTCGTCTGTTTCAGCATCTATATCCTTCCTTACTGCTTTCCATTCCCTGTGTTTCACGTCCTCTTCTAACTGCGTGAGTATCTGCTTCTCTTCTTTCATTATCTTGAGATCGTTCAGCTCTCCGGCTTCTATGATCTCCCTTATCGCAAGCACCTTATCAGATAT
>Ga0105099_10001353_pt1 | contig 15480 bp, 13 predicted proteins | sample PPLLak3cmMay2015_2_FD_79138 | JGI IMG/M metagenome (GOLD analysis project Ga0105099, IMG submission 79138) | Freshwater sediment microbial communities from Prairie Pothole Lake near Jamestown, North Dakota, USA - PPLs Lake P8 Core (1) Depth... | ecosystem: Environmental > Aquatic > Freshwater >... | reverse complement strand
CAATGCCAGAACGAACGGTCTCAGCTAAAAAACCGCTCCGTTGCCATGAAACTCCTGTATGCCCGCGTGCGTCAGCTCATGAAGGAAGAGGAGGAAAAGAAGCGGCAGGAGAAGCTGATGGAAAAAAAGAAGATCGAGTGGGGAAGCCAGATACGTTCCTATGTTCTGCACCCGTATTATATGGTTAAAGATCACCGGACCGAGGTCGAGACATCCGACGCGCAATCCGTACTTGACGGAAATCTGGACCAGTTTATTGAAAAATATCTGCTGTCATATAACACCGGATCTGAACAGGTCCTTACCAAGCATTCCTGATGGACGTGCCGCCACGAAAGGAGTCAGTATGAAAAAACAGGCAGCTCTGGCAATACGGGTATTTTTTCTGTTTGTGACGTTGGCATTGTTTTCCCGCACGGCTTTCGCGGGCGACATGGAACTTGACGTGCAGGACGATATAACCGTGCTGCTGCACGAGGACCATACCTGGGATTACAAATCCCTGTCGTCGTCCAAGCTTAAGGAAGATATGACTATTATTCTGGAAAGCGGCACGCCGGTTAAGGTCAAAAAAAACAAGACCTGGTATTTTGTCGAGCAGGAATCTAAAACCACAACGGAAAGCTCCTCCGGGCAGGTTGAATATCTTGAATCCGCGTATGCGACCGGCAATGCGACCGGGGAGAATCTTTTTAATGCAAAGACCAATGCGCTCAGCGCCGCGGTCAAGCACCTCGCGAAAAAACTGTTTTTCGCGGCTAACGACAAAACCCTGAGTATGGAGCGGTTAACCAGCTGTATCGAGGAAGAGGACAAGATGGTGAAGATCCAGGAGAAGCAGAACAACAAGCTCTGGAGCGTGGTGGTAAACATGTCGCTGGACAGGGACCAGATTCAGTTTATTCTGGATTGCGCCCGGTCGAAGCTGGAGTAGGGGGAGGGGGGCGTCGCTCGTTGATCGTATCTCGTATCTCGTCGTTCGTATCTCGTCGTTCGTATCTCGTATCTCGTCGCTCGTATCTCGTCGCTCGTCTGATCATAACTGATCACCGATTACTTTATCAAGGTTCCGGCTTTTTTCCCGCTGGTAACCGTTATACGAACAACAGGAAATTTAATGAAAAGGAGAAAATTTATTTTCCCTTTGAATTATCCTTTAGGACATTTCCATTGTGAGTTATACCCTTGTGGTATAACCGCTAACTTTTAACTTTTTATATATATCCCCGCTTCTCGCACTCTTCATAGCGGTTCATGTAGCGCAGGTAGAAGACCCATTTCATGGGGCTGTGTTTGAAGAAACGGAACCGGTGGGTGTTCCCGCCGAAATCGATCTCAAAAATATCCTTGCGCTGGAAAACATACTCCCTGATCTCCGGCACCGGTAGATCGAGCCGGTGCTCCTGAGTATCGCGCGGTGTGAAGATCAGCCGCTGCCTGCTGAGCGCAAGCGCGCCTTCGGCAAGGGTGGTGAAGGAGCCGTCGTTGTTTATGGTCCCGTAAGCTGCATTGTCGCTTTTTGTCAGAATGTCGCTTTCAGCGGTCTGCGCCAGCTTTTCCTTGACCTTCTGCTTATGCCACTGGGACCAGTCGTACAGGTCGCCGATCTCTGCTGTTCCTTCACGGTGCGGTTTAAACCTGAAGTGCGGGTCCATCGACCACGCACTGTTGCACGCGGAGCAGGAGATGTCATTGCCACCGGTGACGAGCCGGTCTTCCGACCCGCACTGTGGACACAGCCAGACAAACCGTTCAAGGCCGGCGGTCAGGTTGTTGCCCGTAACCGTGATTTTCAGGTTTTCTTCGTTTTTAATATCGTTGTTGTGTATATGCTTTATTATTGTCTGAAGGAGCTCTGGTTCGGATAACGAGTTGATTTGTTCCGGTTGCAGCACCTTTAATAAAACGCGCACCTTCCCGATTCTTTGTGCATCGGCCCACCAGGGCTTGCACAAAAAGTTGCCTTGTATCCGCGCCATGACAAGGGGGACGGACGTCCGTTTTACCAGTTTTTCGATACCGCTGTAAACAGGCTGGGTTTCACCGTCCCAGGTGGTCTGACCCTCCGGAAAGATAAGGATGGGGCGCCCCTCCTTGATTCGTTTCAACGTCTCTTTCATCGCTTTATAATCGGATGCGCCTTTTTTTTTGGGAAATGTGCCGATATGGTGAAGATACCATTGCACAAAGCGGGGTGCGTTAAAACCCTCCTCATTCATCATGATGGACAAGGGAACCAGGCTCATCCCTCCGACGATCCAGGGATCAAAAAAACAGCCGTGGTTTGCTATCATGAAAAAAGGGGCTTTCGGCATGGGGTCCGACCCTTTTTCTTTTCTGAACCTGAATCGCGGAACCAGATAGAAAAAAATAAAAAATCGTGTTGCAAAATCCCAGAGGAAATAGTGCAGGAAGGTAGTATAGGTTTTTTTTATAAAAGCGATCATACGGTAATCATACACGGGGTAAGGTTGCTACAATCATCATACATTGAATTTAAAAAATAGTATATCGCCATCCTGTACAACGTAGTCCCTGCCCTCTTGGCGTATTTTACCCGCGGCGCGAAGAGCCGCTTCCGACCGGTATTTTTCCAGGTCGTCCAGGGTGTAGACGTCGGCTTTGATAAAGCCCTTTTCAAAATCGGTATGGATGACGCCTGCTGCGGAAACCGCGGCAGTGCCATCCGGTATTGTCCACGCCCTGCTCTCCTTTGGCGTTGAAGTAAAGAAGGTTCGCAGGCCCAGGAGCCGGTAGATTTTATTCGCCAGCACGTGCAGTCCCGGTTCGGACAGGCCGAGGCCTTCGAGGAACGCCCTGCGGTCGGGGGCTGGAAGCTCGCCGATTTCCGCCTCGATCTTTCCGCACAGGGTAAAAAACGGGGCGCCCTCCGATTCCGCCTGTTTCCGCAGGGAGCGTACCCCTGCAGTCTCTTCCACAAGGTCTTTTTCGTCGATATTGGCGACATACAACACCTGTTTTGCCGTCAGCAGGTGCAACTCCGCAAGAGCCGCCCGGTCGTGCTGTTCTGTAAAGGCCGCCCGGATGGGAACGCCCCGGGAAAGCGCCTGCTCCGCCCTCTGAAAAATCTCCAGTTTTGGTTTCGCGTTTTTTTCGCCCGTTTTTACCAGCTTTGCCATGCGCTCAACGCCGTGTTGCACGGTTTCAAGGTCCTTCAGCAGCAGCTCGGTGTTTACTATCGCAACGTCTCTGGCCGGATCGAGCGTTCCTTCGATATGGGTTACATCATTGTCTTCGAAACAGCGCACCAGGTGAACAAGCGCATTGACATTTTTAATATACCCCAAAAACTGATTGCCCAGCCCTTCGCCTTTTGATGCACCCCGCACAAGGCCCGCGATATCAACGAGCTCAAGAAACGCCGGAACGATCTTTTCCGTGGGAAGGACGGAGCAGATCCTGTTCAACCGCTCGTCGGGAACCGCCACAATGCCGGTATTGGGGTCTATAGTGCAGAACGGATAGTTTTCGGCGGCAGCCTTTGCGGAGCAGAGAGCGTTGAAGATGGTCGATTTTCCAACATTCGGTAAACCGACGATACCGGCAGATACACCCATGACTATTCCTTGATTCAGATGACGTTCATTATAATATATAAAAACTGCAGGCCGCCTGCGGTAACGTTATACGGCGTATTCGAAAAATCAGATAAAATGGGATTGTTGCCGCTGATATGATTGTTTTTTTTTGTATACCAGGATATAATGAAGATATGCGTAAAAAAGAGTCCTTCAAGAGCATATTGAAAAATGTCACCATATTTGCCGGCATCGGTGAAAAGGGCATCGAGAAAATTTACTCCGAATGCAGGATTGTCAGGAAAAAGGCCGGAGAGGTCATTATCAAGGAAGGCAGCGATGCGACGGATATCTTTATTATCCTCAGGGGAAAGGTACGCATAGCCCTTTCTGTTGACGGCAAGCCGTTTGAATTACTGGAGCTTGGCCCGGGCAACTGTGTCGGGGAGGCTTCGGTCATCGGCATTCAAAAGCATTGCGCAACCGTGTCGATTGTCGAAGACGCGGAGTTGATGGTGCTGTCCGGCAAGGTTCTCATGGATATATACGCCGAAGATAAGGAAGTGTTCTCCCTCCTGATTTTAAATATGGCCCGTGAACTTGCACGCAGGTTGTACCGCACCGACCAGGTGTTACTGAAGTGCTCGTTACATACCGATACATAATTTCTGTTCTAAATTGACATTTACGCCCCCTAAATCCCCCGAAGGGGGACTTTTATTGAACATATATTTATTATAAAATAAAGACCTTACAAGTCCCCCTTCGGGGGATTTAGGGGGCGTAAGGTTGCGAGACAGTCAATTTTGAACAGTTACTACATAACCATCACGCCGTCACCTTCAGCTTGATTAGCATTATTTGAGGCATAGAATTTATTTTATCTATAATACCTGTAGTTGCATGCCGGGTCCGGCACGACAAAGCGGATATCCGGAGAACTGCAGGCCGACTCGTACCGGTTCATTATTAGTGAAAGGCGTGTTATGTCATTGCCTGAAATCCTGAAAACAGCGCTGGATCAGATCCAGTATATTGCAAAGACGAAAACGGTGTTCGGCGACCCGATAGTGGTCGGTGACGTTACGCTCATTCCGGTTTCGAAGGTTTCCATAGGATTTGCGGCCGGCGGCGCCAACAGCGAAAATAGAAGCGGCGCCGGTTCGGGCACGGGGGGTGGTGTTCAGGTCACGCCGGTGGCGTTCATTTCAATAACCGCGGACAGGGTCCAGATACATTCCATAGACAAGCCGGACCAGAGTTTTAAAAAATTTCTTGCCCTGGCCCCGGATCTGATTAAAAAGGTATCGGAGTTTATGGATAAAAAGGGCAGCAAGGAAAAAGAGAAGCATACAGGATAATAATGCGTTGAGCGGAGGGTTTGTACTCAAGCCATCCGCTCTTACGCAGTATTATCCTACAATCAGGATAATAATTGAAACGAATATGTATCAGCACGATGATCCGAATATACTATGGGTTTCCGCGGCATTTGAGGGCAGGGGCAATGGTACGTTTGATTCGCCGCATAACGATATCACCAGGGCGGTTGAAAGCGCCAGGCCCGGAAATACGGTCGTTCTCAAAGCCGGCAGATATGCTGCGGGCGTGAGCATTCAGAATTCCGGTACAATCACCAGACCCATCCGGATTGTGGCCGAGGAAGAGAACGGGAGCGAGGTGTGCTGCCTTTCAAGCTGGTTTTTGTATGATGTTTCGGATGTAATCATTTCGGGAATTACATTCAGAGACGTTACCCATCAGGCCATATCCTCCATTGGCGCATGTAAACGAAACAGCTTCAGCAACCTGCGTTTTTTTAACTGCGGACTGAGCACAGAGGCCTCGTGCACGCTCTTTTTCGGCGGTTCAGGGGCCGAATGCAATGTCGTCCAGAGCTGCGTATTTGAGGTTGACCCTGAAAGATGCACGGACTTGAAAGAGGGCCTTCCCATCGCGGTTATGATTACCGAGGGAGACACCGACGAGTTTGTCGAACCGAATAAGGATCATATTTTCCGCAGAAACAGCTTCGCACATTACGGCTCTGCCGTGGTGGCCGGCACCCGCGACAACCACAGCGGTATCTACAGCCATATTATCGAGAATAACACGATTCAGAATTGCTCCGGTGACGGCATCAGAATTAAATGCGGCGACACCATCGTGCGGGGAAACGTACTTCAAAAGTGTGAAAAGAGCGGCGTCGCGGTAACCGGCGGAAGCTTTGACGTCCTGTACGATAACCGGATTGAAGAGTGCGGGGTCGGTATATACATCGAAGGATTTGAGTGTACCATCAGAAACAACTGCATTGTACGGAGCGGGACCCGGGCTATAGTCGTGGCGGCAAAATCCAAGGCGGATGCTTTCCACCGGACCAATACCCTGGTGGAGATGAACACGTTTATCGACTCCGGGATAAAGACGGGCGCTCCTGATCCGGGCGATATTTTATTAGACACGGATTCTCACTGTGTAATCAGGGGGAATGTTTTCGACGGGCAGGGCGCGCCGTATATCAGCCATGCGGTTGCAGGCGGCCGGAGCGGAAAAATACTTGCCGAAGACAATAAGGTTGGCGGGTCCACAAAGACGGCTGATGGGTGCACCAGGATGGAGTTCTCTTTTTTCGGCAGACAGGCCGGCAATTTCGGGAACAATGCGGGATACGGCGCGTCGGGATGGATGGCGGAGGGATCGGTCATACCCAGCCAGGAACGGACAGACGATACCGCATATTCGCCCGGCGATTATCATAACGCGGATTATTTTGAAAAGCACGGCGGCGCGAAACAGAGCTCGTTCGGCGACCTGTTTGTTAATGCTCTGCGTGAAACGGAAGATGAGGAGGCGGATGACGATGTTTCCGAAGATAGGGCCGGGAATGGGATGATCGATTTCAGTGATTGGGATTTGTAAGGTACATCGCCACACGAAAATGGGGTTTTGCGGGTATTTTTGGATATATATAGATAAGGATACTTTTTAGAAAAGCAGGATTTGGAGCATATATCTATATTTTTTATATGTTATTTTTCCAGAATAAGAGCTATTTTATGTACTCGAAAATGATTTAATGATACTATAATAGCTGAAAAGCGCAGGTTTGAGAAGGTTACTCTTTGATTGGAGTGGTCCAACGATGCCAGAATATGATCCGGTACGGGATGACGATACGAAAATCATCAGTGTCGCCTCTTTGGCCAAGGCAAAAGAGGCTGATGCAGTTGTGCTTCCCGATGGTACCCGACCTGTTAAAATGGGTTCAGGGGTGATTACCGGTATTCTTGGTGAAGGCGGCATGTCTGTTATTTATGAGATATGGAATGAGCAGCTTGGCGTTAAAAGGGCGGTAAAACTCCTGCGTCCCAACAGTTCGAAGGAGAGCAGGGTGCGTTTTGAACAGGAAATGAAGGTTACCGCCCAGCTCGATCATCCCAATATCATCGATATTCATGCGGTGGGGGAGTGGAACGGGCTTCCCTACATCGAGATGGAGAAGGTGCACGGCCTTTCACTGGAGGAGCTTATCGCCCGTCAGGGTGCGCTTCCGGTGCCGGTCTGTACCGCCATCGGGATAATCATGTGCAGGGCGCTGGATTATACGCATCATCATAACTATACGATCGATACGAAGCCTCTTTGCGGGCTTCTGCACCGGGATTTGAAACCCGCCAATATACTTGTTTCGCGGGAGGGTGTTGCCCGCCTCACCGATTTCGGGGTAGCCACACCGCCCAATGCCTCACCCAACGCTTCGGCCGGAACGGTAATCGGTTCCATGCAATACCTTGCTCCGGAACAGCTTGAAGAAAAGGATACCGATGCGCGGGCGGATATTTTCTCGTTCGGTGTTATTTTTTATGAAATGGTTACCGGGCAGAAGATGTTTCCCGAGCGCAACCTGACGAAGCTGATAAAAAAGCGCCTGGCAAATGAATTCGTGCCGCTGTCAGCGGCTGATGTTGCATTACCGGAAGAGTTGATCCGGTGTATCAACCAGTGTCTTGAATTACATGTCAACAAGCGCCCGCAGGATGTCCGGGACGTCATGGGAAAGCTGGAAAAGATTCATGCCGGGATCTCCTCCAGGAGCCCCGAAGAGACCATACAATTGTTTGTAAAAGGTGAGACCTTTGAAGAGATTGAAACCTATTCAACCAAAGGATCCCGCGCCCGCAAAATATCCGCCGCCGCGCTGATAACCGTATGCAGCGCGCTGATCGTGGTGTTTTTCTTTGCGCTTTTTTCACGACCGTCAAAGAGGGCTGCGAATAAAATGCCGGCCGCGGCAGCAAAGAACCCCGCACCGGCTATCAGTGCACAACCGGCAAAAACCGAGGCTGCTTCGGTACCGGCGCCGGCGGTCGAAGAGACAGCAGTGGTTGCAGCCGCGGAGATCCCGCCTGAACCGCCAAAAGTTGTTGTAAAGAAAAAAACGGTGAGGCCGCCGGCCGTGGCCACGGGTAGAACGCCGGTCTTGACAAAGAATGCAAGAAAAAAGGAAGTGGCTGCCGGAAAAGCGTCGGGCATAGTCGAGGAACTGTATAAAAAATATAATACGGCCGACTATCTTTTTATCCTGCAGCAGGAGGATGAAGCAAAGAATTACGCAACGGTTCTTGAAGTTTTTCAGGCGCTCGCCCCGTCCCAGACAGGCAGTATCGAAGCCCGTCTGTTCAGGCACCGGGCGTTGGCGGGGACCCGTAAGGCGGATAACGCGTACTACGAGAATTATCACATCAATGACGGCGAATTCTTTCTTTCAAAAGCGAAATTTCTGTATGAACGGAAGCAGTACCAGCGGGCACTCTGGATGCTGGGAAGCATCGAGTCGGCGCCGGTGGCATTGCTTGACAAGAAAACAGTTGAGAGAGACGGATTATACTATCGGGCGAAATGTAATACGGCCCTGTTTTACGCTGCGCCTTCGGAAGAGAAACAGAAAACGGCAATGCAGAGCTGGTTTGATGTCAAAAGCGAATTCCGGGCAAACCAGACGCACCCCTATTTCATTGAAGCCAACAATGAAATCCGGGAGATCAACAAACAACTGAACCAGTAGAAAAAACAGGGTATATACCGGTTATCTGGATACAGGATGAGTGACATGAACAGGAAACGTTCCTTTTTATCGGCGGCTATATGCCTGATTGTTTGTGCGGTCTTTCCCGTTGTAAACGCGGAAGCGGATGATTTCATACCCCTTTCCGGGACGATGCCGGCGGTGATAGAAAAACAAGAATCCCCGTACCTTGTCAGCGGCGTTCTGGAAGTGGGCGAAGGACAAAAGGTCGTTATAGAAAAGGGCGTGGTTTTCCTTTTTAAAAATTTTGCCGGCCTGAGCATTAAAGGAACGATCGTTGCCCGTGGTACCAGAGAAGATCCGGTCGTTTTCACCTCCGAGAACGACACGCTGTATAATCCCGCATCCACCCTTGAGCCGGCGCCTTTTGACTGGGACGGAATAACCGTGTACCGGAGCGATTCCATAAGCATATTTAAGCATTGCGTCGTCTCCTACTCACTTTTCGGCATTAAAAGCGATACCAGAAAGATTGAACTCGACCGGTGCAGTTTTATACAGAACGGCAATGCGGATTTTACCGCGGAGGGTGAAAAGCAGCCGGTTACCTATCCGTTTTACAGCTTCAGTCCGCTGAAAGAGGAGCTGTCTGATGCTGTGCGCCAACAGGCACCGGCGGAAGCGGATGTGTTGAGCCCGACGCAGGCCGGCCCGAAACCCGAGGTTAAAACGCAGAGGCCGAAGGAAGAGAAAAAGAAAAAAGTCGACATAGTGCAGCAGACCCCGCCTAAAAGGTCGGGGTCGAAAGTCGTTTTTCGCCTGCTCAGCGGGGCTGCTTTTTTTGCGGGTGGGGCACTTGGCGCTGTACAGACGATGGATTATTTCATGGCAAAAGAGGATTTCGACCGGATACATGACTGTTCCTACGAAGACCGGTTGCTGTATACCTCCAAGGACTGGGAAGATGCAAAACAGAGAACCAATGAGCATGCGCGGAATATGGTTATATGCTACGGGATTGCCGCTCTTGGAGTCACCGTTTTTACCTTTACCTTTGCTTTTTAAGTGTGATATGAATAATATTCTGCTCAAAATCATGATTCGTTGCCTGCCGGCGATTTGCGCCGCGCTGTTTTTGACGTGTATTGACGGGATAAACCCGTACAGCGATATAAATAAAGCCCGGGTCACCATTACTGGAAACTCGATACACGATGGCGACACCCTTTTTGTAGACTCGGCATATCAGCTCGAGCTTGCCGTTGAACTGAAGGAGTATATTGACAGTTTTTCCGTGAATATCGACCGCACCGCCCTGTGGCAGGATACGACGGTTCAGATCGATCTGATGGAGAAAAATCCGGCGCAATTCAGCGTCATTCTGTATGATACCGGCGCCTGCGATATCACCATAATAACCTATTTTGTTAACAAAAGCTCCTTGTCACAGAAAATAACCGTCTATGGAAAAGAGGGGCAGGGCGATGTGACCCCGCCGGTGATCTCGATTGAAAGCGGGCTGATCATGAACAATAAAATATATGTGGATACGATCCCGTTTAAGCTCAAGGTCAGGGTCAACGATACCCAAAGCCCCGTCGATACCGCGCTTTTAAATAACCAGCGGTTCGACTCCACCGTGAAGGCGACATCCTACCAGCACGTATGCTACAAGACATTCAACGCGGGTGATTTTGCCGTGCACCCCCTCCAGGTAAGCATCTTCGCCCGGGACAAGGCGGGCAACACGGCGACCGGGATCTTTTCGATCTGCACCACATCGGTTGACACCTTTATCACCATCGTGCGCACCGACCCGGACGACGATACGGTACTGGTGTATCAGGATTCCATTACGGTCGCCGGCCGTGTTGACAGCATTATAAACCCGGCCAAATTTTATTATCTGTTCATGGCGCGAAACGACACGATGACCGGACTCATGACCATTATCAGGAAATCAACCAACACCTGGCAGCGGGGAAGCAAACTGAAAAAATCATGGAATCGCCTGGTTTATTATATCTATGACACATCAGGGGTATCGGGAAGCATTCCACTGGATTCAAATGTGCTTATGGTCAATTTCCTGGACTCCTCCGCCGGCATCACCATCGTGCGCACCGACCCCCTGGGAGACACCGCCATCATATACAAGGATTCCATTACCGTCCTCGGCCGGGTCGGTAACATTCAGAGCGGCAAGCCCTACTATCTGTTTATGTCCATAAACGGCGTACTCACCGGGACCATAAACACCGTCACCAAGGTAAGCAATACTTGGCAGCGTGACGTTCCCCTTAAAGAGGCGTGGAACAAGTTGATTTTTTACGTGTATGACACAAACGCCATTTCCGGGAAAACTCCCCTGACCAGCGACACGCTTATGGTCGATTTTATCGACACCGTGCCTGATCCCGTCATCGTGCGAACCTATCCCGCCAATGACACGCTGACTCTTTTTCAGGATACGGTTGCTGTGCAGGGACGCGTCGACAGTATCACCGCCGGGGGGAAATCGTATTATGTATTCATGTCTAAAAACGGCACAATGCTCGGCGGCATGAGCACGGTAACGCAGGCCGCAAACACCTGGATACGGGGATGCAAGCTTAATCTGTCCTGGAGCACCATGATTCTATACCTGTATGACACGCCGACTATTTCCGGAAAAACACCCCTTGACGCCGATACGTTTCAGATGAGATATCAGGATACGTCAACTGCCGACCCGAAAATTATATCCATAAAAAGCGGCGGGATTGAATTGGAAGACGACATTATCCTGGCCAAGGATACACTTCCCCTGACCATCACCGTAAGGAAAGCCAGCAACCCGATACTATCGGTAAAGGTCAATACCGGCACGGCAACGGTTATTGCGCAGGATTCTCTCTATCAGGATACGGTTGTTCTTCTTCACGGTACGAGCGGTAATCAGATTATCATCACCGCCGAGGATACCGGCGGCAGAAAAGACCAGGATACGCTTACCATCTATTATGACCGGAGGCCGCGTATCACGGCTATGCCGAAATTCAGCGCCGTGTTCGCCGACTCCCTGTGCACCGACACGATAACGGTGGTCGATGACGACCTGGATACGGTTTCGATTGCCGCAACACTGCGCCTCTTTGGCGTCGACACCATAATCCCGGTGAATGCCGCAGGCATTTTTTCGTTCAGGCCTGCGATGAAAGATACCGCCGATTCCGCCAGAATCACCTTCAAGCTTGACGATGGATATCTGACCATCGATACGACGGTTGCGTTCAAGGTCCGCGCAAAAGTGCCGCCTACTCTTTTCTTTATCACCAGAGAGGACGATTTTCCCGCAGTCGTGGATTTCGGATCAGATACGGTGGCGGTAACCCTTTCGACCGGCGGTACGACGACCGATAAGCGTCTTTTTACCGTCATCATGGATTCCACCGCACTCCTCTGGGGTCCGGAATCGACGGATTCGAGCTTCAGATGGGTGCCGAAAAAGAGCAATGTCGGACTGCATTCCCTGAAGGTTATCGTCAAAGCGGGAAACCTGGGCGATACGCTTTATCCATCCATCAATGTACGCCCGGTGCAGGTCTCCTTCAAGGTTATTGCATCGTCGGCGGCTGAAGGCACGCAGTCTCATGCTATCAGTGTCGCCATTTCAAAAGAGTTTCCCGATACCGGCACGGTCTCCTTTTCGATCGGCGCGCAATCAACGGCACAGGGTAACGATTATGAGATACAAAACACCGGCACGGTATTGTACTTTTTCGGCAGCGTGACGGAACGAACGATCAATGTCAGAGTAATACGGGATTTCAGAGCGGAGCCGGACGAGACGCTCATACTGAACCTTATAAATCCTTCGACAGGTCTGGTGGTCAGCGGTATTCCGGCGCATACGCTGACAATCAGGGATTGAAGCGGATTGCCGCCATACGCTCCTGCATGCCAGAATATCATCCATCATACGCACCGGATGTCGTCCAAAAAGTCATTTTTTATGTTCCCGAATATTATTGATACACACAAAGACCTCATACAACTGGTCGAACACGCCCGTACGCAGGAGTGTGTCGCGATGGATACGGAATTTGTGTGGGAACAGACCTACTATCCCCAACTCGGCATTATACAGGTCGGCTTTGCGGATGGGCGGTGTTATTGCATCGACACCGTCGTGGGCATGGACATGTCCCCGCTGGTCTCCCTTATTCAGGATCCCGGTGTTGTCAAGATTTTCCATGACGCTCATCAGGACCTGGTGATTCTTCACCGGGCAACCGGAGCGTATCCGGAGAACATTTTTGACATCCAGCGCGCCGCCGGATTTATCGGAGAGAGCTGCACGATCTCCCTGCAGAACCTGCTGGCGTCACTGGTCGGCGTTACACTCTCAAAAACGGAAACCCGCACCAACTGGCTGGCCCGCCCGCTTTCCCCGGAACAGGTCGAATACGCCCTAAACGACGTGCGCTACATGCCCGCAGCGCGAAAGGTGATACTGGAGCGTGCGGAAAGCAAGGGCTGCGCATCATGGGCGCTTGAGGAGATGAAAGAATTTGAGGACAGGGATCTGTACCGTGAGAAGGGCAACAATACGCTTTTATTGCGCATCAAAGGCTCGAAAATACTCAGATCAAGGGAGCTCGCCGTGCTGCGGGAGCTGGCGGCCTGGAGGGAAGAAGAGGCCTGCCAGCAGGATCGTCCGCGCGAGCACGTGGTGCCTGACCGGGCTTTGTTGAGCATCGCCCGGGTCAAACCGAGAAAAATGTTCGATTTGAGGCGTTCGCCAAAATTAACAAAAGGAATTATCATACGGTATGGCCGGAAAATAATAGACGCGGTTAAAAAAGGGCTCGCTCTTCCCGAAAGCGATCGTCCCAGACAGTACGAGCATCCGGAATACGGCACTGCCATCAGTACGAAAGTCGACCGTGCGCTTGCCTATATAAAAAATCAGTGCGCCGGCCGCGGCATCGACCCGCTCCTGGTGGGGTCGCGCTCCGAAGTTGCCGATTTTGTCAGAAGCGTCAATAAGCCGGAGGTCGTACACCACCGGCTGCTGTGCACCTGGAGACGGGCGTTTGTCGGTGAAAATCTGTTGAAGATAGTGCAGCGGACAGCAATGAATGATGGTGCCAATTTCTTTTAAGATTTACAATCCCCTGTAGTCTTCCCTTACCGGGTAAAACACGTCGATGATATAGGTTTTTGTCAGCGCACGGCCTGAGTGAGAAAGGCCCGGGTTTATTGCTGCCGAGGAACCGGCTGTCATGATGGTCTCTTTTCCGTCCACGGTGAGCGCGAACCGGCCCTCGATAATGTTGGTGACCTGCTCATGCGGGTGCGCGTGCAATGGGATCTGCGCGCCTGGTTCAAAATGCCAGTAGGCGACGGTCATGTTTTGTGTGTGCACAAAACCGGCTTTTACGCCGGGGAGCATGTCGCGCCGTATGAGATCGGGGATTTTGAAAACATCCATAGGGTTCCTTTACTCCGGCGGGCCGGTGGTTTACGACACGCGTTCGCGTATATAGTCCGCAAGCAGTGAAAGCATGGCGCCTTTGTCGCCAAGGAAACGGATGTCGCCATGCGCCTTGTCGATAAGCTCCTTGGCATAGTGTTTCGACTCGGCGATGCCGCAGATTGCCGGGAAGGTCGCTTTACCGCGTTCCCGGTCGCTGCGGGCGTCCTTGCCGAGGGTCTCGGTGGTGCTCTCTTCGTCAAGTATGTCGTCGATGACCTGAAAGGCAAGCCCGATGCGGTTTCCGTAGGATGCCAGGTTTTCAATATGGCCGGACGGGGCGTTTGCCAGCATGGCTCCCGCCTTGACCGAGGCGCGGATGAGCGCCGCCGTTTTGTGGTTGTGGATGTATTCCACCACGGCGCGGTCCACTTTTTTCCCTTCCGATTCGATATCGACAACCTGGCCGCCCAGCATGCCACCGGTTCCCAGCGCACCCGCAATTTCACGGATGATGTCGATGCGGCCGGTTCTGGCCAGTATTTCAAATGCATAGATGCACAGGGCGTCGCCGCCGAGTACGGCGAGCGCTTCGTTGAATGCGCGGTGCGCCGTCGGCTTGCCGCGGCGGAAATCGTCGTCGTCCATGCAGGGAAGATCGTCGTGCATCAGGGAGAAGGTGTGCAGCATTTCGATTGCGGCTGCGGCATGGGCGGCGCCGGTGTCGCCGAAAGCCCCGCTGCACGCCTCGTGCGCGGCAAAGAGAAGGCAGGGGCGGATACGCTTTCCGCCCGCAAAAGTCGAATAACGCATGACCGTGTGAATTGACTGCGGATAGACGCCTTCCGCCGGAAGGACGCGGTCCAGCGTTGTATTAACAAGGTCCGAAACACGCTGTATATACGCTTTCAGTTCATTCATCTGAATTTTCTCCATCAGCAAACGAATCTGCGGTAGAGCCCAGTATTTTTTCGACAAACGCGCCGTCTTTTCCTTTAAGCAGCTCCTTTATTTTTCCCTCCGCATTTTGCAGGTGTTGCTCGCAGATACGCATCAGGGTAACGCCTTTTTCAAAGCGTTCCAGAGCGTCGTTTAAACTGAGTTCGTTGCTTTCAAGGCCTGCAACGATATTCTCGAGCTCTTTGAGCGCGTTTTCAAAGGTCTGCTCTTTTTTTTGCGGCATAGTTGTCGGGCGGTTCTACCACGGTTATCCGGGGTCTGGTTTTTCAGTATCGATTTAAAAAAACAGTTTCGAGCTTGCTATACTCCATCGTAATATACTGATAAAATAGGGTGCAACCTTAATTTTAGGCAAAAATTTCCTTCGTGCTGTTCAGGGAAATCGTAAAAGGAATCGATTTTTTTAAACACAACAGGTAAAAAAATATCGATTACGATTACGAGCACGAGCACGAAAAAACCTTGATTTCATCAAGAAAAGTCTGCCTATAATT
>Ga0105099_10001352_pt1 | contig 15490 bp, 11 predicted proteins | sample PPLLak3cmMay2015_2_FD_79138 | JGI IMG/M metagenome (GOLD analysis project Ga0105099, IMG submission 79138) | Freshwater sediment microbial communities from Prairie Pothole Lake near Jamestown, North Dakota, USA - PPLs Lake P8 Core (1) Depth... | ecosystem: Environmental > Aquatic > Freshwater >... | reverse complement strand
CGCGGACTGCCCCTGTGGGTAGGATCGGGCGTCGAAACCGGCAAGCCCGATCTCCAATTTCAACCGGCACCGGACTATGAGTTCGATCAGCGGATCGCGTGGTAACCGGGCACAAACCGACGAACATCTATCGCCAGCCTGGAGGAACGACGAAGCAGGCTCCCGAACGGGGTTTTCAGGACATGCGTTCGTCAATTCGGGATTGACCATGCCCGGATTCTCTTGGAAATTGGCATTGAAGTTCCTATCCTTCAAGTTTCTTCGCCAGATAACCCATCACGTCATCCAGGGTGACTAGCTTCGCGTAATCGGCTTCGGGAATCTCCACCTTGAGCTTTTCGTGCAGGCCGAGCAGGAAGTTGAGCCAGTCCATCGAATCGAGGTCGACTTGGTTGCGCAAGGGCTTGTCGCCGCGCAGCTCGTCGGCTTCGACCTCGGGCGCGATGGCCAGCAGGGTTTCCAGTGCCACGGCACGAATATCGGCTTCATTCATTTTTCGAGTCCCTCCAGTTCCTCCGGATGTTGCAGCAGCTCGGCGAGTTCGCGTAGGAAAAGCGCGCCGCGATGGCCGTCCGAGACGCGATGGTCGGCCGCGAGGGTCGCCGTGACGACAGGCAAGGCTTTGAGGCCGCCTTCTGCGTCGCCCCAAGGCCGCTCTGCGACGCGGCCGAAGCCGACCAGCGCCACCTGCGGCGGGTAGATCACGCCAAACACTAGCTGCGAGCCCTGGTCGCCGAGATTGGTCACGGTGATCGTCGCTTCGCTCATTTCGGAGCTCTTCAGCGAACCGGCGCGGGTGCGCTTCACGAGATTCATGAGTCCCTGCATGATTTGCGTGACGTTCCTGGCGCCGGCATCGAGCAGCGCGGGCGCGATCAGTCCACCCTGGCGCAGCGAGATGGCCACACCGAGGTTGATTTTTGCGGCCGGCGCGAAACTGCCGTCACGGAAAAAGCCGTTGAGCTCGGGATAGTGAGCAAGCGCGACAGCCACCGCCTTGAGCAGTACTGCCGCCGGCAACAGCCGCTCGGCCATCGGCCGCCGCAGGTTCTCGGCTTGCAGCCAAGCCAGCGCTTTGGCGAGCGAAATTTCCTCGGCGACGTAGTAATGCGGAATTTCGCGCTTGGAGCGCGCCATCGCGGCGGCAATGGCCTTGCGCATTTCGGCAGATTTGTCGGGCGTCGCCGCAGGTTTGGGGGCAGTCACCGGCGCAGGTTGCGCGGCGGCGTTCTCGACATCGTCAAGCGTCACCGCGCCGTTCGGGCCGCTGCCGACGACCGCATCGAGATCGATACCCCTTTTCTCGGCATGCTTGCGCGCAGCGGGAGAGATCATGCGGCGCGCGGTCGGGGCGGCTGGCGAAACTGCCGCCGTCCCGCAAGCGCCGACTTTTTCGCCACTTTCGGAGAGGATCGCCATCACGGTGCCGACGGGCATTTTCTGCCCGACCTCAGCGACGAGTTCATGCACTGTGCCGGGAGTCCAGCATTCGACATCGACCGCCGCTTTGGCGGTGTCGACGACGGCGATCACCTGGCCCTTTGTCACCGTGTCGCCAACGCCGACTTTCCATTCCAGCAGGGTACCATCGTCCATGTCGGCGCCGAGCGATGGCAATTTGAACTCGATCATCCCAGCATCTCCTTCACCGCCGCGACGATCTTCCCCGGCTGCGGCAGCGCCGCGTCTTCCATGTGCTTCGCGTAGGGAATCGGCACTTCCTCGGCGCAGACGCGCGCGACCGGTGCGTCGAGTTCGTAGAAGGCGTGCTCCATGATGCGCGCGACCACCTCAGCCGCCAGGCCGCCGCTCTTCCAGTTTTCGTCGACCACGACGACGCGATGGCACTTAGCGACAGCGGCGGCGATGGCGACGGTATCGAGCGGGCGCAACACGCGCAGGTCGAGCACCTCGGCTTCGATGCCATCGGCCGCCAGCGTTTCCGCCGCCGCCAGCGCCTTGGGAAGCGAGCCGCCGTAGGTGACGAACGCCACGTGCTTGCCTTCACGTCGTACCTTGGCCGACGAGATATCAACGTCCCACTTGTCCGGCAGTTCGCCCTCGGTATTGAACAGCCCGCAGTGCTCGAAAATCACCACCGGGTCTGGATCAGCCAACGCGGGCGCGAGCATGCCGCGCGCATCCTCGATAGTGGCGGGCGCCAGCACCTTGATGCCGGGAATGTGCGCATACCAGCCTTCGAGGCTGTGCGAGTGCTGGGCCGCGAGTTGGCGTCCGGCGCCGGTGCACATGCGGATCACCAGCGGCACCGAAAATTGCCCGCCCGACATGTGGCGCAGTAGCGCCGCCGAGTTGACGATTTGGTCGAGCGCCAGCAGGCTGAAATTGACGGTCATTACTTCGACAATGGGGCGCAGGCCACCGAGCGACGCGCCGATACCGGCGCCGACAAAGCCAAGCTCGGAGAGCGGCGTATCACGAATGCGCTCGGGGCCAAACTCTTCAAGAAATCCCTTGGAGAAGGCGTAGGTGCCGCCGTAGCGGCCGACATCCTCGCCCATCAGGAAAACGCGCGAGTCGTTCGTCAATGCCTCGTGCATCGCCTCGCGCATCGCCTCGCGGTAGCTGAGCTTGCGGGTCATGATGTGACTCCTTCCGGTGTCAGCACGTCCTTGAGCAGGTCTGCCACCGGTTCCCAGGTGCCGTCTTCGGCGAAGGCAACGGCAGCTTCGACCTCTTTCATCGCCGCCGCGTCGAGGGCGAGGAATTCTTCTTCCGTCAGCTTGCCTTCCGCCTTGAGCCGTGCGCTGAAGGTATGGATCGGGCCGCGCGATTTCCATTCCTCGACCTCGGCCTTATCGCGGTAAAGCTCGGCGTCGAACATCGAGTGGGCACGAAAACGGTAGGTGCGGAATTCGATAAAGACCGGGCCATTCTTGGCCTGCACGACGGCTTGCTGCATCGTCTCATGCACGGCAACGATGTCCATGCCGTCGCAGGAGAGCGCCGGCAAATTGTAGGAGGCAGCCTTGGCGACCAGATCGGTCTGAGACTCGGCGCGCTCGATGGAGGTGCCCATGCCGAACAGGTTGTTCTCGCAGCAAAACAGTACCGGCAGTTTCCACAGCGCGGCGAGGTTGAGCGATTCGTGAAAGGCGCCTTCGGCCACCGCGCCATCGCCGAAGAAACAGGCGGTGATGCGCGCCTCGTTTTGCAGCTTCGCCGCCAGGGCGAGTCCCGTCGCCAGCGGCAGTCCGCCGCCAACGATGGCGTTGCCACCATAGAGCCGCGTCGCCGCGTCGAACAGGTGCATCGAGCCGCCGTGCCCGCGCGCGCAACCTTCCTGCTTGCCGAACATCTCGGCCATGATGCTTGCCATCGACAGCCCGCGCACCAGCGCGTGGCCGTGTTCGCGATAGGTGGCGACGACATTGTCCTCGGGCCGCAGCGCGTGCAGCGCGCCGACGCCTACGGCCTCCTCGCCGATGTAGAGGTGAAGGAAGCCGCGAATCTTGCCGGCGCCGTAGAGTTCCGCCGATTTTTCCTCCATGCGGCGGATGCGCACCATGTCGTCGAGCAGCTTCAACGCGAAATCCTTGTCCCACGGTACTGGGCCAGCCGGCGGAGAGGGAGCATGGTGGTCGATGGTCATGTTAGCCTCCGCTTTCCAATGTCGAGAGATCGCCTTCGGGCAAGCCCAGTTCGCGCGCCTTTAATAGCCTCCGCATGATCTTGCCGCTGCGTGTGCGCGGCAGGCTGGAAAGTACCGCTATCTCTTTGGGCGCGACGGCGGCGCCGAGTTTCTTACGCGCATGACCGAGCAGTTCGCGGCGCAGCTTTTCGCTGTCTTCAAAACCTTTATTCAGCGAAACGAAGGCCTTGACAATTTCGCCGACCATCGGATCGGGCTTACCGATCACGCCGGCTTCGGCCACGGCCGGATGCTCCATCAGCGCGCTCTCGACCTCGAACGGGCCGATCAGGTGCCCGGCCGACTTGATCACGTCATCGGCGCGGCCGACGAACCAGAAGTAGCCGTCGGCATCGCGCTTCGCCAGGTCGCCGCTCAGATACCACTCGTTATGCGGCCCCGCAAAGCACTTGCGGTAGCGTTCCTCGTTGTTGAGGTAGCTACGGAACATCGACGGCCAGCCGGCTTTCAGCGCGAGTTCGCCCTCGACATTCGCCTCTTCGATCACTTTCACCGAGCCGTCTTCCTGACGTTTGACGATGGCCGCGTCGATGCCCGGCAGCGGGCGGCCCATCGAGCCGGGCTTGATGTCGAAGGCCGGCGTGTTGGCGATCATGATGCCGCCGGTTTCCGTTTGCCACCAGTTGTCGTGGATCGGCAGGCCGAGCACCTCTTTGCCCCAGCGCACTGCTTCCGGATTGAGCGGCTCGCCGACGCTGGCTATGAAGCGCAGCTGCGGAAAGCCGTACTTGCGCGGAATTTCCGCGCCGGCCTTCATCAGCATGCGGATCGCCGTCGGCGCCGTGTACCAGACCGTGACGGCGTGATCCTGCAAGATCGCGTACCAGCGCTCGGCATCGAATTCCTCGCGGTCGATGATCGAGGTTACGCCATGCAGCAGCGGCGCGATGATCCCGTACGACGTGCCGGTCACCCAGCCAGGATCGGCGGTGCACCAGAAGATGTCGTCCGGATGCAGGTCGAGCGCGTACTTGCCGGTCGACCAGTGTGTAGCCACCGCGCCATGCACATGCACGGCACCCTTCGGCGTGCCCGTCGTGCCGCTGGTGAAGTGCAGCAACGACATGTCTGCGGCTGAAGTCGCCGCGATCTCGCACGTGTCGCTTGCCTGCGCCATCAGCGTCGCGAGATCGAGCGTGCCCGGCACGTCCGACCTCCCGCCATCCTCGGCCACGAGCAGCACATGTTCGAGCGTCGGCATTTTGTCGCGCCACTTCGCCACCTTGCGTTCATAGAGCGCGTCGGTGGTGACCAGCACCTTGCCCGCGCCGAGATTGACGCGCGTGGTGATGGGTTCCGGCCCAAAGGCCGAAAACAGCGGCGAAACTACGCTGCCATTCTTCAGGCTGCCGAGCACCGCGACGTAGAGTTCGGGTATCCGGCCGGCCAGCACGAACACCCGATCACCCTTGCCGACACCCAACCAGCGCAACACGTTGCAGAAACGATTGGACAACGCGGCGAGTTCGCCGTAACTGATGTCCTGCGGCGCGTTGTCGCGTGCCAGAAACCGGTAGGCTGTTTTCGTTTGCAAGCCGTCCGACACATGCCTGTCGACGGCTGCAAATGCGATGTTAACCACACCATCCGGCAAATCGGCCAATTGGCCGTCCAGGCTATCCCATGAAAACCGCGCCCGCTCTTGTGCGTAGTCGGAAAAATTCGGCGGCACACGCAAATCGGCGGCGGTCTTGCGGATGATCAATGACGCGTCCATATTGTCCTCCCACGTGACCAATATAGACCGGTGCGGGGCTGCTGGAAAGGTATCTGCTGAAAGATGGGTTTGAAGCTGAGCCATTCGGCTAAATTGCCTTAGTCATCAGGGAGCAGCTGGTCGGAAGTTCGCGTTCGCCTAGTAGTAGCCGCCGTTCGAGCTCCCTCAAGGCCGAACGACAGGTAACGGACACACGCCAGCCCGATAGAGCGCTACAGGTCAACGACAGCATTGGCCGAAGACTTGTCGGTGGCCAGTCGTCTGGAATGGCTGCTGTACTTTGTTACCTGCATTTCAGTCGGCGACAGCACGAAGGTAAGCAACTGGTCGGTTTCTTTCCCTCGATGCGAACTGATCTTCGCTGCCGGATTACGCCAATCCTGCGAGACTATAATGCGCACCTCGATAGCGACCGCCCCGGATTTCCGATGTCCCGCATTCTCCTCGCCCCGATGGAAGGGCTCGCCGACAATCTGTTGCGCGGCGTGCTGACCGCGATCGGCGGCTACGACTGGGCGATCTGCGAATTTATCCGGGTGTCCAACAGCGTGCTGCCGGCCAGGACCTACCAGCGCATTTGCCCGGAACTGCTTACCGACAGCCGCACCGCGGCCGGCACGCCGATGCGCTTGCAGCTGCTTGGCTCCGACCCGTATTTCATGGCCGAGAACGCGCGTCGTCTGGTGACGCTGAATCCGGCCGGCATCGACCTCAACTTCGGCTGTCCGGCGCCGACCGTCAATCGCCATCGCGGCGGCGCCGCGCTGCTGGGCGAGCCGGAGCTGCTCAACAAGATTGCCAGCGCCGTGCGCGCAGTCGTTCCGGTCGACGTGCCTTTTACGGCAAAAATGCGCCTCGGCATCGACGACACCAGCAAGGCTGTCGACTGTGCGCAGGCGCTGGCCGCCGGCGGCATCGACGAACTGATCGTCCATGGCCGGACCAAGGCCGACGGCTATCGCCCGCCGGCTCGTTGGGAATGGATCGACAAGGTTCGGGCGTCAATCAATATCCCGCTGATTGCCAACGGCGAGGTGTGGACAGTGGAAGACTTTGTCCGCTGCCAGCAGGAAACCGGCTGCGCCGACATCATGCTTGGCCGCGGGGCGATCGCCGATCCGCTGCTGGCGCGGCGCGCGCGCGGCGCGGCGGTCGGCGGCTGGGAAGAAGTAGCGCCCGGGGTGGCGGCCTATTGGCAGGGCGTGCGCCGGAAGGTGGTGCCGCATCATGCCGGCGGGCGGATCAAGCAATGGCTGGCGCTGCTGCGGCGCAATTACCCCGAGGCCGAAGTGCTCTACCAGCGCCTGCGGCCGATCAAGGCGGCACATGACATCGATGCGGCGCTGGTCGCCGCCGGCATCCTCGGCGAACTGCCGTTCGCCGCATGAGCGGCAATTCGCGCCTGATCGTCAGCGCGCAGGACGGGCCGCACCGCGACCTCGATGAGCTGGTTCGCCGCCACCTCGCGCATCCGTTCAGGAAGCCCATCCTCGACTACAACCGCGCCGCCTTCGTCGCAGCGCTGGCTGCCCGCGACCAGTGGCGAGCCGATGCGCCGCTGATCCTCGATGCCGGCTGCGGCGTTGGCTGGAGCACGCAACGCATCGCCGAGACTTTCCCCAGGCACTTCGTTTTTGGCGTCGATCAGTCGGTCGACCGCATCAATCGCGGTAAACCTCTGCCGCTGCCCGAGAATGCCCTGCTGGTCCGCGCCGATCTGGTCGATTTCTGGCGCCTGCTCGCACAAAACGGCATCCGTCTCGCCCGCCACTACAACCTCTACCCCAATCCATGGCCGAAGATTGGTCATCTGGCGCGGCGCTGGCACGGCCATGCGGTGTTCCCGGTCTGGCGCGAACTGGGCGGCGAACTGGAGTGCCGCAGCAACTGGCAAATATATATCGAGGAAATGGCCCGGGCGCTGACCCTGCTCGGCGGCCGGCCGGTGCTTGCCGAGCCTTACGCGACCGCTGATCCGCTGACCCCGTTCGAGAAAAAATATCTCGCTTCCGGCCACCAGCTCTGGCGCTGCCGGGTCAACCTGCAATGAATGTCTGTCAAAGCTGTGGCGCCTGCTGCGCGGCTTTTCGCGTCGATTTTCATCCGGCCGAGCTGGCCGGCGGCGCTTTCGCCTGGGGGCAGGGCGTCCCGCGGGAAATGACGGTGCCGGTGACGCCGGCCATCGTCCGTCTGTGCGGCACCGATGCCGCCGCGCCGCGCTGCGTCGCGCTCGTCGGCGAGGTCGGAAAAGCCGTTGCCTGCACGATCTACGATGCCCGCCCGTCGCCGTGCCGCGAATTCGACATCAGCCACGATGCCTGCGTCCGTGCCCGGCAACGTCATGGCTTGCCGCCACTGACAACGGAACTTTTCCCCGTTCAGCTCGGGTAAGCCTTTGGCTCTGGTGTAAATGGACATTCTTATATAATATATAAGACTTGCAGGCCGACCCCGGAGAAGCAATAAGCCGAACCGCAGGGTCGCTGTCGTTGTCACAGGATCATCGTCTCCCCACAGCTAGCCTTTATGAAAGGAAGTCGCCGTGCTTGAAGCCTATCGCGCCCATGTTGCCGAACGTGCAGCCCTCGGTATCCCCCCGCTGCCCCTGTCCAAGCAACAGACCACCGAGCTGGTCGCCCTGCTGAAGAATCCCCCGGCCGGCGAAGCCGCCGCCCTGGTCGAGCTGATCACCTACCGTGTGCCGGCCGGCGTCGATGATGCCGCCAAGATCAAGGCCGAATTCCTGGCCAAGGTCGCCAAGGGCGAAGAGGACTGTGCGCTGATTTCCAGGGCCAAGGCAACCGAACTGCTCGGCACCATGCTCGGCGGTTTCAACGTCAAGCCGCTGATCGACCTGCTGGCTGATGCCAGCGTCGGCGCCGTCGCCGCCGAAGGCCTCAAGAAGACGCTGCTGGTCTTCGACTTCTTCCACGATGTCGCCGAGCTGGCCAAGGCCGGCAACGCCAATGCCAAGAACGTCATGCAGTCGTGGGCCGACGCCGAGTGGTTTACCTCGCGTCCGGAAGTACCGGCTGCGCAGAAGCTGACCGTCTTCAAGGTTACCGGCGAAACCAATACCGACGACCTGTCGCCGGCACCGGATGCTTGGTCGCGCCCCGATATTCCGCTGCACGCGCTGGCCATGCTGAAGAACCCGCGGCCGGGTATCGAAGCCGACGAGCCGGGGGCCCGTGGGCCGCTCAAGCAACTGGAAAAACTGGCCGCCAAGGGCAACCTGATCGCCTACGTCGGTGACGTGGTCGGTACCGGTTCTTCGCGCAAGTCCGCCACCAACTCGGTGCTGTGGTTCACCGGCGAGGACATTCCCTTTGTCCCTAACAAGCGTTTCGGCGGCGTCTGCCTCGGCTCCAAGATCGCGCCGATCTTCTTCAACACCATGGAAGATGCCGGCGCGCTGCCGATCGAAATCGACGCCGGCCAGATGGACATGGGCGACGAGATCGAACTGAAGGTTGACCGGGCCACCGGCAAGGTCACCGCCACCAAGAACGGCGCCACCATCGCTGAGTCCCAGCTGAAGACCCTCGTCATCCTCGACGAAGTCCGCGCCGGCGGCCGCATTCCGCTGATCATTGGCCGCGGCCTGACGACCAAGGCCCGTGAGTTCCTTGGCCTGCCGCAGAGCACGCTGTTCCGCCTGCCGCAGAATCCGGCCGATTCCGGCAAGGGCTACTCGCTGGCGCAAAAGATGGTCGGCAGGGCCTGCGGCGTCACCGGCATCCGTCCTGGAACCTACTGCGAGCCGAAAATGACCACCGTCGGCTCCCAGGACACCACCGGCCCGATGACCCGCGACGAACTGAAGGATCTGGCCTGCCTCGGCTTCTCCGCCGACCTGGTGATGCAGTCCTTCTGCCACACCGCCGCCTATCCGAAGCTGGTCGACGTCAAGACGCATCGCGAACTGCCGACCTTCATCTCGACCCGCGGCGGCGTCTCGCTGCGTCCGGGCGACGGCGTCATCCACTCCTGGCTGAACCGCCTGCTGTTGCCGGATACCGTCGGCACCGGCGGTGACTCGCACACCCGCTTCCCGATCGGCATCTCCTTCCCGGCCGGTTCCGGCCTGGTCGCCTTCGCCGCCGCCACCGGCGTCATGCCGCTCGACATGCCGGAATCCGTGCTGGTCCGTTTCAAGGGCAAGATGCAGGACGGCATCACGCTGCGCGACCTGGTCAACGCCATTCCCTACTACGCCATCAAGGCCGGCCTGCTGACCGTCGAGAAGAAGGGCAAGAAGAACGTCTTCTCCGGCCGCATCCTGGAAATCGAAGGCCTGCCGGACCTCAAGATCGAACAGGCATTCGAACTCTCCGACGCTGCCGCCGAACGCTCCGCCGCCGCCTGCTCGGTGCGCCTGAACAAAGCGCCGATGGTCGAGTACATGAACTCGAACATCACGCTGATGAAGTGGATGATCGCCGAAGGCTATCAGGATGCCCGCACCCTGAAGCGCCGCATTACCGCCATGGAAGACTGGATCGCCAACGGCACGCTGCTGCAGCCGGATGACGACGCCGAATACGCCGCCGTGATCGAAATCGATCTCGCCGAAGTCACCGAGCCGATCCTCGCCTGTCCGAACGATCCGGACGACGTCAAGCTGCTGTCCGAAGTCGCTGGCGACAAGATCGACGAAGTCTTCATCGGCTCGTGCATGACCAACATCGGTCACTTCCGCGCCGCCGCCAAGGTCCTCGAAGGCCGGTCCGACATTCCGACCCGCCTGTGGATCGCCCCGCCGACCAAGATGGACGCGCTGATCCTGACCGAGGAAGGCTACTACAGCATCCTCGGCAAGTCCGGCGCGCGCATGGAAATGCCGGGCTGCTCGCTGTGCATGGGCAACCAGGCGCAGATCCGCAAGGGCTCGACGGCAATCTCCACCTCGACGCGCAACTTCCCGAACCGCCTCGGCATCGACACCCGGGTCTACCTCGGCTCCGCCGAACTGGCCGCCATGTGCGCCCTGGCCGGCCGCATCGTGACCGTTCCGGAATACATGGAGCAGATCAAGCTGGTCAACGCCAAGGCGGCCGATGTGTATCGCTACATGAATTTCGACAAGATTCCGGAGTTCGTCGAAGTGGCGGCGACGGTCGAGATGTAATTTATGAAAATCGGCCGTTTTTGACGGTCGACCGTAGCGATATGAAAAAGCCCCCGTCGGGAAACCGGCGGGGGCTTTTTACTTGGATTCAATTTTCTCCAGTTTCGTTGAGCCACAATAGTTAAGTTAGAAAAACAGCATTCATGACAAAGCTGCCAATTACCTGCCCGCCTGAGCGTCGGTGTTGTTCATTCGGTGTTGGAACTCATCGACAGCAGCCAAGTTGATCACTTCAGGCCGGACAGAAGTCATAGCTCACCCGACGCCAACGCGTGGATAATTGCGGATGCCCATCACTACCCCGAGCCCATCGACCCCGCCGCGCCGCCTGTCGGCCTTGAAGGGACTGTGGCCTTTCCTGCGCCCCTATCGGGAACGGATCACACTGGCATTCGTCCTGCTCTGCCTGGGGTCGGCCACCATACTGTTGGTGCCACTGGCGTTTCGCGACCTCATTGATTTCGGCTTCGGCGAACGGCAGCAGCCGACGGGCAGTTTTCTCGGTTCCCTCAGCCTGAACGGGCACTTCATCGCCCTGTTCGGACTGGCGAGCTTCTGGGCGCTGGCCGTGGCGGGGCGTTACTACACCGTCTCGTGGGTCGGCGAACGGGCGACGGCGGATCTGCGCAGTGCCGTGTATGCGCGGGTGTTGGCCCAGTCGCCCCAGTTTTTCGAGACGCTGCAGACCGGGGAGGTTCTCTCCCGGCTGACCGGCGACACGACCCTGATCCAGACCGTCGTCGGCAGTTCCATCTCGATGGGGCTGCGCAGCCTGTTCCAGTTCATCGGCGGTATGGCCATGCTGGCCGTCACCAGCCTCTACCTGTTCTCCCTGAACCTCGGCCTGATGGCCCTGCTGATCCTGCCCATCCTTGTCATTGGGCGCAAGGTCAAGAAACTGTCGCGCGAATCGCAGGACAAGATCGCCGATGCCTCGGCCCTGGCCGGCGAGATCCTCAACGCCATGCCGACGGTCCAGGCCTATACGCAGGAGCCGCTCGAGGCCCGGCGTTTCGCCGAACGCACGGAAACGAGTTTTGTCACGGCGATCAGGCGCACGCGCGTGCGCGCTGCGCTGACGGCGCTGATTATCACGGCGGTGATGGGAACGATCATCTTCGTGCTGTGGATCGGTGCCCGCCAGGTCAACGCCGGCCTCCTGACCGGCGGCGAACTCGCCTCCTTCGTTCTCTACGCGGCGCTGGTCGCCGGCGCGGTCGGCACCATGGCGGAAGTGTGGGGCGACATCATGCGCGCCGCTGGCGCCACGGAGCGGCTGCTCGAACTGCTGCACGCCGAATCGGCGATCCATGAGACGCCGTCACCACAGATACCCGTCCCGTCAGCGCAGGCGGAAATCAGTTTCGAGCACGTCACGTTCGCCTATCCGGCACGCCCGCAGACCCACGCCCTCGAAGATATCTGCCTGACCATCGCGCCGGGCGAGAGTGTTGCGCTGGTCGGCCCCTCGGGCGCCGGCAAGACCAGCCTGTTTCAGTTGCTGCTGCGCTATTACGACGTGTCCGGTGGCTGCATCCGGATCAACGGCCAAGATATTCGCCAACTGCGGCTGCAAGACCTGCGCAAGGACATCGCCATCGTTTCGCAGGACCCGGTGATTTTTTCTGCGAACGCGCTGGAGAACATCCGCTATGGCCGCGCCACGGCGAGCGACGAGGAAGTGCTGCAGGCGGCCAGGGCAGCGCTGGTCGACGAGTTCATCGACCGCTTGCCCGAAGGCTACCAGACCTTTCTCGGCGAGCGTGGCACCCGCTTGTCGGGCGGGCAGCGCCAGCGTATCGCGATTGCCCGCGCCATCCTGAAGGGCGCGCGCCTGCTGCTGCTCGATGAAGCGACCAGCGCCCTCGATGCCGAATCCGAAATCCTCGTTCAGCAAGGCCTCAGCGCGGCGATGCAGGGGCGCACCACGCTGATCATTGCCCATCGTCTGGCGACGGTGCAGAAAGCCGACCGCATCGTGGTGATGGAACGGGGGCGGTCGTCGAAACCGGGACCCCGGAGGACCTGCGTGGCCAAGGCGGACTCTACGCGCGCCTGGCCGCGCTGCAGCTTGACCTTTGAGATTTGCGCCAGAATGCGAACATCGGAACTGCATGATTGCCCGCACCCTCCAGGAATCCATGGTCGAAACCGATGAACACTGACAAGCCCACCGATCAGGACAACCTTGATCGCACACTCGATCATTACAACAGGTGTGCCGAGTCTTTTTGGGAGGGCACGCGCGATCACGACGTTTCCCAGAACATTGATGCGCTGCTGCGCAATATTCTGGCCGAGCCACCCTTCACACTGCTGGACTTCGGCTGCGGCCCAGGGCGAGACCTCAAGACCTTTGTTCAGCATGGGCATCGTGCGATCGGGCTGGAAGGTGCGCCTGTCTTGGCAACAATGGCCCGCGCCCACAGCGGCTGTGAGGTCTGGCAACAGGACTTCCGGCAGCTTGAACTGCCGGACGCGTATTTTGACGGCGTGTTCGCCAACGCTTCGATGTTTCACATTCCGAAATCGATGCTGCCGAGCGTGTTGGAGCAGCTGCGTGCCACGCTTAAACCCCAAGGCGTACTGTTCAGTTCAAATCCGCGCGGCAACAATGAGGAAAGCATCCAGGGCGATCGCTACGGTGCCTATCATGATCTTGCAACGTGGCGTGTCTACCTCACAGCTGCCGGGTTCTCTGAAATTGAACACTACTACCGCCCTGCCGTGCTGCCCGTGGCGCAGCAGCCTTGGCTGGCGAGCGTCTGGCGACGAAACAGCGGCTAGCACCAGGCGAGTGGCCGCCTTACTGTGCCCGGGGTGAGGGCAGGGTAGCACCCGGTCGATATAGGCCGTTCGGTCTTCGATGGCACGAAGGGCGGAAGTCTGATGTCAAGCCGCTTTTTGGAAGCTGGAGCTGAAACGGCGCCGTGTCGGTATCTGAATGGCTTACTCAAGGACAGCGGTGCCGCTCACCCGCGTCACATGCAAGCGTGCGCGTGTCACGGCGGTATAGACCAGCTCTCGGGTCAGTACCGGAGCACGCTCATTTCTGATTGCGCAACGACCAGATTCCGGAGTTTTTGGATCAGGCGGACACGGTCGAGATGTAAGTTATGAAAATCGGCCGGTTTATCCGGTCAACCCTGGGGCCAGCCGTTGCTTCTATGGTCGCAGGAAATCGAAGAGCCCCCGCCGGGAAACCGGCGGGGCTTTTTCTTGGGGTCAGGAGGCGGTAGCCCACGTCGAGCGGGAATTCCACCGTTACCTCGAATGCGGCATCCCGGAGTATTATGAATTACGGCATTTGATTGATAACGGCTGCCCTCAGGATGGATAAAGGTAGCCTTTGCCCGGGTTCCGTGCCCTATCAAGGTAAACGATCAGCATAATGAGTTTCTTTTTGCCGCTGCCGACCGCCCAAGCTCCGCACCGGACTGCGTATCCGATCGTGTTGCTGTTTTCTGCCCTGGCGTTGGTAATCGTGCTTCTGGGTTGGGGCATATATGCCCAGCAGGCGCATCGTTTCAGGGAACAGGAAAATGCCAAGCTGACCGCCATCGCCGAGCTGAAGGCGCACCAGATCGGCAACTGGCTGGCCGAGCGCGCCAGCAACGCGGATGTGCTGCAGGGCGGCGACCTGCAGGCTGAAGTGCTGAATCACTGGCTCGCCACGGGAGATGCGGCAGCGCAAAAGAAGATCGAGGATCACTTCAGTTCTTTCGTCAAGGCATACCATTACCAGAGCCTTGTCCTGCTCGATGCGCAGGGGGCCATCCGGCTTCAGGTGGGTGAACCACACCTGGTGACAGAGGAACTGCGCCACGCAGCCGAGCGGGCGTGGCGTGAGAAGCGGGTGGTGATGACGGACCTCTACCTTGCCGACTTGCAGCCGCCTGAACACACCCACCTGGATTTCGTGGTTCCGGCAATAGGCACTAATGGCATTGTGCTGGCGCTGCGCGCCAACCCGAACCAATTCCTTTATCCACTCATCCAGTCCTGGCCTATTCCCAGTGCCAGCGCGGAGACCGTGCTGGTAAGGCGTGACGGCGACCAGGTCGTGTTCCTGAATGAGCTGCGCCATCGCCAGGGCGCTGCACTCAAGCTCCAACAGCCCCTCTCGATGGCGGATACCCTACCTGCGGCCCGGGCAGTCAGCGCGGGGGGAGCCGGTACGATGGAGGGCCAGGATTATCGCCAGGCACCGGTCATCGCCGCCTACCATGCTGTGCCCGGCACAGGCTGGAGCGTAATCGCCAAGGTGGATCGGGACGAGCTGCTCATGCCCTTGCGCGACTACGCCCTGGTCATCGCGGTCGCGGTGCTGGTTGCCATCGCGGCCGCGGCGATGGGAATCTTCTATTTTGTCCGTCGCAACGAGGAAGCACACCGTTTCGCTCTGCAGGATATACGCCTGCAGGACATGGAGGCCCTGCGCGAGAGTGAAGAGCGCTTCCGCGCCACCTTTGAACAGGCTGCAGTAGGCATAGCCCATGTTGCACCGGATGGCCACTGGACACGCGTCAATCAGCGGCTGTGCGACATCCTCGGCTATACCACGGATGAGCTGCTGCAGCGTACCTTCCAGGACATCACCCACCCGGATGACCTGGAAGCCGATCGCGACTTTGAGCGTCAAATGCTGGCGCGGGAAATCAGTCATTACGCGATGGAGAAACGCTACTTCCGTAAGGATGGCTCGGTTGTCTGGACTGACCTCACGGTATCGCTGGTATGGGACGCCGCAGGCGCGCCCAAGTACTTTATTTGGGTGATTGAGGACATCAGTCAGCGCAAAGCGATCCAAGATGAACTGGACGATTACCGGGAGCAACTGGAAAAGCGTGTTGAAGAACGCACTGTCCAGCTTCAGGCCGCCTACACCGACCTGGAAAGTTTCAGCTACTCCGTATCGCACGATCTGCGCGCACCGCTGCGCGCCATCGACGGCTTCTCTGCCATATTG
>Ga0105099_10001350_pt1 | contig 15497 bp, 14 predicted proteins | sample PPLLak3cmMay2015_2_FD_79138 | JGI IMG/M metagenome (GOLD analysis project Ga0105099, IMG submission 79138) | Freshwater sediment microbial communities from Prairie Pothole Lake near Jamestown, North Dakota, USA - PPLs Lake P8 Core (1) Depth... | ecosystem: Environmental > Aquatic > Freshwater >... | reverse complement strand
TACTCGAAAACCCAAGAGACTAGGCTATACCTACCAAATCAAGAGCAAATAGAACTCCTTAACGTTTTTTATGCTTAGTTGGGTGTCCCAACGAGGAAAACAGGAAACACATCAAAAAAAAGGTTAGTAAAATAAAAAGCACCGTTGAAGAAACGGTGCTTTTTTATTATCAAAACAAATATAATTACTCCTTCGGAGTCTCATTTAGCTTTTGCATGGCCTCCGCCTTTGCCTTCACAGGGCAATCGGGTGCTTTACACTCAATGGCTGGCTCCTGATGCTGCTTATTGCTATCAGGTTCCCAACCCATTACCAATAATAAAACAAAGAATCCAACTATGTAAGCTAGCATTACATGCCATCCTTTTCGTATCCACAACATTACATTGCGTGCCTCGGGGAATTTGTTGGTAATAGCAACCCCAGCCGATGACCCAAACCAAATCATTGAACCACCGAATCCAACGGAATAGGCAAGCATACCCCAATCGAAGTGACCTTGATCTAAGCAAAGCTTTGTTAATGGGATATTATCGAAAACTGCAGATACAAAACCGAGAATGAAAGCAGTCATCCACGATGCATCGGGTAAGGTTTCCACTGGCATAAACGAAGCGGCAGTAACCAAACACATGAGGAAGATAGCACCCTTAAACGAAGCACCAACCTCATGCCAAGGTATCTTTGTAAATATGGCACCAATTATAATGGCAACCCAAACACCAAGTGCAGGCATATCGTAGTAAACGTTTGAAAGGATTGCGCCAACAAGAATAAGAACAACAATTCCTAAACGCACCCAGTCAACCTTAGCTCCAACCTTTGCATCAGCTGTAATTTTTTGATATTTATCCTGCTGATGCGCAGCAAACCAAGCAATGATAATCAGCGCAACACCAGCTGCTACAAATGCATGTAGAACATTAAACGCCGAGACACCATCAATCCACATCATGGTTGTAGTGGTATCGCCCACAACACTACCCGCCCCACCGGCATTTGAAGCAGCCACAATACCTGCTATATAACCAATATGTACTTTATTTTTAAATACAATCAACGCAACAGTACCTCCAATCATTGCAGCAGCAATATTATCAAGGAACGATGAAAGAATGAAAACAATTATTAATAGTACAAATGGACCTTTCCAATCGTTTGGTAAGTACTTTGGAAGAATATCGGGAACACCAGACTCTTCAAATATCTTAGCGAGAACAGCAAAACCAAGCAGAAGGCCTAAAAGGTTAACCAAAATACCCCATTCCCCCTGACGGAGATGTTTATCCATTAGCTGATCAACAATGGAATTACTTCCAAGGAAATGCTCAGCAAAAGGGTAACCTGCTACAAAAATCAATTTATAAAGGACAATTACGGTTAAACCTGTTAAGGCTACATAAAATGTTTGATGATGGAATAGCGCAACACCAAGCAGTGTTAATCCAAACAAGAAAAACTCAATCCTAATGCCTCCAATCGAAAGACCTCCAGCATGTCCACCACTGGCAAAAGCCATGTAGGGAATCAGAATTAAGGCCGAGATTGTAAAAAGCCATTTTGTAATTTTTGATGCCATAAGTAGATTTGTTAGTTATATTATTAAGCTTTAGTTTTCTACAGTATAATTATTCTTGCTTTTACAATGAATGGAATATTGGAAGGTTGGAACTGGAGCGTAGCGAAACTCTACGAAGTCAATATTGGGGTAATGCTAAGTTTTATAATCTTTGCAACGAACATTCTTCCATCATTCCATTTTTCCACCATTCCATCACTCCATTTTCTACTTCACCAACCCCGAAAATCCCATGAAAGCCAAAGACAAAAGCCCTGCTGTAATCAACGAGATTGGAAACCCTTTCATCCCTTTTGGGACACCAGTTAATTCCATCTGCTCTCGAATACCCGCCATTAGAATCATTGCAAGGGTAAAGCCAACAGCTGTTGCAGATGCGTAAACAACGCTCTGAACAAGGTTATAGTTCTTCTGAATCGCTAAAATTGCGATACCCAATACAGCACAGTTTGTTGTAATCAAAGGGAGATAAATACCTAATGCTTGATATAGCGAAGGAGTAGCCTTTTTAAGAATGATTTCAACCACCTGAACCAAGAATGCAATAATAAAGATAAAGCAGATGGTTACCATAAACTCTATATGCAAGGGAACAAGGATATAGAAGTTGATGAAATAGGTAACAAAGTTAGCCAGCGCCATAACAAAAATAACGGCTGCCCCCATCCCAATTGATGTACCCACTTTATTGGAAACACCCAAGAATGGGCATATCCCTAAGAATTGTGCAAGTACAACATTGTTTACGATTAGGGCTAGAATGATAATATTAATAAATTCCATATTAGTATCGAATTAGACGTTATACTTAGCTTTAACTCTATTGAAGATTGCAATCAGATAACCATAGGTAATAAATGCACCTGGAGGTAATATGAAGAGTAGCATGGTTTTGGCATTCTCAGCAACTAGAGGAATATTAAAGATTGAACCATTTCCAAGCACCTCACGGATTGAACCCATTACTGTGATAGCAAGAGTAAAACCTAATCCCATACCCAATCCATCAAGGATTGATGCCTTTACCTCATTCTTTTGAGCAAATGCCTCGGCTCTGCCAAGAATAATACAGTTTACAACTATCAGAGGAATAAAGATACCAAGCGTTTTGTAGATATCAGGCACAAAGGCTTTCATCACAAGGTCAACAATGGTTACAAAGGTTGCTATAACCACGATAAAGGCAGCAATACGAACCTTATCGGGGATATAGCTCTTAAGCATTGCAATAAACATATTCGAAAAAACCAGAACAAAGGTTGTTGCAGCTCCCATACCTATTCCATTGAATGCAGCAGTGGTAACAGCTAGAGTTGGGCATGTTCCTAGAACAAGCACAAAAGTTGGATTTTCTTTTAATAACCCATTGGTGAAATATTTCAGACTACTCATACCAACCTCTCCTATTGTTTATTTGTATTTGAGATATTTTTCATAAATCCATCGTATGCTCTAGTAACAGCATCGCAGAAAGCACGAGATGTAATGGTTGAAGCGGTAATCGCATCAACATCGCCTCCATCTTTTTTCACCTTCATATTATATGAAGTAGGATTTTTCTCGTTGAACTGGTCCTTCCATTTTGTCTTCATCTTATCGCCAAGTCCTGGAGTTTCCTTTTGGTCGAGCACCGCTGTTTTATAGATAGTACCATCGGGCTTAAAGCCAACCATAATCTCGAAATGACCGCTAAAGCCTTTGTTGGTGTAGCTTTTAACAGCACAACCAACCACTTCTCCCGATTTTGTTCCTATGTAATACATCAAACCATCGATGTTTTTTACATCTTTGGTTGGGTCGTTATCGAAAGCAGGAAGTACGTTTTTAACAGCCTCAATTTCTGCCTTTTTCTGAGTCTCCTCAATAGGCTTTTTAGTAATTACATATACAAAACCAAGCGCTCCTGACATTACCATTGAAATCAGGAAAAGGCTTAATATCATATTTTTAAGAGACGATTCTAATTTATTAGCCATTATTGACAACCTCCCCAAATTTTTTAGGTTTGAAACCCTTGTTAATTAAAGGTACTAATGCATTCATGATAAGAATTGCAAATGAAACCCCCTCGGGGTAAGCACCCCAAACCCTGATTAGCACTGTAAGCAATCCGCAGCCAAACCCGAAGAGTAGCATGCCCGATTTTGTCATCGGAGAGGTTACCATATCGGTAGCCATAAAAATTGCACCAAGCATTAAGCCACCTGTTAGCAAATGAAATACAGGGTCAACGAATTTTGTATTATCGATATAAAAAAGCATCCCCGTAAAAACGAATACTGTTAGTATGAATGATGCTGGGATATGCCAAGAAATAATTTTTCGGAATAGCATAAATAATCCACCAAGGATTATGGCAATTGCAGAAACTTCGCCAAGTGAACCACCCATATTTCCAATAAACATATCGGTATATGATGGAACATTGTGCATAAGCTGCTGAACGGTTTCGCCTTTTGCAACTCCCTCTTTGATTATACCAAGGGCGGTTGGCCCTGTAATTACATCTGGGAGAATAGCGCGTTGCGCTAATGTGGTTGGCCATGATGTCATATTCACAGGGAACGACATCAAAAGAAAGACTCGACCGATTAGCGCAGGGTTGAAAGGATTCTTTCCTAGTCCACCGTATGTCATCTTTGCAACACCAATAGCCACTAAAGCACCAACAATCATCATCCAGATTGGGAGGTTGCTTGGAACGTTGAGCGCAAGAAGAATACCCGTGATTACTGCTGAGCCATCGGTTACAGTTGACTCTTGCTTTAGCAGGTATTTTTGAATCAGAAATTCAAAAAGCACACAAGCAATAACCGAAGTAAGGGTAAGAATAATTGCTCCTAAACCAAAATACCAGAATGAAACAAGCATTGTTGGAACTAGCGCAATAACAACACCCCACATTATCTTGTTAATAGATTGATTGGTGCTAACGTGGGGAGAACCTGAAATTGTTAAAAGATTTGCCATATATTATTTTGCTCTTGAACGAATTATTAGTCCTACTTTATTTTTTGCCACCCGAATATTATCAAGCAGTGGACGTGCTGATGGACATGTATATGAGCATGAACCACACTCCATGCAATCCATAACTCTCTCATCCTCTGCCAATGCTGCATTGCCACTTTCAGTCATCAACGAAATTTGATATGGTGCTAATCCCATTGGGCAAACAAATGTGCACTTGGCACAACGTATGCAATTCGCTGTTGATGGACGTTTGCTCTCGCTTTCGGGCATAATTACCAATCCCGACATTCCCTTTACAACATTTACCTCCAATGTATTTAGAGCTTTGCCCATCATTGGTCCGCCGTTAATTACCTTTTTAGTATCCTCAGGAACACCCCCTGCCTCCTCCAAAAGCATCGATATTGGAGTTCCAATACGTGCTAGTAAGTTGCAAGGATTCTTAACTGAGGTACCAGTAACGGTAACCACTCTATCGATTAACGGTTTATTCTTTTGAACAGCTTCGTAAACGGCAAGGGCAGTACCTACATTCTGAACAACGCAACCAACCTCAATAGGCAATTTTCCTGAGGGAACCTCGCGGTTTACAGCTGCCTTAATCAGCTGCTTTTCGCCACCCTGAGGGTATTTAACCTTTAAGGGTACAATATGAATTCCCAAACTCTTTTCGGAGAGTTTAGATAGATAATCAATGGCATCCTTTTTATTGTTTTCAATCCCGATATAAGCCGATTCCACTTCAAGGGCTTTCATCAGAATTCGAACACCAATCATCATCTCCTCGCCCCTTTCGAGCATTACCCGATGGTCGGAAGTTAGATAAGGCTCACACTCAACACCATTAATAATAAGGCTTTGCGCCTTTTTCCCTTGAGGAACCATCAGCTTAACGTGGGTTGGGAAGGTTGCTCCTCCCATACCAACAATACCAGCCTCTTTTATCTTGGCAATTATCTCATCCTTCGATGCGACAATATTATTGTTAATTATTGTACTTCTATCGATTGTTTCCAACCACTCATCGCCCTCAACATCAATTACGATAGATTTACGGCGAAAGCCACTAGCATCAACCGCATCGTCGACCTTAGTAACTGTGCCCGATACCGATGTGTGAATATTTGCCGAAATAAAAGCATTGCCCTTGGCAATCAGCTGACCAACCTTAACCTTATCGCCTTTTACAACGACTGGCTCAGGCGATGCACCTAGGCATTGGGTTAATGAGATGGTGGCTGTTTTGGGTAACCCAATCTCTTTTATCTTCTGGTTGCTGGATAACTTGTTTTCCTTTGGGTGTACACCACCGAGCTTAAAAGTTTTCAAAAAAGTATCCTCCTATAATAGGTTTAATAATAATTCGGTTTAATTTTCCTCAACAACCCCGGATGCAGGCTGTGATGCCTTACGTTCGGGGAAATTCAATTCATGAATTGAATTCTGAGGACAAACGGCTACGCATTTACGGCACAGCGTACACTTATTAAAATCGATATACGCAAGGTTATTCTCAAGGGTAATTGCCTCGAACTTACACTCCTTAACGCATTTACCGCATCCAATACATGAAACAGCGCAGTTCTTCCTTGATATTGCCCCTTTCTCCTTATTCACGCAGCTAACGTATATTCTACGACTCTTCTTCCCTTTTTTGCGCAATTCGATAATTGCACGAGGACAAGCCTTAACGCATGCACCGCATGAAACGCATTTTTCCTCAATAATTACGGGTAAGCCTGTTGTCTCATCGATATAAATTGCATCAAATTGGCAAGATACAACGCAATCGCCAGCACCTAAGCAGCTGAATGGGCATGCATTATCTCCTGGATAGAGAGTATTAATAAAATAGCACGATTTAACCCCATCATATTGTGTTTTTGAGGGTGCATTAGCGAATGAGCCATTGCAACGGAGCACAGCAATGGTTGGCTCCTTCTCCTCTGCAACCTGACCGATTACGGGTCCAATCTGCTTTAACAAATCGTTACCACCAACTGGGCAGAACATGTTTTCGAGCGACTCGTTCTTTACGATGTTCTCAGCAAAATTTCGGCAACCAGCAAAACCGCATCCCCCGCAGTTTGCACCAGGAAGTAGTTCCGCCACTAGGTCAATTCGGGGGTCTTCAATAACCTTAAATTTTTGAGCTATGAAATAGAGAATTATGGCAGATAAAACCCCTATTATGCTTAGGGTAATTACTGCAAATAGAATAGCTGTGTTCACTTTATATAATATTTAAATTATTCGACTTCAAATAGATGTTTCATGTACTGAGAACGATGGAAAAGCACAGGGTTGCTCGCTTTTTTAAGGCTCATCGAGCCTCTGAAATCGGCAATGGTTTTATAGCTGTTCTTCTCCATCCAATCGGTAAGCCCTTTTAGAATAACCCCAATCTGATCAGTACCGTTAATATAAATGGTTGAGCAAATTTGAGTGGTGGTTGCGCCAACTAGCAGCTGTTTGATAACCCCTTCAGCATCGTGAATACCAGTAGTTGCAGATATATCGCATTTCACCTCATCGGATAGAAGGGCAATCCAGCGAAGCGGAATAGAAATTTCATTGGGAGTACTGAAAATACTGCTTGCATGAAGCTTTCTTGACTCCAAATTAATGTCAGGAACAATAAATCTGTTGAATAAAACTAGGGAGTTTATTCCTGTCCATGAAAGTTTTTGAACAGTTTGAACCAAACTGCTAAAGTAATAGCCAATTTTAAGGGCGATTGGAATTTTAATGGTGGCCTTTAGCTTTTCGATAATCTCGAAGTAGCGTTTTTCGTAACCAGCACCATCGATATCAATATCATTGGGTAGGAAGAAAACGTTGATTTCAAGCGCATCGGCACCAGCATTCTCCATATCCTTAGCAGTATTTACCCATTCGCTTAAACTTATACAATTGATACTTGCAATGATTGGTATCTTAACCTCTCGTTTTGCATCCTTAATCAGCTGAATGTAATCGTCAACGGTATGGCTTTTTGTTACATTCTGAATGTAGTCCGCTGCTTCGGGGTATAAATTGAAAGTATCGGATTGGCTGATTAAAAGATTACTATTGTGCACTATCTGCTCTTCGAAAAGCGACTTTAGCACAACAGCACCAGCACCCTTGGCTTCTAGTTCCTTAATTCGTTCAACCGTTTTTGTTAGTCCTGAACTTCCAACTATTATTGGGTTTTTAAGCTTTAAACCCATGTAGTTCGTAGAGAGGTCAACCATAGGATAGTAGATATTTGTGATACTGTTTTTTAAAATTTAGGGAGTAAAAATAAAAAAATAATCTTTGGTTAAGCTATTTTAAAACATGTTTTATAATTACAATTCCGATAATAAAATAATACTTTTGCAATGAATTGAGTTATAATTTATCAGATAATTGACCTTTTTAACTAATTATTATTATTGATGAGTAGTAGTATAATTCAGCATCAAGGAGTTGTTCAGGGTATAGAAAATAATCATCTTGAGATCATGATTATTTCTGAATCGGCATGCTCGTCGTGCAAGTCAAAAAAGATTTGTTCTATATCCGAAGCCAAGGAGAAATTAATATATATTGAATCCTCCGATAAATCGTATCGTATTGGCGACGAGGTAATCGTATTCCTTGAGGAGAGAATGGGGGCTTACGCTGTCGTTTTTGCTTACGGTTTACCATTCATCGTAATGGTATTGAGTTTATTTATAGGCTACTACAATAATGCTAGCGAACCAGTAATGGGGTTATCAGTTCTAGCTTCACTTTCGCTCTATTTTGGGATAGTGTATCTCTTCCGAAACCAGCTTGGTAAAAAGATAACGTTTAAGGTAGAAAAGCAAATTAACCAAACTTATTAAAACAAATATAAATGACAATTATTCAAACGATTATTCTTGCCATCATCGAAGGGTTAACCGAATTCCTTCCAGTTTCATCAACGGGTCATATGATTCTAGCATCGAGCATAATGAAGATTCAGGACGATGCTTTTGTAAAAACCTTTGAGATTGCCATACAACTAGGTGCAATCTTAGCCATTGTACTGCTTTATGCCAAACGTTTTTTGCAGGGATTTACCATCTACTTTAAGCTCGGCACGGCATTTATTCCAACCGCTATTATTGGTTTTTTGGCATACCCTTTCATAAAAGCCTATCTGTTCAACTCAGTAATTGTAGCCATTTCGCTAATCGTTGGGGGAATCGTTCTAATCATTATCGATAAATGGGTTGTAACCCAAAAGAGCAAAACCGATGTTCTTGAAAGCATATCCTACAAAAATGCCTTTTTCATCGGGCTAATTCAGTGCTTCTCGATGATACCCGGTGTATCGAGAGCTGCTGCAACAATAATAGGTGGTGTATTTAATGGCTTGGATAAAAAACAGGCCACTGAATTTTCGTTTCTACTCGCCGTTCCAACCATGTTTGCTGCAACAGGATATGATTTACTTAAAACTCCAATCGTGTTCTCAAAACACGAAATATTTCTGCTAGGAATAGGACTTATCGTTGCCTTTATTACCGCCTGGATTGCAGTCAAGATTTTCCTAAAAATCGTGGAGAATTATGGTTTTAAACATTTTGGATATTACCGAATTATCATAGGTATCATCTTTTTGATTTTCTTAAGATTTTAAAAGTAATTTTGCTCTTTATAACCTAAAAAAACCTGAATCAATACTCTCGATAATCAAAATGACCTTATGGTATTTGGACTAAATATGAAAATAAACAGAATTGTTTTGGGCAACATTAGTTAATTTAAATTGATACATCATCATTTTTTAAACGAGAGTTAATACATGAAACAACAAGAATTTGAAATACTTCTCAAAGACCTTCAAGCGTTACCCAAAGAATGCGAGTGGGTAGAATTCAAAGTTAATAATTCTAATCCACAGGAGATTGGAGAGTACCTTTCGGCTCTGAGTAACAGTGCCTGTTACCACAAACAACCTTACGGTTACTTAGTTTTCGGGGTTGAGGATACAACACATAGGTTCATTGGAACTTCATTTCATCCTTTAATAGAAAAAAAAGGGAATCAGGAATTAGAGAATTGGCTTGCAACCCTATTAAATCCAAGAATTGACTTAAATATTTATGAATTTAATCTTGGACAAATGCACTTTTCCATTTTCAGGGTTGAGGCGACACGTAATACTCCAGTTAGTTTCAAAGGCGACTTTTATATAAGAATCGGTAGCTATAAAAAACATCTTGATGACCATCCTGAAAGAGAAAGAAAAATCTGGAGTATTGAAAAACAACTTGTTTTTGAAAATGAAATTGCTAAGGAACATATTTCAGAAGAAGAGGTTTTGACGCTAATCGATTATCCTTCATTTTTTGAATTGTTAAAACTACCACTACCAGATAATCAAACTGCAATACTTGAGCGACTAATTCAAGAGAGAATAATTGTAAAAAGTTTGAAAGGTTACAATATTAGGAATATTGGAGCCATATTGTTTGCTAAAGATATTGAAGCATTTGAATTAATAGCCCGAAAAGCGATAAGGGTGATATTTTATGATGGAAATAACCGAATAAAAACAAAAAAAGAGCAATTAGGAAAAAAGGGATACGCTGTGGGTTTCGAAGGGTTAATAAAGTATTTAGAAGACCAACTTCCCTCAAATGAGGTTATAGATAAAGCATTAAGAAAAAAAGTAACACTTTACCCAATCCTTGCTCTTAGAGAACTAGTGGCAAATGCAATTATTCATCAGGATTTCAGTATAAAAGGAAGTTCTCCTATGGTTGAAATCTTTAATAATAGAATCGAAATAACAAATCCAGGCAAACCATTAATAGACCCATTAAGATTTGTCGATCATAATCCCGAAAGCCGAAACGAAATACTTGCTCGATTTATGCGAAGAGTAAATATCTGCGAAGAAAGAGGAAGCGGTATAGACAAAGTTGTTTTTGAATGCGAATTTAATCAACTTCCGGCACCTGAGATTATTGTTGGTGATGATTATACAAGGGTAATTTTATTTAGCTATAAAGGTCTCAGAAATATGGATAAACAAGATAAAGTTCGTGCTTGCTATCTCCATGCTTGTTTAAAATATGTCTCAGGAGAGTTTATGACCAATCAAAGCCTTAGAGAAAGGTTTGGAATAGAAGAACACAATTATTCAATAGCATCACGAATAATTGCAGATACAAAAGATGTCAAACTAGTAAAAGATTATGATCCAGATAATAGATCACGAACCTATGCAAAATATGTTCCCTATTGGCTTTAGTTTTATGTGATTATTCTTTGATATTATTTTCTTTTTAAAACATAAACAACTATTTATCAGCATATTATTTCATGTGATGGTTATGTGATAAATATCGTAATTGCTATTATAAAATAATATAAATCATCACCTTACAAATAAATGCATTTACAATAATCCGCTGAAAATGAAAACAAAACACTTAGCATGCTTACTTTTAGTCTCAATCCTATTCTCTTGCAACCCTAAAAAAGAGATGATTACCTACGAGGGTTTCACACAGGGAACAACATTTTCAATCAAGTATTTTGCTTCAGTCGATAGCGTATTCATATTAAATAAAGGTATAGACTCAATCTTTTCAGAAATAAATCATACAGCATCAACTTATGATAAAAACTCAATAATATCAAAGGTAAACTCAAACCAAGATATCGAGTTGAACTATGATTTTATTAAGTTATTCAATAAATCAATTGAGGTATCTGACTCGACCAATGGTTGCTTTGATATCACAGTAGGCGATTTGGTTAGAAAGTGGGGGTTTGGATTTAAGAATAATAAAATGCCAACTGAATTTCAGGTTGATAGCCTAATGAAGTCGGTTGGGTATAAAAATCTTTCCATTAATAATAATCGATTAGTTAAGAAATTACCCGAAACAAAAATCGACTTTAATGCTATTGCCCAAGGCTATACGGTTGATTTGGTAGCTGAATATTTTTTAAATAATAATTGCACAAACTTCATTGTTGAAATTGGCGGTGAGGTAAGGGCGAATGGTTCAAAGCAAGTTGATAACCCATGGATAGTTGGTATCGAAAAACCTGCACCTACCGATTCCTCAACTCAAGCGATTCAATTAAAGATTGAACTTAACAACAAGTCAATCTCAACATCTGGCAACTACCGTAAATACTTTGTAAAGGATGGTGTTAAGTATTCTCATACCATTGACCCTAAAACGGGTTACCCCGTTCACCATTCCCTTTTAAGCGTGAGCATTATTGCTGATGATTGTACCACTGCCGATGCGTATGCCACAGCATTTATGGTAATGGGGATCGATAGGGCTAAAGAATTCTTGAAGGATCATCCGAAGATTGAGGCCTACTTTATATACGTCGATTCAGCAAATAATAATAAAGTTTACTATACACCCAATTTCCTCAAATAAAGCACTATAAAAAAACGCTTACCTTTAATTATGGTCTAAATTTGGATTGATTGAAGATTTTCTGATAATCTCTGTTCAACATTAATTTCTGGAAAGAAACTTCCTTATTGTTTTTCAGATAAGAACTTACAATTCTAAACCCAAGCCAAACTACTGCTCTACCGGGCGATTCCTGTGAGAAACCAGAGGTGAATGGAGCATCGTTTATATACTTGTTAATGGCAAACGAATCAGAAATAAAAAACATCTTATTCTCTATCAGGTAGGTCCACATCTGCTTCTCATTATTCTCACACCACTTCATCTGCGCAGGAGAGAACCCGAAAATAAGGCTATCAGGTTGCTCTGGAAGCATTTTCTTAGTGAAATACATCAATTTCCCTTCGTAGATGATATTATTAACCAGATTATCAATTGAATCGTTGAAGGGAAATTCACCAATAGCCCATGCTCGCATACAATCGGAGGTAATCTTGCTCGGTTTCATATCATTAATCGAATACTTAGGAATACCTAAACGTGGATAGTTGATATAATCGCTACCCAGGTAGCGATCCAATCCAATGCCAAGCAGCCCATCGGCCAGTACGGTTGATTGGTTAAAACCCGACACGAATGAGACGATTTCAGGAATATTCCGATGAGGGAAGTAAAAGTGGAATTGCTTGAATGCATTGGTAAATTCCGCATTCAGATCATCTACATTAGGAAATACCTGCTGAACTTTTGCATAGGTTTCGACAACCATCTTATCGGTAATAAAACTTTCCAAAAAGTTTGGAAATTCAGGGTCTTCCGCTTTACCAATATGAATTATCCCTTCACCAAAAAGGTTAAAAAAACCTCCAAATTCATTGGATAATTTAGGTATTGATTCTAGAATACTATCAGGGTTAATTGAAAACAAAGCTTTATCGAATCGTTTTATCTCAACTTTTACATTAATACTCTTTAAGTCGATGCCATCATGACTGTTTTTACATGAAAACATCGCAAAAACTGCAATAGAAAGAGTGAATAGAAATGTTTTTTTCATAGCTCTAGTAGAGTTTTTAACGGACATCAAAGATATGGAAATAAAATAAAAAATACGGAACTGTCTTTCACCACAATAGGCACACTAGAACACAATACGAAAACTATGTGAACTACTGTGCCTATTGTGGTTCGTCTTCTGACAGTGTTTTATGAGCACAAAGAAAAATGCGATAAAATGTACCTGAGTAGTTACGAATATTTGTAACTATTCAGCCACTAAAATTTATTCAAAACTTGATATAAATGCCACAGATTCACAGATTTAATAAATTTTTCAAATTTCTATCGGTAGTTGGAAGGTCAAATTTTAAGGAAATAGTTGTGTTTTTTGATAGCGTTTAAAATTAACAATCTGTGAACTATCTCATGAGCGAAGCGAATAATCTGTGGCTTAAATGGGGTGAATAGTTACGAATATTTAAATTTAGAGCTATTTTCAACCCTTTCAGGGTTGGATTGTCATCCTTTACCTCCCCCCAATTTCATTGGGGGTTATTCAAATTCAAGTTCTATCGAACTTGTAACTTAGCTCACATACATTGATCGTCATAAATCAATGTATAACAACATTTTGAGATTATCCTCACGGAGGCTAAACGACATTGAATCATGTATTAATTTATCACGCTTAATCCTGTAGTGCCGTTTTTTTTTAATAATCCCACACAACGTTTTGCGTATTTGTTGTGTTTGGGAGTTTGAAACTGCTTTCTTATCCCACGATAGTAAAGCTACCAAAAAGCGGTAAGAACTCCAAATACGTCTTCAGCCCAAATACAATAAATACGCTGTTGTGTACCGTTATTATTCTTTTCTAAATTCAATTAATTTTTTGTCCTTGTCAAAGTAGAAGAAATAGTGGCTACTTGATTCTCCTCGTTTGATAAATAACAGTATTTTGTAAAGATTTGCTTTACCTATTTGAACTTCTTCAATCGAAGAAGGCAAAATATAGTCATCGCCATATGACCAGTAGGTTAAACTGTCTGGTATTTGATAAAACAAATCATTTGCTTTGTTTTCTAGTTCTAATCTAAACACGAATTCTTTCTTTGTGGAATTGATAATTGTGTCTTTAAAGTAGAGGATAGTTCTATTCCCTTTGTAAGAATAGGGAATTATACCTTTACATATGATTTCTGGTTTCCAAGTGTTTAAATTAAACCTATAAATCAATGAATTTGAATCACAATTTACCCAACAATTATTGTAGATAAAACTTTTCCTATCATCTGACCAAATTAAATGTTCTGTCGGTATTTTGAAATATTTGTTTTTATCTTTTGAGATGATAAGGTTGTAAAATCGATTAGCAGTAAGATAATAATCTTTATTTGGCAATAAGGTCATTTTAGTTACAGGGATGAAATCATCTCCCTTTAATAGCGCTAGTTTCTTTGTTTTAGTGATGCATAAATAATATTTATCCCCACCAAAACCATCTCCTGAAACGTGAATACAAATTGGTATACTTTGAAAATCCTTTATTACATAAACAGAGTCTGAAAATATTAATTTATCAATTTTCTTTGCTTCCCAATAATTAGGCTTATTGTACAAGTAACTAATGTCATTATTAACATAAAAGTATTCTCCTTTTCCAATCTGGATATTTGTAGAGTAACCATAAAATGAAATGGTGTTGTATTTATTTTCTTCTTTTAATGTGTCGCAAAATTTTTGAATGTCTTCTGTTTTTACTCCAATTCTATTTAAATAAATATCTTGTGAATAAAGACTCGAAAAACTCAAAATAAATCCAAATAGAATGTAGTATTTCATAATAAATGTAATTTTCTAAGAACAATGTTTATTCATCATAATGGTACACAACTTGCTTATAAATCTAGCCTTTTCGGATCTATCCCCTTGAATTTAGGTGTATAGGTCTGATGCCAGTTGGTATTAATATCAAATATAGCTATTCCGTTTATATTTCATCAACGTGGGGGATTGGAATCTACGAATATCGAAAGTGCAAATTCTAGCACGAAAAGCCATCCAACCTCACCGGATAAGTTTTCCACGCTAACAAAAGAAGTTATGGGCTGTATTTAGTTTGTTTTATCTCCTATCCCCTCTTTTATCAATCCTGTCAATTCGGGGATAATCTCGGCTTAAGATGAATTCGTTCTCTAGAGTATCTTGATATTCAGGTTATACTACCTCCAATTTCTGACTCCTGTCTTTCAACACAATAGGCACACTAGAGCACAATACGAAAACTATGTGAACTACTGTGCCTATTGTGGTTCGTCTTCCGTCTTCCAACTTCCGTCTTCTAAAGAAAATACTCCCCTCTCAACCCCTAACCTTTACAGCAATTTTTACTTTTGTTGATAACCTCCGCCCCTACATACATCCGCAGAGTAGAAATCCGCCGCAACACCGCCAACGGCGATGAGCTGTACACCGGCGAGTGGCGTTGGAGCGGCACCGCCCTAACCCTTAGCCAGCAAAGCCCCCGCTCAGCCACCGAGAACGACGATATTTGG
>Ga0105099_10001346_pt1 | contig 15503 bp, 15 predicted proteins | sample PPLLak3cmMay2015_2_FD_79138 | JGI IMG/M metagenome (GOLD analysis project Ga0105099, IMG submission 79138) | Freshwater sediment microbial communities from Prairie Pothole Lake near Jamestown, North Dakota, USA - PPLs Lake P8 Core (1) Depth... | ecosystem: Environmental > Aquatic > Freshwater >... | reverse complement strand
AAATTATCCTCGGGGGAGGATGGCATTCAGGGTTGCCACCCGCTTCTTGTTTGCCTTCAGATCAGCCTGTAGCTTCTTGCGCCGTTCAAGCATAGGCTTTAGCTCTTCCGCCTTCTCAGGGGCAAGGTGCTGGTACTTTACTGCTGAACCTTCCCGATATCTCAGGCAGGGATAAATATATTCCTTGCCGTGGCTCTTCACTTTCCGTTGTCCGAGAGACCCTTTCGGCAGCTTTTCCAGTTCGCTGTTTATTTTCTCGATGACGAGGGCGCAGCGGTCCCGCTCAGATTGCAGCATCCTGAACACGCTATCGTCTTTTTCTTTTTCACGCATGGCCAACACCTCTTTTGTACCAACACCATACTACATTATCGTGTTATGTGGTACAAATATTTTGTACCAACACAATACGCGATAGAGGTCTATGTGGTACAAAATACCTGAGGTGGCCGATTTTCAGGATGGTGAGGATCTTGGGGAAGAAGCACTTGGATTCGCTTTACCATCCGACCACCCTCAACTTGAACTCTTTCCATTTTGGAAACAGTTGCCGATGCATCAAACTCTCCGCATTCCAATATATTACGGACATGCTTCTAGAAAGCTGGAACACTCACGTCAAACAGTTCTGCAAGCTGAGACTGAGCAAGCAAGATTGTATCTCCATGAAGGCTTACTTCAAGGCAAGTACTGCCATCCGGACTCTGGTTCAAGATGATTTCATTGGGGGATTGGCGTGTCATGGGAAGCTCCTGCGAGTTCGTGCAAAAAATGCATCAACTGAATAGTGGGTCCATTTGTCTTGAATTTACGGGGATTTGGGCCGGGCTGCGGTTCTCGCAGCAGATTCTTTCCCGGGAGTCATTTGCATAAAGCCACTTGACGGCTCTCTCCAGCGAGCGGCGAGTGTTCATGGTGGCTGACTGAGCTGCACGAAGAATTGAAGCCCGGTGGCTGAGCGGAGCCGAAGCTACGTTCTGCTCCGCTTCGCGGGCGGTTTCGTAGAGTTCGGGCCAGTCCTTGTTCAGGAAGGTGAAGTTGGACATTGCTACTCCGATTGCAGACTTAGGCGAGAGTGGAACCACTCGTTCCATCGGTCAAGAGTGCCACTGTGAGCATGATTTTACCCATAGTTTTCATTGTGCGTTTAGAAATAGGGGGACACCATACGTATTACCTCTGATTTCAGTTACTAATGGGTATGGTGTCCCTGTATTTTACTTCCAGGTGAAAAGTGTAGACATTGCGAACGACATGCAGGAAACCACGATAATCTTCAAGAAGGTCTCTCAATTCGTCGGATATCACGGCTGGTCGCACACCAGGGATGTCCATGCACATCTGACTCAACAATTCCTGATGCCAGTTTGCAGCTGTCGGCACACTGCCGTCTATTGTTGCTGCGATTTTTTCAAATACCTTTTCCAAACCGGAATAGAAACCATGTAAATTGAGGGCGACGCCATCAAGGTAATAATCATCATTCCGGTTTCTAGCTCTTTCCCATCCATGCTTCGCACGCTCGACAAGTAACGTCAGTTCTGAAAGGTCAGTTCTAATTCTGGCTGCAAGGACAACACCCGGCTTGTCATAGTTCGACGCCTTCTTTCAAAACATGTTGCAACAACGATTCAGAGCAGTCTTGCGCATCTACCAAGTCGACTTTGAACACTTTACTGAAACCACTTGCAAATGCAACCGCCCGGAAATATTCCGTGGGAGCGATACCCCAAACGGCAAGGTTGATATCTGACCATTCGTGAAAATCGTCCCTGGCCAGGGATCCAAACAGCATTACCCTGTTTGTACTAAAACGCACCTTTAACTCACAAGCTATCGCAGTGGCTGCTTCCTTGGCTTCCTCTACCTTCAATGACGGCCGCTGTTGGCGTGAAGACCGGAAAGGCTGATATTTATTGCGTTGTAAGAGAGATATGTCTGCAGCAGTTTTTGTTGACATAACTATGTATCCTCTTAACGAAGGTTGTCACAGAAATTCGTAAGACAACAGACATAAAAAGACAGATGTCTCCCAATCACTCATCCGGTGCCTTTCAGGACCGAAACCCGTGCAGAGTATCGATTTCAGCTCGAATACACAACCTCAGCTACCGGCACTTCCCATTGTTCGCACTTGCATCGATCCCGATACGCTTCACCGGAATCCTCGACTCGACGCTGCACCATAGCCAGGACCGTTATCTTTTCGATGCTGTCCAATCGTCCGTGCCACACTGTACGAGCAATCCTGGAAAGTGGTGCAACGCAGAACCCATTTTCGTCATGCAACTCGACATAATCACCATTCGACACAGCATGAAGCTGATCCCCAGGGTTAAGCTCAGAAAGTTGAGCGTGCACAGGATCTCCGTGACATTTGCGTCCAGCATAATCAAGAAAAAGATCCTCCATCCCCAGCATGTCATAACGACGACGCAGAACCATCTTCTCCGGCAGTGACAGAAGCGGCGGATCCCTCCTCAACAGGGAATCACCGTCAAGAATGCCGGTATGTGGATTTGGCATATCGGTCCTCTCGAAAAGGCAGAGGGTCTCTTTGGCACGGGTCATGGCAACATAGTAGATACGTCGTTCCTCCTCTTGAGCCTGTGAGTCCTTCACGTGAGTCCAACCACCGCCTGGAACAAGTACGTGAGGGAATTCCATTCCCTTGGCAGAGTGAACCGTACTCAGGAAAACTCCGGCACCGATTGTCTGCTCACGTTTTTGCTCTTCAAGCATTTCATAAAGGTATTCCGTTATGAAGCTTACCGGTTGTTGCGCGTTGCTGGTTTCGTCCCGTAGTTCTACAAGTATTCCTTTGAGCAATTCCCACCAGATTACGTTCGACTGCTCCCCGGCAAGAGTATCCAGCATGGTCAATAGATCAGAAGCCGCCAGAAGTTCGTCATGACGGTCCTTCAGTTCAGAGAAGAATTGCCGTATTTCACGGATACGATAGAGGGGCGGCGTTTTCTTCTGATCAATCCCCCAGGTTATGGGAACATTTTTATTTTCACACAGCGCCCGTATCGGGGCCAGCTCTTCGCGGGTCCTGGCCAGCACGGCGCACTCCGGCCATTGCAGGGAAGGATTCCGCTGCTTAAGGCGCAGCAACTCTTCGACAAGTGCGACCGCCTGTTGGGTAGAATCTGCTACACGAAGTATCTGGACCCGGCCCTTCGCTACGGGATCAAGGTTTTCCCATGCACCACCAACCGGGAGTGAAACCCGCCCCTTATTGATCCGTATCGGATTGTCGGTCTTCATTCGATCCCGGTTCTGAGCGATGAGCGAATTTGCAGCGGCAATGATATGGGCCGAAGATCGGTAGTTTTCTACCAGGTAGTGAGTCTTTGCCTGATAATCGGCCTGGAAGCGTCTAATGAACTCCACATTTGCCCCGCGAAAGGTATAAATGTTCTGGTCGTCATCCCCCACTGCCAAAAGCGCAAGCTTGCTGTCAGGATCGCTGAGTGTTCTGCCGGCAATGGCAGAAATCAACTGATATTGATCCTGGTCGATGTCTTGATACTCATCCACCAGAATATAGCGGTATCCGGCCAAGAGGCGTTCCCTGAGTTCATCCCCATCCAGGCCAGTCAATTCGACTTCACCGTTCAGCAGGCGAACCGCATCTGGGATAACGGTCTGAAAATCCGCCGTGTTGATTTTCCGCCGCTCGGCACGCTCGGAAAAAGAAGCCCCTGTCAGTCTCATTGCCAGGCCATGATAGGTCTGAACGGTTATCCCCTTTGCATCCGGACCCACAAGGTCAAAAAGTCGGCGACGCAAGGTGTTGGCCGCATTGCGGTTGAAGCAGAGGACCAGAATGCTGCGAGACGGTACGCGCTTTACCCGCAGCAGATAGGCGGCACGGTGCGCGACCGCCCGAGTCTTGCCTGACCCGGGACCGGCCAGAATCAACATGTTTTCATCAGGCTGGGCTGCCACCACGGCAACCTGCACCGGGTTTGTCAGGTTATCGACAATTCGGTGGTACGATGCCTGACTGGTAGCCCGTTCGACAACCTCCTTGCGGCCGGTAAAATACCGCTGAATGAAGCTCATTCGATCCAATGAGAAATAGGCGACAACCAGTTCGAGGGCCTGCTTGATCTTTTCCAGGCCAAGACGGGCATACTCATTCATCACATGAACTTGGAAGGTGCGCTCTTTATAGTGTTGCTCCAGAGGACTGTAATCACCTTTCGAATAACGGCGCTTTTTCTCCTCCGGGATGATACGGATCGTCATGGCTTGACGGAATACCGCAAGCCCCTGCTGGAGGATGATCACTTGCTGCTCGTGAAGAAACATCAGGGCGCGATCAATCGCCGCCAGGATATCTTTCACCTGACCGGCCAACAGTAAATCGCCGCGCAGTGCCAGGGAAATATCGTCAAGGGAAAAATTGACCAGTAGTTCTCCACTGGGAGGGGAATCCTCCGGGATCTTGGCATAGAGGGTATCCAGCGCCACCCTTGCCACGTCGCGTCTCCGCTCGGCGGTTGCTATCAATGCCGGCCAGTCCCGATTCAATTTCACCCGATAATGATCCTGACCAAAATACCTGAATTCCAGGCTGCCACGATTTCCCGCTAATCCCTTGCCATCGAGGGAGAGGCTCTTCAGCAAGTTTCGTAGATACTCCGGAAGACTTTGATGCCCCTCGTCGACGAGGCGTTGATTCAATCGTCGAAGTGAAAGATCCAGCCAGCCTTCGGCATCCGGCTCCGATTCCTGCATCAGTGCCAGCATGGCCTTTTCCAAGGTGCAGACTTTGTCAAAGCGTATACGGGAATGATCCGTGACCTTATAGCGGACAAAGGCATTCAGGAGAATCCCCTGCTTGATCAATCCAGCCTCGCTCATTTCATGGAGCACACGCAGTATTTTCTGGGTGTCCCCCGCAAAAGAAGTGGTTTTGGATAGCGTATTTTTCTGCTCTCTGAACTCAGGCAGTTCCGCCAGTTCATCGGCACTCATCCCTTCGTCCTGCCGGGCATTGAAGAGTGCCTGAAGAACAGCCAGCCATTGACTCTTCTTCCTCTCGGAAAGGTTCAGAAGAGCAATCTTTTCTTCAGCCTCTTCGATACTCCGTACCAGCGGCTGCCCCTGGAACACCCGAGTGTTGTTCTGGTTGCGTTCAACAAACCCTGCCCGCTCCAGCCAGGAAACTGCGGTCTTCACCTTGGTGTCGGCCATCTGATCGTCGTTATCGAACCCTGTCTGCACCTGCTCGTCACGCAGCAGCTCGCCGGTGGTAATGACAATCTCGTCATCCTTATTTCGCTTGGCACGACGCAACCCCCGGAGAATCTGAATGATGTCATGTTGCGTCAGTTCCGACATTGCCCCGAGCTGAAACTGGGTTTCGATATCCTGCTCATTGTAGAGCAGGATACACTCTGCATCTTGGGTATCCCGTCCGGCACGGCCGGCTTCCTGCAGATAATTCTCCAGTGACCCGGGAATATTTGCATGAATCACCAGCCGGACGTTATCCTTATCGATCCCCATACCAAAGGCGTTCGTGGCGCAGATTACCTGTGTTGTCCCGTTGACAAAAGCATCCTGGACCCGTCGCTTCTCTGGAGCATCAAGACCGGCATGAAAGGCATCAACCTGCCAGCCCTTCTTCAACAGATAATCCCGAGCGCTTTCCGTCCCCTTCCTGGTTGCGGCATAGATTACAGCCGCGCCCATCTCCGGCTTGGGGAGACGTTCTGCCAGGATCTCGTGGATACGTTCATACTTCTCCGCCCCAGTGATCAGTTGAATTTCAAAGGAAAGATTGCTCCTCTCCACCCCCCCTTCGAACACCTCCAGTTCCTGTCCCAACTCCCGGCGGAAATGGTCGGTAATCTCCTCCATCACGTCACGTTTGGCGGTTGCGGTGAAACAGGCAATTGGCGGGATTGGAGTCTGCTGTCGCTGGGCGAATTCCCGGATAAAACGGGCGGCATATAAGTAGTCGGGACGGAAGTCATGGCCCCATTTAGACAGGCAGTGGGCCTCATCGAAGACCCAACAACCGATTTCGCGCTGGCTGATAGCATCGACAACAGATTTGTTGCGCAGCTGCTCCGGCGACACATAGAGGATGGCAATGTCGCCCAAACGAATCCGCTCCAGCACCTCACCACGCTCTGGTGGCGTCAGCATGCCGTAGATAGCAGCGGCAAACATGGTGCCGGTTTTAAAAGCTAAGCCGTCAACCTGATCCTTCATCAACGCCTGCAGGGGAGAGATAACAATCGTAAGGAGGCCACGGCGAAAGTTTCGAACCAGCGCCGGTATCTGGAAGCAGAGTGATTTTCCGCCACCGGTCGGGAGGATTGCCAGTTGCGGTCTGTCCCCCATGCCGCAGCGGACGATCTCCTCCTGCAGACTCTTGCCGTCGGCAGTAGCTGGTGTCGAGCGATATCTGGGGTAACCAAAAAACCTCTCCAGCTGAAGTGTCGGATTATGGGTGGTTTGACAATACCGGCAGGAAGGATTGCTACAAGAGATATCCCGAAGTTCACGCAGGATCGGCACGATGTCGCTGAAGCGATGCCTCACCCAGGGCGGGAGCACGGAATTGTTTCCCGCCACCCGCAACCAGGCAAGACAATATGCAAGTGCCGGCCGCTTCTCCGGATCCAGCAGGTACTTCAAAGAAACCATGGCAATGGCATTTTCACAGGCCTTACCCTGGGCCTGGCCCTCAAAAATCTGAAAAGCTTCGTTCTCGGAAATCGACTCTGCCCCAAGCGCAGCAAAGATCTCTGCCAGACCCTCGCAGCGAAAAAAAGACCCTTTGCTGTCGGCAAAACAGTAGCGATAAAAAGAAAGAATATCTTTCTCGTTCCCCTGGAGAGCGGCAAAGCTATCCCACTGATCGCAAAAGACCGAAGCTGACAGGCGGGCATCGGCAACCGGATCGTTGATGGAATCACGAACCAGCTTGTAGTCTTTTACGAGACGATGATAGGGGTTTTCGGGAAAAGCCAGGGGGGAGAGGTACAGGGTGTCAATGACGGGTTTCTTGAGGAGTTTTAGTTGAGGGGCTTGTGATTCGAGAATGGGTAGGTCATGACCAAGTAGGTTGTGGCCCAAAATGTACTGGGCCGGCTCGGCTAAAGAATCAAGCTCCCTCAAAGAAGATTGAAGATCAAAGCGCCCTTTCCGCTCGAAGATCATGTCACCACGAACGGCACCCAGATGATAGATAGTTTCGCTGCCGGATGTCTCGATATCCAGGCAAAGGCAGTTATCGAGAAAGTCGTTACTGGTCAAGTGTTAGCCGCCTTGATGTGGATGATATTTGTGAACTATTGTTTCAGCGGAATTATTTTAATTTGCTCCAAACCTTCCCTGAAATCAGCCATCCTTGCAGCGACTTCCGGGTTGCTGCTCGCTCTCGCCGTAAGTCTCTTCATTGCTGAACTGAGGGATGTGATATCGCGACCGGTTATTTTTGAAAGTTCCGTCAGTGTAGAGAATGTCATCTCAATCACACCCCATGCCGCCATGCTCCGTGCTTCGGAATTCCAGCGATTCTGCCCAGGCTTCGACAACTCTTCAGGCGTGACCCTGTAGACAGTTTCTACCACCTTGAGAACCGTGTCAATATTCAGTTTCTTCTCAGATTGTGATCCTGCTTTGCATAAGACATCGTCAACGAAATGGTCTTCGCCGAAAACACGCGGGTCAACTCCTCCCACACCGTGGAAATCTCTTCTATGGCCCTCAGAGCTACGTTCTTCGACATACTCCAGGAAAAGTTTTTTTGCTGTTGCCGGTTTCTTCGAGAACTGAGAAAGGACCGTCTCGGTGGTTAACCACGGGATAGGATTAGCACCCTGATAGGAACGGTGACTGCTCCAGTCATATTCTGTACACGTAGCCGCCATACCAGCGCGAACCGGATTCAGGTGAAGATACGCCGTTAACTGGACCAGATATGAATCTGCGTCGATCAAGACAGCTTTATAGCGCCCTTGGAAAAGGTGGCCGATTCTGTTGTGTCGCCAGTTCACCCAACGGGTATAGCGGGCTGAAAGATTCTGCATGATGCGCGATAATGACTTATCGCCAACCTGAATAGCCAGGTGAAGGTGATTTGTCATTAGGCAAAAGGCGTGGACACGAAACCCGAATCGTTCGATTCCCTCTTGGACAAGCAGGTAAAAGCGATACCTGTCCACATCGTCGAGGAAGATGTCCTGGCGTGCATTCCCGCGCAGGATAACGTGATAACATGCACCAGCAAAATGGATGCGGGGCTTACGTGCCATGCCTATATAATACCTCTAACTTGCAATGTTGCAATCCTGACCCCACTGCCCCGCTGCCCCAGCTTGAGCTTAAGTCTCACCTGTACACTTCATCATGACTGCCGATATCAAGAAGGATGATTTCCTTCTCTGTGATGAGTAGCGTAAGCGTTATTCGATAACTGTACGTGAGACTGACGGCATGGCAGCCATCGAGCTTGCCGACCAAGGGGTGGAGTGAAAGGTGCGGTTGGAACGGGTCGTTTTGCAGGTCGGCAACCACTCTGGCGAAGTGTGACTTGAGGTCGGGATGTTTTTTGAAGAATTTGTGCGCTTGGCGTAAAAACTGCCGCGGTGTGGTAAGGGTGAACATTACTCTGACTCCCCCGTTTCCAGGGCATTCAGCAGGTCTTCGGCTGTCTTGAAATGTTTGACCCGGCCTGATTTAACATCCTCAAGTGAAGCCCGGACCCTCGCCAGATACGCCTCGTTCGCCTCAGCAACAAGCTCCTGATAGCGTGCTTCCGAAAGCACTACATACTGCGGCTCGTTGTTTCTGATCACATGGACGTCACCCTTGGCGATAAGGTCATCCACCGCGGCAATGCCGCGTCTCTTGAGTTCCTGAGCAGGTATGGAGTTCATTCTATAGACTCCTTTTAGTACCTTATTAAGTACCATAAGCATAACAGGTATGGGGCGGAATTTCAATCGTGAAATAGTGAAAACACAGTTTGAACACACTGCATTCTTATGGCCTTCAAATATAAGAACTGCCCAGCCAGGAGAATTTTTGAACAATGAGCAACGGACTTTATCCTTTGTCCCTCTATTTGCCTGACCCCATGGCCCCCAGGTTCACATAATACCCATAACTTGCAATGTTGCAATCCTGACCCCATCGGTCCTGACCCCATCGGTCCACAGCTGGTTGTAGCTAACGTGAATAGCATGTTACAACCAAAAATACATTTAAACGACACACTGCGGGCGATGGGTCAGGTCAACTCACAGGAATATAAAAGTCTGAGCCGAGTGTCCTGTCAATTTCCCGTTATGTCCTTCGGGGGGCAGGAAACCATAGTGTGCCGAGTTTCTTTTCCCATGGCCATGAAAATGACCATTTCTGCCAGATTAGTTGCGTGATCGGCAATCCTTTCGAGGCATGTAGCGATATACGTGAGCTTCAATGCGCGGGTAATAGTGGACGGATCTTCCATCATATAGGCCAACAGTTCCCTTTGTATCTGGACATTTAGGCCGTTGACAAATATGTTTTCCTTGCAGACCTTCCTAGCAAATTTCACATCTTTACAGGCAAATGCTTCCAGCGCTTCGCTGACCATTGTACGCACCACTTCAGCGAGCCGGACAAGATCGATATACGGTTTTAATGGTGGCTCTTCGTTCAACTGCTTAACACAGTTGGCGATGCTGACACAATGGTCGCCAATCCTTTCCAAATCGGTCACTGCCTTGAGTGCCCTGGTGAGAAATCGGAGATCTTTGGCGGTGGGTTGCCATCTGGCAATCACCTCAAAGCAGCTTTCGTCGGTTTCTATTTCCAGATGATTTATTTCGTGATCGGACAGAATGATGCGGTCTGCTAGTTCCGAATCCCTATCTTCGAGTGCTATTATCGAATTGGAGATCATCCGCTCCAACTTTCTCCCCATTTCGAGAATTCTTCTGCGGATATCGTTCAGTTTAGAGTCATATTGCTTTATTATATGTTCGTTTTCCATTCATACCCTTTGAAATCATCCTAAATTAAATTGAAATTATACACTTGAGCCTCTTGCAAAAGTCCTGACCAGAGATGCACGAGGCTGTCGATTAGGTTACTTTGCCCTCAGTTTACAGCAATAAATCCAGTGCAGGGCTTTTTGTTGCGCCGATTTTCTAAATCAGGCCGCACTACTCCCACTGGATGGCTTCTTGGGTCTTTGATAATTAGCAACCAGTTTCTTTGAGTAACTGATCGGTAAACAGAGCGAGCATGCGTAACATCAGGTGCATCATGAGGTTGTGAGGTCCGCGAACCATAAGGGGTCAGCTCACCGTGATTTGTCGGGAATAACCCATATCGGTATTGATGAGATCTCTCGGCAAAAAGGTCATATCAATACCACCGTTGGGGAGCACATGCCGAATGTCCATCGGAAGTACGCCGAGTGGACTCCGGAGCGCCTGGTTAACTGGGCTTCCAAAAACGGCGAGGCCACGGCAAAGCTTGTGGAGACGATCCTCTCGGGCTTGGTGCATACCCAGCAGGGCTTCAACTTGTGCCTGGGTGTCATCTCGTTATCCAAGAAGTACGGCAGCGACCGGGTGGAGGCGGCCAGCAAAAGGGCTCTCGCCATCGGAGGAGTCAGTTACAAGAGCATGAAATCGATACTGGCCAACGGCCTCGACTCCCAGCCTCTGCCAGATCGGGTGCCTGCGAAGGTGCCTGTCCTGCATCCTAATAGCCGGAATCCAACGATACAGCGTTGGGGCAGACACTCCGAGATTTTTACCCATATCGCGGGGCGGCACGCCATTGTTGATGGTTGGAATTATGACAGGAGGCAGATCAATTTTACACTTAATCACTTAGGCAAACCCTGTTTCTTCCGGTTTCCTTTGCCCGATACATAGCATGATCTGCCCGTTGCAGGAGTGTATCCTCTGTGTCGCCATGCCGGTACTCACTGACTCCGATGCTGGCGGTCATAAAATGCTCTTCCCCACCAAAGATAAAAGCAGTTCTTTCCAAATTGGCTCTTATCTTTTCAGCAACTTCAAAAGCACCACGAATGCCGGTTTCAGGTAATGCAATAGCAAATTCCTCGCCGCCGATCCTGCCTAAAAAATCGCTTTTACGCAGTCTGGATGCTTGAATGACACGAGGTAGGGTGCGTAACGCTTCATCACCAACGGCATGTCCGTAAGTGTCATTTACCGATTTGAAATGATCCAGATCCAGCATCAGGACACTGAAAACACGTTCATGACGTCTATTGCGATCCAGTTCAGCACTCAAGAGATCCATAAAATGCCCACGGTTATTGATGCCTGTCAATGAATCGGTGTGCGCCAACAGTTCCAGCCTCAAGTTTAAATCCCGCAGTTGCGATTGGTAAGAGTCACTGAGTGACACAATCTTGTCAAACCGTCTATTAAGTTTTGCGTAGTGATTAACAATTTTTTCTATGTCAGGAGCTAGAGGATTGTTTTCACTGACAGCCCGTTCAACCAAAGTATGCATATCTTTCAATTTAATCATCCACAGCATCCTTCAGGGAAAAGCTCTCTCTAATACTCTGGACATTGCTCATGTAGACAACGCCTCTATTTCAAAGGGAAAAGTTACCTCTTCACGGAAATCTTCAGCCATTTCGTATGAGCGCTCATTTTCCCGGTCATAACGCCAGATTATGCTGGTTTTTATGCCACGCCAGTGGGCCTCTTCCAAAACATCCATGATGTCAAATGCGCACTTCGTGCTGCTGCTGTTCATGTAGGTTACGGCGATGTCGAGGGTAAGTTCCGGAAGCTCTTGCAGAGTGGCTTTCAGCCATGAGATAACCGGTGCGTAGAAATCAAAGGAGTTTTCCGGATATGACTCACCGATGATGCGAAGAACATTGTTGTCCGGTTCAAAATTAATTTCTGGCGATGAGCTGGTAGCTTTTATGTAAATCGGTTCCATGACTCCTCCAGGTTAAATGTATGCAGACAAGGTGAAAAATTTACTGGTAGCATCCAAATCTCTTACGGCATAGGTCATCTTTTCAGAAGAACGTTTGGCAATATCGAGCAAACCGAGTCCTGCTCCCATTGCACCTGGCTTCACTTCACACCGCATTTGTTTGCGATACTGGCTTTTAATTTCGTCGCGAGTCATGGCGTTTACCTCGTCAACCCGTAAGCAAAGCGACTCCACATCTGCGTTCATCACGACGTTCCCTGAAGAAACCACATATCCCACGCCACTTCGTCCAATGGTAATAATCGAAGCGGCGACCTCCGGTCTGGTAATCCCACGCAAGGTGAGATAATTGCGGACGTTCTGGACAAGTTCGATATACACGGCAAATACTTCCATGAGTACCGCTTGGGTGATGTTCTCTGCCGCAAGATGGTTGCGAACTGCATTGCCGATCTCCTCAATAATGCTGTGATAGAACGGCCCATTGAAGCACATCATGATGCCAGATTTATTGAATTCCTCTCTTAGGTCGTACAAATCCATATTGTCTCCTTTAAACACTACTATTGGTCAGAGTCGGAAACTGACCATTGTGATGTCATCTCTTTGATTTCTCGAACCACGCCACTCTGCCAACGTCTGTTCAAAACACTCCATTTGACGCATGAGTGGATGATGCGCATGCTGCTTCACCATTTCCTTGAAACGCTCTCGACCAAATCCGAAACCCTTTGTAGCTCCATTCTCATCAAGCAAACCATCCGTTGGCGCATATACGACGGCTCCTGCGCCAATATCCAGGATATGATTCTTATATCTGTAGTCAGGGTCATTTCCGCTATAGCCTACCCCGGGGCGGCCGCCTTTTATCTCGCATAACTCATTATCCGCTAATATATAGAGTGAAAGACCAGCACCGGCATATGTTACTTTATGTTGATCCGGATTTATGCAGCAAAGGATTATATCGAGCCCGGCATCCACCATGCTGTCACCGCCACGACGTAGATGTAAGGTGTTCTGGAGTACCCGGTTCATCTCTGACAGAATTGAGGCCGGATCATCGTTGCAGATCGTGTCGACAATATGGTTCATGACAGAGTTGACAGTCATGGTCATAAAAGCGCCAGGAACGCCGTGTCCGGTGCAATCGATGACCGCCAGGAGCACAAGTCCGTCGACCGCCCGCAGCCAGTATAGATCGCCGCCCACGATATCGCGTGGACGATAAAGCACGGACCACTCACTAAACAGTCGGTCAAACAGCTCATTTCGAGGCAGAATCGATTCCTGGATCACGCTGGCACAGTTCAGGCTTTCCACTATACGTTCCTGAGATTCTTCCAGTTGGGCATTTAGCTGATTGACCCGAGACAATGTATCCTGCAGTTCCATAGACTGGATCTCGTAAACCCTGGTCAACTCCAATAATAGTACCTGCGTATCGATTAGCTTTAATGTACCTTGCTTTGTATGAACCACGATCGGCTCATACATCAGTTCTTTCGTTCGTGACAATGCTATTCTGACGGCGTAGTCCACGCTATCAGTTTCATCTAGGCAAAGAGGTGAACCAAAGTTGTCTTTAGCAATCAGCTGGAGGGGTTTGTTATGGTGCAGCTCTTTACGAAATGGTTTGCTATATAACTCCATAAAGCGTTTGCGAGAGATCATGCCCAGTAGCTGTTCCCCATCTTCATCAAGGATTATGATACCGATCAGATGGTCATCGTTTTCAAATGTTTCTTCAACTTTTTTCGTCAAGTGGCTGGCGTTTAAAAACACACTTTGAGAATCAACATTGGCTAAAGTATTGTCAAATTGCAAGGCACATCCTTCATATTCTGCATCAGGAAGCAGCTTTGGGTCATCCAACTCGCAAAATTTCTGCAAAAAATCTTCCCATTCTTGTGGGTGAAATTGCTTTACATTGCTGGGTTTATTGTCCTTCGAATCTAATTCATGTTCAAAATCAAACGATGATGAAATTTCTTTAAGCAATTTATGAAGTTTGTTCTGCTCGTTGGGGTAATAGAAATAAATTCCAATACCTGCGATGCCATCTGGTCTTATATCGGAGTAGATGCATATGCCTGAAAATAAAATTTGATCAGCTAATAGGGATACTTTTATCGTCTCTTTCTTTTGAGGGATCACCATCATATTGCTTGATAACGAAACGTCCACTCTTGCCCCACGAGAGCTAATATTTATTACTGTTGATTCAATATGCGATCCGTCTTTCAATATAAGATGTGCTTTTGTAAGTTCATCAGGCAATATTGATGAATCATAACGTTCTACAAGACGATTAGCCATTAGATCTACCCACCTATTCTAATTTATCAGTTGCGGATAGCACTGCGTAAAGGACATTTAGCCACTTGGAGCGAATGCTATACTTCGTGATGGCAGAAACGGACAAAATTAAGAACCCCAAGCATGCCAGATCCGTGATTTCTTGACTTTTATACTATGAATGCGCTTCGACATTGAAGCTCGTAGGCCCCTTGCCCCTGTGCGTATCCTGTAAATGAAGTACGAAAGAAAGATTACCGGCAGGGAAAAGGTCGGGACCGCCAGGAGCATTTTGTTGGTGAATCTGCAACGATTGATCATCGTTGGCGGTATTGAACACGTTTGCCAAGTAAAAGCCCTCAGTAGAGTCAATATGATGTGTAATCATATCGGCAACAAATCAGCAACCTTGAGAATCGTCACAATAACGTAACAAGCCTATTCACAAAATGTGGATCGGCTTTACGGATGCGAAATCTGGGCGTTCTTGCATCATAATTGCGTCCAGATATGGCAAAAGGGCCTGAAAATGGCGAAATCGAAGCAAACGAACAAGGATTTCAAAGAACAAAAGGTCACACAAAACAAGTAGAACCAGCAAAATAACGGTAATAGAAAGAAAAACCGCTCAACCAGAGTAGTTTTTCAACGGCCTGCTAAAAGTCAAATATTTTCCCGAGCAAAAAGAAATATCGTCAATCAAGAGGTATGAATTCTCGTATATAGCGTTCTACATATTCTTCAGCCAGGTTTGCATCTGCAACACCCTTGTTGATTCGTTGAACGTACTCATCCTTGGGCTTGCCCACCGCAACGATAGGATCAATATAAACAAGGCATCTGTAGTTAGTCTTCTCTACATCAATGCTTCTAATTTCCTTTCGATAGGAACCTTTTTGAACGCCTTCATGTTCATCCAAGCTCAATTCGTCCGCTTCTGTTATTCTATATACCACGCCATGGACTTCATCACTGGGTGAATCAACAATGTTTGCATAACCACGCTCAGAAATAATCCATCGGTATCCCTTCAGGATTCCATATCCAAAGAAGTGATGATCTGGACAACGATGCATTATTTGTTGCCGCCACATATTTGAGCCATATGAGAAATACAGATTCATTCTTTATCCCTCCTTATCAATTAATAATTTCACAACAGAAACAATTTTATTCTCTTGCAGCAACTGAATAGACCTTAAATATTTTTTATCAGCCTTTAGAATATGGTTAAATAACCAGTCTTT
>Ga0105099_10001344_pt1 | contig 15510 bp, 14 predicted proteins | sample PPLLak3cmMay2015_2_FD_79138 | JGI IMG/M metagenome (GOLD analysis project Ga0105099, IMG submission 79138) | Freshwater sediment microbial communities from Prairie Pothole Lake near Jamestown, North Dakota, USA - PPLs Lake P8 Core (1) Depth... | ecosystem: Environmental > Aquatic > Freshwater >... | reverse complement strand
TGAAACAGGTCTATTGTATAGCTTCTGTCAAATGAAAAAGTCATCAGAGAATTTAATGACATAATAAATATCAGCACTTTACAAGTCCCCCTTCGGGGGATTTAGGGGGCGTGAACGGTTACATATTTTGTATACAAAAATTAAAAAGTGTTCGCAGGAAATAAGTTTACGAAAAAAAATATTTTATCACAAAGTTAAAATATATAGTAACTATGTAACTAATTATAATATAATTAGTTACATTAAACTTATCCTGACGTAGTAAGTTATAACATAATACGAAAAATCATGATTTCTACCACTTTTTAGCTGTTTATGTATACAATAATTCTTAAAAACCTCTTTAAAAAATTCCAATTTTATTATATTATTAATATATAGGGGAGACGGGGTTTTTTAAGATTATGATTAATATCTATGACTATTTAGACTACCGGGAGTTTCTCAAGGCCTATTACGATTATCACAAAAAAAACGACGACCAGTTTTCACACCGTGTGATGTGCAGAAAAGTGGGATTCACCTCTCCCAATTTTCTGAAAATGATAATCGATAAGCAGAGAAATATCGGCAGGTCCGGCATACCAAAAATCATTAGCGGCCTTGATCTGAAGAAAAAGGAGGCGGAATATTTCAGCTATCTTGTTTATTTTACCAAAGCAAAGACAATAGTTGAAAAGAATTATTATTACGGTTTGATTTCGGCATTACGGTCAAAAAGGGTCATCCAGACCATCCAGAAAGATCAATTTAAATACTACAGCAACTGGTATACTATCGTTGTACGCGAACTGATCAACAATCAACCTGTTGAAATCAATTATGCAGAACTGGCAAAAAAAATAATCCCGTCGATATTGCCGAAACAGGTCAAAAAGTCAATCCAGTTGCTTGAGGAGATTGGTCTTATCAACCGGACTGCTGATGGAAGATTTGTGCAGTCGGCGCCGTTGATTAATACCGGTAACGAGGTTGAATCCCTGTTTTTAAAGAATTTTCATGATAAAATGATAGAGCTGGGGCGGCTCTCGATAGAGGAATTCCCATCGGATAAGCGTGAAATCTCCTCGTGCACAGTTAAAATTTCCGAACAGGGTTTCAAACGCCTGAAAACCCGCCTGCAGGAATTCAGAGAGGAGATTCTGCAGATAGTAAAAGAGGATGTTGGTGTCGACAGGGTTGCCCAGGTTAATTTTCAGCTCTTCCCTCTATCCAGGGAAGGGTTGAATATGGGAGGGGAGAGATAATTTGGATACGATCAAAAACGTAGTATTGGCACTTATCCTTGCTGCTTTATGCGCACCTATTTTCCACTGTGCCACGGAAATTTCCGACGGCGGCAGCGGCACTGGAACAGGTAATCCCGTTATCATTGGAAAAGTGTACAACCAGAACGGTTCGCCTGCATCAAATGCCAGAGTATTACTGCGGCGCACAGATTTCCTGAAAGATACATCGCTGGCACGGTTACAGAAAGAATATATCGACAGCAACGATACCGTGACCGGCAATGACGGCACTTTTCGTTTTACCAACGTTGACACAGGCAGGTACTTTATAGAAGCTGCAGCAAAGAATAACGCTCCTTATGCAATGCTTTTTACCTGTCAGATTACCAAATATGACAAAGAGATCAAACTGGCGGGCGATACGCTGCGTCCCATGGAACATATCATAGGAAACGCATCATTATATGGCGGGCCAAACGCTAAAAAGTATGTGCAGGTCTATGGACTGGACAGGGTTGTCGAAGCGGATGCAGCCGGAGATTTCAAGATACCTGTTCCAAACGGCACCTACTCGCTGATGATTGTTGCCGCATCTTCCGAATATGATAATGTGGCTATTTCAAGTGTTGAGTCTAACGATGTCCCCTTATCAATAAAAATGTTATCTGATAATCCGGTTTCCGACAGTTGGATCTGCGACACGTTGATTGTCAGGGCTATTCTGGACAGCAACGGTTTGTACGATTACGAAGCTGATTTTTTTATAACCATTATTGAGAATGGGAGGGCTTATCAACTGGATATAGAGCATCCCAGTATGCATGTCATTCCATCCATTGTAGGCGGATTGCACACTTTACGTGATCTGGAAATCCAATACTCTTCTGTCGATGAAATACCGCAAAGAATAGGAGAACTCATTGATTTGAAAGAGCTTGAGCTTAACGGCAATATGTTAAGAACGCTGCCCGTTGAAATTACCAATATTCAAAAATTAACCGAATTAAGACTTGAAAATAACAGGCTGAAAAATCTGCCCCCTGCAGTGAAAGCATGGGCTGACAAATTCGATCCTGGCTGGGCGGATACTCAGGATACAACCAGCGTTGGGAGATAACTATTCTTATATCATTCAGGTAATGAAGCGGTAAACAGCCTATTCAGGAAAGGATTGGTATCGCATTTTAAGGAGATTCTGCCCCCACAAAAAAAGGTGTCTTCACTCCCCTATTACTCTACAACGCCGGTTTTCCGCTCCATAATCAGAAAACTGATTCTGCCGAACAGTCGGCGTAGCGGTAAAGATTCAGAACCTCCATAACGCCGTTTTTATATTTGGAAAAACTCGTTCGGCGAAGATTGAATGTTCTGATCAGGTCGATCATCCAAAAAGGGACATGGGTAGTGTAACATTTCAACTCGAGGATAACATTGCAACCTTCATCAAAATCCAGCGGATGATCGCAGGCAACCATGCGGTCGTTGACCGGAGAGAGGTTATATTGGCTCTCCGCCATATAGCGTAACCGGATGTCGAAGGTTACCCGCGCATACTCCTCGTATTTTGACTCGTATGCTTTGCGGCGATACTGCGTGAATACTTTCGGCTCGATATTATAGGTGAGGGCGAGGCGCTGAAACAGTTGAATATTAAAGAGCTCTTTTAAATTCATGACTTTTCTGGGTATACAATTCGCCATCGAAGTGATATCAGGCCAGTCTTCTTCATAGATTCTGCCCCGGTATTTTTGAATAACATTTATTCTCTTCTGTTTTACCTCCAGGAAATAGGGGAATTGCGGCGAGTCACCATAGGAGCGGATCCGCATATTAAATCTGTTTTCAGAGCCGTTCAATCTGTTCCTGATAAATAAAAAGCGGGGTGAATCGAGGTACAGATTATTAACACCATAGAAACAGTCAACAGATTCCTCGGAATATTTATCGAGGGTACAATAGATTGAAGCAAACTCAGATATGGGTTCAATCAGAGATTCGGGTATGGTGTATTTCAGTTCATACCGTTCAAGTTTTGGTAATGTAAGATTGTCCATGGTGTTGTATGCCCCGTCCCTTACTTCCGCGCGAGATAATTCCGGGACGGTACTTGTGACAGTTGCCCGGTTACGTCAAGTATCCTGATATAGTTACGGTATATGTTAAACCGTATTTCCTCTATTTTTATATCATTCTCCATGATGCTCTCCTTCAACGAAAGCAGTACAAGGGGGTCGACGCCGTCCATTTCCAGATATCGTTTGAAGGATGATTCGGCGTTTACATCGTTTTTTCTCGCAATTAAGTACGCATACTGGATTACGAGAGCCAGTATGTCCTCGGCGTCTTTCTTGACCCGGTATTCGAGTTCGCTCTTCAATTCGAGAAAATTTTCCTTGTCGGACAAAAAAGCGAGCTTCCTTCTGTTTATATCATATCGGTCCCTGGTTATATAGGGAATCTCAAAACCGAGGCTCATGATATATGCTCTGGTAAGATCATATTCCTTTCCGTCATATTTATTATCCAGTTCTTCGAGCCGTTCGCCGTGGTCGTATGCGAACTCAAAAAAGCTGATCCATCGCCGGTTTTCAGCCATTTCGAGCGTGAATTCGTTTTCTGCGACCATTAATTCAAGCCGGTCGCGTTTCAGATAAATATTGTTGCTGTCAAGAACAAACGTCGTGGTTTTCACCCAGTCGCCGATGACCTCGACCGGAATAAACCCGGTCGTATCAAAGGTCTCGATGATTTCAGTCGGAAGGTTCAGGTTTATCTTTAATCCGGAAACCGGGTTATACCCGCGCTGTAACAGCGTGATATTCTTCTCCAGCATGATTATTTCCGAACGCAGGTTTGTCAGTTTGTCTTCTGCCTTGATAAGGTCATTCATATCGAAGGCCAGACTGCCTGTCTGCTTTTTTAATACCGCTATTTTATCCTCATGAAGAACCGAGAGATCTTTGTACAGGGATATAACCGTCTGGTGATACAGAAGGTCAACAACCAGATAGTACCGATCAGCAATCAGGGAATTCATCATGGCGAGCGTCCGCTGCCTGTTAAAGACCTGGTCGGTCCTGCATATTCTGTTTCGGGCTTTGGTCTCTCCAAACCCGCGCGGCGAAATACGCACGGCGTAGCGCTGGGTGTCGAACCGGTAGGCCTGATTCCTCAATCTCAGCTGGACACCATCCACAAGCGGTATTCCTGCTGTTGTTTTTTTCAAAAAACTCTCTTTCTGATTCTGCATAATAAGAACCGAGTCTTCCTGCACCGTACGAAGAAACGTTCCGATGTCAGTAGCCGGCGATTGGGAAAAAACATTTGTTGCAGCTATACTTAGCAGTAATGGAACCCACTTTTTCATATCATTTCCTTATGCTCTGTTACCCTTTTTTGTTATAGTTAAAAAACAACAGGTACCCGCGCAGCGTTCCTTTTTTCTTGCCCTCGTTTGAAATCATCATACCGCCGTCCGGATAAAACGCAATTCCCTCCGGCTTGTTGAACAGGGCCGCGCTCAGCGGCCAGGCCTGCTTGATTGCTCCGGCAGTATCGAGAACAACGAGCATTCTGCTTTTTGCGGAAAGAACATATATATCGCCGGTAGCAGGATGCACCGCGACAGCGGATGGGTTGAACTGGCCGGGATGCTTTTTTTCACCTGCTTTTATTTCATGCTGGGTGCCGGCGAAAGCAGGATCATTCCCCCGAATAACGACTCTGCGGACAAGGGAAAAGCTGTCGTTTTCAAACGTAAGGACAAAAAGAGAACGGTTCGTCGGGTCCGGGTCATTGCGATTGGCTGATTTTCCCGCAAGAATAAACTCGTTTGTACGTCCGGAATGGCAGAATCCCTCGTTATCGAGGCATTCGACAGGCAGGTTATAGCTTTTCGGGCTGTCGGCCGGAGTATCGCGGTTGACACGAAAAACAACCCCATCGCTGCGAAGCACGTAAAACCAGCCGTCATGAAGGCATATATCCTCGTAGTCACCATCAGCGCCGAACGCAATTCTGCCGGTAACGCTTCGTTTTTTCAGGTCGTAGTAGTAGATAATACCCCGTTCATCCTGCACGCAGGCAACCGTCGAGTCGTTCAGCAGGATTATGCCGGAAACCTCAACGAGCTCGCCGGGCAAAGTGTACTTGCGGTCGGGGGCGTTGAGATCATACCCCATCCGCGAGGCCACACTCTCGGAACAATCGACAAAATATGCGGCAGCCAGCAGGCAAATGAGGCTGGTAACAGACGGAAATGTGGAGAATCTGGTATTCATCGGTATATGATCCTTTCATACGCCCCTCGAATCTTCAGTAGGCGATACGCACCTTTTCCCCGAGCAGTAACGGATTATCTTCCGGAACCCTGACGGTCACTTCGCGCCCCCACATGAGCACGCTCTGCATTTTTCTCAACCGGACCGGGTATTCGACAATCCGCGAACCGACGCCCACGACCCTGCCTTCGATACTGCTTTTGCCCGACAGGGAATAGACGCGGACAGACTGCCCCACCGAAATAGCGTTCAGTGCATTTTCATGAATGTATCCCTTGATGAAGGATGGCGCTTTGCGATGCAGCGTGATAATGGGCGTGAACGGAGAGACCTTCTGGCCTTCCTTGAAATCAACGGATCCGATAACCCCGTCGATCTGAGCGCAGATGAGCAGATTTTTCTGTTTTTCAAGCAGCAATTCCAGCCGTTGTTTCAGAAAATTGACCGGCTGGCCGGGCATGTTCAAACCGCTCTGCAGCACATTAACCCGCGACTGATTCAAAACGACTTCAAGCTCTTTACGCAGGTTCGCTATCTGAATTTTTATAGGATTGCTCCCGTCGTTCGCTATTGCGCCATCGGGATCTTTTTTAATACTTTTCAGTTCCGAGGTAAGGTTTTTATTCATCGCAAGCTGCGCTTCCAGTTGTTCGATTTCAGCGGTGATCTCCATGGCCTTCTGCGCCTGCTCGTTCTGGAGTTTGAGAATCTCGGACCGTGACAATTTCGTGTTTACCTGCTGCTGCGCTTTATATTCATCCAGTTCATGACTTATTTCATTGATTTCAAGCGTCAATTCCTGGCTTGCAAGCTTGAGCAGCGTGTCGCCTTTGTTAACCAACTGCCCCTGAACCACTGGAATATCCATGATTTCCACGGAAATTTCGGAGTTAATCACAACTTCAACCGTATCTGCGATGCCATAAAAACTCGTTGTTTCACCACGGTAGGTCAGGGTAATACCGACGAGCGTTATCAATGCAGCTATCCATGCTATATAAAGTCTTTTCATAGGTTGCCTCAACTCGAATGTCGTTAACAATTACCGTTACAGGCCTCTTCCGCGGCACAACGCCGCAACAAAACACGGTATGAGTGTTTATTGGCGCGGAAGCATCTTTTGTTTATTTCGTGCGTATGACGATCTGTTGTTCTATATTTCAACCGTTGTCTCCTGGAGCATCAGGCTGGCGCCTTCAACCGATTCTATTTTTTTCAGGGCGGTTAGAAAATTCTCATTATTTTTGCCGTTTTTTAATTTTATATGATACGCGTAATCGAGCCGTTTCCCCTGGGCTAATTCACGGAGAGCAATTAATGCGAATACCTGGCAATACTCTTTTAACAGCCTTTCAAGGGTTTCTTTGGCGGGAGAATCGCTTGCCATATTAAACCGCAGCATCCCGTCAAAATACCTTGACCGGCCGAATCCGGTATAGGAGAGTAAAAATGCCGCCCCGCAAAATATAAGCGTTCCGATTGTTCCGATCACATAACCGAATACGCCGCACGAAATACCGACAGCAAGCGACGCAAACATGAAGATGATATCCCGCGGATCCTTGAAAACCGTCCTGAACCGGATAATGGCCAATGCGCCCATCATGCCCAGCCCGCGGGCCAGACTGTCGCCAATCGCCTGCATGACGGTAGCGGCGACAATCGAGCCCAAAATAAGCGCCTGCACAAAATTGCGGGAGTAGGATAATCCCCGGTAGGTTTTTTCATAGGTTATAGCAATGAGGGTAGAGAGTGCAAAAGCAAGCAGAGCAGTATATACGACCGTGATAAAGGCAGGATGTGCGGATGTAGTCTGTAGTGTTAAGAAATCTAGCATTGTGGTTGTGATCTCCCTTTAAGAATTTTAAAAAATATATGTTTAAAAAAAGCACCCCCTTCTTTAGAGTTTAAAAATCTTCATGGCGCGTGGCCCGGAAGAGGGTTGTCTATCGGAAATTATTGCGCCCGCCGCACTACACGGAATCCCAGGAAATAATACATATAATCCGGGAACATGAAATAACGGTTCGCAGAGCGAAGGAATGACGCGTTATTACCCCAGTTCCCTCCGCGCAGGATCTGATATGAACCGGTAGCCGGTCCAGTCGGATCGGTTTTGGGTCCCCAGGTATACGAGGCGTCATAATCATTGCACCATTCCGACACATTACCACTCATATCATACAAGCCGTATGCGTTCGCTTTTTTTCGCCCTCCGGGGTTAACCCCGTAGCGGTCGGTTGAGTTCAGGGAATTAACCTCCCATACCGTATAGGTTCCGATTTCCGCTGTATCAGCCGACGTCGCAGGGTATGGGTCGAAGTCCATGCCCCAGTAAAAATCGGTTGATGAGCCGGCGCGGCATGCATATTCCCATTCTGCCTCGGTGGGCAGGCGGTATCCGTTTTTCGCAAAGGATACTTTCAATCCGAACAATTCAGCAAAACAACCCGGTGAGCTTGCGATAGAGTCATAGCTGTATACAGTATCATATCCGTCGCGTTTGCTGCGGGCATTGCAATAGAGCGCTGCGTCACCCCAGGAAACGCAATAGCACGATACCGAATCCCCCTGACCATGCTGTTCATCCCAGGTGGGAGGAAAATAATTGGTATATGCTACGGTCATTACAGTGTCGAAATCGCCTTGGGACACTTCTATCGTGTCCATCCAGAAGTTATAGGTGAAACTGACCGTATGAACCGGCTGTTCTCTGTTTGTCTGGCCATCCCCTCCGATGTTCGGGTCTGGCTGCCCCATTTCAAAATTGTGTCCGAGCGCGATAATTTTCACCATCTCTTTACTGTGTTCCAATGCCCCGGTCGGTTTCCATGGATTGGATACGCTCAGTGAGCATTTGACGCCCTGCTGTGTATAGCTCTCGATATCCTTTGGTTTATTCTGATACCCGGGCGCGCAAACAATTACCGTATCGATGACTGCATACCGGTTCGTTTTGCCTGTCGCGGCAGGCTGGGACTGATTGACTGCACCGGTTGTACTGCAGTGGTACAGAGATCCCGCCATTATCATCTTTAAAATATACACATACGATGCGTGATTGATTTTAATAAGGTACAACCCCTGGGCAGTCGCTAAATCAGACAATGGAACTATATAATTGCCGGAAGGTGAGCCTGACACCTGTGCGCTATAGAGTTGTTTTCCCTGGCTATTGATTATTGCCACATGCGCCTTACTTTTTAAGACAGGAGATGAAAAAATGATCTGCTTGCCCCTTACAAAAATCTTTATTGCATGAGCCGGAATCACCGGGGTTGAAGATATCGGTACAGTTCCTTTTAATTCAAACGCACCGTTCGCGTCACTCTTCGCAATGATATCCGGAAATTTTTTTAATCGTAATTCAGCACCCGCAAGCGCGGTACCGTTGTTTTTATACACCGTTCCCGTTATGGAAACATTCTCCGCAACTACGGCAATTACTGCAAGAAAAAGGATTAGAATAATCATTCCCTTTTTCATAGTACACATCCTCCCTTTTTGAAATTTACTGTTTCTGTGGTTAATCCGCCTGGATATTCTTCGGCTTCGCCCCTCGCATTAAAATAATATACTATACTGTGAGAATATGAATATACGGCTGCTCCGAATATGAGGCGTGCGTTCATACGATTACTTGATAACGCTGAAACATTTGCTGAAAATAGTGCCTTGCACCTTAACGGTGATTAAATAAACTCCCTGCGAATTATCAGTTATATGCCAGGCAAAACGATCCCCGTTTACCGTACCTTTATACAGTTCTTTCCCGTTGATAGTAAATAAGGAAATCTCCGCCGGTTTCCCGGAATTATGCAAGGTTACATGTATCATCCCTGAAGACCGGTTAAAAAACATTTGCGGCGTGTAGATTTCAGCATCGGATATGGTATTTTTGATCGGAGTAACTTTATCAAAGTATGTCAGGGGATACTTAAATGCCTGCATGGCAACTTTGCTGATTGTCCAGACCTTTGTACCTGCCGGGTTCATTTCGAAAATCGAGATTCTGTTGTCGCATATAAAATAGTTACCGTTCGGAAGTTTCTGGATGCTGCCCTCATTGCCCCCAAGATTGGGGGTGCTCATTTTCCAGAGCGGCTGGCTTGGAGCAAATGCCTGGCCTGCGGTTCTGGGGTATATGCCGTTGCCGGTTCCAGCCGGTTGAACTTCAAGCACTTCGTTTTTATTGTTATGGAAGATAAGGACGTTGCCCGCGCCCGGAACCGTAAGGTTCGTTCCCAGGAATACATTGGGAACCCATCGCGCCGAGTGAAAACCGCTCAAGTAGTCGCTGCCGGTCATGCCATAGTTGCTCGCCTTGCCCCAGCGGTAGAGAATATCGCCGCCTTTTCCGTATTTTCCACCAGTGTTGCCGGCTGCCTGCTGCGTTGTTGTAGAATGATCGATAATAACGAACTCATAGAAACTTTTCAGCCCGCAGACGATCTGGTCCAAGTCCCGGTTGTAACTGACGCTGTTAAGATGCGTCCATTCTCCCATGCCACCGCTGGAGGTTTCCTTGAGAAGCTCGGGCTTATCATTGGGGGTTGAAGTGCGATGATCCCACGCATGCCACTCCCAGACGATTTCACCTGTTGTCGGGCCTGTCGGTTTTATTTCGGTCACTTTATCGACAATCAAACTGGTGCCGGAGACTTTTTCGTACACAGCAAGAAGCAGGTTCGGCACCTCCTTCGGATCATCGGTTTTATAGATCACCTCTATGTTATGATGCGGGCAGTACGTGGTGCTGGCATATTGAAAATTCCATGTCACGGCGCCGTCCCATTTGATGATCTGGAATCTACCGCTCTGCAGTACTCCTCCGCTCCACCCGTTCACGTCCCTGGCAACAAATAATACACTGCTATCCCGAAGCAGGCGAGAGGCGCCGGCGCCGTTATAGGTGCTTGTCCAGGTATGAATAAGGTTTTTATTCATATCATACAAATAGCAATTTTTACCGCTGGAATAAAACGCGTATCCAGGAAAGATATCCTGCGCCCCTATCTGATAAGAGAGAGAAATTAGAAACAACAACGTGAACAGGCTGTGAACAATATTTTTGTATGACAACACGAATTGCCCCTCCTAAACGTTAAGGTTGATACTATTTTAATTTTTGAGTTTATTTTACCAGGGTGATATATTTGCTGAATATCCGCCCTCCGGTTTTCACCTCGACGATATAAGCGCCGGCCGGAGCGTCCGGGGCATTCCATTTCAAAAAATCCCTCTTTGTCGTTTCGGAAAATACCACTCTCCCGTTGATGGAAAGAATCCTCACCTGCGCATTTTTATGGGGGTTGTTAAAAAGAATAGTAGTTTGTGTTTTGAAAGGGTTGGGAAAATTACGCAACATAATTCCGGGCTTTGACGGGGTATTCAAATCCGATATGATCGGTATGATCATATATTTATCGAGCTGTTTCTGTAGCTCCACGTTTCTTTTCTTCGAGAATGATTTTATACCGGGAATAGTACCCTGCGGTCCCATATACACGTCGCTTTCGACGTTGTCATGGAAGTTCTGGTCGGTATAGAGTTTACATTTATCAGCCAGAACATGGCTTTGTATTACCGGTTTAACCCGGTCGGATAGTGCAGCGATGGTGTCATAGACACAATGGCCGTGGATCATTGCATTGATCTTTCTGAGGTAGGCCTGTTTTAACGAATCATTCTCAAGTATCCGTTTATTGAGAGGCCGTTTGGCAAGGTTCGACGGCGTGGTGACATCCACGGTTATGACGTTCCAGTTATTGGTATAGGCGCCGAACGACTCGTTCAAATCCCAGATGAGTATATGAAATTGTCCTGAAATCGAGTCGTCATACAGGTAAAAATTCCGGCCAGATCCGGTATAACTGTCAAAGTGGGAAAACACCATATTAAAAGCCAGAAGCCCCATTGCCCTGTCAAGGTTCAGATAGTTTTTGATGGTATCCGCGAATACCCCAACGGGCGTATAGTTGAGCTTGTCGATCATGGTGATGAACGCGGACCAGTCGTTTAACGTTTCGTTCGTTTTCAGTTCATAGACTGAATCGTAGCACGAGGATGTAGCGCCCAGATATTCAAGGCTCGCCTGGCCATCGTCGCCGGCTTTGTAGAGATTAAAATCATTATCGTCAAAGTGCCGTTTTAAAAAAGTCTTGTCAATCTGTTCGACCTGTACATAGAGGCCGATCAGGTCGGATTCAAAAAAGATGTTCGTATAGGCGGTGCGCGGCGCAGGCATGTACCGGCGCGCGATGTCGTAGGCGATTCTCTCGCGCATGAAACTCGGATCCTTCACGCAATTGCTGAAGTTCAGCGTCTTGATACCGAAAAAAGTCTGATCCTTGTATTCATCAAAGCTGATCTTAAGCGGTTTTTTACGGGTATTCTGCGACAAAACATACGACGAGTTGCCTTTATACCTGACCCCGACGCTGTCCAGCACCATGGTTCCATAGGTGAATCGGGCCGGCATGTAAACCTGGCCGCTGTCATAGTTCTTCTTTAATTGCTGTTCAAAGTCAGTAACATAGAAATGCAGCTGATAACTGTAAACCTTCGAGCTGTCGAAAATAAGCGTACTGGAATCAACTGCAGCGCTGCCGGATTTGCAGGTGTAAATCAAGAGAAAAATCAACACACTGTACTGCTTCATGCAAAAAATCCTCCCGCACTTCACGTACTCGTCACAATTTAATAAAGCCACCCTTTCGAAGGTATATAGGGGGGGAGCACAACGAAAGGGTGGCTCCAGAAAATTCCCGCCGATGCTCGCCATACAATCAGGCTATACCGCGGGAACCGTTGTTTCATTTACCATGCATCCCCTGTGTTTTTCTCCATTCCGGGTCAAAGGAATAGGCGTCGATCCATTGCTCGATTTCCGGGGGATTATGCCTTAACCGGTTGTAATTAATCGACAGAAAGTCCAATTCGTGTAACGTAATAATTTCGAATGGTAACCGTTCAATCCGATTATATCCCAGGTCCAGCGTTTTCAGAGCGGTGAGGTTGCCGATTGAACCGGGGAGTATGGTTATATCGTTCCGCTGAAAACCCAGATAGGTCAAAGAGGTAAGCTCGCCGATTTCAAACGGAATCCGGTTGAAGTAGCGGTTATTACTCACCTCCAGATGCTTCAGCCTTTTACAATTGCCGATTTCATGAGGAAGCTCAAAAAGCCTGTTCATGGTCGCGCTCAGATATTCCAAAGACGCTATCTTTCCAATTTCAACAGGTAACGAAGAGATAAAATTTTCATTTACTATCAAATGCGTCAGCCGCAGGTTACCGATACTTTTGGGAATAACGGAGATTGCGCGGTGCGTCAGGTCCAGCTCCCCCACCCTGCCGTTTTTAACCACGGTAACGCTGGTTACGGGCGTGTCTATCAAGCCGTTCGAATCGAGTAATTCGCGGACAACAAGGGTGTCACGCCAGTATTCAAAGGGCAGCAGAAACAGTCCGGCATCAAGCTCTTCGGCGGGGTTGACGGTGATAATTTCACTGTCTACGACACCCAGCGAAGTGTCGCTGCTGAAAATACGCAGGTCGTAATTTCCGGCGGGAATTTTAAAAAAGCTGAATTCGCCGTACACATTGACCTCACGGATATGGTCGAAACCATAGGCCTGCACAAAAACCCGCGTAGTCGCCGGAATGTTTTCCCGGACGACAAGCCCGTAAAAACCGGCCTGCGGCTTGAGCATAAGAGTGCCCAGGTTTGCGGTCTTTCCGGAGTCCTTGACACAAACGAGAAGAAGGGCGTTTTGTATCTCATCATTAACTTCGACAAGGTATTCTCCGGGGTCAACGGAATCGATGGCGAACACCCCGTTTTTAGCGGTTGTTGCATCCGGTATCCGCGTTTCCGAAATAGCCGTCGTATCTTTGAGAAATGTTTTCGGCCTGAGAAATACGCTGGCATTTGCGGCTGGCTGGCCGTCAGGTGTTATGACCGTAGCGGTTACAATCCCGTTTCCAGCCTGAGACCCGGTACCGGCAACATTTGATATCGTGCATTGTACAGCACAGCAGAGAAGAGCCGCACCTGCTATAAAGGAAAGGAACCTGCCGGTTTTTATCAGATTCATTTTTCGGCTCTCTGGCAGTACATGCCTGTTTGTGATATTTATAGTAAGCTTTTCCACTGACGTTATTCCTTACTACTTAATTTGACATCCTCACAGCCGGCCTGGTACTTTTTACCCAGTTCATCCTTCCAGGTATTTAATTGCGCAGTGATCGAATTCAGTTCAGACCATTTCAATATATCTTCATCGATAACAAACACCTGTTTCAGCACTTCATACGCGGCAACAATCAGGCCAAGGTTTTTAAGGTCGATAAATTTATTTACCCCAGTTTGAACCGTATTTTCAGTCACTTTTCCTCCCTTCCGTCTGATACTTCCGTATCTTTTTCCCTGTTAACAACCAACGGAAAAAATTGAAAATTTAACTGATATACTGTCTCGGAATCGCTTTTATCTTCGACGGCCATGCCTAATATCTCTTCTTTGAATATGCGTATCCGTTCTTTAATCCGCAAAAAGAATTTCTCGGATACGCCCAGAGTCAGCGAGCTTATTTCCCGTTGCTGACGGGGAACCTGCTCAACCGCGTTCCCGGCCAACTCGATCATCTGTGTCTGAAAGGTGCGCAATGCCGCAGACGCCATTTCGTACTCTGATGAAATGAGTGCGTCTTTTTGAATCAGTACGCCGTTTTTATCCCTGGTTAAAATACCGATAGATACCAGCAGTTCCAGAGATTTTCTTGCCTGCGCAGGGGTAATCGGCGGAAAAAGCTTCTGCGCTATCCATGCCGGATCTTCTGTGAAATCAGGCAAGGTTACCAGTTCGCGGATAGCCGAGTGATACCACTTTGAAAAAAATTCATAATGTTCCTCACCAAGAAACCTGATGCCGGCCTTGCCCCGCATGCGAATCATTTCAACGAATGCGTCATTTTTATCCGTATTGTTTTTACTGTTGACAAACCTTACCAGTATTTCAAAATAGCGAATCTCACGCGTGGTCAATTTCATGGCTTCCGCATAGCGCTGCATAACAGGGATTGTCAGATTGCGGCGGCCGGAAGTAACATCCTTCATGACACTCGGTGCAACACCGGTTTTTTGCGCAAAAGAACGATATGAAAAATGGTGATTCTGATTCTTACGAAAAATATAATAGTCTTTTAAAAAGGTTTTATAGTCGGTATAAGAAAAAATGTCGATCTCTTTCTTATTATTCGAATTAGTATTAAGAGTAATATTGTTCATACATGCGCTTTCATGACCATACTTGCAATATACCAACCTTTAGCTAAAATATATACAATTTTTATAATAAAATCGCAATTATTTTTATATTAATTTTAAATTTGCGAACAATATTAATTATAAGCTGTTGATTTTTATATATATATTTATTAAATATGTTCGCGAACATTATCTTTTTGCGAATAAATATATCATATAATTTACGATAAAAACAGCCGTCTCCAATAGTTTTCATCCGGTTTTAAAGGTTTCAGAAATTTTAATATACGGGACGGTCGGCGAGCTGAATGGGGAAAGGTACTTTAATGGAGACGCGAAACCGGCTGTCAAACGCATGAAGGTCATGCGAGCGGCGGTGAGCGATAATCTCATTTGAACCCTGGCTGAAATCAAGAATCACCGATTGGCTCAGCTCCGTATAATACGCATGATGCATCGAGGAGACATTAATAAACGTTGTTTTCCCGCTGGAGTATGTATCTTCCAGAGAGTAGGGAGTATAGTGCTGGTGCCCGCATAACCACAGGTCAATCCGGAATCGGTTTAAAATTTCCGCTACCATCTCTTTGGGGTAAATATACCGGACGGAGTCCGTGGAGCCCCGGACAGTACCGTACACGCACTGGTGTGTGCAGACGATAATAATCTTGTCCTGGTTCTTTGAAAGCATGTCGATAAGCCAGATAATTGTTTTCTCACTGAAATTTCCC
>Ga0105099_10001343_pt1 | contig 15528 bp, 15 predicted proteins | sample PPLLak3cmMay2015_2_FD_79138 | JGI IMG/M metagenome (GOLD analysis project Ga0105099, IMG submission 79138) | Freshwater sediment microbial communities from Prairie Pothole Lake near Jamestown, North Dakota, USA - PPLs Lake P8 Core (1) Depth... | ecosystem: Environmental > Aquatic > Freshwater >... | reverse complement strand
CCGGATCAGCCTGCCAAAGCCCTGTTTGAACTTGATCACCGCCTGGGGAACCGTGTACTCCATGAAGGGGTCCCCACCCTCGGCAATGATGGCTTCGGCCCGAGCAGCAAGGATCGGCTCGGTGGGAACCCGAAAGGGAAGCCGGGTAATCACAACCAGCTCCAGCGCCCGCCCCTGCACGTCAACCCCTTCCCAGAACGAATCGGTACCAAACAGCACGGCATTCCGCTCTGACCGGAAACGGTTCAGGAGCATGTGCCGGTTGATTTCCCCTTGGCGCATCGGCGTAAGCCCGGCCTTTAGCAGCGGCTCGCGCAAGGAAGAGTAGATCCTGGTGAGGAGTTCGTAGGAGGTGAAAAGGACAAAGGCCCGCCCCTCCGAAGTGATGAGTCCTCGCAACAGGTATTCCTCCAGAAACCCGGCAAAATTCCGCTCGGTCGGCTCGGGGAGATCATCGGGGATGCCGATGAAGGTCTGCCGTTCGTAGTCGAAGGGCGACGCCAGGAGCAACTCGGTCACCCGCTGTTTGTCCAGCAGGTCTATTCCGGTCATCTTTTTCAGGTAGTCGAACCGCTCGCCCACCGCCAGGGTCGCGGAGGTGATTACCACGGTCCGAAACTTGTCCAGGACCACCGACTTGATGGATTGCGCCACCTCGATGGGAGAGGAACAGAGACGCACCGTCATTCCCTTGGGGCCGTTACTGACCTCGAACCAGTGGCAGATCCGGTCGCTGCGAACCGTAAAGACACCCAGATCCTGGATCGCTCCCTCCAGCCGGCCCCGTATCCCGCGCAGATCAATCAGACTGCCGGAAAGTTTTTCCAGGACCGAATCAGGAAGCTGCTCGCAGGCCTTGAAAAATGCCTGGATGATCGCCACATACTCGGTCAGTTCCTTCACCAGCCGCTGCACCGACTCTTCCACCATTCGCCAGAATGGATCGACATACACGGCCGCGGTGAGTCGCAGCTTCCGCTCGCCCGAGTTCTTTTTGTCATTTTTCAGATAGGCGAGCAGGTCGAGACCGAGGGAATCAAGCACCTGCGTTACGCTATCCACCAAGGCAATTCTCCGCGGGATGAGCCGTCCTTCCAGCAGAGTTGACAGTTCGATAAACTGGGCATCCAGTCCTTCCGGGAGTTCCCGGGAAATCCTGCTCGAGAGCAGCGGAAGAATTCCTCTCTGGGCCTTGCGCGGATGCTGGAGACGGCTGAGGATCTGCAGCAGTCCGTGGCGCGAGGTGCGGGAAGAAAAGAAGCTGGTAGCCGTATCCTCAAGGTGGTGCCCCTCATCGAAGATCAACCGGGTAAAAGGGGGAAGAATGGCCGACGAATCGTAGCCGGTTTCATTGCGCAAAGACACATCCGCGAACAGCAGGGCATGATTGACCACCAATACGTCGGCCCCGGCCGCCTCGCGACGGGCAGTATAGAAAAAGCATTTTCCGTAGTGGGCACACTTGACCCGGCCACACTGGTCGGCCTCGCAGCAGACCTCCTGCCAGATTTCGTCGCGAGGGATGAAGCTCAAATCGTTCCGACAGCCCTCCCCGGTTTTCCGGCTCCACGCCATGAGAGCTTCAAACTCACCTGTGGTTCCCTCTTCCTTGAACAGGGAGGGCTCGGTTTCGATGGTCTTCAATTTGCGCAGACAGAGGTAGTTGGAACGACCCTTGACGAGAACGGCCCGAAAAGAAAGATCACCCTTTTGCTGCAGGAAGGGAATATCTTTCTTAATGAGCTGTTCCTGAAGATTGATGGTATTGGTGGAGATGACGATCCGCTCGCGGTTGCGAACGGACCAGAGCACTGCAGGGAGAAGATATGCCAGGGATTTGCCGGTGCCGGTGCCTGCCTCGATAACGGCCACGCGTTCCCGGTTGAAGGCCTCGGCGACAACAAAGGCCATCCGGGTCTGCTCATCCCGATGTTCATAGCCTTCAAGGTTACGGGAAAGGACCCCTCCGGGTGCAAAGAATTGCTCGATCTCCGGAAAGGAAAGGTGCTCAACAGTCTTGTGGGCAAAGGGGCGTACCGCCTGGTAGCACCTCTGTGCTTCGTTGTCGACAATGTAGAAACCGACCCCCTGGTTGCCAAGGATGGAGGCGATCTCCAGGTCCGGTTGTGATGGGGTCAAATCTCCGGAAGGATGGTTGTGAAGCACCACATCGCCAAAGGATGTGGCGATAATAATGGCGGCTACCGCATCACGGCTGCCCCGCGCAAGTGGCTCAACTTCAACCACAATGCCGTTTTCATCGGTTCGGCCGAGAAAAAAAATCTCGTTGCCGCCCGTTGCCGCGATCTCCTCTCGCATGGTGAGGACTGCTTTTTCAGCGATATAGGATTTCATGGATAGTATATTTCACACTGCGGAAGGAAAAGGGCGGATCAGGGTTCCTGTTTCAGGACCATCTGGAGGGCCTCATCAATCTTCAGCAAATCAAGGGTCGTATTGACGCAGGGGCCATAGGGGCGCTCATTGAGCACGCCCAGTACCGGCAGGGGATAACAGTCCTTGATGCCCGTAGTGAGGTCACCCTCGCAGGCCACGGCCACCACCAGCTTGGGCCTCTTTTCCCTGATGACTTTGCGCGCCAGGGTTCCCCCGGTTACAACCGAAATATCGATCTGATATTTCTCCGCCAGATCCGCAAGTCCGGAGATCGGGCAACGGCCGCAGCGGACGCATTTGTTGATATCACCGGTAACCTTGATATCGCAGTCGGAAAGCTGGAGGCAGTGAGGCAGAAGAATCAGTATCCGGTCCGGCTTCAGCCGGACTCTCTGGGAGAGGACCAGGCTGTTGTTCATGGCGATGAAAGACTGGCGGATGGTATCGCGCGGAATCCCCGCAAGCCTGCCGATCAATTCGATGAAGGGAAGAAGAAACTTGATGGCAGCCCCTCGGAGAAAGCGGGTGCCAAGGATATCCTTGCCAAGAAGTGTCGTCAGAACCAGGATCAGCGTGCCCAGAAGAATGCAAACCGCAATAAAAACCAACATGCCTCCGGCAATGGCGGGAAGTTTCGGGTGAATGGACGCCAGCCCGGCACCCTGAAGCCACCAGATAACAACAAAAACAAGCGCAATGAGGATGCAGCTTACGGCCATAAGGCCCACGAAAAGACCCTTGGAGGAACTGGTTATTTTGGAATCATTCTCTACCACGAAGCTACGCCCCCTTCCCCATATTTGTGCCGGGATCGATGCGGCAGCCGGCGAGAAAATCCCGGACAGGAAGTCTCTTCTTGCCTTCCAGCTGGACCTCTTCGAGGATTACACTGCCGCCGGCACAGGCGACCTCGATTCCATCATTTCCTGCTTCAAGCACGGTACCGGGGATTCCCGTACCACTTCCGGTTCTTACCCGATAAATTTTCAGAAATTTATCGTCGAGATAGGTAAAAGCACCCGGCCAGGGATTCATGCCCCGTACCAGATTCTTGATGACCTGAGGATTCGCATTCCAGTCAACAAGGCCATTTTCCTTTTTCAGCATCGGTGCATAGCAGGACAGGGAATCGTTCTGCTTCTCCGGCAGCAGGTTGCCGGCACAGAGAAGGTCAAGCGTTTCCTCCAGGGAATCCGCGCCAAGGACCGAAAGCCGATCATGCAGCGACTGGGTATCTTCCTCGGGATCGATGGGTGTTACCTTTTTTACCAGCATGTCGCCCGTATCAAGCCCCACGTCCATAAGCATGGTAGTGACACCGGTCTCGGTTTCGCCATTGATGATACAATAGTTGATCGGCGCGGCTCCACGGTATCTGGGCAGGAGAGAGGCATGCACGTTGATGCAGCCATGTTTCGGGATTTCCAGCAGAGCTTTTGGCAGGATTTGACCAAAGGCAACCACCACGATCAGGTCAGGTTTCATCTCCCGCATGATGTCGATGAATTCGGGAGCCCGCACCTTGAGTGGCTGGAGGACCGGCAAACCGTGACGTTCGGCAAGTGCTTTGACCGGTGGAGGCAGGAATTTTTGTCCCCGCCCCTTCGGCCGGTCCGGCTGGGTAACTACGGCAAGAATCTCTTCTCCGCGGTCGATGAGCCGTTGCAGTGTCGGGCAGGCAAAATCAGGCGTTCCCATGAAGATGACACGCAGTCGGGCCATTATTCATTCACCTGCTCTTGCTCGAGCATTTGGCGGTATTTTTTTCGGAAAATATCCTTTTTCAGCGGAGAAAGGTGATCCACGAACAGGATTCCGTCAAGATGATCGATCTCATGCTGGAAAGCGATAGCCAGGAAACCTTCGGCCCGGTAGGTCACTTCTTCTCCCTCCAGGTTCAACGCCTTGACCACAACCGAGGCATGCCTTTTCACACTGGCACCATAGTGAGGAACAGAGAGGCATCCCTCTTCGTCGCAGGAAGTCCCTTCGGCATGGACAATAACGGGATTAACAGCAACAATTAAATCAGGTTTTTCACCTTTGGGAGAAACATCGATGATGATCACACGCTGATGAACCCCAATCTGGATCGCGGCTAGGCCAACTCCAGGCGCGGCATACATGGTATCAGCCATATCCTTGACCAGTTCGGTGATCTTTTCATTGATTATAGTTACCGGAGCCGATTTTTTCTTCAGCTCCGGGTCCGGATAGGTAAGTATTCTTCGTATCATACAAGTCCCTGCCTGTTTATTTTGTTTCCACTATATAAATTCGGGCAGGAAAATGCAAATTTTTCATTGCAGGCAGAATGGGGAGCAGGCTACGGGAAAGGAGCGGGAAGGGCTATGCGTGAATCTCCATTTCGGGTAGGAAATTACCAATTCATTGTATCTTCAAAACTGCGAAGCAAGAGCAGAGGCTGTCTGTTCGGAGTCGAGCTGTTCCGGTTCTGCCCGGACTGACTGAGATATCATCTTCTCCTGTCCTCTTCGATGTTCCTACGGGTACGACAAAAAAATCCCCGCGTCTGACATACTCGACGCGGGGATTTCCTGCACAGTGCTTCTTGAAAAGCTTTTATTCCTGCCAGTAAATACAACTGACCGGACAACCGTCCATTGCCTCCTGGATCTTCTCCTCGGGAGCACCAGTCGGATCATACACCTCCGCCAAATTGGCATTGTCGAGGCGAAAAACCTCGGGTGCACAGTCAATGCAGAGTCCACAACTGATACAGGCATCCTGGTCAACAAAAGGAATTCGTGCCATAGGAATTGCTCTCCTTTTCTTTATCCCTTCTCGAAAAAGCTCTTTTCCGCCCCACAGACCGGGCAGACCCAACTATCGGGCAGGTCCTCGAAAGCTGTTCCCGGGTCTACGTTGTTCTCCGGATCTCCGAGCTCAGGGTCATACTGATAATTACAGATCGTACAAGTATATTTATCCATCGTCTCCTCCTTTTTTACCATGAAAGTAACATCAGTGTACTCTTTTTTCCGTGCTGGGCAAGCCCCCTCCCAGCAAAAGACACTTTTCCGAGTTGTATATCGTATACAACAAAACGTCAATCACTGAGGTGCCAGCGGTTAGAAAATATTTTTCTACCCGGGGAAGGAATACCCGAACCCGGAGGGAAACTTCAGGGAAGCAGGTTTGCAAGGGCTGGAGAGGATTGTTGCCTGAAAAGGCTCTGAAAAAAGCGCGGTTCCGGAGGGTGGAGACCGCGCAATGGAGGAAGACGGTCCGAATTGCTTCAGGCCGTGCAGGAGATCGTTCTGGCAGTGATATATATATCGGCAGGTTTCGACTTTACTTTAACGATAAAGTAACCAGTGAAGTTTTTGGGCCTCGCGAAAGTTGACGCAAGAAACAAAAAGATGCGGCCCCGGGAAAGCAGCCGCATCTTTTTGTACAGCACTAAACAGCTACCCGTTATCGGGAACAAACTACTTTGGGGCTTCCAGCACGACGTGGCGAACCTCACCGAAGGTAGAAAGCGGCTTGTCGAACTTCTTCTCGTCACCCACAATCACCAATATCATTTTGTCGGGAAGCAGATATTTCCGGGCTACGCGAAGCACATCCCCCTTCGTTACTTTTGCAATATTATTTCGATAATTCTCCAGGTACCCTTTTGGATAGCCGTAGTATTCGAGACGCGCCTGTTGCGCAACCACCGAGGCAGGAGAAGTAAAGGCGAAAATGAAGGAGTGGATGATGGATTCCCTGGCAAGAGAGATCTCCTCGCCACTCACCGGATGGAGAGTCATATCGGTAATAATACCTTTCATCAGGTCAATTGCTTTTACTGTAGTGGCAGCCTTGGTCTCGGTTTCCGCGGTAAAGGTACCGGGAAAACGGCGGCCGGCACGAAAGGAACTGTCCACATTGTAAGCCAGGCCCTCCTTCGCGCGGACAACCGACATAAGACGGGAACTGAAACCATTGCCACCGAGAATTGTGTTCATTACGCTGATGGCATAGAGGTCAGGATTGTTTTTGTCGATCCCCAGATGTCCCATCCGGATAACCGTCTGGTCAATATCCTTTTTCACCAACAGGACTTCCGACTTGCCGTCAGTGGAGGGCTCCGGCACCAGCGGCAAAGAAACCTCGCCGCGCTTCCAGCCGGCAAAGGCCTTTTTAAGCTTTTCCAGAATCTCTTTACGGTCGAAATCACCCGACACTGCCAGGATAACGTTGTTGGGAAGGAAATAGCGACGATGGAAGGCAACAAGATCATCCCGGATAAGGGAACTCACCGATGCGATGGTCGGATAGCGTCCGAGTGGATGATCCCGGTAGATGGCCTTGAGCAGTTCCCGGTCGGCAACCTCCTTTGGATCGTCGTTCTGGCGGCGAATGGCCTCGATCGTCAGATTCTTCCCCTGCAGAACCCGGTCCTCGCGAAAAGCAGGCACAGTGAGGACCTGTGTGAAGAGCTCAAGGGTCCGGTCCAGGTTCTTTTTCAGGCAGCTCATGGCGACAAGGCCGAGATCTTCGCTGATTCCCGACTCGATGGATGAAGCCATGAACTCCAGTTCATCATCAAGGGCCTCCGGCGAGGTCAGGGCTGTCCCGCCACCACGGAGGACCGCACCAGTCAGGCTCGCAAGCCCGGTCTTATCGGCCGGCTCAAAGACGCTTCCGGTCCCAACGTAGGCCTGGATGGAAACAAGGGGAAGTTCCCGGTCCGTCAGAAGATAGACGATCATACCGTTATCCAGAACAACCCGCTCTGCCGTGGGCACCTGGAAGACCAGAGGGGGGAAGGTCATTTCCCGTGGATCAACAGTCGCCCCGGCAATTGCGGAAACCGCCGGGGCCAGGGAAAGGAAAAGCCACAGGATAGTCAGCAGTATCTTCATCGGGTTGCCTCCCGTTTTTTGATGAATGTCACGGTGCGGTTGTCCGTCACGAAATATTTCCGTGCCGCGTTCATTACGTCAGCCGGGGCGACCTCCGCCACCTTTGCACGGTGTTCGATGAGATAGCGCCATGTTCCGGCAACACTTTCATATTCCGTCAGGCGGTAAGCAAGCCCGCTATTGGAACTCATTGCCTGGATCTCGTCCGCTTCCAGCTTGTTGAGAATCTGCTGGAGTTCCCGGGAACTGACCGGCTCGCGCTTCAGCAGTTCCAGCTCCCCGTAAATGGCCTCCTCAACCTCCTGCATCGTATGCGGACTCCTTGGGACCGCCGAAATGATAAACAGGTTGGGATAGCGGCTGCCCGGCCCAAAAAAGGCAGTGACATCGCTGGCAAGCTGCTGTTCCACCACAAGTTTTTTGTAGAGCCGTGAGTTCTTGCCGTCAGCAAGGAGCATGGTTATTACGTCAAAGGTGTAGTCATCACGATCGGGAATCGTCGGTTTGTGGTAACCAATCATGAATTGCGGTTCGGAATCCTCCTGGATTTCGATCCGCCGCTCTCCAAGCTGTCGGGGCTCAACGGTTGCCACGGGAGGAACCGGCACCCCAGGGGGAAGTGAGCCGAAGTATTTTTCCACCAGAGCAATGGTTTTTACCGGGTCGATGTCGCCAACAATGGCTACAACGGCATTGGCCGGTGCGTAATAACGGTGCAGAAATGATTCGGCCTTTGTCCGCGACAGGTTCTCGATATCAGACATCCAGCCTATGATAGGCTGGCCGTATGGATGGGCCTCATAGGCGGCAGCCAGGAAAGACTCCCACATCTTCCCTTCCGGGTTCGCGTCATAGGACCGACGTCTTTCCTCCATCACCACATTCCGTTCAGTATAGAACTCCCGCAGCACGGCATTGCGCAAGCGGTCTGACTCAATGGCTGCCCAGAGCTCCAGTTTATTGGCGGGCAGGCTTATCATATAGGCGGTACTGTCTTTGCCGGTGAAGGCATTGTAGTTATTTCCGCCGTTTATATCATAGAGCCTGGAAACTTCATTTTTCACCGTGTACTTTCCAGCCGCAGCTTCCAGATCGCTCAACCTCCTGGAAAGCTCCTCGACTTTCTTCGGATCAGCGGACTCCCGTTTGATCTTTTCCGCCATGAGTAACTGAGCTGTTTTTTCTATGGTGTCGAGAAGCGGCTTCTCTTTGGCAAAGTCCTTGGTCCCCAAAGTCTTTGTTCCTTTGAACAGCATATGTTCGAGAAGGTGGGCGATCCCCCGCTCGTCACTCCTTTCGTTGACACTACCGACCTTGAAACGTATCCAGGCAGCAACAGTGGGCGAGGTATGACGCTCCACGAGAAGCAGCTTCATACCGTTCTTGAGGGTATGCTCCCGCACCATCCCCTCAAGATTGGCACCGGATACTGTGCTTACAGAGATGAAGACGCAGAAGATGATCATACATGTGCCGTGTGTGTATTTCATATACAACCTCGCAAGGTGGATCGTAGCAGCAAAGTGCCGTGAAAACTGAAATTTCTGCACCAGGATCAAAAACGACCGGGAAAAAAAATTACTACAAAAGAACATCAGTGGGCCAGGGAACCCCCGAGCGATAGAGTTGCAGAGGGAACGCAAATTCAAATTTTACTATATACAACCGGCCAGGGATCGTCAACACGACGATACCGAACTACTTACAGCACCCGGTCCTTTGCCTTTCCCCTTTGTCTTTTGTCTGGTATGGTATATTCTACATCGAATACTATTTCGTTCCCGTAACACGTTCCACAAAAACCGTGAATCCACCCCGGAGGTTACCCGTGAAGATCCTTGTCAGTGCATTTTTAGTCTGTCTCCTTTCCGCCAGCCTGGCGGCAGCCTCATCCCCTTCTTTCGAAATGCTGTCCAAACTCCCGGTGGTGCGCTTTGGGGACCCGATTCCCGCAACAGACCACATCCTGTTCTTTTCCGCCGGTCAGCCGATCACCATTTCCATCACCATCGAGGGAAGTCTCTTTTCTCAGCCGGCCAAGAGCGAACTGACGGTCACGCCAGCCCGTGAAGTATTCGTTTATAAAGATTGGGCAAGCCTTGACGGTCTGGTCTGGATGCAGCGTAGTGATCTGATTAAAAGCGATGTGGTCGTCAAGATTCCGGGATACAACCATCCCGCGCCGGGCGTGCTGAAGGTACGAATGGATCTGCCCGAAGCCAGGTAGTTTCCATCCGGAAACGGTCCTTTTTCGCCCTGACAGCGTCAATCAGCGGTCTTGTTTGTGCGACGTACAGTAGTACGTCTCCGCACAATCCCTTGATATTCTTGTCAGGACAAAAAATTCCTCGTTTCCGAATTGGAAACCGCTAGTTTCACATCCGGTGTTTCCGGATGGAAACTAGGTAATTTCCATCAGCAGCAACGGAGAACAAACCATGAAATTCATCAATCTGTCGGTATTCCTGGGATCATGCCTTCTCGTGACGATTGCAACAATGATAACCGCCTGCGAGGTTTCGGGCCAGAAAGAAGGCCGGAGCACAAACGCGGAAAAGGTAGCCGATTCCGGACAGATACGGGTATATTCCGTTGAGCGGGGAGGATACTACATGACCACAAAGGTACGGAAAACCGATGACGAATGGCGCAAACAACTTACTGCGGAGCAGTTCTACGTTACGCGAAAGAAGGGAACGGAAAAACCTTTTGCCAATGCCTGGTGGGATAACCACGAAAAGGGCAGCTACCGCTGTGTCTGCTGCGACCTCGACCTGTTCAGCTCCGACACGAAATACGAATCCGGAACCGGCTGGCCGAGTTTCTGGCAACCTGTTGCCTTGGAAAACATCACCACGAAACCAGACAACAGCCTGTTTGTCAAGAGAACCGAGGTCCTGTGCAGCAGGTGCGATGCTCATCTTGGGCATGTTTTTGACGATGGCCCCAAACCGACCGGGCTCCGCTACTGCATGAACTCCGCAGCCCTGAAATTCGTTAAAACCAGATAAGGACACGACAGGCAGTGCCGCTACCAGGTTTTTGCCGATTACCTCGAAAATACCAAGGAGCAGCCCATGAACAAAGTAGCCTTGGGTTCCACCGGCCTGCGTCTCAACCGCCTGATCTTCGGCACGCTCCCTCTCGGCCCTCTGCAGGCGAACCTTTCCAGCACGGCGGGAGGTGCATTGATCCGTCATGCCCTGGAGTCAGGAGTCACCCTGCTTGATACGGCAGAGCTTTATGGCACCTACCCCCATATCCGCGAAGCACTCACCGGCTACAGCGGCGAGGTCCTGATCGCCAGCAAAACCCATGCGACAACAGCGGCCGATGCCCGATCCCATGTGGTAAAAGCGTTGAAGGAACTGGCGCTCGAGCGTCTTGATATCGTGCATATCCATGGTGCTCGACTGGCGGATCCCTGTAACGACCGTGCCGAGGTACTTGAAGAACTTCTGCAAATGAGGCAGGAGGGCAAGGTAGGCCATGTGGGACTCTCCTCTCATTACATCGCAGCATTCCAGGCAGCGGCCAGGCATCCGGATATAGAAGTTGTCCACCCGCTGATCAATCGAACCGGAATGGGCATCATGGACGGCAGCGCCGATGAGATGGCTGAAGCCATCGCCTGCTGTTCAAGAAGCGGCAAGGGAGTCTATGCCATGAAGGCGCTTGCCGGCGGCAATCTCATTTCCGACGCCAGGGCCAGCATCAGGTATGTTCTCGGGCTCCCTGGTGTTGATGCATTGGCACTTGGCATGCTTTCACGGGAAGAAATTGACGCCAACCTGAAGCTCTGTTCTCTCGATGAAGCGAATGACGAGACCTGGGGAATCCTGGAAAAGCGTCGCCGGAAGTTCAAGATCATGGAAAAATTCTGCAACGGTTGCGGTGCCTGTGTCGAAGCGTGTACTGCTGATGCCCTGATACTGGAAAAAGGCGTTGCCACGGTGAAGGAAGAAGAGTGCATCCTCTGCGGCTACTGTGCCGCAGCATGTCCCGAATTTCTTATTCGGGTGGTATGACGAGGGGAATTCACCCCCAAGCGCCTTGCTGAACATGATAAAAGCCCCCATCAGCGACCTTTGCCGATGGGGGCTTTTATCATATCATATTAGGGTTTCCACAGTAGAAACTGTGGCTTCGGAACATTCCCCGGCCTGCAGAAGTATTACGAACGGAGATACTCCTCGATCTTCCGGGCCAAGGTCTCGAAAATTCTCCGGAACTCCTGTTCGTCCTTTTCCAGCAGGGTAACACGGAATCCCTGCAGATGGGTGGAGAAGGAAGAAAGAGGCACAACACAAATACCGGTATTGGCGAGGAGATGATAGACGAACCTTTTGTCCGGAGCGACACCGGGTGCTGTTACCAGTCCTTCCACCAACTCCAGGATCTCGGGACTTTCAATGGGAAGCGTCTGCTTATGGGTCAGCAAACCATCCTGGAAGGCGACCGCCATGTAAAAGGCACCGTTGCTGCGATTCACCATCAATCCCGGCAGGTCCTTCAGATAACTGTAGGCGATATTGCTCATCCGTTCATAGCGAGCAATTCTCTCGTCAAGATAGCTCTGATACTCCGGATGGGAAAAGATGGCCGGCAGGGCTTTTTGGGGCAGCGTGGTTGAACAGACCTCATTCATCTTGGTATTGAGAATGGCGTTCACATACTTTTTGAAGCGGGCATTCTTTTCCGTATTGTAAAATTCGATCCAGCCGCAGCGGGAACCAGGCCACGGAAACTCCTTGGAAATTCCCCGCATGGCCAGGGCCGGAACATCACCGATAACAGCGGAGAGAGGCAGTGTTTTTTCACCGTTGTAGACGATATTGTTATAGACCTCATCCGCGATGACGAACAGTCCATATTCTTTGGCGATGGCGACAATCTCTCGAAGAATTTTTTCGGGATAGACCATGCCTGTCGGGTTGTCCGGATTGATAATAAGAATTCCGGAAATTGCCGGGTTGAATTTTACATGGTTGCGCAGGTCTTCCAGGTCGGGGTACCAGTTGTTTTCCGGCTGCAGACGGTAGCAGACTGACGCCGCATTGGCATGGGCAGTTTCGCCGGTGGAATGGGTGGTATAGGTTGGTGAGGGAGTGAGAATACGGGTTTCCGGTTTCAGGGTTCCGTAGACCTTGGCAATGGCGTCACCAAGACCGTTAAAGAAGATGATGTCGTCCGGTGTGATCTGGACCCCCCCGCGCTTATTGGTCAATTCGCAAAGAAATTTCCGGGTTTCCAGAACACCGCGCGTGTGGCAATAACCGAAGGTTTCGTCGTTCATGACCTCCCGCACCACAAGCTCCTTCATCCAGGCCGGAATCTTCTCCCCCTTGACGATCGGGTCACCGATGTTTTCCCAGTTTATCTTGACTCCGTACCGTTGAAGCTTTTCCGCCACATTAACAATGTTGCGGATCTCATACGTCAGTTCACCCGCCCCAGGATTGACAAGTTCGTTTCGCATACTATCTCCCAGAAGATTCCGTAATAAACAGCAGACACCGTTGTCCGAAAAAGAGAAAGGGCCGTGGGTTGTACCCACGGCCCTTATAAAAACAGATTATTTGTGAGAACTCACATGGCAGCGGATACACGTGCGGCTTTACGCGCCGCGGCGCTGATAGCTCGTGCTGTTGCTAAAGGTGCCATATAGATTGATTTCATAGTTTTTGAGATATCACAAGGTTTACAGCAAGTCAACACTTTTGTCTTGTTACCCGCAGCAAGAAAATCTCTCACCCTCACCCTTCCACCGCAACAAGCAGCTTGCCGTTGCTGTCAGCCCAGCGAAGCCAGCCCTTCAGGCCATCTCCACATCGAATCCGAGCCCACTCGTCACGAATTTCAAGAATATGCATTCTCTGCCCGGAAGGGATACGACCCAGTGACGGGGAGCTATCGAGCGGCTCCTGATGCACCTCCGTCAAAGATACACGCAGATCAGGCAGAAGAGCGACAAAGCTTCCCGGCAGGAAATCCGACCAGCTGAAGTAGTCCCAGAAACGGCGCCCCTGAATCCACCCTTCCCGCCCGGCATCATCATAGGCAACCCGGAACCAGTCCCCCCTTTTGCCTGTAGCAGCAACAGCATACACTCCGGAAGGGGGAGACACGGAGGGAGTAAGTGAGGGAAGACGTGCAACGTCGACCACATCGATCCGATCGATACCTGGTTCTTTATACAGCACAATCGTTTTCATTTCATCGGCCTGTTCGGAGAAAGCGGGCCGAACAAACAGAATGCCAAGCCCGGCGCGTGGGCGGTCTGAGACTGCCAGCGCGGACACGGAGTGCAGCAGCATGACAACAATGCTGATTGCCGCAAAAAAGAGCGAGCTACCAGATTTTCCGAAGTTCCGTGAGATACGCAGCCGACTCATCGCTCCCCTCCCGAGGCGCCCAAGGAGCCCGCTCCTCTTCCGTGAGAGCTCGATACGGCCCGGCCTTGCTCTCAAAAAAAACTGTGCCGCTTTCCAGACTGACCAATGTGTGGAACTCACCATGGGGGATATTCACACCAACGGCCTCGCTCCCGGGAGAAAGTACTGCCGCCTGCACGACATTTCCCCTTTCATCGAAGAAGACAACCCCCAGCCTGCCCCGCAGGGGAATTATCGTCTCATCCTTCTCCAGATCAGCATGGCAGTGCGGAGGAATATACGAGTCGGGCTCCAGGGCATTGAGGAGCCGGTGGCACATTGATTCATCCCGCTGGTGAAAATTGAGATTTTTGCGTTGCCTCGGCGTGGCCTTTGCTTCGCAGGAAACCTCAGTCAGGAGTTCCTGCCTGATAAGGCGTATGCTTTTCATCGAAACCTTCTCCACAGACTCAAGGGAGCCGAATTTTATTTTTGCCAGGAATCAGGAATGATTCCCCAGGCTTCCAACTCTCGCAGGGACATTTCCACAAGGGTTTGCAGTTGTGCCTCCACGGATGGAGAAAGGTCCAATCCCATCTGAATTGATTCCGGTTGGACGCCGAGCAGAACCGTGTCGGGTGGAGTATTCCCCTGAAGAAGGGAAACTGCCAGCAGGTCTTTCAACCCCATTTGATGGGGTGACAGCTTGGTTTCAAAGGCTATCGGAATATCGTCACCGGTGAGCCGGGCGATGGTGCCCGGTGGGCCTCCCGTTACCATTGCATCAATGATCAGGAGATGCTCCAGACCTTCGAGGAAAGGCAGGAGGTCAAGTCCGAGAGTGCCGCCGTCCAACACAGTCACCCCGGCCGGGAAGACATAGTGTGACGCAAGACACTGCACTACTCTGACCCCTACCCCGTCATCCGTCATAACCAGGTTACCTATTCCGAGCACGAGAACTGACAGACTCTACTCCTCCCCTTCCGGAACAGTTTTATAACCACCAAAAATGCTCGAAATGACTCCATTTTTTTCCTTCACATCCATGAGCCAGGCGCTATAGACATGGTGGATGGCAAAGGCAATGAGAAACCACATGACAATCTTATGGGTCAGGCGGAGCCCCTGATTGCTGCCGAAGACATATACCCAACTAAAGACACTGCTTAAAAAGCCTCCGGGAGCATACTGGGCATAGAGAGCGAAGCCGGTACAGATCATCACCAGGTACAGTGCGAATATCCAGAGATACGCAGCGCCGGCCATGCCGTTATGACCCACACAGTGGGGAGGAGTGGGCTTGAAGAACGTGTAGAAGAGGAAGGTCTCCTTCATGTTTTTGCGGCCTTCTTTGAAAAGCCAGGGGGTAAAAACACGCCAATTGGCGTATTTGTTGCCGACAAAGGCCCAGTAGATCCGGGCCACTACGCTAATGGTAAAGGCAAATGCGACAACGAAATGGACGAATCGCATCCAACCCATAATATACTGGGAGGGGTTGTGAGCAAGAGACTTGCCCCAGCCAATATAGAGACCGGTCACCGACAGAATCAATATGGAAAAGAAGTTAACCCAATGAACGATCCTGACTGGCCATTCCCATACATATCTGATTTCGATTTTTTCCATGGTCAGCCTCCTACACTACCTTTACCGTAACCGACTCACCATCTTCCGGGTCAAAGAGATGCACCGCGCAGGCAAGACAGGGGTCAAAGGAATGAATGGTTCGCAGGATTTCGAGGGGCCGTTTCGGATCTGCCAACGGCGTCCCCACCAATGCAGCTTCATAGGGTCCACGCTGTCCCTTGGCATCACGCGGGGAGGCCAGCCAGGTTGAAGGCACAACTGCCTGGTAATTGAGGATCTTCTGATCCTTG
>Ga0105099_10001341_pt1 | contig 15544 bp, 14 predicted proteins | sample PPLLak3cmMay2015_2_FD_79138 | JGI IMG/M metagenome (GOLD analysis project Ga0105099, IMG submission 79138) | Freshwater sediment microbial communities from Prairie Pothole Lake near Jamestown, North Dakota, USA - PPLs Lake P8 Core (1) Depth... | ecosystem: Environmental > Aquatic > Freshwater >... | reverse complement strand
CTCTTCATCGATATGCAGCCGCCCGGCGGTATCTATCAAAATCAAATCGAAGAAATTCTTTTCGGCATATTTTTTCGCTTCCCGAGCAATCTCCGGCGGTTTCTTTCCTTCGAGATAAAAGGTCTCGACCTCGATCGATTTCCCCACCGTCTCGAGCTGTTTCACCGCGGCCGGACGATATATATCGCACGCTACCAGAAGCGGCTTTTTGTTTTTCCGCTTGGCATGCAGGGCCAGTTTTCCCGACAGCGTCGTCTTGCCCGACCCCTGCAGTCCGCAAACCATGTAAATCGTCGGAGACTTGTCGATCGCCGCCAGCGGTTCCGATGTCTCACCGAGCAGCTTGACCAGCTCTTCATGAACGATCTTGACAATCTGCTGCCCCGGCTCAATCGACTTCAGGACCCGTTCGCCGACCGCGGCAACCTCCACGTCCCCGATAAAGTTTTTGACGACTTTATAGTTGACGTCCGCTTCCAATAAAGCCCGGCGGACCTCCTTCAGAGAATCGCGGATGTTTTTCTCCGAAAGCTTTCCCTTACCGCGCAACGACCGGAATATCTCGTCGAATCTGTCTTGTAACTCGCTAAACATATCTCACAACAAAAAGCTCCATAAAGGGCATACTCCACCCCCGATGGAGCTTAGGAATATAATCAACCCGCTTGAAATCGCAAGCGATTTCTACGAACGGAGTTCCCGGATTGTTTTTTGAAAAGATTCGTCGGAAAAGAACGAAGAACCGCTCACCAGGATCGTCGCGCCGCAATCGGCCAGTTTCCTGGCGTTCTTGGTCCCCACCCCGCCGTCAACCATAATTTCGTACCGAAGCCCGTTGTCCTGTTTGAACGCCGCCGCTCGCTTGATCTTGTCGTAAACCTCCGGCATGAACTTCTGCCCCGCAAAACCGGGATTAACCGACATCAGAATCAGTAAATCGACGTCCTTCAAAAACGGAACCGCCAGCTCGAATTCGGTTTGAGGACTCAATGCCAGCCCCGCCTTGCTGCCAGCTATCTTGATATCATTTAACAGCTTGCGCGTTCTGGTTTTGTTCACCTTGCCATTGGCTACGTAAACCCAGCGATTCTGCCCCAATTCGATCTTGGATCCCTCCAGCTCCAGGTGGAAGCTGATATATTCCACTCCGATCGATGCAAAATCGGCGATATAATGCTCCGGGTGAGTCACCATCAGGTGGGCGTCGTGCGGAAGTTTCGTCGCGGCTTTGGAAACCCTGGATATATCTTTCCCGAACGTGAGATTCGGGACAAAGTGCCCATCCATAATATCAAGGTGAATCATGTCGGCGAGTTTCTGCGCCTTTTTGATTTCCTTGCCAAGGCAGGAAAAATCCGCCGCCAGTATGGAGGGAGCAATCTTTACCATATTGTAGAGTAACAAGTTAATGATATTTGTACTTTCCGCAAGCGGAAAGTACACGAGAAAACCGGGATTAAGCTCTCCCGGTTTTCGCAAATCTTATTCTGTCGAATTAACGGTTTTCCAGTCGCGCCGCCCTTTCATCGAGGATCGGTTTCAGAGATTCATAATCGACACTCTGGTCGATAGGTTGTCCATAAACATCAGGATGCAAATACTTCCCTCTCTCTTCCGGCCTCTTTTCGACTTCCACCTGTATGCGATTAGCCTCCGCCCAGCGGTCCTTGCGTATCCCGGTAACCTGCCACGATACTTTCATCCCCGGCTCTCCCCCGGCAATCCGGAACCTGTTGCCGCGAACCTCCTCGGCCACGTAAAGATTCGGCCCCGGCGCCCCAATCGCCGTCAGTTGATACCGGAAATCCCGATTCAACTCCTCGAACCATTTCGGCAATTCGATTTCGGCTTCCCCCCGCGAATCGAGAGCCGCATTTCCGTTGTAAATATTCATCATGTCCGGCGATTCGACAAAAGAGTGCTGAAGATACTTATTCTCAGGATCCAGCGGATGATCTATCTTGAACGAACCTCCCCCCTTGGAAAGGGTGCCGGTTACGTTGACATTACCGCTGAAATACCCGGCATAGTTATTCGTGGCCGACCCGGCATAAGCATAAATTCCGTACGCATTGGCCCCGTCATAAGCCGAGGCACTGACTCCATAGCTGTTCCCCGAAGTATGCGAGGCATTCTGACATTCGGCCAATACGCTCACCCCCGCTCTGACGGAACCGTCGCTGGTCGCATGTCCGTAAATAGCATAACATGACCCGCCGACTGCGGCCGTGGTATGCTCTACCTCTGATTTTAGCCCGTACAACCCGCCGCTCGTAGAATTCTGAAAATCGATCTCCAAGGCGGTCTTGTAGGTTGACGAACTTACATTACGTTCGATCTGGACCATGGCATCATCCGGACTCTGCGCCACCGCCGTCCCGATCTTGACCCCGTAAACGCTGGATTTGAAAACACTATCGTACAAGGTAACCGGCCCGGTGAAATTCACGAATCCGTCAACCGTCTGCGATGACGACGACAGCACCATGGCAGTTCCGTCTATCTTGGAGGGATCGATATCCGCCCCGGCGGCAATACTTGCATCGGTCACCGACCCGTCCACGACGAAAACGGCGTACCCCGAAGTATCCGCGTACTTCGACTGAAAGGAATACGGCACCGTCACCAGCCTCGTCCGCGGAACAATTTCCGGATCGGTCCCGACCGTAATTCCCAGATAACGCACCGTATCCGATTCGAATAAATGGACCGGCAAATACATATTGGAACCAAGTAAATAGCTGAAACTCCCCCCCGATAACGTAATGCTCTGGGCTCCGCTCGTCCATAATTGGGTTCCGCCGGATGGAGCGGTATAAATTCTGAAAGTAATCTGATAGGCTCCGTCCGGAACCGGCTGCCCCGACCCGTCGGCCAGCATCCCCTGATAATTGATAAGATTGGGAACCCCGGCACTATCGGCCGTCGACACACAAATAGTCAGAATGAAAATAGCCGCCATTGCATGGCTGACACTTCGAGAGATTCCGCACCGCCACATAGCCACCCGTCCTTTTATAAATTTAAGCGCCGTTTGTATTGCCGATAACATGGAGTGAAAAATATGTTTAAATATAAGATATGGCGAGACTTACGCAAATAGATTTTATGGCCGATTTCCGGAAAACAAAAAAAAGCGCCCGGAAACTTCTTTTCGTTTACGGGCGCCTTCGTACGGGTTTAAACGTATTACAAATCAAGGTGTTCCAAACCCCCTTCGTATTCCCATCGGATTTCTATATAGTATCCGAGTATTTCCAGTCTGAGAACCTTCCTCTTCATCGCCTTACCTCATGAGATGATATCGAACGGAAAATTTTCTCCGCGCGAACGATTACTTATTTTCGTTGACTTGAGTATTCGACCGGGTTTGATGGTCGTCGGAAGGTTACAGATTGACTGCAGGTGACGTTAAACGAGAGCGATCAGTGCTTACCTGTAAACCTCCTTTCCCCGTCAAACCGGCCGGGGCGTACCGCGAAATTTCGCCGAATACACGGACTAATTCGCTGGCATACCCTTCCGGGATTGCCGGTGTTAAAGCCGGTTTTCATCTTGCGAAGCATGTTTTCCTCCTTTCCGAAAATAAAAAAACCCCGAAGCCGAATGCTCCGGGGTCGTGTTCAAAAATACTTTTATCTACACTCCGGATATCCGGGTCTTATTATCGACGAATACGAAAATGTTAGGCAAAGTCTTCATATTACCAATTTACGCCTTTTCTTTCACCCTTGTTTCGGAATCTTCGTCCGTTTCTTGAGTATTTTACCTAACCTGTCTTATTAAAGTGGGAAAATATACCTATTATTCTTCTTTGTCAAGCGATTTTTTTGATAACAAAGGAAAGAGTTAAGATTCCTCTCCCGAGCAATGGCAAACTCCTGCCAATATTCCTATTACATATCGAATGGCAGGAATCTGCAACGCTTTCGGGCCTCCACTCATTCCCTGCAACGCTATTGATTCGGATAGAGCAGATTGAGCATGCAATATATAGCTTTTTTCATCCCATCTATCTGACTGAACCTTTCAGGCTCCAATAATTCCTCAAGTTTGGGATTTAGTCTCTCCACATACCTATGTAATTCGACTTCTGATAATGAGTCGAATTTCTCGTCATACCATTTGTCTTTCTCCTCTTCGCTCATTCCCGAAACTCGTTGGCCTTCTTGTTCTCGCCAGCGACTATATTCCCTTATTTCTTCGATTAACTTCTGGATTTTGGCACTATTGGGGAAAGTTTCCGAATATAAATCAATCCAATAATTCTCAAAACTTCTGTTTGCGGAATGGGGATGGATAATCCCGGAGGCTAATGAAGAGCAAACTTCCATAATTTCATCAGGAATGGCTCCATATTTGCCTTCAATAAACGGGACTTTGGGATAAGATCCGTCTGTATCACTGAGAGGTTTATCATAATTAGTGCCGATAGTATTATTATAGGCTAAGTATCCAAATCGCCTTCTATACTCCGACGTCGTCATCCAAGTATAATGAATTTTATCCTCATCAGTATCCAGCCTTTCCCGAGCAGTGTAACCGACTCTCCAATTATATTCTAACTTCATTCCCGCATGAGGATTAATGTAAAATATGAACTTCATATAGTATGGCATCTTGGTTTTTAAAAGCAGGATCGGTTTGTACCAACTATGTGCGCTGCAAACAAATTCAATAAAATCATCAATCTGATCTTCTGTTGGTCTGGCAAGCGTTGAAACAATATCCCTATATTCTTGGAGGGTTAATCTATTGTTTAGATAATGACGTAATTTTCGCTTTTTGAATAGAATATTCATGCAACTATCAAATAAATCTGATGCAATCAGGGAGATTAAATTACTCATGGCTTCCAACTACTCCATCAGAATAACTCATTGGCGAAAGCGATATCTAATAGACCACAATTTAGAATATAATTGACAAAATAATCTATGTCCAGCATATAAGCCGTAGTCCGGTTTTTCGATGCGATATCCAATCCGCACGCGGTGGGAAAGTACTATCACGCAATTACCCTCGGAATATCGCACTAACTCTATAGAACCCCTCCCCCCCCGCAATTTCACTACAAAACCGGTGGTGATTCCCACCGCTCCCCTTATATGAAAACCGCCGGTTGCGCCTGCGGTAGGTCGAAACCTTTATGGTTTCGACATGCTTTTTCTCGAAGAGAAAAATATGGAGGAACCCCTTTATGCACCCTCACTCATTTCACCACCAAACCGCTGCGGATTTCCCTTTTGCTGTTGCGTCGGGCATTACTTCCGCGTCCCTTGGATTCGTGAATCGCGGAAGTGTGACCCGACGCTCCCGCAGGCCATCCGGAAAGCGGAGAAAGAACGCATATTAATTATGAAAAACAAACCCATTTCCTCGCACTATCATGCAACGCATTCAGTTACAGGGAATAATCTCGAAAACCGGACTACAAATCACTTGCGATTTTGCGAAAACTATATCAGCTGGTACCGCTTGCGCAGAAACCACTCCAGCCCCAGGACGCCGATGAATACCAGCAGGAGCCAGAACTTGTTCCACAAGACTATCTCGTTCGCTTCCGATACCGTAATCGGAGCGTTATCCAGTTTCGCCAACACGCTGTCGGCCCCATCCAGCGGAGCGAATTCGCCGCCGGTCAACTGCGCCACCGCCGCCAGCGTTCCGAAATCTGGCCGCCGCCGGAATTCCTCGACCGAGTACGCCTCGATCGCGATTTGCCCCTCGGACAGCTTCAGCAGCCGCCCCTCCTTTTCGACCGCTCCGTGCCAGTCGTACCGCCCCGGAGGCATCAATTCCGCTTCCGCCCGGTATCGCCCGTCTCCGGTCTCCACGAACTGCACCACGGTGCTGTCAGGCTCCCCTTCACGCATCAGCGACACGTATCCCGATGCCCCGTTGATGGGACGGAACCCCAGGTCGTACACCGAAGCGTTGAATGCTACGTTCTCACCCCGGGTGTACACGTTCTTGTCCGGGAATATCCGTACCGGTTCCGATTCCTCTTTCAAAGCCAGCCAGTTGACCGCACCGTTGAGGAACAGGCCGTACTCCTTCGGCTCCTGTCCGAAACTGTACACCAGGAAACCCCAGTGCCAGAACGGCCCTGCCGAAATCGTCAGGACCTTCCCCGCCCCGATTCGCTTGAACCCGATAATCGGCACCGCCCCCGCCCCCTCGCCGAGATCGGAATTGACCAGAATATCGGCGCCGTCGGTGATGGAATCGATCGGGAGCATCATTTCGAAATGCGGCAGCGCGCTCCAGGCCGCCCGGATATCGCGACGGCTGTCGCCGATACGGACCGCCGGATGAAACAGGTAATTCTCCATCGGAACGCCGTTGAACTGACGGTACAACACCGCCGCCCGCTGCTGCGACACTACGAACGGGAGATACTGATCGATCCAGCGCGGGAACCGGTCACGAACGTAATTATCTCCCATGAATACCAAAAGCCCGCCCCCCTTTTCCTTCAGGTAGGAATCGAACAGGTCCGCCCGGGCTTTCAGCCGGTTGTAATCCATATCGTACAGGATGACCAAGTCGTACTGGTTGAGCTCGGTCTGCTTCGTCGGGAAATTCCCCGTCAACGGTGCCGGTCCTCGGCCGTATATCACGCTGGTCAGCTCCACCGATTCCGCCCGTTCCAAAAATCGCTTCATGAACGACAATTCCCAGTCGAGCTGTTCCGCGACCAAGAGCACCTGCAATTTGCTCTTGAGCACCGATACCGAAAACGACCGCGTATTATTGGCCGTACTCACTTCCCCGTCGATACCGGTCACATCCACTTCGAATGTCTGCTGCCCCGGTTTTTCCGGAGTAAATTTCAGTTTTATCTCTTCCTTCAGTTCCCCCGCTCCCAGCTTGACCGTCTCGGTCTGCATGACCCTCTCGCCGCTCCGGATTCTTATCCTTGCATTCTCGCCGTTGAGTCCGGTCCATTCCAGCTTCGCGGTGATTTCGGTAGGTTTCCCCGCGAAGATGACATCGTTGTAATCGACCCCGGTCAGCGCTACGTCCCGCTCCGGGATCTCCTCGCCGATTCCGATTGTGAACACCGGCGATTTGATATTCGCAGCAGCTTCCGATGGTGCCATCCCGGAATTGGATATCCCGTCCGAAAGCACCACCCAGGCATCCGAGGGATCTCCGACCTGCTGCTTCGAAAGATCGTCCAGCACCTCTCCGATAGCGGTCCGGTTGGTATCGCCGGGAGTTTCTCCGCCGAGTATCCCTCCGGCGAATGGAACGACGTCGATATCGAGTCCCGAAGTATGCTCCTTGAACGCCCCGGAACCGAGGAAATCCTCGGCGCGGCGATCACGGGTTTTTCCTTCTTCTTCGATGTTCATGCTCCCGGACCGGTCAACGAGGACCGTCAGTTTCGGCTTCTTCTCGTACACCCTATCGTACGACACCACCGGCTCGAACAGGGCCAGGAACATCGCGATCACTGCGATGATCCGCAGGGCTCCGAGGATTATCCGGATACGTCGTGATAACGGAGGATTGGTCCGGCGGTACAGCCAGATTGAAGCCAGGAGGAATACGGCGAAAAACAGCCCGGTAATCAGGGGATGGCCGGTGAGCAGGTCGATAGAAAAATCGGTCAGACCAAACATATCAGATTATACTGTGATTTGCCGTCAAAGTTGAGAAATTAGCTGTCGCGGGAGGTCGAAAAGTCAACCATCGCCATTAAAGACTGCTGATAGATATTGCTGTTCAAACCGCGCACCGTTTCCGCGGCCTCATCGGCAATCTGCGCCGCCCGTTTGTAGGCGTAATCGATACCGCCCGCTTCGGTAACATGACTCAGAATGGTTCGGAATCCCCCTTCGCTGATTCCGTTCCCGAGGATATTCAGGATTTCGCGGCTATGTGCCTTATTGCCGTTTTTCAGGGTATAGATGAGCGGAAGAGTCACCTTGCCGTTGATGACATCCATCCCCGGCTCTTTCCCGGTGACCTTGACATCGCCGGTGTAGTCGAGGAGATCGTCGGCGATCTGAAACGCCACGCCGATCCCCTCGCCGAACCGCGCGAACGACTTTCGCTCGTCGCCGTTCATCCCGGCCAGGATCGGAACCGCTTCACACGAAACGGCGAACAGCGATGCTGTCTTGTCAGCGATAATCTTGAGGTATTCCTCTTCGGAAAGGTCGTAATTTGAGGTCTCCTCGACCTGCCGCAATTCCCCGACCGATACCCGCTCGGTGGCACGCGAAATGGCCGAGATAAGATCGATCGACCCGGTCTTGACCATCAGGCGGAAAGCCTTGGCGAAGAGGTAATCTCCCATCAGGACCGAGATCAAGTTGGTCCATTTGTAATTGACCGTTTCGGTTCCCCGCCGGGTATCGGAATTATCGACCACATCGTCGTGAAGCAAGGTGGCGGTATGAATCATTTCGATGGCGAGGGAAGCTTCAATATAATGGTCGTTTCTGATACCGGTGGCGTGGGCCAGAAGAAACATGAAGGCCGGGCGGATTCTTTTTCCCCGATTTTCGACAAGGTGACGAGCGACCGCGGATATCAGAGGAGAATCCCCGGTCAAATACTCTGCCATTCGTTCATCGAACCTCTCGAGATCCGGTTTTACCGGTTCGACTAGTTCTTCCAATTGCTTATGCTTCATATTCTTAAATAAGCATCCAGGCCCGTCTTTTCGGGTTTCTTCCCCCGAATCGTTCGAATTATAGTCTAAGGGGTGTATCTTGTCAATTTATTTATAGCCGGAACCCCTTGGCCCTCACATCGGTTTCAAAGGGAGAGCGGATTTTGAATTAGCTTGACAATTTCCGATTAGATATTAGATTTGACCGTTCCAAAATCGAACAAAGATGGCGGTGTAGCTCAGTTGGTTAGAGCAGCGGAATCATAATCCGCGTGTCCGGGGTTCAAGTCCCTGCACCGCTATTATACTTTTTGACACTTTTTGCGGGAAGACCAAAGCGAAGGGTCTTGCCTCTCCCCAAAAACTGAATCCGACTCGATTACCAGCCTTGAATGGTTGCACCTTGATTGAATCCGGAAACAGGTTACTAAGCTCGTTGCGCAACAAAGAGGCTTTGTCATTACTGCTATTGAGTAGTTGACCCAATTGTTTCAAGCGGTCTTTAAGCCATTCCATTGTTAACTCGGCTCTTTGAACAGGTTCAACTTTGGCGGCGGTAATTTCGGCTTTAATCTGCGTGAGCTCACTTTCCCGTTGGGATAGTCTTTCATGCAGGATTGGGGAATAACCGCCCTTTTCGATTGCGGCGATGATATTATCAATTTGTGTTTCCGTCTTATACTTTCTTTCTTCGAGGTTTTTGCCTTCGGGTTTATGTCCTTCAAGCTGGGTCTGAACGATTGCCCTGGCCCTTTTAAGAATCTTCTCAAAAGCGCCAAACTCGGTTAGTTTAGAGATTAATACTGAGAGAAGCACCTTCTCGATTTCATCCCGTTTGATTCGATGTCTGGATGAACATACGGACTTTCCTCTTGTTCTGGTAGTGTTGCAAATATAGCAATAGTGCTGACCCGATCTTTGGATCACCATAGAGCCGCCGCACTCGGAACACTTGAGCAAGCCGGACAGCAAATACTTCTTTCGACCGGGTGAAGCTTTGCGCTTAGCTGACTGAATCTGTGAGTTAACCGCTATAAAAAGCTCTTCGTCGATTATTCGAAGTTCTTCTGAACGATAAGTAATCCAATCAGAAGGTTTATTTGGCACGGCCCTACGTTTGCTACTTATGCGCTTCTTGATCCAGCGGGATTTGTTGTATTCCCAGACTCCAGTATATTTCTTATTTATAAGAATTCCTCTTATACTAATTGGATTCCATTGGCCGGAAAAATGTCCAGTGTCGGCATGAGGAGAAGGTATTTTTTCGTTGTTAAGAATGCGGGCTATTGCCTTATAACCATGGCCAGCAGACTTTAACTCGAAAATACTTATAACCACATCGGCCTGATCCTTATTTATCAATATCCGACAACCCAATCGTCTTACTCTGCCGAATCGGTCCTTGGCCCCGGTCGGGTCAAATATAGGTTCGGTTTCGAAGCCGTAGACCCGTCCACCAGTCGAATATCCACGAAGCACCTGGCCCTTTAATCCTCGCACAATTTTGGATTTTAAGTCGTCCAGATACATTTCGTTCATAATTCCCTTAAAATAGGCGGGGATTTTTGCAGAAGGTTTTGAGGTATCGATGCCGTCTGCGACACCAATCAAGAATACACCGATTTCGCTTAGGTCCTGATAGAGTCGGGTAAATTCCGGCATATCTCGGCCAATACGGGAGAGATCATCAACAATGATATATTGGAAAAGCCCGGCAAGGGCATCTGATTTCAGGCGGGAATATTCGGCACGGGAAATATCGGAGCCAGACATTGCTTCATCGACATACGTCCCGTAAATCGCCCAGCCCTCTTTGGTGGCGTAGGCTTGACACTCCCTAATCTGGTCGGTCGTGGAGTTTTCGCTTTGGGCGTCGGTCGAAACCCGAGCGTAAATGGCAGCTTTAATCATATCCATTATTTAAGCGCCCTTTATAAAATAAGCAATCACAAACATCTTTAATAGTCCCTCAAATAGCACTAACTTTGCGACACGTTTTTGTAACTAATACGAATACAATTAGTTATGCTGTCGCAAACTTGTCCCAATTCCGGGGGTATAAGCAAAGTATTCCTATTCTTTGTCCGATTTCTTGACATAGCGCTCATATAGATTTTCGAAATCAATTGGATTAAGGCAATAATATCGGTCCTTCTTGCCACCGTCAATTCGCCTTTCAGAAGCAGCAATACCAATCTTTTTAAATCGATTAGTAAGGGTATTGATTTGATTTTCCTTCAGCCAACCAAATTCGTCTGTTTTGCGAAAGTAACCAAAGACCTCGTGCCGATCATAAAGCGTTTTTTCGCCATCTATTTTGACTGGCTCGAGTTCCTCCATTAAGGTTTTAAAAATCCGAAGCAATTGACATGTTTCATTTTCTTCGATGCCGTCAGTATGTTTCTCTGCCCCTAAATCTTTACTAAGCGAAGTCAATGTTGTGATTATGGAATTGTCACCGGAGATTCCATTGAAAAACTCAGCAATTGCAATAATGGGTTCCCATATATCCTTTTCTCTATCTGAGAGATGATGTAAATTGAATTGGCCATCTTCGTAGATTTTGGCCACTTCCGGACCGTGCTTGAGGGCAAAAAAGTAAAGGTCGTCTCGCAATTTAGCCTGGTATTCCAAATTCATTTTAGTCTCTTTGTATCGATCAACATGTTCATCCGGCTTTTTTCTCATCATCCTCAATTTGACTGTCCTGTCTCTGAGAACTTCATCGATTGAATTTATACCGGCAAACATCTTAGGAGAATAGGTGCTAAATTCTCGGATATCAAAGCCGCCTGACTTGATCTTCTCAGCCCTTTTAACTGATGTACCTTTCTCAAAACCTGAATTGAATATAGCGAAAATGGCATTCCTATTTTCTTTGTCATGTTTGGTTAACTGCTCCATTTCATCGAAAAACTGGGTGACTGAATTCGCGGCGACGTCCCTAAATATAATGGCGGCAGTGGGATCGATGATAATCACTCCGTTAAATGCGATTCTTGACAATACCTTCATTAAAAGACTCTTGCCGCTTTGTTTTTCGGCATTAATCCAAACATATGGGTAATGTGAAAAGCACCGATGAAAATAGGTGCCAATAACCCATAGCGATAAATAGGCTATATATCTGTCGTCAATGAAGAACACATACTGTTTTATATATTTATATATGCGATCGTACAGGTCAAATGGATCTATGGAATATCGATCCTCAATAAACGCGCCGATGCCCTCAACTGAAAACAGACATGTGCTTACATTATTGGTCGCCAAATTAAAGCCGTATTTTGCGGCATCTTTAAAATAGAAATATTCTCGATCCGAATTTATAAGGTATTGGTCCCCGCCGACCTTTATGGCGAAATATATTTTATTATCTATATAATCTTGCGCAGGATTTAGCGTCTTAAATTGACTTTGTTCCTTGAGGGACTTAATGAAGACCGTTTTTTCGGATATTTTGCTGCCAGATGCGATTTTTCCGGAATCTGGCTCCCGCTGCCCATCAATGCCTAAACCCATTTCATTGCGGGCGATTTCTTCTATTTGCGCGGCGTTTGGCATCGCTAATCTGCCTCTTCTTCATAGTTAATTCATTTTTTATTCTTGCATATTCGCGGTCGTATTCTTCTCCTGCAGCTTCGGTGTAATGGAGGATCGTGTAATAATCAACGAGTGACATCCGGCCTTCTTTAACGGCCCGCATTGCGAGCCTGGCCATTGCCGTAATACAATCTCTGAGAAGATCAATCTCTCGAAGATCGAGCCGCAGGGAATCGATTTCCAGTTGAGCTGAATCGGTAATTACCGGGCGGAAGGGAGTTTCGCCTCTGCTATCCCTGAATGATTCAGTATGGCAATCCTCTAATCCTGCCATTTTTTCCAGCTGAGAGATAGCTTCGCGTCGATTAGCACCTGTCAGCTGTATTAGAAGATCAATTAAACCGCCTGAGGCACCGCAGACGAAACAATAGAAGGTGGAGTCGTTAAATGAGAATGCTGTTGGATTGTCTCCATGATGGAGAGGGCATGGGATTCGGTTCTTGTGGCTATAAATACCATGGCTCTCTAATATATCGCGAATGGTAACTCGCTGTAATATGGAATTGAAATCGTACATCACCTATCCCTGAAGGATCAATCCTACCCAGGCATTATTGTTCATGGCTACATCCTGTGATTTTTGTCGCAGATTTTAGATTACGGAGTTGATTGCAAAATTCAAGAGCGCCGACGGTCCCTCTTCCACTGTAGAATTCCTCGATGGTCTTTTGGTCGGGGACCGGCAACATCACGAATGTTTTCTTCCAGGTATCATGTCCGTTGATGGAATTGAGTCGGCATGCGCCAGTTGCGATTAAATAGGCGGCGAGGTTTAAATCCTGCGTTTCATATTTATTCATGTTATCCTCTACAAAATTCCGTTTTCTTTGAAAAACTCCTCTGCCATAAGTTCTGCGAGGAATTCGATTAGTCCCCGAAGCTCGACGGGGATTGCTTTATCGAAACCTCTATTCGAGTTCCTGACCCTATCCAGGTTAGGACCTTGAGTGTTAGCTCCGGTGCTTTCCTGACCCAGAAAAGGGGCTTTTTTAGCAACGGTTTTCAATGTCCGCTATCCCCTGTTAGTCGCCATGCAATCATATTTTCACGCTCCGGCGCCAATCTTTTTGAGTGCTGCGTCGAGATCATAAGCCTTCACCCGAGCAAAGCCCGGTCCGAACTTGCGGTAGCCATCGATGAAAAACCCGGTGAAATCATCTACCAGTATTCCGGCCTGGTGTTCGCATAAACCGAACATCATGAATCCGCGTATTTTTTTGTCTCTCTGTTCGGAAAAATGCCGGACGAACTGGTCGACACTTATATTCGGCATAATCTGCTTTTCCATCCGATCAATCCTGCTTTTTTGACTCATAGCCCAACCTGCATTTTCTTGCTTCTTCGTACTTTCGTTTGTATTCCAGTAATTCTCTATATTCCTGCTCCCATTCCTCCTCGGTCTTATCCGGCGGCACAACGGTAGTGTCCCTCCATCGACGAGCTTGTTCAATAAGATGCTTGGGAGCATCAGGTGGGATTGGGGCATACAACCTCTTTTCGGTCTCGGGGTCCATTGGACGTTGTTCGTAGATTGATAAGGCGGCTTCACAAAGATCGAGGTCGTCGCAGAAGTGCAGATTGTAATGAAAGCAAAGCTGTCGATATTGCTCGCCTGTCTTATCTTCCAGGGCGGTCTCTATCCTGTCCAATCTGTTTTTCAGGTAGCCCATTGGCCCTCCTTATGCTGCTTGACCCGCTCTTCAAGTTTTTTCAAGCGCGTTTCGATATCGCTGTCCTTAATGGCCGAGATAAGGATGTTGGCCACATATGCGGTGCACCGGGCCTCGTCCGCTGACATTCTCCGACTGCGGAAATCGTTTATGGTGGAGGCCAACAATCGGCTGATATCCTCGACGGTCCGGAGCCGAAAGGTTTTAAGGGGTTCCTTATCCACCTTGTCACTATTCTTCGCCCTGGCGCGCTCTGCGGCGATTCTGGAGCCCTTTTTCCGGGCTTCGGTGGCTTTGTCTGCGTGTTCCGGGGAATGCTGAAAGCAAAACTGTCCGCCTTCAACGGCGGGGGCATTGCAGGGTGTGCCATCTGTCTTCTCTGCTTGACAAAATCCCAAAATCAGAATCTCCTATTTAGATTAATGGTAAATCGGTACATTTGAGATGCAATAGGCATACCAATCACATCGGCAGCATATCAAGTGAATGAAACGCAATGAATTGCGATCAGGAAAAGGATATTAATATTTGATTAAATGGGCTTTGAATTGGAATTATTCCCAATTATTTGGAATTATTCCAAGAAATACAATTTCCTTTTGGATTTGATTGTCTTGGAATTCTGACCGTTTTTTTTCGCAATTGCGTGATTTGAAAGGTTTGGGTATTTCTTAAATAGAGTTTGATAATATTTTTTCTCAAAACGTTGTATTGCCTCTTTGTGATTATCTATGAATTCAGTTGAGGGATCATCCGTTGATTCGGCGACACGATTCTTATATCGTCTAAAATCCCAGAAAACCCCTAAAATCTGATTTGTAAATTGCTTTAGGTATTTAAATTCTTCTGTTTCGTCGAAGGTAATTCTCCCGAGCTGGTCCTGATAGGTAAATTTAGGAATCAACTGCAATTTAATCAGTGGATAGATATACTCAATGACCTTTCTTTTTTTGCCTTTATATTCAGTATCGTATCTGGTTTTTCTTATCCGGTGTATTGGGCTGGCTGTAATAGTATGCCCGAACCCTTCTTCTTGCACAAACCGCAGGTATTCGAGGTAGTCTATTACTTCAACTGGCTTAGGTATTCTATAATTAATGTCATAATGGAAACCATAATTTGGATCATCAATATATTCAACCGAGTAAGGACATTTCCAAGAATAATATTCGGGGTCATCGAATTCCGCGACTTCACCGCCCTTATAAAACTCATTAACGGCATTAAACAAAAATACGGTTTTATCTATATGAGATAGGGATGAGTGCAGGCAGAAGTTCTTCAACTCCCGAACATTTCCACCCCATTTATTGGTAATACAAAAAGCGTAAAAATGGAAATCAACATTTTCAATTCCCTCCGGAATGAGATATTTGGACAACAGATAAGGTATTTCTCTTTGTCTTTTACTTAATGAATCCAAATGAACCGGAACGACTTTTAGCCTATAGTATAGGTCGCGACGAAATGAATCATCAGCAGTGATCAATCTATTTGTCGCGCAAATAATTCTTACGTCTACTTTTTGGCCTCCGGTGTCCCTATCTTCTTGCCCAAGCCTCCTGATCTCTCCAGTCTCTAAGATTCGAAGAAGCCCGGCCTGAGCGTCAAGTGGGAGGTCCCCAATTTCATCAAGGAAGAT
>Ga0105099_10001340_pt1 | contig 15563 bp, 9 predicted proteins | sample PPLLak3cmMay2015_2_FD_79138 | JGI IMG/M metagenome (GOLD analysis project Ga0105099, IMG submission 79138) | Freshwater sediment microbial communities from Prairie Pothole Lake near Jamestown, North Dakota, USA - PPLs Lake P8 Core (1) Depth... | ecosystem: Environmental > Aquatic > Freshwater >... | reverse complement strand
TTTGTCCGGCTTGGCGGAAATCGGCAGGTAATTGATGGGGAAGCGGCGGGTATGGTAGGGATCATAGAAATCCGCCGGGCCCATGTCGAGATCGCGGCCGTTCGCATTTTTATAGCTCGGAACAAACGTCTTGTAGAAGAGCCATAGCCGCGACATATTCCCGTCGCTGGGGTAGCTGCCGTAGGCCTCATGGAAGCGGAACGGTTCCCCTCCGGCCGGATTGTACCACCCCATGTCGATCGCGGCCTGCTTGTAATTGGCCGAACCCATGTACCAGTCCGGTTTCGACAGGTCGATGTCGCGCATGATATGGGTGTTGGCCAGGACGACGATGTGATCGTCCGGAATGCGCTGGGCGACCCAGACCGCGCCGGGGATTCCGCTGCCCCGTTTCCAATTCTTCAGGGGAAGGCTGACGACCTCGAGCAGCCAAATCTGCTCGGGATCGCAAATGAGCAGTCCTTCGCTCGCCGGGCCGCAGGAGGTGTGGAACCCGTATTCTTCCAGGAGCGAGCCGATCAGCTTCACCGCTTCGCGGGCGGTTTTGCAGCGTTGCAGGGCGAAAAGCTGGGCCTGCTCGATGGTCATGATCTGTTCGCCCGTATCGGCAAACCGAACGAGCTCGGGCCGCTGGTAGAGCGTCGATTCGGCGATCATCAATTGGTGCTCGTTCATCTGCGGGTATCCCGTGTGGAGGTACGCGTAGGTGTGGGGGACCTGGGGGATTTGCCCCAGGATTTCCCCGCGGTGTTCGTACGTGCTCCCCGCCGGAACGTCCTGGAGGCCGAAATAGACCGGGGCCATGGAACCTGCCGGCCAGTCCTTAGCGGGAACGACATGCAGGCGGCTGTTTGTGCAGCACCCGTCGTGGGAGGCGATGACCGATCCATCCGTCGAGGCCAGCCGTCCGACCGCGATCGAAGTGCAATGGTCGTCGAGGGCCGACGTCGCGGACCCGGCTTGTCCTTCGACGTGGCGGCCGGCCAAAAAGACAAGGATGATGATCGAACAAATCCCTATCGCTTTTTTCGTCATTTGCTCCTCCTCTGGCCATCGCGTTTTCATCTCGACGTGCGGAAAAAGCAGAACAAAACGACCTATCTCCGCCTAGTGTACTCCCAGAGGATCGGGAAATCGAAGCCTTTTATCGCCGGACACAAGCGGCCCTGCCGCGGCCGGTTATTACCGGTTCACTCGTACCGGCGCCCCCCCCGAATATTCTGCGTGTCCGCCTTCTTTTGTTCCTGAGACATATCGGATATCATCCCAGGGAGGAGGACCGAACACCATGGCAAACAATCGCTCCCGATTTCTTAAAGCGGCTCTTGCGGCCGCCGGCGTGGCGTTCGCCGCTGGGGCAGCCAGGCCTTGCACCCTGACCCTCGTTTCCGCCAAGGCCTCGGCCAACGGCCGGGCGATGATGTGGAAGAACCGGGATACGACCGACCCGAACAATAAGTTGATGTTTTTCAAGGGCCCCAAGCATGACTTCGCGGCCGTGGTCCTCTCCGAGGACCTCGAGGGTGTTGCCGTCTGGGGCGGCCAGAATACGGCGGGGTTGGCGATTATGAATTCCCAGGCCGATGACCTTCGCGATGCCTCCAAGAAGTTTGACGGGGGCGGCAATGGCGCCTTCATGAAGCTGGCTCTGGGCGAATGCGCCACGGTCGGGGACTTCGAGGCCTTGCTCGTCCGGGAGAAGGGGAAGTGGGACCTTGCGGCCAACTTCGGCGTCATCGACGCCGAAGGCGGCGCCTGCTTCTTCGAAACGGGGCCCTCGTCTTTTGAGAAGTTCGATACCCGGGACCCGCGCGTGGCTCCATTCGGGACCATCGTCCGGACGAATTTCGCCTTCACTTCGCGCGACCCGATGCTCGGCGGCGGCTTCGACCGCTTCGAGCGGATCTCCTGTCTTGTGGATACGGCCCGGGCCCAGGGCCGGCTGGACCTGCGATTCATCCTCCGCGATGCGGCCCGCGATCTCGCCAACGTGAAGATCCACTCCTATCCTCTCGCCCGGCCCTTGCCGGATGACCCGGCCGCGCCGCTCTATGTCCATACCAGCGACACCATCAACCGCAACTCCAGCGTTTCAGCTATCGTCTTCGAGGCTGCGCCCTCGCGCGACCGGGCTGACCTTGCGACCATGTGGGTGCTCCTGGGGCAGCCGGTGACCGGGATCACGGTCCCGGTCTGGCCGGCTTCCGGGCGGGTCCCGGCGGCGACGACGGGTCCCAAAACCGCTCCGCTCAATGACATCGCCTTGGCCGTGGCCTCCTATCTTTACCCCGACAGGCGGGGCCGGATGTGGCAATATCTCGACGTCTCCCGGCTGAGAACCTTTGGCGGCGAGGGCGTCCTGGCCAAGCTCTTTCGGATCGAGGATCGGACTCTGGCGAGCGCGGCGGCGAAGTGGGCCGAGTGGGCGGCGAAGAAGCCGACCGCGGCCGAAATGGCCGGTTTCCAGGAGAGCCTCGCCGCGGAGGCCTGCGAAGCGCTGAGGAGGGAGTTTGCGGCCCTCGCCGGGCTAGGTCCGTCGTCCCGCTGATCCCTTCCGAGTAACAATTCTCTGAACCGGTCGTATTATTAGGGCATATTCTTTCGTTGGAGAAATCGAATGCTCTTCCCTGCGTTCCTTTGCCTGATGTTTCTTGCCTCCGGGCCGGTCGATACGGTGCTTACGCCCGTTCGTATTCTGGAAACCCCCGATAAACCCATCCGCGATATCGCCGTTTCCTCGGACGGCTCGATCTATACTTTCGACTACTCTGAGTACCGGATCAAGAAATTCGACCCGTCCGGCAAATTTCTCCTCGAATTCGGCGGCCCCGGAACGGGCGAAGGCCAATTCACTCATCTGACCGGGATCGGCGCATTCGGCGGCAAGCTCATGGCGGTCGATTCCGTCGGCCTGCTGACATTCGACCTGAACGGCCGATTCCTGGGCAAGAACGCCTTCCCCGAAGAGGTGACGCCGAATTATTCCCGCGTCTTCGAGGATGGACGGTATGTGGGGGAATTGATCGTCGCCCCGGAGCTAAAGGCCGTCGTGTCCCTGCGCTCGCCTCAGGGCCGCGAGCTGGACCGCCTGGCATCCCACGACTTGAAGGAATTCTTCCCCGAGCTCAAGGCCGGCGAGGATTTCTTCCTCTCGGACGAGTATGCCCGCAATTATTTTTATTCCCTCGGCCCCAGAGGGGATGTCTTCTGGGCGGCGAGCGACGCCGCCCGCATCTTCCGCTACGAGGGCGGCAAGTCTGACGCTGTGGCCTCGGAGAGCCTGACTCCTGTTCCTCTTCCCGAGACGGACAGGGCGAGGCTTCTGAGCCGGAAGGAAAAAGCCAAGCCGCCGTTTTTCGCATATGTTCCGGATCGTTTCCCCTTGGTCCGCCACCTTGCCGTCGGGCCGGATGGCGACCTCTGGCTGTTCGTTCAGAGTCAAGAAAAATCCGGCTTCCTCCGCTACGCGAAGGACGGGAAGGCCAAAGGCTTCTATCCGGTCAAGACCGATTTCGACATCGGCCGGTCCGTCGTCCGTATTTTCGGCAACCGGATGTACTTTATCTCCGGCAAGGCGCTCTTCGCGGCCGATATAATCTGATCCGGAGGATGACCGGAAACGCGATCCTCTCATTCGACGCGCAAGGCAGAAGCGGAGATTATCTTTCCAATCCGCAATCTCTTGCGAAAAAGTCTTGATTAAAACGCATGATCGTTCTCATGAGTCGATAGGCTCCGATTCCTGCACGATCAAATTCCGTTTTATTCCGTCCGCAGGGCGGAGGCCGGAGGACGCAGGGCCGTTTTCAGCGTCTGAACGCCGATCGTCAGCAGGGCCAGAATCAGGGCGGCCGCGGCGGAGAGAGCGAAGATTCCGGCCCCCAGCGTCGCCCGATAGGCGAACTGCTCAAGCCAATTGTTCATGATAAAGTAAGCCGCGGGCCAGGCGATGACGTTGGCCAGGAGGACGCCGCCGGCCAATTCCCGGGTCAGAAGCAGAAGGATCGAAGGGGTTGAAGCGCCCATGACTTTTCGGATGCTGACTTCCCTGGCCCGGCGCTCCGTCATGAACGAGGCCAAACTCAACAGGCCGAGGCAGGCGATGAAGACCGCTAAAATCGTGAACGTATCCGCCATCCGGCCCGTCTGCCGGACCGTTCGGTAAAAAGTGTCGAGGGATTCGTCCATGAACCGGTATTGGAACGGGTACTCGGGCATGACCTTCTTCCAGACGGTCCCGATCCGCTCCAAGGCGGCCGGGCGATCGCCTTCGGGAATCTTGAGATAACAGAGGTTGGCCTGCTCGGGGCGGAGCATCAGCACCAGCGGCTGGATTTGGGATTGCAGCGACTGGAAGTGAAAATCCTTTAAGACACCGATAATCGGGCCTGTCCGTTTCCAGTAAGTTAGGGTTTTTCCCACCGCCGACCCGCTTCCCATCAAGCGTTCGAAGGCTTCGTTGATCACGTAACCCTCGCCGTCTGCCGGGAAATCGCGGGAAAAGAATCGTCCCGACCGAAGGGCTGTGCCGAAGGTTTCTTGAAAATCCCAGTCGACGTAATTGTTGAAGGTCAAGACTTCGAAACTCGGATTTCGACCCGGCCAGTCGGCCGTCCCTGAGCTCCAGGACAGATTGGCCATTCCGGCCGCCGTTCCGGTGATCTGGGCGACGGCGCCTTCCCGAAGCAGCGTCTCCTTCAAGACCTCGATCCGGGACCGGCTTTCCCCTGGGAGTGAAACCGCCAGGAGGCGGTCCCGGTCGTAACCGAGGTCCTTATTCCGAATGTAACGCAGTTGCTTATCGACGGCCGCGGTCCCGATCATCAGGAGGATGGTCAACCCGAATTGAAAGACCACCAGCCCCCGCCGTAGGCCGGCGCCTTTTCCGCTCGACCCCAGGCGGCCGCGGAGTACCTGGGCCGGCTTGAACGAGGACAAGAGGACGGCCGGGTAGAGCCCCGCGCCGATTCCGGCGACCAGCGCCAGTTCCAGGATGGCCGGAAGGAAACGGCCCGCCTCGAGGGAAATGCGGGTCGTGGACAGGGTGTTGAACCAGGGCAGGGCGAGCCGGGCGAGCCCGACGGCGAGAAGGGAGGCGAGCAGCGAGAGAGCGAGGGATTCCCCGAGATACTGGGCGACGAGGTTGCCCCGATTCGCCCCGCTGACTTTCCGGATGCCGATTTCGCGCGCCTTGAGGGCCGCCCGGGCGGTGGACATGTTGATGAAGTTGAGACAGGCCATGACCAGGATGAATGCGGCGACAGCCGCGAACAGCGTCAGGTACTGCCGGATGTTGGTGAAAAACAGCCTCCGCTCGCGGAAGGGGATGACCGAAAGCCGGGCGTCTTCCCCGGGGTCATTGTCCTTCACCACATTCTCGATTTTGGCGCTGAGAGATGCGGCGGAAACGCCGGGTTTGGCCAGAATGAACGTGTTGGCGCTCCAGACGCCCCAACTGGGCTTGATGCCATCGGCCTCCAAGGCCAGGAGTCGATGTCGAAAATGAACGGCCGCGTCGAACTCGACCGTCGATCGTTTGGGAATCGGTTGCATCACGCCGGCGACAAGGAAACTCTTGTTGTCGATGAAAAGGGTTTTCCCCAACGGATCGTCCTCTCCGAAAAGAGCGGACGCCATGTCGGCGCCGATGACGATATGCGAAGGGTCTTCGAGCGCCGAGGCGGGATCGCCTTTCGAAAAGGGAAATGAAAGCACCTGAAAAAAGCCCGGGTCGACGGCCTGGACCGAAACCCCCGGAAGAATTTTTTCGCCGTACCGGACCAGGCTTGAGCCTAATCCTTCGTACCGGACGGCGCGCTCGATTTCGGGCACTCCGGATTCCAGGAACGGTCCCAGGAGAATGGGATTGGACGGGTTGTTGGGATTGGTCCCGTGGGCCAGGACTTGGAAGAGGCGATCGCTCTTTGCGTGAAAGCGGTCGTAATCCAGCTCGGCCGAGATCCAGAGGGTGATCAGAAGACAGCAGGCCAAGCCGATGGCCAGCCCGGCGATATTGACGGCCGAATAGCCTTTTTGCCGGCGGATCTTCCTGAGGGCGAGGCGGACATAGCTTGCCGGAAGGGCAGGGAGAAAACGGAGTCCTCGGCCCCGTCCCAGGGGAGACCTGACCTTGGCGAACTCCCGGCCGATCTCCCGAGTTTCGCCCATGGCCGCGCTCGCTCGTCCAAAGGCCTCTTCTTCGCTCGCTCCCATTCGGACGAGGTCGGCGACTTCGTCCCGAAGGACCGCTTCGAGCTCACGGATATACGTGTCTTCGAGATTCTGGTCTTTAGCGAGATTTCTTTTCCACGCGCGAACGGCGTTTTCCAGGGTGAACATGGCCTGTCTCCGGAATATCAGTCGGCGGTCCCGGCCGTCGCCCAGATTTTCTTCATGGCCTTCATGACGTCGATCCAGCGGGCTTGCTCGACGGCCAACTCCCGCCGACCGGCCGTCGTGAGTTTGTAGTACTTCCTCATCCGGTTCTCCTCGGAGACCCTCCATTCGGCGACGATCAGCCCCTCTTTCTCCATCCGACGCAGCACGGGGTAGAGCATCGCACTCGACCATTTCATCGTGCCCCCCGAGACGCTCCGGACGCGCTGGAGAATCTGGTAGCCGTAGCTTTCTCCCGAGAGAAGGAGGAAAAGGATTATGGGTTTTGTTGAAGCCGCGACAAGTGTATCCGATGACATGACATAACTCCTTTGCGGCAATATGCGATATCATTACATATGCAATCTCCATGCCAATTTTTATAGGGGAAGAGGCGGAGGTCCATGTGCGAAAACAGACTGGTATTGACCGGTATCGGACATTCTGCGTTGCCGGGGAGGCAGCTCGATTATTCGCCCGGGGGCGCGGATTTTTAATCCAATATCGGCAAAATCGATTCTCGAATGAATAGCGGACTGACCTGGGGCGTGGTGTAATTGCGCTCGGTGAAGGCGACAATCAAACGATATTCCGGGAAAAGATAAAGCTTTTGCCCTCCCGCGCCTTCCGCCGAAATCACTTTCGTCATCCTTCCGCCGCCGGTCTTCATCTCCCTGATCCACCAGAAATACCCATAGGTGCTGGTATCGAACGACGTCGCCAGGTAAGAACTCGTCGCCTTCGTCACCCAATCCGCGGAGATCAATTGGCGATTTCGCCATTTCCCGTCGGCCAGCATCAGCATGCCGATTTTAACCATATCCATCGGTTTAAGATGCAGGCCGCCGCCGGCATGACAAAAACCGGTCGCATCTTTTTGCCAGCGATAATCCCGTATTTCAAGCGGTTCAAACAAATATTTCTCCGCGAACGCGTCCAGGTTCATCCCGGCTGCTTTTTCGATGATTCCCGCGACGATCATCGGGGAACCGCTGTTGTACTTGAATGCGGTGAACGGCTTCGCCGCCATGGGCCGGGAAACGGCATAGCGCAGCCAGTGGCCGCCGTTGAACATGTTCATGTTGTCGTTTTTCGGATCATCGATCGGCAGCATCTCTTCCCAGGCAAATCCGGCGGACATGGTTAAAAGATCCCTGATCGTGTGTGATTTTCCAATCGGGCAGGATTGACGATAAGAAGTCTGATATCAATACGCCGGCAGGCGCCGAAATGTTAAAAAAATCATCATGCGAGCGCGCGAAAAACCGCGGAGGCGATCTGAATGTCCTGGACGGCCACGCCGGTCAGGTCGACGACGGTGATCTGGCTGTCTGAAGTCCGCCCCTTTTCCCGGCCGGCGATGACCGCGCCCAGCTCGACGCATCGATCTTCCTTGATCTTTCCCGCTTCGAGGGCTTTGTGGATTTCGCCCCGGAGCCGGCATTGGGGGAGGCTGTCGGCCACAACGACGTCGGCCCGGGCCAGGATTTCCGAATCAAGCTCCTGTTTGTCCGGCGTGTCCGAACCGACGGCGGTGATATGGGTTCCGGGCCGAAGGTCGGCGGCCGAAAGGAGCGGAGTCTTGGACGGCGTGGCCGTGACGACCAGGTTGCAGGTCCTGAGGATGTCCGAGGCGTCGGGCGTCGTTTCAATTTTAAAGCCGCGGGATTCCATCTCGCGCTTGTAGGCCTCGAGCTCGTCCGGAATCGGCCCCCAGGCCAGAACATCGCGACAGTCTCTGATCCGCTTGAGCCATTCGAGCTGGAGACGGGCTTGAACGCCGGCTCCGACGATGCCGATCCGTTCGACTTTCCGGGGGGCGAAGTATTTGGCTGCCACGGCGCCCGCGACCGCCGTCCGGACATCGGTGAGGAGACCTTCGTCCAACAAGATGGCCGCGCTCTCTCCGGTGCTTTGATTGAAAAGAAGCATGCAACCGTTGCCCGACGGCAGCCCAAGGGCGCGATTTCCATAGAAGCCGGAGGCGATCTTGATGACGTAGAGATCGTCGCCCTTGATAAACCCGGACTTGATGTGGACTTCCCCCTTATCCAGGATCATCTCGCCGACGGGGGGGACGACGGCCCGGCCTAGGGAATAAGCGACGAAGCCCTCCTCGATGGCCGGGATCAGGTCCAATGAAGGCAGGATTCCCTGGATCTGGGTTTTCGTCGCGATCTTCATGATTTCCCGATTTCCGTGATCAGGTCGCTGATCCGGCCGAGGGCCGGCGTCAGGTAGTCGTGCGGCAGGCCGTAACTGATGCGGACGAAGCGGTCCAGGCCGAAATGGTCGCCCGGCACGATAAGCACCCGTTTGTCCTCGCGCAGCCGCTCCGTGAATTGCGTGGAGTTGATGTCGAGGCGGTATTTCACAAAGGCGATCGCCGCCGCCTGGGGCGGAGTGACGCTCAGGATCTCCCGGTGTTCGTTCATCCATGTTTGAAGGACCGGATAGCCGCGGCGGATGTAGTCGCGGGAGCGTTGAATGATGCGGGGCCTGACGGCGGGGGACAGGGCATAAGCGGCCAGGTGGTTGGAGAGCATCGAGGCGCTCAAGGTCAGGTATTCGTGCCTGGCCCAGAGATCTTCGATGATTCCGGCCGGTCCGACGGCCCAGCCGATCCGAAGGCCCGGCAGCCCATAGGCCTTGCTCAAGCTCCCGACGGCCAGGACCTTTTCGTACCTTCCGAAAAACGACGGCGTTTGCTCCTCGACCAGCCGCTCCGCGCCGGCGTAAACCTCGTCGGCCAGGATCCAAGCCCCGGCCTCGCGGGCCGTTTCGATGACGGCCTCCATCTCCTCATCCGTGAAGATATAACCCGTCGGATTGTTGGGATTACAGACCGCGATCAAGATCGTTTTTGAGGTCACGGCTTTCTTCAAGCCGTCGAGGTCGAGAGCCCAGCCGCGTTTCTCATCCAGGGAGAACGTCTTTAAACGGAGATCCCGGTTTTTCGCCAGCCCCCAGATCTGCATGTAATTAGGAAGCATGACCGCGATTTCATCCCCGGCCGCGAGCAGGCCCCAGAGGATGTCGTAGTTGGCTTCGATGGCCCCGATGGTCACAAGGACGTTTTCCGGGCCCGCCCCGGGATAGAGGGCGGCGATATTCTGCCGCAGCTCCGGAATGCCGTTGGCATGGGGATAGTCCATCTCGAGCGAAAGCAGGCGGTCCAGACCGTCCGGATCGTCCCGGATGAGTTCTTTCAGAGTCAGGGGGTGAACCCCGCTTTCCGAGAGGTTGTAATCGACCGCTTTCTCGAACTTGGACATCATCCGTTCCATCACAAAGGGTTGAAACTTGGGCATGGGTCGGGCCTCCTCGCTGAGAAAAGAATATGCCGGGGTGGGAATAAGGTCAAGTTACATCTGCGTTTTTCATCCCCATAAATCGGGATGGGAAAAATAATTTTTCCTCGGCAACCTTATTAGTTCACTATTCGTACATATATGTGAATGAGGTCGGCCATGAGACTATTATCGCGAAAAGAGGAACTGATCCTGCTGGCCGTCTGGAAGCTCCAGAACGGGGAGGGCGCCTATGGCGTCACGATCCGGGAGTATATCGAACGGATGACCGGGATTGCCTGGCTCTTCGGGGCCATCTATAGCCCTCTGGCGCGCCTGCTCAAACATGGCCTGGTCGAAGCCTGTGAGAGCGAGCCGCTTCCGGAGCGGGGCGGCCGCCGGAAGGTCCTTTACCGGCTGACCGAGGACGGGAAGGCCGCCCTTCGGGCGATGAGGGATCTGAACGTGTCGCTCTGGGACGACGCGCCTTCGCTCCTTGAGAACCGCCGGTCATGAAAACCGCCCGAAACGGCGGGCTCAGGCCGCCCCGATTCCTCGCCGCGCTGCTGTCGAGGTTTCTCTCCGGGGCCGTGCGCGAAACCGCGCTGGAGGACTTCGCCGAAAGATATGAATCCATCGCCCGCGACCGGAGTCACGGCGCGGCTCTTGCCTGGTACGCCGGGCAGGCGGCCTATCTTGCCCCGATCGCCTTGAAAGATTCTTTTTACTGGAACATTGTCATGATTCAAAACTATGCCGTTGTCGCCGCCAGGAATTTTCGCAAACACAAGGCCTATTCCCTGATCAACGTGGCCGGACTGGCCATCGGCATCGCTGTGTCCTTATTCATTTTTCTCTGGATCCGGGACGAAACGGGCTTCGACCGCTTCCATGCCGGGGCGGCGGACATCTACCGGCTGACCGAGGAGCAGAAGGGCGCCGACGGCTCGATCTTCCCCGTCGCCGTCACTCCGGAGCTTTTAGGACCGGGCCTCAAATCCGACTTTCCCGAGGTCCTCGACTTCGCCCGCTATCGGTCGCTGGGAAAAACCCTGGTCGTCTGCGGCGAAAAGCGGTTCTACGCGGGCGGGATCGCCTTCGCCGATCCGTCCTTCCTCGACATGTTCACCTTCCCCCTGATCAAGGGCGATCCGGGGACGGCCCTCGACAATCCCGATTCGCTGGTCATCACGGAGGCGGAAGCCCGGAAATGCTTCGGAAGCGAGGACCCGATGGGACGGACGATCCGGCTCTTTGACGCCTTCGACTTCAAGGTTACGGGCATTCTCCACGACCTTCCGCGGAATTCCCATCTCCAATTCGGGTTTCTCGGCAACTTCGATTTCGTGATCAAGAAACTCGGCTACAGCGGCGGCTGGTGGAATAACAATTTTTATACTTATGTCCGGCTCGCTCCGGGCGCCGCCCCGGCCCGGATCGCCCCGGCCGTTTACAAGTACTTGACTAAGATCTCCCCCACGACGACGACGTTTATTAACCTCCAGCCCCTCCTGGACATCCATCTCCGTTCGAGCTATGCCATCGACATTAACGGCGCTTCGCAGGACAGGTCCGGAGACGTCCGAACTTTCGCCGTGATCGCTTTTCTCGTCCTCCTTATCGCCTGCATCAATTACATGAACCTGGCTACGGCCCGTTCCGGCCTCAGGTCTCGCGAAGTCGGCGTGCGGAAAGTCGTCGGCGCCGGCCGGCCGGAGATCATCCGCCAGTTCTTCGGCGAATCGCTGCTCTTTGCCGCGGTGTCGGGACTCCTCGCGACCGGGCTGGTCCGACTTCTTTTTACCTCCTTTAACAACCTGACCGGAAAAGCCATCCCGCCAGGAACGCTCGGTTCCGCGCCTATCCTCCTCTTCCTTGCTGCGAGCGTTCTCTTTGCCGGCGTCCTGTCCGGTATCTATCCGGCCCTGTTTCTTTCATCGTTCCGGCCGGCGTCCATCTTCCGGGGCGGCTCGATGACCGGAACGCGGAGTGCCCTCTTCCGCAAATCACTGGTTGTCGTTCAGTTCGCTCTCTCGACCGTTTTCATCGCCGGGACACTGGTCGTATCCTCCCAGATGCGGTACATGCGAACGAAGGACCTTGGATATCAGGGCGATTCGATCATTCATTTCCGTCTGCGGGGAGCCCTGCCGGCGAATTATCAGGCCTTCAAGTCCGAGCTCAGCCAAACGGCGGGCATTCTCGGCGTGACGAGCTCCTCGGACATCCCAACCTACACCGTCCATTCGACGACGGCTTTCGACTGGGAGGGGAAATCACCGGAGGATCGATTCCTCATCCACCAGTTTTCCGTCGACTACGATTATTTCGAGATGCTGGGCATGACGATGGCCCAGGGGCGCTCTTTCTCCCGTGATTTTCCGACCGACAAGGACGCCTTCATCATCAACGAGGCGGCGGCCCGGCGGATGGGGATAACCGAGCCCTTGGGTAAATGGGTTGAACTCTACGACCGCAAAGGACCGATCGTCGGGGTGGTCAAGGATTTTAATTTCAAGTCCCTCCATACGCGGGTCGAACCCCTCGTCCTGCGCATCGAGTCGGAACGCGATAGCTATGTCCTGGTCAAGATGCGGTACGAAGGCCTCGCCGCCGGGCTCGAAACGATCCGCCGCCTTCACGCGCGATATAATCCCGGCTATCCCTTCGAATATGAGTTCCTGGACGAGTCGCTCGGCAATCTTTACCGCGCCGACCGGCGATTCGGGACGATCGTCGGCGTGTTCACGGGATTGGCCATCTTCATCTCCGCCCTGGGATTGTTCGGCCTGGCCTCGTTCCTCATCGAGCGGCGGACCAAAGAGATCGGCATCCGCAAGATCCTCGGAGCCGAAACGCCGGGGATCGTGGCCCTGCTGTCCAAGGATTTTCTCCAATGGGTTGGGTTGGCCAATCTGCTCGCCGTCCCCGTCGCCTATTTCGCGATGAACGCCTGGTTGAAGGGTTTCGCCTTCCGGACGACCGTCTCAGCCGGAGTCTTTGTCGCCGCGGCGGCCGTTGCCATCGGAGTGGCCATGCTTACGATCAGCGCCCATTGCTTCCGGGCCGCTGCCTCCAACCCGGCCGCTTCCCTGCGCCACGAGTAGAGGAGAGAAGGCCGGTATCATTTCGTTGACATCGTCCTGCGGCCGAGTGTACGCTTCCCGCAACGACTCCAGATCGGCGAGGATCAAACCTATGCCCGAATCATTGTCCCGCGTCTTGTTGGGAATCGTCCTGATTGCGGCGATGGCGGCCTCGGGCCGCTCGGCCGCGGGAATCCTTCGAGTGGAAAACCTGCGATGCGAGTACAAAACCGACCCGGTCGGAATCGATGTCGTCCAGCCCCGCCTGAGCTGGGGGCTGGTTCCAGTCGAATCCTCCCGGCGGGCTCTCAAACAGTCCGCCTATCGGATCCTTGCGGCCGGTTCTCTTCCAGCGTTGGACGCGGACCGGGGCGATCTGTGGGACAGCGGCAAAGTCGCCTCCGCTCGGCAATCCCAAATCGAATACGCCGGCCCGGCTCTCGCGTCGACTCAGGACTGCTTCTGGAAAGTCCGGGTCTGGGATCAAGACGGCAATCCGTCGGCTTGGAGTCCGGCGGCCCGATGGACCATGGGTTTGCTTAATGCCGGAGATTGGCAGGCGCGTTGGATCGGATTCGATGACGTCCCGGGCGCCGCGGATCCGAAAATCATGCCCCCGGCCTCTTACCTCCGGAAGTCTTTTCCTTTGGACAAACCCCTTCGCCGGGCCGTGTTGTTCGCCTCGGCCTTGGGCGTTTACGAGCTGCATGTGAATGGAGAACCGTTGAATACGGACGTCCTGTCGCCCGGTTGGACGGATTACCGCAAGCGGGTCCATTCCTTTGCCTACGACGTCACGAGCCGGTTGAAATCCGGAGACAACGTCCTCGGCGCGATCCTGGGCGACGGTTGGTACGCGGGATATCTCGCCTTCACCGGCAAGCGGCATTACTACGGCGACAAGCCGCGGTTCATTGCCCATTTGCGCATGGATTTTATGGACGGAACGAGCCGGGTCATCGCCACCGACGACACGTGGAAAGCCGCTCCCGGTCCGATCCGCGAGGCCGACATGCTGATGGGCTGCGTCTATGATGCCCGCATCGAGATGCCCGGATGGAACGCGGCGGGATTCGACGAATCCGACTGGCGTTCGGCGACGGAGGATCGGGATGTGACCGCGAACCTCGAGGCCCATCCCTCCACACCCATCCGGCGGATCCAGGAAATGCCGGCCCGAAAAATCACCGAACCCAAGCCGGGAGTGTACGTGTTCGACTTGGGGCAGAATATCGTCGGCTGGGCGCGGCTGAAAGCGGCGGGGAGCCCGGGCCGGAAAGTGACCGTCCGCCATGCGGAGATGCTCAATCCCGACGGAACGATCTACACGGCCAATCTGCGCGCGGCCAAAGCGACCGATACCTATTTTCTGGCCGGCGGGGCCAAGAGGGATTATGAACCCTATTTCACTTTCCACGGATTCCAGTATGTGGAAGTAACGGGGCTCGAAGAACGGCCCGCACTCGGCGACGTGACCGGAATCGTCGTTCATTCGGACCTGGCCCGTGTCGGCGCGTTCGAATCCTCGAATCCGCTCGTCAATCAGCTGGTGGAAAACACGGTCTGGGGCCAGAAGGGCAACTTTCTGGATGTTCCCACCGATTGCCCGCAGCGCGATGAGCGGGCCGGGTGGACGGGCGATGCCCAGGTCTTCATGAAAACCGCCAGTTTGAACATGGATTCGCCGGCTTTTTTCACCAAGTGGCTGACGGATCTCTGCCAGGATTCCCAGCGGAAGGACGGAGCCCTGGGCGACGTGGCCCCGCACATTAATATTGTGGGCTTCGGCAACACCGGCTGGGCCGATGCCGGTCTGGTCTGCAATTGGCAGATGGTCCAAATGTACGGCGACACCCGGGTCGTTCAACGGCATTATCCGGCCCTGATTCGTTATATGGATTATCTGGCCGCAACCAGCCGGGATTTCAAGCGCGGAACAGGTTCTTACGGGGATTGGCTGCGGCTGGCCGGGCCCCAACATTCCGAGGCGATCGGCACGGCCTATTATTTCTACGCGACGCGGCTGATGGCCGAATTGGCCGAGGCCCTGGGCAAGACCGATGACGTCCGCAAGTACCGGGCTCAAGCGGAAAACATCCGAGCCGCGTTCGTCCAAAACTTCCTACAGGAAGACGGCCGGATCGTGGACGCGAAGAACGCGACGGGGCAGACCTTTTACGCCCTGGCTTTCGGTCTGGATCTGGTGCCGCCGGAACGCCGGGCCCAGGTCGCGGCGCGCTTTGTCGAGGAGATCGAAAAGCAGGAGGGACATTTGGCGACAGGGTTTCTCGGCACGCCTTTTGCCCTCTCCGCGCTGGTGAAGGCGGGGCAATCCGACCTGGCCTATCGGCTGCTCTTGAACGACACCTATCCGTCCTGGCTGCTGCAGGTGAAACTCGGTTCAACGACCATGTGGGAACGGTGGGATGGCTGGCTGCCGGACAATGGGTTTCAGGATCCCGGCATGAACTCGTTCAATCACTATTGGCTGGGTTGCGTGGGGGAATGGCTGCAATGCACGGTGGCCGGCATCGATACCGACGGCCCGGGCTTCGGGCGGATTACGATTCATCCCGTGCTGCCGTCGGCGGAGGCCATTTCCGCCGGCAAGGGCCTGACCTCGGCCCGCGGTTCCTACGATTCGATCCGCGGACGCATCTTAAGCCGGTGGAAAAAAGACGCTGCCGGATTGCGTCTGGAGATATCGATTCCGGCGAATACCACGGCGACGGTTTATGTGCCCGCGCGCGATCCGGCGAGCGTCAGGGAAGGCGGCAAGCCGATCGATCAGGCGACCGGCGTTAAGTTCCTT
>Ga0105099_10001339_pt1 | contig 15570 bp, 15 predicted proteins | sample PPLLak3cmMay2015_2_FD_79138 | JGI IMG/M metagenome (GOLD analysis project Ga0105099, IMG submission 79138) | Freshwater sediment microbial communities from Prairie Pothole Lake near Jamestown, North Dakota, USA - PPLs Lake P8 Core (1) Depth... | ecosystem: Environmental > Aquatic > Freshwater >... | reverse complement strand
GTGAGCTTCCAGGCCGCTTCGGCCTGCTGCAGCCGCTCCCGGTTTGAGAACAGTCTCTCGGCAATGCTGTCGGCGCTGAGCCCCCGGTCTTCGGGGGCGTTGAACAGAACGCGCAGGATGTTCAGCCACAGGGAGGCGACGTATCCGGGCAAGTGCAGCGTTGCGATGATAGCCCGCGCCTGGTCGAGGTCCTTGACCCGCGGCTGGCCCTGGAACACCTCGGTCATGTTTTCATCACGGCTCAAAAAACCGCCTCGCTCGAGCCATGCGATCGCGGTTTTGACCTTGGTATCCCGCGCATCCTTCCTTTCTTCGTGCAGGCCGGCCAAGTCCTCATCGCGCAAAAGCTCGTCGCTGGTGATGACGATTTCGCCAAACTTGTTGCGCTTGGCCCGCCGCAAAGCGCGGAGAATGCGCTCGATCTCGCGCTTCTTGACTTCTGACATCGCCCCTTTGCTGAACTGGAGGTTAGCATCTGCAGGATCATAGAGGAGCACGCACCGGGCGGGTTCACCGTCCCTTCCAGCCCGGCCGGCCTCCTGGATGTAGTTCTCGAGCGAGCCCGGCATCTCGAAGTGCAGGACCAGCCGGACGTCGGACTTGTCGATGCCCATGCCGAAGGCGTTGGTGGCGCAGATGACGCGGGTCCGACCGGCGACGAAAGAATCGATGATATCGCGTTTCTTCTTGGCGTCCAGCCCGCCGTGAAATGCCTCCGCCTCCATCCCCTGGCTTTGCAGGAAGTCCCGGATTTTTTCTGTGCCCTCCCGGGTCTCGGCATACACGACCGCGCTGCCGGAACCGTCGGCCGCAAAGCTCTCCGTCAGGATCTGAAACGTCCGCTCATACCTTTCGGCGATAGGCATCGGTTCCACTTCGAAATCAAGGTTCTCGCGCTCGACCCCGCCGGCGAACAGCTTCAGCTCCTGGCCGAGCTCGTCCTTGAAGTGCGATGTGATGTCGTCGATCAGGGGTTCCATCCGTAGACGAACGAGGACATCCCCGACGATTTATTCCCGTTGCGGCAGCCGTTGTCTTGTTTAGAAAGCAACGCCGCCACCGGGCAAACCTCGACGCAGGCGCGGCAGTCGCGGCAGGATGGGGCGGAGTCGGCCGAAGGACCATAGTAGCCGACCACGGTGTCGAAGCCGCGCCGGGCGAAGGTCAGGACCACGTCGCGGTGCTGGGCGCGGCAGACGTGGACGCACTTGCCGCACAGGACGCAGCGATTGGGGTAGTAGTTCAGGCAGGGGTGGCTGGAATCGATCTCGGGCTGTTTGAAGCGCTGCGCAAGCTTGCCGGGCTTCAATCCGACCTTGAGGAATTTCGCGATCCGCTGGAGCTCGCAGCGGCGGTTGGCCGGGCAGGTCCGGCATTCGATCCGGTGCACCGAGAGCAGCAGCTGCAGACCGGCCTTTTGCAGCCGACGCACGGCCGGCGTATCCGTCCTGACGCTCAGCGGCTCCTCGACCGTCACGGTGCAGGCCGGCACCGGCCCGCTGCGGCCATCCACTTCCACGAAGCACAGTCTGCACGAAGCCGGTGCCGGATTCACGTTTTCCATGTAGCACAGGTGCGGAATATAAATGCCGTTCGCCAGGCAGGCGGAGAGGAGGTTCGCCCCCTTTGCCGCTGCGATCGTCTTATCGTCGACGGTTATGCTGACGGATTCACTCATGGGTACGCGAAAGACCTCGGGTTCAAGGGTACACGGTGCATGGTGCACGGCAATCTGAACAGCGATTTGGGAATCTCCCCTGACCCCTCTTTTCCAACGAGGGGAAATGCATCTATGAAACCGGATCCCGGGGCAGGCGCTGGAATCCGGGCCGAACATGGATGCCGGATCACGTCCGGCATAACGGTCCTTACGCAGCCGGCTGCCGGCTAAAAATATTACGGCTCAAAGCTCTTTTCCTCGCTCGGCGGCCGCTCGACGACCGGCGCCAAGTGCGGGGGGGAGACCCGGCGCACAGCATCGTACTCCGGCGGGCAGGCCACCACGCACTCCCCGCACTTCACGCACTTGGATTGGTCGATGCCCCGCTTGCGGTCGCGCGTGATGAAGACCGCGTCGGTCGGGCAGCACCCCTCGCAGGCGTTGCAGCCCCGCGCGCATTTCGCGAGGTCGATGTAGAAGGCGATCAGCGGCCGGCACATCTTCCCCGGGCAGCGCTTCTCCTTGACATGCGCCTCGTAGTCTTCCTGGAAATAGCGCAGCGAGGTCAGCACCGGATTGGGCGCCGTTTTGCCGAGGCCGCACAGGGAACCGGCTTTGACGTCCTCGCTCAGCTGGCGCAGCAGCTCCAGATCGCCCTCGCGGCCCTCTCCCTGGGTCAGCCGCTCCAGAATTTCTAGCAGGTGCCGCGCGCCGATCCGACAAAAGGTGCATTTGCCGCAGGATTCCTTCTGCGTGAAGTCCAGGAAAAAGCGCGAGACATCCACCAGGCAGGCGTCCTCGTCCATGACCACCATGCCGCCGGAGCCCATCATGGCTCCGGCCTGCGCGAGCGAATCGAAGTCGATAGGCGTATCCAGATGCGCCTCGGACAAATACCCTCCGGAGGGGCCGCCGATCTGGACCGCCTTGAACTTTTTCTTTTTGGGAACGCCGCCACAGATGTCGAAGATCAAGGTGCGCAGGGACGTCCCCATGGGCACTTCCACCAGGCCGGGGTGGACGACGCTGCCCACCACCGAGAAAATGGCGGTGCCGGGGCTTTGCTCGGTGCCGACCGCACGGAAAGCCTCGACGCCGCCTTGCAGGATGACGGGAACGCTGGTCAGCGTCTTCACGTTGTTGATCAGCGTGGGCCGGCCGTCGAGACCGCTTTTCACCGGATAGGGCGGCCGGTGCACCGGCATGCCCCGGAACCCTTCGATGGACTGGATCAGGGCGGTTTCCTCGCCGCAGACGAAGGCGCCGGAGCCCTGGAAGACCTCAATGTCGAAATCGAGCGCGCTCCCCAGGATCCCCGGCCCCAGCAGCCCGAGCTCCCGGGCCGCGCCCACGGCGCGGGTGAGGATGCGCACGGCCAGCGGGTATTCCGCCCGCACGTAGATGATCCCGCGGCCGGCACCGACGGCATGCGCGCCGATGATCATGCCCTCGATGACCTGGTGCGGGTTGCTCTCGAGAAGGGTGCGGTCCATGTAAGCGCCGGGATCCCCCTCGTCGGCGTTGCAGATGATGTATTTTTCGGTCCCTGCCGCCGCCCGGGCGAGCGCCCACTTGTGCCCGGTCGAAAACCCGGCGCCGCCCCGGCCGCGCAGGCCGGAACGCACGATGGCTTCGATAACCTCTTGCGGCCCGCGTCCCAGAGCGTCCGCCAGGGCCTCGTACCCGCCCTCGGCGATATAATCGTAGATGTCCTCGGGATCGATCCGGCCGCAGCGCTCCATGATCAGGCGGTGTTCCAAGTTGAAGCGCGGGAACTCCATCACCGACGGGATGAGATCGTTTGCGACCGTGGCGCCCAGGATGTGCTCGAGGCGCGGGTCGCCCTCCTTCAAGAACAGTTTGGCCAGCATGCGGGCCTTGCCCGCATTGACTTCCGGATAGAAGATGGGAGGAAAGCCCGACTGCGGATGATCGATGACCACCACCGGCTCGGCATAGCAGTGCCCGCAGCAGCCGACCGCATGGATGTGCGCCGGCACCCCCGCCTCGCCCAATGCCTCCTCGAAGGCGGCCCGGGTTTCCTGGGCGCCGGCGGCGATGCCGCAGGTGGCCAGGCCGATGTGAATCTTGGGCAGCGCGGATTCGGTCCACTCTCGCCGGCGCCGGTCGGCTTCATTCCGAAGTTGGCGGTATCTGTTCTGGGAGGTTTGCCTCATGCTGGCGCGTTTCCCGCTCCTCTTGTTCCTTTTCGATCTTGACCCGCAAGACGATGCCCTCCACTTTGCTGGGCTGCATCTTGCCGTACAAGGTCTCGCCGACGATGGCCACGGGCGCCAAGGCGCAGCAACCCACGCAGGCCACCCGGTCGATGCTGAACTCGCGGTCCGCGGTGGTCTGGCCGTCCTTGATCTGAAGCTTGCGTTCGAAATTTTCCAGGATGATCTCGCCGCCCTTGACGTGGCAGGCCGTGCCCAGGCAGACTTTGATCGGATGGCGGCCCGGCGGGCTGAACCGGAACTGGTTGTAGAAAGTCGCCACCCCAAAGACCTCAGAGACGGAGATCTCCAGTTGAGCGGACACGAGCCGGATCGCTGCCGGGGCCAGATAGGCCAGGGTGTCCTGGACGAGCTGCAGCATGGGGATCAGCCTGCCGCGCTCGCGGCCCATCTGCTCCAGCTTCGACTTCAGGCCATCGAGTGCGCGGGCTTCTTCGGCCGTAAGGTTCAGGTCTTCAGCGAAATCGAAAGATGCCACTGTAAATTTACCACTCGGCCGTATGACTCACGCGAATTTGGGGCTTGTAAGCAAGTCGCTTTCAATATCTCCCCTTCGCCCTCTTTGGCACAGGGGGCGAAGGGAAGACTTAGCAGCGGTCTCAAAGGTTGTCCATGGCGCCTAAGGTGGCCTGCACCCGTTCGCGCAGCATGAGACAGAGCTTCTCAAGAATGCGAAAACCCAGTAAAATGTCGGCGGTCATACGCTGTCGTAACTCGGGGCCGTTAATAGCCAAGAGCACTGCCGTACGCCTGCAGACGGCTGAGAGCATCAGCGTGTGTGGCTCGTTCAGCAGCGTGGACCAAGCCCCCATGATTTTGCCTTTGCCGAGAACCGCCACCGGCACCGTCCCCTTGCGAGAGCCCACGCTGACCGCGCGCTCGAGCATCACCTGGCCTTCGGCGATGATGAAGATCTCCTCGCCGACGCCGCCCTGCCGCTAGATGGTTTCACCGGCCTCGAAGCGGCAGGGCCTGCAGATGGGGGTGATGCCGGCGAGTTGGCCGCTATCAATGCCTTTAAAGAACTCGCACGCCTCCAAGATGTTTCGCACCTCGTCCGTCTGCATGGCTCAGCCTCTTCGACCGGTTGGATGACAGCAATCGATGTTTTTTATGATGCTGGCCGGCTGAATGTCAATTCCGACTTTTTTTGTTGAAAACCCAGTTTGAGAATGGTAGGTGGAAGTCTTTTATCGATTCAATGGCAGATAATACGTCAGACCGTTGGCGGGTATCGGAGGACAAAATGGATAATTGGACGTTCGGATTGACATTGCTGGTCGTTGGAATGGGTGGCACGCTGGCAGCTTTGGGGGCGCTATCCGTGATGATGGGGCTGCTGAAAAAAATCTTCCCCGTTAAAGAGGAATCCAACTAGGGTCATCAACAGCGAGGTTACACCATGTTCGAGGCGATTCTGAATGGGCTGAGCGGGCTGGGAGCGGGAGTGGCCAACTTGCACTGGTCCAACCCCATCATGATAGCGGTGGGATGTCTCCTGCTTTATCTGGGGATTAAAAAAGATGTGGAACCGCTTCTGCTGGTTCCGATCGGCTTCGGAGCCATCCTGATCAACATCCCCCTTGCGGATTTGATGGGCGATGAGGGTTTTCTAAGAACCATCTACAACATGGGTGTCGCCAATGAGCTTTTTCCCCTGCTCATCTTCATCGGCATCGGTGCCATGACGGATTTCGGGCCGTTGCTGGAAAACCCCAAGATTTTTCTGCTGGGGGCGGCGGGCCAGTTCGGCATTTTCCTGACCATCGGCCTGGCGCTGCTGTTCGGCTTCGACAAGCTGGATGCCGTAGCCATCGGCGTCATCGGCGCCTGCGACGGGCCTACGGCCATCTACGTGTCTTCCCGCTACGCGCCGCACCTGCTGGCGGCGGTCTCGGTGGCGGCGTACTCGTACATGTCCCTGGTGCCGATCATCCAACCGCCGATTATGAAGTTCCTGACCACGGAAAAGGAACGCCAGATCAACATGTCGGAGCTTTCCTCAACGACTCCGGCCTCCAAGGCGACCAAGATCGTCTTTCCGATCGTGGTGACCATTTTCGGCGGGTTGATCGCACCCAACGGCCTGCCCCTGCTGGCCACGATCATGCTGGGCAACCTCATGAAGGAGTGCGGCGTTGTAAGCCGGCTCACCAAGGCGACCGAAAACGAGATTGCCAACGTAGTGACCCTGTTCCTCGGCATTTCGATCGGCGCCACCATGGACGGCCGTGCCTTTCTGACTCCTCAGACCCTCATGATCCTGGTGTTCGGCTTCGTAGCCATCTGCCTCGATACGGTTTGCGGGGTGCTCTTCGGCAAGGCCATGTGTGTCATGACCGGCGGCAAGATCAACCCATTGATCGGCGCGGCAGGCATATCGGCCTACCCCATGGCGGCACGGGTCGTTCAGAAGGAAGGCCTGAAGTACAACAAGTTCAATTTCCTGCTGATGCATGCCGTGGGGGCCAACACCGGCGGCCAGGTGGGGTCGGTCATGGCCGCCGCCATCATGCTGTCGGTGCTGAAAGGGATGGGGATCATTCCTTGAGGATTTTGACGACTTCGTAAAAAAGCCGGGCGGCTGAAAAGCCGCCCGGCTTTTTTTATTTGTTATAGAGCTTGAGGTAGCCGTCTCGGAGGGAGGCGCTGGCGTCGTAGACACCTTTCTTGTATTTCTCTTCCTTGAGGTTGATCAGCCGGAACTGCTTGGTCTCATGGTCCGAACGAATAATGGACCCGGCGGGCACCCAGGTATTTGCGGGGATCGTCGTGCGCATGATGACCGAACCCACTCCGACCCACACGGATTCTTCCAAGACGGAATCGTAGACAACCGCACGAATCGCCACAAAACAGTCCGACTTGATGGCGGCGGGCCCGTGGACGATAACCCCATGGGAAATATTGGAGCGCGGCCCGATGGTGACTTCGCTCCCGGAGCGGCCGTGGATGATCACCCCGTCCTGGACGCAGGCGTCTTCCGCAACGATGACCGGGTGCACCTTGCCCGTTTCATCGACTTCGTCGGCGCGGATGACCGAAAGCGGACCCACATAGACGCGCGCGCCGATCAACACGTTTCCCATGATCTGTGCACTCGGATCCACGAACGCCGTGGGGTCAATCTTCGGCCAGTCTCCCACGGGATTCGGCCGTATTCCATTCTTAGGCATCTGTGACGTCATCAAAGGCTCCTCCTCTCCTGTTGATCGGGTCGCATGAACGGATCCAGCCCACACCGGAGCCAGTGCATGTGATATAAAAAACTATATCCGCAAACGAAATTTGCTGTCAATGGGAATAGTAACTCTTGTACCAGGCGATGAAGCGTTCAATCCCGCTTCGCAGGGGGGTGGCCGGTTTGAAGCCGACGTCGGCCGTCAAATCGTCCACATCGGCGTAGGTCGCCGGCACATCGCCGGGTTGCATGTCGCGGTACTCCTTGCGGGCCGATCGCCCGAGAACCGACTCGATCGTCTCGATGAAGCGATTGAGTTCCACCGGCTGGTTGTTGCCGATGTTGTAGACTTTGTAGGAGGCGTAGGATGTGCCGGGGTCCGGCCGGTCGCCGTTCCAGCTCGGGTTCGGCGCGGGCAAACGGCCCATCACGCGCACGACCCCTTCGACGATGTCGTCGATGTAGGTGAAATCGCGCTGCATGCGGCCGTGGTTGAAGACTTGAATCGGCCGATCATTCAGGATCGCATCCGTGAATAGAAAAAGCGCCATGTCCGGCCGGCCCCAGGGACCATAGACGGTGAAGAACCGCAGACCGGTGCAGGCCATCCCGTAAAGATGGCTGTACGTGTGGGCCATGAGCTCGTTGGCCTTCTTCGTGGCGGCGTAAAGCGACACGGGATGGTCGACGTTGTGATGAACCGAAAAGGGCATCCGGGTGTTGGCGCCGTAAACCGAGCTGGATGAAGCGAACACCAGGTGCTGGACCGCATGGTGCCGGCAGCCTTCCAGGATGTTCGTGAAGCCGACGATGTTGGCGTCGATATAGGCATGCGGGTTTTGCAGCGAGTATCGCACCCCGGCCTGGGCGGCCAGATTGACCACCGCGTCGAAGCGCTTCTCGCTGAACAGCCGCTCCATGGCAACACGATCGGCCAGGTCGATGCGCGCAAAGGTAAAGTGCGCATGCTTGAGGAGTTGAGCGAGGCGATCCTCCTTGAGCTTGACGCTGTAGTAGGGGGTCAAGTTGTCGAGCCCGACGACTGCTACGCCGCTGTCCAGCAAGCGCTTCGACAGGTGGAAGCCGATGAATCCGGCAGCACCGGTCACCAGCACGTTCTTGTACTCAAACATCGCTTTGGCTCCTTGTATTTTTAGGCTCATTGAAAACGGGTGGGCGGAAAGGTTTGCCGGTACCACTCGATCGTCTTCGCCAAGCCCTTTTCGAAGCTCACCCGGGGCACGAAGCCCAGATCCTTTTGCGCGGCATCAATGGCGGACACGGATCGCGGAACATCCCCCGGCCGCGGCGGCTCGTGCACGGGCTTTGCCGTGGAACCGGACAGCGCCGCGACCATTTCCCACAACCTGCTGATGGTGACCGATCGGCCGGTTCCGACATTGAAGACCTTGCCGCGGCCGCCGGGAGAATTCGCCGCGCGGATCAGCGCCTGGACCACGTCACCCACGTAGACGAAATCCCGGCTCTGGCTGCCGTCGCCGTAAATCACCGGAACCCCGGCGGACAGGGCCTGGGTCATGAAGATGGAAATGACCCCGGAATAAGGCGAAGAAGGGTCCTGTCTGGGCCCGAACACGTTGAAAAAGCGCAGGCTCACGGACGGCAGGCCGTACAAACTGCTGTAGACGCGGGCGTGGTACTCGACGGCCAGTTTCTGAACCGCGTAAGGGGTCAGCGGTTGCGGCGCCATGCCCTCGCATTTCGGGAGCCGCGGGTCGTCTCCGTACACGGCGCTCGAGCTGGCGAAGACGAATCGGCTGGCGCCGGCGCGGCGAGCCGCCTCGAGCACATTCAGCGAGCCGGCCTCATTGACCTCGGCGGAGCCGATCGGATCTTGCGTGGTTTTGGGCACCGACACCACGGCGGCCAGATGAAAAACCGCTTCGCAGCCGGCGGCAGCGTCGTCGACCATCCGACGGTCGCGGATATCCCCGCGGATCAAACGAAGTTCTCCGGCCGATGGGGGCAGGTTGCGTTCATTGCCGCTGGACAGATCGTCGAGAACGGTCACGCGGCAGCCGCCGGCCAGGAGCGCTTCGACAAGATGAGATCCTATGAAACCGGCACCCCCGGTCACCAGGGCGCTTCTGAAAGGGATCAACATGCGTTCTCCTGCGTGGTGTGCATCACGCGAATTGTAGCCCAATCCCGTCTAAAACTCAATTTGACTGAAGCACCGCCGCAGGCTATCATACGCAGAAACCATGGCCACCCACATCAAACTGAAACTTTACGCCACGCTGCAAGCGTTCTTGCCGCCGGAGGGGGAGGACTACCCCATCATGCCGGGACTCACCGTGCAGGAACTTTTCGATCAGCTGAACCTTCCGTCAGAAAAAGCCAAGCTGATATTCATCGACGGCCTAAAAGCCGATCTCTCGTCCAGGTTGAACGGCGGGGAAAGAGTAGGGATTTTCCCGCCGGTCGGAGGCGGTTGATCGACTCCGGCAAAGCCCGCCTGTCTTGATTCCAGATAGATATAGCTTTTCGGCACGCTGCCCAATATTGGTCAGACACGGCGGGCGCGCAAGTGGCTATAAAATTATTTTTATAATAAAAACATATGGTTTTCTTTTGACTCAGCCTGGCAACAGTCTTGCTTGTGATTTTGATGATGGTATAGGGAGAGTGATCATACGTTGACCAAAACCTTTAAGAAAGAGAGGAATCATCATGCGTCGTTCCAACTGGTTGTGCCTCGTGCTCCTGATCGTCGGCGGGACCGTGTCTCTGGGGCTCGGAGTTTCAGCGTTAGCCCAGGACAAAGGCTATCCGAGCAAATCCATCACCTACCTGACCACCTTTAATCCCGGCGGGCAGTCCGACCGTGAAGCCCGCAGGCAACAGCCGCTTCTCGAAAAAATCCTGGGGCAAAAGGTCATCGTGGACTATAAAGTCGGCGGCGGTGGAGCCCTCGGGTGGAGCGAGCTCGTTCGGGCGAAACCCGACGGCTACCTCATCTGCGGCATCAATATCCCTCACATCATCCTGCAGCCGATGCAGCAGGAAACCGGCTACAAGACCGAGCAGATTGTCCCGGTGTCCATTTTTCAGCGCACACCCCTTGCGCTGGCCGTGTTGAAGGACAGTCCCTACAAAGACCTCAAGGAGTTGCTCGCAGCGGCCAAAGCCAAGCCGGGCGAGGTCAGCATCGGGGGGTCCGGGACCTTCTCCGGGCACCACATCGCCACTTTGCGGCTCCAGAAGATGACCGGCACCAAATTCAATTATGTGCCTTTCACCGGCGCCGCCCCGCAAATAACGGCGTTTCTGGGCGGGCATGTCAACGCCATCTTCGGCAACTCGGATGATCTGGTGAAGCACGCCGACAACATCCGGGTCCTGGGCACAGCGGACGATCAGCGGTTTCCGGGGTTCTCGAATGCACCCACCTTCAAGGAAACCGGCATCGACCTGGTCGAATCCATTGACCGCGGCGTCGGGCTGCCGCCCAATACCCCCGAGGCCATCATCCAGAAGCTCGAAGCTGCGTTTCTAAAGATCGCCAAGGATCCGGCAATCCAGGATCAAATGAAGAAAGAGGGCTTTGTGCCGCTGTCCATGGGCCACCGGGAAAGCAAGGCTCACATCGAAAAGATGACCGCCATCTACAAGGACATCGTCAAGGACATCAAAAAGTAATGGAAGGACCGGTACGGTGCTCAGGACAAGACGATCGACGGACATTGCGACAGGGGTGTTCCTGGCGGTCTTGGGGCTGACGGCCGCCGCGGCATCGACCGGCATCGACGAGGGTGCGGGAGGACAGTTGCACCCCCGCACCTTCCCGATGATGATCGGAGGGCTTCTGGTCATCGGCGGGGCCATGCTCGCCATCCGGGCAGCGGTTGCCAAAAGCGGCGGCGGTAAAGCGATCGCCTGGCCCGACCGCAACGGATGGAAGCTTCTGTCAATCGCGATGGCAGGCCTGGTGATCTACGTCGCCATTGCGCAAGCATGGGGGTTTATCATCAGCTCGCTGATCTTCGTGCCCTGGTTCATCCGCTATTTCGGCCGCTACAGCCATTGGGTGGCATGGTCCTGCGCACTGGGCATCGCCGCCTTCATCTATCTCGTCTTCATCCGGCTGCTGCAGCTGACCCTGCCCATAGGGCCCCTTTCCTTTCTCGGATGATGCTGCGCTGAAATTGCGGCGGCGCATAATTACACGCCTGGAGGTCTTCGCGGTATGGCAGCATGGTCTTCACTTCTGGACGGGTTCTCAGCGGCCATCAGCCCCTACAATTTGCTCTTTGCTCTGATCGGTTGTATTGCAGGTACCCTGGTCGGCGTGCTGCCCGGCCTTGGCCCCACGGCCGCCATCGCCATGCTGCTGCCGCTCGCCACCCTGCTCGACCCGGCCCCGGCCATTATCATGATGGCCGCCATTTATTACGGGGCCATGTACGGGGGCTCGACGACCTCCATCCTCGTCAACATACCGGGGGAGGCCTCCTCCGTGCCTACAGCCATGGAGGGGTACCAGCTTACCCTGCAGGGCCGCGGCGGACCGGCGCTGGGAATCTCCGCCATCGCCAGCTTTGTGGCGGGCACCCTGGGGGTGGTCGGCCTGACCTTCTTCGCCCCCATGCTCGCCCGGGCGGCGCTGGCTTTCGGCCCGCCCGAGTACTTCGCCCTGACCTTCCTGGGGGTCAGCCTGGTCGTCAGCCTGTCCGGACGTTCCCTCGGAAAGGGGCTTCTGGCCGCCCTGCTGGGATTGCTGACGGCCATGATCGGCCTGGATCCGCTGTCCGGGGTGGCACGCCTGACCTTCGGCTCCTATCAGCTCATGGCCGGAATCGACTTCGTGCCGATCATCATGGGGCTGTTCGCCATCAGCGAAATCTTGGTGAATGCGGAAAAGAAAACCAAAATGCTCCTGGAGGGCAAGGACATCGAGTGGCTGCCAACCTGGCAGGACATCAAGGATACCTGGGCGGCAACGATGCGCTCCGGCTTTCTCGGGTTCTTCTTCGGCCTGATCCCGGGTTGCAGCCCGGCCGTGACCTCGTTCATGGCCTACGACATGGAAAAACGCTTCTCCAAACACCCCGAAAGGTTCGGCAAGGGCGCCATGGATGCGGTGGCTGCCGTCGAGGGATCGAACAACGCCACGGCCAGCGGCGGGTTTGTGCCGCTGCTCGCCTTCGGAATCCCTTCGGGGCCGGCCCTGGCCGTTCTGCTGGGCGGGTTCATCATGTACGGCTTGCAGCCGGGGCCGCGGCTCATGCAGGAGCAACCCCACCTGCTGTGGACGATCATCGCCAGCATGTACATCGGCAACGTGATCCTGCTGATTCTCAACCTGCCTCTGGTCGGATTGTGGGCGCGCATGGCCCTCGTCCCGTTTCCCATTCTGGGGCCCTTTATCACGGTCTTCACCCTGATCGGGGCTTTCAGCCTGCGCTATTCCTTTTTCGACCTGTGGATTGCGCTGCTGTTTGGGGGGATCGGCTACCTGATGCGCAAGCTGGAGTTCCCGGTAGCCCCCATGGTGCTGGCCACGGTCTTGGCCAGCATGATGGAGACCTCCTTCATGCAGTCCATAACCATGTCGAGGGGTTCGCTTCTGATATTTTTCACCCGCCCGATATCCGCCGCCTTCATCCTGCTGACGATTCTGTCGGTGGCAAGCGGAATTTGGTTGATGCGCAAAGCCAAGGCAAAAAACGTTGAGCTCGAAGAAAGCGACTCCTGAAAATTCCGCCGCCGGCCGAATTTTCAAGTCAAAAATAAATTTGAATCTATTACTTGAGGTAGTCTTCCGGACGGATGCGCAGTTTCCGGATCCGGTACTGGAGGGTGGAGCGCGGCAGGGCCAGGAGCTTGGCGGCGCCCTGCTCGCCGCCGAGCACGCCGCGGGTCTTGACCAACGCCTTCAGGATGTGCTCGCGTTCGTTATCCCTCAAGCTGGCCACTTCGTCTGAAACCCTCTGTCCCTGCGGCCGGGCCGATTCAAGAATTTTCTCGACGTCATCGGCTGAAATCCGGTCGCCCGCCCGCAGGATGACCAGCCGCTTGACGAGGTTCTTCAACTCCCGCACATTCCCCGGCCACGCATAGCCACCCAGACGCTCCAGGGCGCTGCGGCTGTACACCGGTTCGGGACGGTTCATCTGACGCGCCTGGATCTGCGTCAGCCGGGTCATCAGCACGGGGACATCCTCTTTCCGTTCTCTCAGCGGCGGCACGTGGACCGACACGATGTTCAGTCGATAGAACAGATCCTCCCGGAAGGTGCCGGCCCGGATGCTCGCCTGAAGGTCCGTGTTCGTGGCGGCGATGACCCGGCAGTCGATGGGCACGGGCCGGCTGTCGCCCACCCGTTCGAACTGCCGGTCCTGGAGAATGTGCAGGAGCTTGGCCTGCAGGCTGATGGGCAGTTCGGCGATTTCGTCCAGAAAGATGGTGCCGCCGTGCGCCAGCTCGAAGCGGCCGACCCGCTGGTTGCTGGCCCCCGTGAAGGCGCCCTTGGCATGACCGAAGAGTTCGCTTTCAAACAGCGATGAGGCCAGAGCCGGGCAGTTGGTCTTCACGAACAGATGGCTGCGCCGCGAGCTCAGATGGTGGATGCAGCGCGCCAGGTAATCCTTGCCCGTACCGGTCTCCCCCGTAATCAGCACGGTGGCGTCGGTGTCGGCCGACTGCCGGATGGTTTTCATGATGGCCGCCATCGCAGCCGATGCGTAGAAGAACTCGTCCTGCTGGTAGTCATCGCTGCTTTGCAGGAGGAAATCCTTCTCGCGCTCCAGGTTCTTGTTCAGTCTCTCCAGCGCGGTATAGGCCAGCATATGGTCGACGGCGATCGCCACCTGCCGCGAGACCTCGGTCAACACCTGGGTGAGTTCGGAAATGTGCTCGGGGGCCTGGCGGAATGAGAAGTGAATCGAACCCATGATCCGGTTGCGGACCAGCATCGGGAACGCCATGGTGGCGTTCAAACCAGCTTTGACCATGGCCCCGATCGATGACAGGTCCGTGTAGCGCTGCAAGTCGTCGATAATGGTCGGCTGGCGCGACTGCACCACCATGCGTGCAATGGCGCCTTCCGCCAGCGGCCGGCTGTGTCGCGTCAGGACCCCGCCGGGCTGAACGCCTTCAGCGGCGGCGAAATAGCTGATGGACTGGGACTTGGCGTCGTAAAGGTTGATGGCCATGCGGTCGAAGGCAAAGTGCTTGCGCAGCTCCTTGGCCAGGGCCTGGAAAAGGTCTTCCCGGTTGGTCTGGGTGACCACGGCATTGTTGATTTCAAGAAGCATCTTGTAGCGTGTCTCGGTATTCCAGCGCATGCTCCACCTTCTGATCAGAATCGATTTTTTTCTCTTTATTACGGCTTTGTGCCCAAAAAGCAAAATCAAAATTCGGCAGCGTGCCTAATATTGGGCACAAACTTTGGCTCTATGTTTGCCAGAATATTTTTTAGCGAATGATTTTAAGTAATTGAGTTTAAGGCCAATCTGGCAGCCCTTTTGCTATTTGCAGTGGCAAATTTGAAACGGAATTTTGCATATGGTCCAGCTCAAATACGGTACCGGTAAAATAAGGATCGCAATCCCCCCCAAGGCCAAGGTATCCATTCTGGAGCCGTTGCGGGCACCCGTACTCGGCTCAATAAAGAAGACGCTAACAGAGGTCCTGCACGAGCCCCTCGGCTGCCCCGCTTTAGAAACGGCCCTTGAAAATCACCGCACCCGGTCAGTCGCCATCGCAGTTCCGGATGAAACCCGCCCGGCGCCGCTGCGCGAGCTTCTGCCTCCGCTACTGGATCGAATCGCAGCCGAACTGCCGCGGCCTGTTTCCGAGAGCGTCACTCTGTTTATCGGCGGCGGCCTGCACCCACCTGCGGATGCAGCCGCAATCAAACGGATTTTGCCGGCTGGCATCGTCCGCGGCTGCCGGATCGTCGCTCACGACGCACACTCGGCCGCCATGCGCGATTACGGAGTCACCACGCGCGGCACGCCAGTGCGCATCAACGCCGAGTTCGCCGAAGCCGATCTCAAGATGGTCATCGGGCAGGTGGACCCGCACCAGTTCGTGGGATTCACGGGCGGCTCCAAGGGGGTGGTCATCGGCTGCGCCGCGCCCGAAACCATTGAGAAGAACCACAGCCTCATGTCCGAGCCCAACGCTCAGGTCGGCCGGCTCACGGGCAACCCGGTGCGCGAAGACCTGACCGAGGCCGGCGAGATGGTCGGCATCGATCTGGCGATCAACTTCGTGTTGGATGCGGACAAACGGGTCGTGCATCTGACTGCAGGGACGCCTTCCCGGGCGCTGGCGTCATGCGCAGAGGTCTGCGCCAGGGTCTACGGGGTCGCCATCGCAGGAAAATTCGACATCGTAGTAGCCTCCTGCGGCGGCTATCCCAAGGACATCTGCCTCTACCAGGCGCAGAAGGGCTTGAACCTGGCCTCACAGGCGCTGAAGCCCAGCGGCCGAATTCTCCTGCTGGCGGCCTCGCCCCAGGG
>Ga0105099_10001338_pt1 | contig 15579 bp, 14 predicted proteins | sample PPLLak3cmMay2015_2_FD_79138 | JGI IMG/M metagenome (GOLD analysis project Ga0105099, IMG submission 79138) | Freshwater sediment microbial communities from Prairie Pothole Lake near Jamestown, North Dakota, USA - PPLs Lake P8 Core (1) Depth... | ecosystem: Environmental > Aquatic > Freshwater >... | reverse complement strand
TTTATAAAAGGTCCTGATTTCCCAGTTGGTGGAGTTGTGTATGGGCAATCAGATTTAGTTCACGCATATTCTACTGGGCGTGGTGGAGTTGTGACTCGTGGTGAAGCAGAAATAGTAGAACTAAAAAGCGATACCTTTCAGATTATCATTACTTCGATTCCTTATCGTGTAAATAAATCTGCTCTCATAGAATCTATCGCATCGCTTATTCAAGAGAAAAAGTTAGAAGGTATAAAGGGTCTTCGTGATGAATCCACAAAAGATATTCGCATTGCTATTGATCTTAAGAGCGGAGTCATTCCACAAAAAGTTTTAAATTACATTTACAAACATACTCAACTTGAGCAATCATTTAATTTTAATATTGTGGCTCTTGTCGATGGTGTACCTCAGACACTTTCACTTAAAAGTTTACTCGGAGAATTTATTTCTCATCGTGTAATTATCGTTCGTCGTCGCACAGAATATGATTTAAGAAAAGCGAAAGAAAGAGAACATATTCTTCTTGGACTTAAGAAAGCTCTTGATCATATCGACCGAGTTATTTCTGTCATTCGTGCATCCAAAGATACAGCAATCGCAAAAATTAACTTAATGAAAGAATTTAAATTTTCTGAAATACAAGCAACTGCAATTCTTGAAATGAAGCTCCAGAAACTCGCAGGTCTTGAAAGAAAAAATGTGGAACTTGAACTCAAAGAGAAACAAGAACTCATAAAAGAGTTAGAGGCACTTCTTGCAAGTCCAAAGAAAATGTTAAAAGTTATTAGTGATGAATTAGTAAATATAAAAGAGAAATATTCTGATACAAGACGCACTCGTATTATAAAAGGTGGAGTCAAAGCTATAAACGAAGAAGATCTAATTCCAGAAAAGGAATCAGTCCTTGTATTTACAAAAGGTGGTTATGTTAAGCGTACTGATCCATCTGAATATCACACACAAAAGCGTGGCGGAGTCGGAGTTATAGATATAGAACCAAAAGAAGAAGATTTCGTCACTATGCTTATCTCTGCAAATACACATTCAGATTTACTTTTCTTTACTAATCTTGGAAAAGCTTATCAGATAAAAATGTATGATATTCCAGAAGGTAAACGTGCAACAAAAGGCAAATCAATAATGAACTTTATCTCACTCGGAGGAGAAGAAAGAGTGACTTCTATTTTACCAATAGACAAAGAGACAAAGAAAACTGTAGAAACTTTGATGATGGTTACCAAAATGGGAATTACAAAGAAAGTAAATGCTGAAGGATTTAAAGATGTTCGCCGAAGTGGTTTGATAGCTATCAAACTCGATAAAGATGATGAGCTTGAAGCTGTTCTTCCTATCACCAAAGGTGATGATGTTATGCTTGCTACAACTCTCGGCCAATCCATTCGTTTTAAAGAGACCGATGTCCGTGAAATGGGTCGCAATGCTGGTGGAGTTCGTGCTATCAAGCTTGGTAAAGGGGATTTTGTTATCGGAGTAGATAGAATTCCAAAAGGGGAAAATTCACTTTCTATTCTTACTCTCGGTTCAAATGGTCTTGGAAAGAAAACAAATATAAAAGAATATAAAACTCAAAAGCGTGGAGGTTCTGGGATAAAAACTGCGAAAGTTACGGCAAAGACAGGCAAGCTTATCGTTGCAAAAATTGTAAAAGACGAAAGTGAGATAATCGCTGTATCACAAAAAGGACAAGTTATTCGCGTAAGTTTGGATTCTCTTCCAACTTCAGGCCGTCAGACTCAAGGAGTCACAGTCATGAAGCTCCGCCCCGGCGACAGCATCGCATCTATTACATTTTTATAAATTTTAAATAAAAAGCTATATTATTAAAATTTTTCCCGCTTTACCCTAAAGGGCTCCGACACGGATAAAAATTTCAACAATATAGCTTTTTATTTATTTCCACCACTATCTTTTGCTTCTTTTTTTGATTTCTATATGGTATATGGATTACCATATAACAACTGCATTCGGACATTAAGCAAACAAATTGTTATTTGCTTGCTTATGCTCCTCACTTGTTGTTATAATATACCCATACAATATGTTTACTAAACCAGAAAAAAATATTTTACATTTAGGTTTAAGAGAAGGAATGCGTGTTGCAGACTTCGGAGCAGGGACTGGCTTTTATTCTAAAGCTGTAAGTCCACGTGTGGGTCATACTGGTAAAGTTTATGCGATAGAAATCCAAAAAGATTTAGTAAAGAAATTAGAATCTGAGATCAAGCATGAAGGTTTCAAAAATATAGAATGTATTTGGGGCGATATAGAAAGTCGCAATGGAACAAAACTCGCTGACCATAGTATGGACGTTGTTATTATTTCTAATGTATTATTCCAAACTGAAGATAAGCTTGGGGTTATAAATGAAGTTAAACGTATTTTGAAAAAAGGAGGGAAAGTTCTTTTAATAGATTGGAATTCATCTAGCCGGATAGGTCCGGCTCCTCGTCTTTTGGTTTCTGACGCTATGGCAAGAGAATTATTTGAACAGCGAGGTTTTAAATTTGAGGAAAATATTTCTACAAGTATGCATCATTATGGTATAATTTTCACATATGAGTAATTTTCAAACAATTTTAGTTGCAATATTTTTAGCATTCTTTGTGTTTGCAGTTTTAATATTCTCTGGAGTTATAAAATTTGGAGGATCTTCAAGCACTGATGGTGTTGTCGGTAAAGTTGTTATTTGGGGGACTTTTCCTAAATCGGCGGTAACAAACACTATTGATAACTTAAGTAAAACAAATAATGATTTAACTATTACATACATACAGAAAGATTCTAATACTTATCAAGAAGAGCTAATCGAAGCATTTGCAAATAGTAAAGGGCCAGATCTATTCATAATAACTCCAGATATGATACAAAGGAATAATAATTTTGTGTATAAGATCCCATATACAAGTTACCCAGAAAAAGCATTTAGAGATACGTTTATTGATGGAGCAGATGTTTATTTGGATAGCCAAGGGTTAGTTGGTTTTCCTCTTGTTGTTGACCCAGTAGTTTTATATTACAACAAAGATATTCTTTCAAATGAAGGAATCGTTAACCCAATAAAAACTTGGGATGAATTATTTAACCTCAGTTCTACTCTAACGAAGAAGGATAACGCAGGAACAGTAAGTCAGAGTATGATTGCTCTTGGTCAGTACAGTAATATAAATAATGTCAAAGATATTCTTGCGACACTTCTAATCCAGAACGGTAATTTCATAGTTAAAAGAGAAAGTGATGAGCAGGGGAATATCGTTTACACTTCTTTATTAAACACCAATCCTTCTCGACTTTCTGTTTCTCCCATGGAATCAGTCATAAGATTCTTTACAGAATTTTCTAATCCTTCAAAAACTGCCTATTCTTGGAATCGTTCATTACCTAGCTCTCTTGATATGTTTACTAGTGGGAAGCTTGCTTTCTATCTTGGTAAAGCAAGTGAGTTATTCAACATAGAAAGAATAAATCCAAATCTAAGTTTTGATGTGACAGGAGTTCCTCAAATCAAGAATTCCACCACGAAGCGCACTTATGGTGAGATATATGGCATGGTTATAAATAAAAAATCTAGCAATATTGTCTCAGCTTTAGCTGTGGCAGATATGTTTAGTAAAGGGGATGATGCGAAGAATCTAAGCATCTCTTTATCTCTCCCTCCTACAAATAGGGCTATATTAACAGACAAACCAACTGATCCATATTTATTTACTTTCTTCAATTCTGCTCTTATTGCACGATCTTGGCTTGATCCAGATAAAGCTAAAAGTGATTTGGTTTTTAAAGAAATGGTAGAGAACGTATTATCAAATAGTTTGTCGATAAATGAAGCTATAAGTAAAGCACAAGGTCAGCTTGAACTTCTACTTAAGAAATAATTATGCTTAAAAAATTATCAATATTTATTTTAGGATTTGTAATAATTTTCTCTCCTTTTTTAGTTGTAGAAGCTGTTGAATTTAAGGGATTAGTTCCTGTTTGCAATACTATTGTAAATGATAGTGGTGGTTTTGAAGACCCTTGCGATTTTAATATGGTGATGGCGATAGTAAATAAAGTTATCGATTTCTTGCTCATCACTCTTGCGACACCACTTTTTGCTCTCATTATTATATATACTGGGTGGCTTTATCTTAGTGCTGGTGGAAGCCAAGAAAATGTCAAAAAAGCAAAACATATATTCAAAAATGCTTTCATTGGTTATATCATTGCACTCGCTGCTTGGTTAATAGTAAATACGATTCTTAAAGCAGTCGGGTTTAAAGGGGATTCATTTTTGGGCTAATTATTATTAATCCCGTTAGAGATATGTATGTTATAATCTAGGAAATAGTTTAAAATAATTATAAGGTTTAGATTTTTTATTAGAATTAATCAGATACGGAAGTCCATGGCTTCCTATCTCTAACGGGATGAAAATTTTCAAAACAAAAAAATACAGTATCTTATCGGGAATTTTAAAATATAGTTTTGTGATAGTATTTGGGTTTATGTTAGTAGGGAATTTATCTCTTGCTGCAGTTTGTCCAGATGGAGTAATTAGAGAAACGTGTCCAGATGGTACTATTGGTGGTACAAATATTACAACTACAATACAAAATCCTCTAGGAGACAAAATATCAGACATTCCTTCTTTTATAAAAGCTATCATTAAAATTGTTCTCTATGTAGGTATCCCTATTATTGCTCTCGCTATTATCTATACTGGTTTTCTGTTTGTGAAAGCGCAAGGTAACTCTGAAGAGTTAACTATAGCTAAAAGAAACCTATTGTATACTCTCATAGGTGCAGCGTTACTACTTGGAGCTTTTGTTATAGGAGAAGCAATTGTTAAAACGGTCGAGGATATTAAAAGTACAACGTAATTATATTATGAAAAAAAATATTTTATTAGGAGCTTTTATTACAGGGGGAGTATTCACATTTTCACTTGCTGAAGCAGCTGTTACAACAGAAGGAGTTTGTGCTAAGGCAAATATGGATAGTCTTTCTGGGATTATAAATTCAGTAAGTTGTGGATTAATGACTACAGTTATTCCTTTTTTGTTTTCATTAGCAGCAGCAGCATTTATCTGGGGGATTATACAGTTTTATATGAATCCTGAGAATGAAGAAAAACGCAAAAAAGGTAAAAGTTTTATAGTTGGAGGATTGATTGCTTTGTTTGTTATGACAAGTATGTGGGGAATAGTACGTATCTTTTCTGCATCATTTGGAGTAAAGACGGTTATCCCTACATTTGATAATATTGAAAGTAATAATTAGCCAAGTTCATTGTTAATTTTTTAGTTATTTGTGGTACAATAAGGTTATAAAGTTAAATGTCTTTTTTACTCTGGTCGGGTAGAGGGATAATATTATAAGAATCGTTTTCAGCCTCATTGGCTGATTCGCCGAAGAGGCGAAATTAAAAGATTTATGAAGAAAATTATTTCGTTTAGTGCTGTTCTAGGTCTTATGCCAGTATTTGCTTTCGCTGCTAATTCAACAGTTGGTAGTGTTCTTGCAACATTGGTTGGTTATTTGAATTACATCGTTCCAGCTCTTATTACTATCGCTGTTGTTTTCTTTATCTGGGGAGTTATCTCTTACATGAGAGCATCTGATGAAGAAGCAAAGAAGATGAGCCGTACAAAGATCATCAATGGTCTTGTTGGTCTTTTCATCATAGTAGCATTCTGGGGAATTATTGGTTTAGTTAAGAGATCTTTTGGTGTAGATAATACAACTGGAGATAATATTGTCCCTTGTGTTCCTACTATGTACGACGATTGTCAATAAAATTATGAATTTTGAGATCATACCAAAAGCTGAAGCTAGTATTGAGACTTTAATGAAAAGTATAAATAGGGTAATTATTAACCCTCTTATTATACTTCTGTTTGCTTTGGCGATGGTGTATTTTATCTATGGACTTGTACGATACTTACTTTCTTCAGAGAATGAAGAAATTCGCAAAACAAGCAAACAACATATGCTTTGGGGAATTATTGGGATGTTCATAATGGTTTCAGTTTTTGGAATTATGAATATACTTCTGACAACACTAGATGTCCCTAAGAGTGATATTCAGATAAATAGTGGAGGGGATTATAATGTTGGAGAAATGGTTAATTAGTTTTTAAAATTGGATTAAAAAACACCCTCGAGATATACTCGGGGGTGTTTTGATTTCATTTAAGGTACAAATTACTTAATCTGTTTACACATTACTGTAATCTCTTCATTGTAATACGAAATATCAGCATAAGTAGCATGTGGATTATCATTTGTGACACAATTTCCACCACCCCAGATTGCCTTTTTGCGATTTTGGGGCTGGCAGTAATATTGTTTACCACCGCCATACAATTCATACTTTTTGTATCCACTTTTTATAATTACTCTAATAGGTTCCTCACCTTTTTTAAGAGTGTAATATTCAGTGTACACAGAAGGTAATGCAGTAGATTTAGCTTTTTCTGAGGATTCAGTTTTGTTTTTGTTCTGAATCTCAGTTCTTTGTTTTTCACTCTTTTCCTTCTTATTGCTTTTAATTTTAGTTATTACATAAAATAAAAAGAATAAAGAAAGTATTAGAACTAAAACAATCCATAGCCATTTTTTTAACTGAACATCATTCATTTTTTACCTCCTTTCATAATTGAAGAAATTAGATCACCAGCTCCTGCGATACCACCTAATTGACCATCATAAATGAAACCCTTTCCTTCTTTTATTAGTTTCCATTTCATAATCAAGTTTAAACATTCTTCGGTGGATATTGGAATCTTTCGAGTTTTAAGAGCTTTTTTTAATTTTTCAGCTTTTAAGATATCTATCTCAATTTCATAGGTTTCTGATTTTCCCTCTTTCTCTTCTCTCTGAAGGGCAATTTCTGCCTCATAAATAGCCCCAAATGGGTTGACGTCACCTATCGTTAGACGAACCAAGTATATACCTAGACTAGGTATTTTAATCCTAGCTTTACCCAATCGAAGTTTTTCGAGAAGCTCAATTCTTTTTTTAATTTTTTCTCTTAATTCTTCTATTGGAATAGGTAGCTTTGCGATTTCATTCTCGAGTATTAGCCACTTATTTTCACCCGGAACACCCTCTTCGTCTTTTTCCTTTCCATCTCCCCATTGTTTTTTAACAACACTATTAGAAGGATCTTTTTCACGATGCCAATCTAAAAGTATAGGAGTTGGAATTGTATCATCTATTTTTATAAGATGATCATAACCATCATTTTTATCGATTTTTTCCTCTTCTTCTGATTCACAAAGGCCTTTAATTAAGTAATCCAAAGTCTTAAGACCAGAGGCGATCATTTCCTTCCAAGTCATAGGACCTTCTTCTGGGTGTCTTGAATACTCACGAAGCCTACCTTCTAAAATGTCATTAATATTCTCATCAGCTCCTTTTTCTGAGCCAATATTAATATAAGTGTGACTTTCTTCTTTGTCTACATTATAAGAGTAAGACATAGGGACTTTCACATTTACATTGTCTGTAATTAAGATTTCTTGAGGCTCAAATCTTTTTTCTTTGAGTTTAATGTTAATCCTAATAATACCAAAAATTATTCCTTTTAAAAAAATCCATATTAACCCTTCATTTACAATAACGGGCTTTTTATTTTTCCAGATTTTTTTACCTAACATGGTAACAAGACCAAAGTGAGGAGGATCATTTTCGATTGAGTCAATACCCGTAATAATGATTATGGAAGATAAAATAAGAACAGTTACCCCAACCCATTCAATCTTTGGTAGATTAATGAATGAGTAAATTATACTAATAATAAAAATAATTATTAGTATAATTAATGTGTTGTTTTTCTTTTTCATTTTTTTTGTATTTTAAGTTATTATTTATTTGATTTGTTTGTTTTAAAAGCCAATCATATGAGGGGAATGGGGGATTAGATACTAAAACAAACAAATCATTTTGTAATAACTACTTTGTCAAAAAGCTTTTTACTTGTCAGCATTATATCACACTAAATAGTCATTTGTCAAGGTAAATAATCCTTATACAATAAGGATAAAAAAGTGATGTGAGCCTTCTCGAGATAGAACCAAGTGGTCTGTTATCCAGTAAGGTCATTTTAATAATTATTAAGTTTTGAAGTAAATTATACAAAAAACCACTCTTTACAGAAGTGGTCTTTTTTTGTTTTATCAAGGTTTCTATTTATTATATTTTCTATATAAAAACATAATTAGTCCATAAACAAAGATTGCTATCCCGTTAAATATAAGTAATGGCCAATTTTTAATTATAGAAGAATAAATAAACCAAAAGATTGATGTTATTACAAATACAATAACGAATTTAATTTCAATTGAGCCACGAGATTTTGTTTTTATCATTTCAATTAGTTGTGTCAACAGGGTAACTATGCTAATCAGTAGTAAGATAAATAAAAACAAATCTTTTTGTTTAATCACAATCATAATAGGAACAATTGTAGCTGTTAAAATTAAAGCAGTGATGTCAATCAAGCTTAACTTTTTAAATTTTATTATTCCAATTGTAATAGGGATACAGGGTAAAAAAAGCAAACTATTAAAAATCATAGCTAAACTATTTTTACTAAATCCATAAAAAATTAACGCAATAAAATAAAAAAATAAAAGAAAGAAAAAGGGGGCAGATAATGATTTCACTGATTTCTTCCCCCAAATTTTTTGATTTTGTTTTAAAAAACCATAAAATTGAAAAACAGTAAAAATCATTGTAAATAATGAGGCAATAATTAATTTATTAAAACCCCAATTCTGAATCTCGATAAAATCTTTCATTTCGGTATTTATTTATAGGTGAATACAATTTTGAAAAAACTATGTTATTTGTATAATAACATATTAATATAAATTTGTCTAGATATCTTAATTTTTTATATAATTAAAAACTTATTTTGTATTATTGCTTATATAATAATTAATTGTTACTTAAAAACGGGTATGCTACGTATTTTAAACTCTATATAGATTTAGTAAAAAACCCTACAGGGATATCTTCCTCTACGAGGACAGTATACCTTTTGTACTTTCCTAAAATGAATTTTAAGAAAGACACAAAAGCTTTTCGTTTCTCGGACGCAAGCAAAGCAGTTTGCTTGCTTAGGGTCACAAAGAAAAAAACTCACTTTCGTGAGACTTTTTACTTTGTGACCCTACCGGGAATCGAACCCGGATTACCGGCTTGAAAAGCCGATGTCCTAACCGTTAGACGATAAGGCCAAATAATACTTACAAATTTACTGTCAATATTTCAATAACCAATATATTAAATTAATTCTCAAAATTAACAGGGTTATTGTAACATTTTTTTACTAAAATGCAAAATTCATAAAGAATTTACTCTGTGATATAATATTATTATGCTCAAAAAACAAATTGCTTTAATTGTGCTTGATGGTTGGGGGTATAGAGAAGAAAAAAAAGATAATGCGATAGCTCAGGCTAATAAGCCGTTTTTTGATAGTCTTTGGATTAAATATTCACATACGACTCTGAAGGCCTCTGGCTTGGCTGTAGGATTACCTGAAGGACAAATGGGGAATAGTGAAGTAGGGCATATGACTATCGGTGCGGGTAGGGTTATTTATCAAGATCTAGTAAGGATAAATCAATCTATTTTGTCTGGGGAGTTTAATAAGAAAAAAGAATTTATTTCTTTGTTTGAGTATGTAAAGAAAAATAATTCAACTCTCCATGTGACAGGGCTTTTGTCTGACGGGGGAATTCATAGTCATATTTCTCATTTATTTGCATTTTTACAAATTGCGAAAAATAATGGAGTAAATAAAATAGCAATACATATTATTACAGATGGACGTGATACTCCTCCACAATCTGGGGCTTCCTTTGTAAAGCAACTTGAAGATTTTATAGAAAAGTTAGGTGTAGGAGAGATAGCTTCTGTCTCTGGGCGTTTGTATGCAATGGATAGAGATAATAGATGGGAACGACTAGAAAAGGCAGAAGAGGTTATGTTCTCTGGTAAAGGAAAGGTGTGTGATATAAAACCATCTATTTATTTGGAAAATTTATATAAGGAAAATAAATTAGATGAACAATTAGAGCCATTTGTTTGTTTGAATAAAAATGGAGGTACCTATATGTTAAATAAAAATGATGGATTATTTTTATTTAATTTTAGAGCTGACCGCATGAGAATGCTTACAGAAAAAATAATAGAGAAATCAAAAATTGATAATATTCACATAATCACTATGACTGACTATGGTAAAGAATTTAATTGCCAGATTGTCTTTCCTAAAATAGAAATAAATGAAACTCTTGGAAAAATTATAAGTGAGAATGATATGACCCAAGCTCACATAGCAGAGACAGAAAAGTTTGCCCACGCCACTTATTTTTTAAATTGTGGAGAAGAAACCCCATATAAAAAAGAAGAACAAATACTTGTCCAAAGTCCAAAAAATGTTCTTACCTACGATTTAGCTCCTAAGATGTCTGCAGAAGGAGTCGCTGATAAAGCTATTGAACAAATTAATAAAGGAACAAATTTTATTTTTATTAATTTTGCTAATGCAGATATGGTTGGGCATACATCCAATGTTCCCTCTATAATAACAGCGATAGAAGAAGTGGATAAACAACTTAATAGAGTCATTGATGCTTTGCGATTAAAAGGTGGAATTGCTTGTATTACAGCAGATCATGGGAATGCTGAGATAAATATCGATCCAATTACAGGGTTAAAACACACTTCTCATACCACAAGCCTAGTCCCATTTATAATTACAGATATGACACAACTTCTTAAAGAAGGAACATTAGCAGATGTAGCTCCTACTGTACTTTCATTGTTTGAGATAAAAAAGCCAGAAGAAATGACAGGAAACAGTTTGATTATTTAGTTTTATTTTTGTATACTGCTACAGTTCAAATGGAAGCGTGGCTATAAAATGTAAACTGCTTTACATTTTATCTGGTTCTGATTAATATCAGAAATAGCTGATATGAGCGAAAGCGAATAAGCTATAGGGAAGGGGTTGAAAAGGAGGGTTGGCAGAGAGGTTGAATGCACCGCTTTCGAAAAGCGGAATCCTCGAAAGAGGATCACAGGTTCAAATCCTGTACCCTCCGCAAGCAATCCTCTGGATTGCGAGGACTAGATTTGAAAGACGGAGGCTGACGAGCCGAGTCGGGGTCGCGAGATTTTTCAGTAGAAAAATACTTGTGACCAAATCCTGTACCCTCCGCCAACGAAGTATTGCGCGGTTAGCTGTTTTGGTAGATAACGAAGTTTAAGTTTGCGCGGTTAGCTCAGTTGGTAGAGCGACCCCTTGACGTGGGGTAGGCCAGGGGTTCGAATCCCTTATCGCGCACAAAATTACAGGAGGTAATTTTTTATTTATATATAAATTTTTAATCATGAATACACAAATAATAATTTTAGCAGCGGGGCACGGTAAACGAATGCAATCTGAATTACCAAAAGCTCTGACTCCATTACGTGGCAAACCTTTTGTGAAGCATGTTCTTGATGCTGTCGCATCTTCAAAGGTGTGTGATAATCCAATAATAGTTATCGGGCAAAAGGGAGATCAAGTACGTGATGTATTAGGTTCTAGTTATTCATATGCCGTTCAATCAGAACAATTGGGCACAGGGCATGCAGTTATGATAGCAGAAGATATAGCGAAAGATTCTGATACTATTGTTGTTTTATATGCAGATCATCCTCTTGTAAGTGCTGAAACTATAAAGAACCTTATCGATACTCACAAACAGAAAAAAGCAGTGCTTACCATGGCAACAGCGATAGTTCCGGACTTTTTAGATTGGCGTAAAGCTTTTTTGTCTTTTGGTAAATTTGTTCGTGATGAGAAAGGAGAAATAAAAAAGATAGTAGAAGTAAAAGATGCAACAGAAGAAGAATTAGAAATAAAAGAAGTGAATCCAGCATATATGTGTTTTGATGCAAAGTGGATGTGGGAACATTTACATATGCTCAAGAATGAAAATGCCCAAAATGAATATTATCTGACAGACCTTGTCGGGATGGCTTTCAGTGAAAATCAAAACATAACTTCAATATCCATAGATCCACGTGAAGCACTTGGAGTAAACACAAAAGAACAATTAAAACTTATAGAGCAATTATAATAAATCCCCACCAGTCGGACTGGTGGGGATCTGGTGGGGATTTTATTATTTATTCTTGTGTATCCAAAGGTAAGCATCTTCAAGAGCTTTCACTGCATCACCAGAGGCGATGTTGTTCTGGTGATACCTACCATTAGTACAATCACCAGCTGCCCATATTCCTGGAACAGTAGTCATTTGTGTCATTGGGTCAACTACGATTTTATTAAACTCATCTATTTGGACTAAATTTTTAGCAAATAGAACATTAGGAATTTGTCCGATTTCGACAAATATACCTGCGGTAGGAATTGTTTTTTCTTCACCAGTAATTTTATCTTTATAGGTTAAAGATTTTACAAATTGATCTCCATCAACTTTTGTAATTTCTGCATTTTTTATAACTTTAAATTTTAGATTTTCTAGTATTTTTTTAACTGTTATTTCATCTGCTCTGAATTTGTCGCTTCGGTGTATCATGGTTACACTTTTACAATAGGAAAGCAATTGAGCGGCAGATTCAAAACCAGCATTACCTCCGCCGATAACAAGCACATCTTGATCAGCAAATAGAGGTCCATCGCACGATGCACAGTAAGTAATCCCTTTATGTTCAAATTTATCTGCGTTTATCGCTTCTAACTTACGTCGACTACTTCCTGTGGTAATTATTATTGCTTTACTTTCGTACGTTTTTCCAGATTCTGTTTTGATTGAAAATTTATTATCATTTTTTATTATATCTATAGCTTTTTCTCCTTCAATAATATCTAGAAAAGGACCTTTATAATAAAGGATATGATTTTTTAAATTTTGACCAAGATCTGTTCCTGAAATTTCTGGAGTACCAATCCAGTTGTATATTGTTTCAGAAACTATAGATTGACCACCAAATTCACTTGTAATAACAGCTGTTTTTAATTGTTTACGAGCAGCATACACTGAGGCAGAAGCACCTGCAGGACCACCCCCTAATATTATTAAATCGTACATAATGTTATTTTAGCATAAATTATATTTTTGTGTGAGTTGGAAATTAAAATAGTCTTATCAAAGAGACTTGGGAGCGCGACTGGCGCGAGCACGAGGAATTTTCTAGCAAGAAAATATCCGTGCTCTTTGAGAAGAGCTATTTTAATGAACAACGAACTCTAAGTATTTACTTCTTATTTCTTCTCAAGAATGCTGGAACAGTACTCCAATCATCTGTGTCGTCTATGAATAAATCATCTTCTACTTTTTCTGGTTTTTTAAGAAAATCGGAAGATTCATTTTTGGGTAAATCTTTTTTAATCGCTTCTTTTATTTCTTCTTTTGTAGAATTTGCTACAGTTTGATCAATAGCTCTTGATTGGCCCATTTGGAAAAGTGAACGTTTAGGCATATCAGTAGGGAAGCCTGTGGCGATAACTGTAACTTTCATTTCGCCTTTCTTTAATTTCTCATCTCTTATTGTTCCAAAAATAACTTTTGCATCTTTATCGATTGATTCAGTTATTACTTTTGCAGCTTCTTGGATTTCGTGGATAGTTAGATCATCTCCACCTGAAATAGCAAATAGAACTCCTTTTGCTCCAGAAATGGAAAGGTCAAGGAGAGGAGAATTTATAGCAGCAAGAGCAGCTTTCTCTGCGCGTCCTTCACCTGCGGCAATACCTACTCCCATAAGTGCACTTCCAGCGTCGTACATGACGGCTTTAATATCTGCAAAGTCTACGTTGATCATACCTGGAGTTGTGATTAATTCAGAGATACCTTCAACTGCTTGTTTAAGAACTTCATCACACATTGCAAAAGCTTGTCTGAACCCGACATCTTTTCCTGAAATAACAATAAGTCTGTCATTTGGGATAACTAAAATAGCATCAACTTCTTTTTCAAGATCTGCAAGTCCGATATCTGCGAGTTTCATTCTTTGATTTCCTTCAAAAGAAAATGGTTTAGTCACAACAGCAACAGTAAGAATACCTTGCTCTTTTGCAGCTTGAGCTACGATCGGAGCTGCTCCTGTCCCTGTGCCACCACCCATTCCACAAGCAATAAAAACCATGTCAGCACCTTTGATGACATCTTGAATTTCTGCTTTTGTTTCTTCTGCAGCACGACGACCAACTTCTGGATTCATTCCAGCTCCTAATCCTTTAGTTAAATTTTTACCCAAGTGAACTTTCTTCTCTGCTAATGAATTGTGTAAATCTTGAGTATCAGTATTCATTACTATAAATTCAACTCCTCTAACTTTGGAGTTAATCATGTGATTTAAGGCATTCTTTCCTGAACCACCAATTCCGATTACTTTAATTCTTGCAAATGATTCAATATCTGGATTCAATTTAGGCATATATTTATAGACTTTAAGTCTGTCGTTAATAATAAATTTATATAATACATAATAGCAGAAAACAGGAAAAAGGGAACATTTGACAGTTACCCCTTTTATTTCAAAATAATGTTAAGGAAGCAACTGCGATAAGATAGATTTGAAAAAACTTTTTACTTCTTTCATATTTCCACTGATAGAATTATTTGATTGATCGTTTAAAGATTCATCACCATAAGATAAAGCAAGCCCCAACGCTGTATACCAAGAAGCGTCACGAATTTTAAATTTATTATTTAAAGTAGAATCTACTGGCCCTATTCGAGTCGGAAGTTTTAATTGAGTGCGAGCGATTTCTTCAATGTTGTTTATGTAAGATCCATTACCTGTGATTATAATTCCAGCGGGAAGGAGTTCAAACCTTTTTAATCTTTTAAGTTGGTTACCTACTAGTTCAAAAATATCACTTAATCTTGCTTCAACAATTTCATCAACTTTTTTCTTTGAATAATCTCCACCTGTTACACTCCCGAGCTTGATACTCTCAGCTTCTTCTAAAGAAATCTTGAGACCGAGAGCTATATCTTTTGTAATATCCATACTTCCAATAGGAAATACTGATACAGATATAGGTAAATTATTCTCAAATACTACAGTTGAGACTGTCTCTGCTCCGATATCCATAAGGATACAACCCGCTAATTTTTGTTTACTATTAAGAAGAATATTCCCCGTAACAATAGGAGATGCTACTATTTCGTCGATATCTATCTTGGTTAATGCAAAAGCAGTGATAAGGTCTTCCATGTTTTGTTTCAAGCAAGTAATGAAAAGAGTTTTAACTTCGAGTTTGATACCTTTTAATCCTTCAGGTCTGAGGTAGATATCTTTCCCATCCAGCTTGTAGGATAGTGGAATAGTGTGAATTATTTTTTTATTTAAGATATCAAGATTTTCTTCACTGTTTGATATAACTTTTGTTACATCAAGATTTGTTATTTCTTGATCTGCTTTTGAAATAATAACTGAACCAGTAGATACAACTGATGAAAGACTGATCCCTCCGATAGAAACACAGGCTCTCTTGATTTTAATTCCTAAAATATTTTCAGCTTGTTTTACTGCTTTTCGAATACTCTCTGCAACATTGTCTAC
>Ga0105099_10001337_pt1 | contig 15592 bp, 12 predicted proteins | sample PPLLak3cmMay2015_2_FD_79138 | JGI IMG/M metagenome (GOLD analysis project Ga0105099, IMG submission 79138) | Freshwater sediment microbial communities from Prairie Pothole Lake near Jamestown, North Dakota, USA - PPLs Lake P8 Core (1) Depth... | ecosystem: Environmental > Aquatic > Freshwater >... | reverse complement strand
GGTAGGGAAAATCCCCATGAATATGGCTAACTCGACAGTGGACATGTTATCCCTTTCCGGCCACAAACTGCATGCGCCAAAGGGCATCGGGTCTCTGTATATCCGCAAGGGAGTGCCCTTCCGGCCTTTCCTGGTTGGCGGTCATCAGGAAAGAAGCCGTCGGGCAGGGACTGAAAACGCTGCGGGAATCATTGCGCTTGGCAAGGCCTGTGAAATGGCCGGTGATTTTCTTGAAGAGGAAAACACCAAGGTAAAGGCGCTACGGGATCGTCTGGAGTCCGAAATTGTGCGTCTGATACCGAATGTGCGGGTGAACGGCGGCGGTGCCGTGCGTTTGCCGAACACTACTTCGGTTGCGTTCGAATTCGTTGAAGGCGAGGCGATTCTGCTTCTGCTCAACGAGAAGGGGATCTGCGCTTCCTCGGGAAGTGCCTGTACGTCCGGTTCGCTGGAGCCCTCCCATGTCCTTCGTGCCATGGGTGTTCCTTTTACCTGTGCCCATGGTTCGATTCGTTTCTCTCTTTCGCGTTTTTCGACCGACGATCAGATCGACACGATCATTCGGGAGCTACCCCCTGTTATTCATCGATTGCGTGAGATGTCGCCATTTGGCAGGGAATTTCTGCAGAACAAATGATAGCTGCCTCCTGAAAATTGCAAGCAGGGCGGCATTGCGACGAATGACAAAATCTTCAGGGGCGGGTTACTCTCGCCCCTGTTGCGTTTGAAGACATCTATTCTCCACGATTCAGTACCTATCGAATGGGTACTGTTGGGGTGAAAATATTTTGCTGTTAACAAGAGGAGCTTCCATACTGTCATGAAGCGTAAAATAGCTGCAGCAGTTCAAATAGTCTTTATCCTGCTGGTCATCGGTTTTGGCACTTATCAACTGTATCAGGGGAACTTCGAGGCGAGTATTTCCACCATGCCGTTCCTCATCGTCTATTATCTTTTTGTAACGATGCGGCAGAAACGAATTCGTGAACAGGAGCAGCATGAAAAGGACGATGATGGAGAGCTTCCCCGTTGAAATCGACCGGCACTTTCCAGGGTGCCGGTCAGTCAATTAATCTGTATGAACGGGAAACGGAGACTTATTCATGGGCTACCGCAATCTTCAGGAATGTGTCCTTGACCTTGAGAGGCATGGTGATCTGATTCGTGTTGACCATGAGATTGATCCCTGTCTGGAGGTGGGCGCAGCCCAGCGTCGTGTCTACAGGTCCGGCGGTCCGGCGCTCCTCTTTACCCGGGTAAAGGGTTGTGAATTTCCGATGCTCGCCAATCTTTTTGGCACCCGGAGCCGGATCCGCTTTCTGTTCCGGGACACGCTGGAAGCGATGGAGCAACTAGCCGGGATCAGGAGAGACCCTCTGTCATTCTTGCGGGATCCACTCGGCGCGGCTGTTCTTCCCCGGCATGCCTATCATCTCCTTCCCGCAAAGACCCGCTCCGCACCGGTTCTTGCAAACCGGACGTCAATCTCTCAACTCCCTCAACTCAGGTCGTGGCCCGCGGATGGTGGCGCCTATATCACGCTCCCGCAGGTGTACACAGAGAGCCCCGCTGCGCCTGGCTGGCGACATTCAAACCTGGGGATGTACCGTATCCAGCTTTCAGGCGGCAGCTACCGGCCTAACGAAGAGGTCGGCGTTCACTATCAGATTCATCGTGGTATCGCAGCCCATCATGCCGAGGCTATCCGGTTGGGCGTCCCGCTCAAGGTGAATATCTTTGTCGGCGGCCCGCCAGCCCTTACCCTTGCCGCGGTAATGCCGCTCCCCGAGGGCATGCCTGAAATAGCCTTTGCCGGGCTCCTCGGCGGCCGCAGGGTCCAAATGATTCAGCCCCCCGGAGAGCTTCCGATCCTTGCGGAAGCGGATTTCTGTCTTGTCGGCGAGATAGATCCTGAGAGGATTCTCCCGGAAGGTCCCTTTGGTGACCACATCGGCTACTACAGCCTGACCCATGATTTTCCCGCCATCAGGGTGAAGAGCGTTTTTCACCGGGATGGGGCAATCTGGCCTTTTACCACGGTGGGGAGGCCTCCCCAGGAAGATTCCGAGTTCGGGGCGTTTATTCATGAATTGACTGCACCGCTCATTTCAACCGTCGTACCGGGAGTACATTCCGTTCATGCCGTTGACGCTGCCGGAGTGCATGCCCTGCTGCTGGCCATTGGCTCGGAGAGATATGTGCCATACCGTCCTACGAGTAAGCCGCGGGAGCTCTTGACCCTGGCCAATGCCATTCTTGGCCAGGGCCAGCTTTCCCTTGCCAAGTACCTGCTGATTGCGGCCGAGGGAGACAACCCCGGACTCGATATCACGGATGTCCCTGCGTTTCTCCAACACATGCTGGAGCGGGTTGACTGGCGCCGAGACCTGCATTTCCAGACCTGTACCACCATGGACACCCTCGATTATACCGGCTCCGCTCTCAACGAAGGCTCCAAAGTGGTGATTGCCGCGGCGGGCCCTGCCATCCGCAGCTTGCCGGCTTCATTGCCAACTGATCTCCGCCTTCCATCGGGTTTTGCCGACCCGAGAATCTGCCTTCCCGGAATTCTCGTTGTCAGGGGACCTGCCTGCCAGGAATACCGTGAGTGCCTGACAGCGGACATGGCTGCGTTTTGTGACTTCTATCGAGGAAATGCCTCGGTTTCCTCCTTTCCCCTGATTGTCATTGCCGATGACAGTGAGTTCACTGCCCGAAACCTCAACAACTTCATCTGGGTAACCTTTACCCGCTCAAATCCCGCAGCGGATCTCTACGGCATTGGGGCTTTCCTGGACTGTAAGCATTGGGGCTGCCACGGACCCCTTGTTATCGATGCCCGCAGAAAACCGCAGCATGCACCGCCTCTGGTGGATGATCCCGAAATTGAGAAGCGTGTCGATGCGCTTGGTGCTCCGGGTGGTCCACTTCATGGGGTAGTATGACAATACTGTCCACTCCTCAAGTAACGCTGATGTAGGCTGTATGTATCGATGAAGTTTTCAAAATTTCTCTCAGCAGGAGATGTTTGAAATGACGATTGCCAAAGAGCCGCGAAATAAGATTAATAAAGCCTTTTCTTCGTCAAAACAACTCTTCCGGAGCATCCTTCAGGCAATTCCCGATCTTGTCTCCGTTGTAGATCGGGATTTCAGGGTTGTGTTCTCCAATCTGCGTGGAGAGCATGAGGGTCTACATCCTAAAGTTCTTAGAAAAAAGTCAAAGCCGTACTGTTACGATCTCTACTCCCCTGGTAGTGAAAAGCACTGTGACAGCTGCCATGCACAGGAGGTTTTCGATACCGGTAAAGTTGTGGTTACCGAAAGTTATCATCCGAATGCCGGACATGTGGAAATCCACTCTTTTCCTATTTTCGATGAAGCCGGGACTGTTGAAATGGTTGGCGAATACCATCGGAATATTAATGCCAGACGTCAGGCGGAGGAGGCGCTGCGGGAAAAGAATCAGGTTCTGGAGGAAATAATCAACGCCTCTCCTCTGGCTATTATCGCCCTGGACGAGAAGATCAATCTCACCCTCTGGAATCCGGCCGCTGAGAATATGTTCGGCTGGCAAAAGGATGAGGTGCTCGGCAGGCCCTACCCGATTGTCTCCGAGGATTGCCAGGATGAACTCATGGAAAACATTCGCAGTCTCAACGAAGGGGTGTCGCGTCGTACCATGGAAACCCACCGTATGCATAAGGACGGTACGCTGATTGATGTGAGCCTTTCTACCGCACCCATGCTGAATCGCGATGGAGTGACCATCGGCTACATGGCAATTATGGCAGATATCCGGGAGAGGAAACAGGCTCAAGAAGCTCTCCGGGAATCCGAAGCGAATTACCGGACCATCTTTGATGCAGCCAATGACGCCACCTTTGTTTTTGATCCGGAAAACGGCGATATGCTTGATGTCAACAGGAAGATGTGCGAGATGTACGGTTACACCCGTGAAGAGGTCTTGCGGCTCAATGTTGAAAACCTGAGCGCTGGTGAGCCACCGTATACCTACCAGGACGTCATGAAAATGATCTGGAAAACCAAGTACAACAAGTCCCACATGTTCGACTGGCTGGCCAAGGACAGGGTGGGACGGTTGTTCTGGGTCGAAGTTAATATGAAGGGCGCAATAATCAGGGGAGAATACCGGGTGCTGGCGGTTGTCAGGGACATTACGGAGCGCAAGGCTGCCGAAGAGGGAAACAGGAAGATGCAGGAAAGGCTCCGGCAAATGGACAAAATGGCTGCCATCGGCACTCTTGCCTCCGGAATTGCCCACGAGATAAACAATCCGAACAATTTTATCCTTTCAAATGCCCAGTTTATTTCTGATATCTGGCCGGATCTCAACAGAATACTGACTAAGTATGCCGAGGAGCATGGCGAGTTCTACCTCGGCAGGCTGAGTTTCTCGGAAGCAAATGAATTCATTCCGAAACTGCTCGATGGCCTTGTGGAAGGATCTCACCGTATCAACGGAATCGTTACGGGGCTGAAGGATTTTGCCCGTCAGGAAAAGTCCCTGCTTGACCAGAAGGTGCATATCAACAGGGTCGTCGAGGCCTCCCTTACCATGCTGCAGAACCAGATTCGAAAGCACACGGACCGTTTCCAATGCATTCTAGCGGAGAATCTTCCCCCGGTTACCGGCAGCTTTCAACAATTGGAGCAGGTTATCGTAAATCTGATCATGAATGCCCTCCAGTCGCTCCCCGGCAGAGATTCCGGAGTTTTTATCAGTACCTCGTATGTAAAATCCATCGATCAGATCATAATCAAGGTTGTGGATGAGGGTAACGGCATGCCGACTGAGGTTCAACAGGCGATCTTCGATCCATTTTTCACTACCCGTCTTGATAGCGGAGGAACCGGACTCGGGCTCTCCATTTGTTTCAGTATCGTGAAAGAGCATGGAGGTATCATCGAGTGCGAATCGGAACCGGATCGAGGGTCGACTTTCTTAGTGAGACTTCCGGTTACTCAGGGCATAAAAAAGGGGGGTAGAAAGTCATGATACCGGCCGCTTCATTTCCCATTCTTTTGGTTGATGATGAAAAACATATCCTGCTGTCATCAGAATCGGTTCTCCGTTTTGCTGGCATAAGGGAAGTCAGGGCCGTTGATGACAGCCGACAGGTCCTTCCCATTCTTGAAAAGAGTGACATTGGCGTTATTGTGCTGGACCTGTTCATGCCGTATGTGTCGGGCAAGGAGCTTCTTGCTGCAATCTGCCGCGAGTACCCGCACATTCCGGTTATTGTCATGACTGCCGCCGATGAGGTGGAAACCGCCGTCGAATGTATGCGTATCGGCGCTTTCGATTATTTGGTCAAGCCGGTGGAGAATTCGCGATTAGTCTCAAGCGTAAGAAGGGCGCTGGAGATATGCAGTCTGAAAAGTCAGGTCTTGCAGCTCAGAGAGCACCTCCTTACCAACCGGGTCAAACGTCCGGAAGCATTTTCCTCCATAATTACTGCAAGCTCGAAAATGTCGGCGGTTTTTCAGTACTGTGAGGTTATTGCGGAATCCCTGCAGCCCGTAATCATTATCGGCGAAACGGGGGCCGGCAAGGAGCTTGTTGCCAAGGCGATCCATGATCTGAGCGGTGTTCGGGGGAAATTCATACCCGTTAATATTGCGGGATTGGATGACAACATGTTCTCCGATACCCTGTTTGGTCACAAGAAGGGAGCTTTTACCGGCGCTGATCAGGCCCGAAGTGGCCTCATCACCCAGGCAGCGGGGGGGACCTTGTTCCTGGATGAGATTGGTGACCTGAGTGAGCTTTCCCAGGTGAAGCTCCTCAGGTTGCTTCAGGAGCAGGAATATTACCCGGTAGGTTCTGACATTCCTCTTATCAGTGATGCGCGCATTGTCGCTGCAACCAACAGAGATTTGCGTGAGATGACCGCGGCAAAGACGTTTCGGAATGATCTCTACTTCCGTCTTTGTTCTCATCAAGTGATGATTCCTCCGCTGCGAGAACGTGGGGAAGATATTCCCCTGCTTCTCGAATTTTTTCTAAAAGCCGCAGCACAGATTTTCAGGAAAAGCACTCCAACCTATCCAGCGGAATTGGTGACCCTGCTTTCCAGCTACGATTTTCCGGGAAACATCCGCGAAATGAAATCCATGGTATTCGATGCTGTTGCCCGTCATGTAACGGGGATGCTGTCCATGGAGCGATTCCGTGAGGTTATCGGAAATCGTCCGGCCATTTCCGGCCAGGATTCACTTTTAGCGCAGCGTCTGAACGACTGGCTGCTTGCATCGGGTGGGCGCTTTCCCAAAGTGCGTGAAGTGGAAGAGCTGTTAATTGATGAGGCTCTGAAGCTTGCCAAGGGCAATCAGGGAATAGCCGCATCACTGCTGGGTTTTACCCGCCAGACCTTGAATAAACGGCTTAAGGTCCGTAAGGAGAAGAACGGATAATTAGTTTCATTGTTGATGCAATCATCAATTTTCTTCATTCCTGTTTTCGCGGATATGGCGGAAGGATAGGTTTCTGTTTCTGGCATCTCCTCGAATTGCCATTGTCTCCCGCATACCCTTTTAATCTGTGGTACGCAATTCCTTTTAGATATTTGGACAGAAATACACAAAAGACGGGATGAAAAATCCTTTCCATCTGTAAAATATCTTTACAACTTCCCTATATCATTTATTTACAGCGTGTTTTCTCATGAACTGCACTCCTCCCCGCAAATTCCTTTACAGTGTTCCGCTTCTTCAGCGTTACAAGTAATTCTCTAACTAATCAAAAACAAACAGCTTTTTAGATTGGCACGTGTTGGCACAGCCTCTGCTATTAAAAAATGGCATACGGTGCATTGCTAAAGCTTGTGCAGCGAGTCGACACAAAGATCTCGCCGCTATGACATCGCGACACCAAGCTAGGCATAAACAAAGGTTGAAATGATTTTGGCCTTGTGGGGAACCGCAGAGGGAATGGAGGTGACGGGGACTGAAAGAGGATGGCTGGTTCGTTGTGAAAATAGGGTAGCTAGAAGGTGAATGTAAATGAAAAAAATTAACGAGGAGGCAGAAAATGGCATTAGCAGATCAGGTTTTTGATTTCTTTATTCCATCAGTAACTAAAATGGGCATCGGCGCAGTCAAGCAGCTTGGAGCAACGGCAAATTTTCTTGGTGGCACTAAAGCTCTGCTCATTACCGACAAAGGAATGGTCGAGATGGGTGTTGCCGACCAGATTAAGAAGTTGCTGGAGGATGCAGGTGTTCCGACGGTAATCTTCGGGGGAGCAGAGCCCAATCCTACTGACCTGAATATTCGTGCGGGCCTTAAAGTCTACAAGGAGAATCACTGCGACATGCTTGTCAGTCTCGGTGGCGGCAGTTCTCATGACTGCGCCAAGGGGGTCGGCATTGTCGCGACCAATGACGGCGATATTCGCGACTTTGCCGGTATCGACACCGTACCCAATCCACTGCCGCCCTTCATTGCCATCAACACCACGGCCGGCACTGCCAGCGAGATGACCCGTTTTGCCGTCATCACCAACACCGACATTCATGTGAAGATGATCTTCGCAACCGCCAGGATCACACCGACTGTTGCCATCAATGATCCGGTACTCATGGTCGGAATGCCTCCTTCACTGACTGCGGCTACCGGTATGGATGCCCTTACCCATGCAATCGAAGCATATGTGGCTGCACTTGCCAACCCGGTTACCGATGCTTGTGCACTTGCTGCCATCAAGCTGGTAAACGAATATCTCCCTCAAGCTGTGGCAAACGGTGACAATCTTGAGGCTCGGGACAAAATGGCGTATGCCGAGTATTTGGCTGGAATGGCCTTTAACAACGCCGGTATCGGTATTGTCCACGCAATGGCTCACCAGCCAGGTGCTTTGCTCAACAAGCCCCACGGCGTCTGCAACGCCATCCTGCTGCCGTACGGTTGCGACTTCAACCTGATTGCCTGTCCTCAGAAATTTGCTGACATCGCTATTGCCATGGGTGTCAACCCTGCCGGTCTTACCACCATGGAAGTTGCGGAAAAGGGTGTAGCAGCGATCCGTAAGCTTTCCGCTGCTGTTGGGATTCCTGCCGGCCTTTCGGCGATTGGTGTCAAGGAGAGCGATATCCCTCAGTTGGCAGATAATGCCATCAAAGATATCTGCTGCCTGTTCAACCCGCGGAAAATAAAAATTGACGATCTGACAAGGCTCTATAAGGAAGCTATGTAAGACCGTACATGACGGGGGGGTGACAGCCCCCCTGTTTTGATGGTGATCACGGATTGACGGGAATGTCTGTATATTTCAGATGCAGGACAAAATGAAGTGTGGGAGGAGGCGTAATGAAAAAATTGATTATCATGGCATTGTTGGGGGTACTGCTCGCCAGGCCGGAACTCTCTTTTGCTGCAAATGCAAGGGATTATATTCCTCTGCCTGACGGGACAATGCTTTTCTGTACCTATTTCAAGCACATCACGGCAAACACGCTGTTTGCAAACGGCAATAAGGTTAGTAACGATTTCAACCTCAATGCCAATATCGGTATCTTCAGGCCGGTCTACTACACGAATATTGGCAATGCGCTGTATGGAGACGGAGGTCTTACCGTTGACCCGCAGGCGCTCATCTTGTTTGGCGAACAGCACTTGGACGGTGCAGCTGTAGGTGATGCGAATCTTTCGGACTCCGGGCTTGCTGACTCGACGGTACTGGCGACCTTCTGGTTTGTCAACGCGCCAAAGGAGAAACTCTGGGTCGGTTTTTCTCCCTACATCACTCTACCGATCGGTCATTACAACAAAAACAGATCATTCAATCTTGGCAACAACCGCTGGGCTATCAAGCCTGAGCTCGGCATTGTAAAGGGCGTCGGGGAGAATTTCTATGCTGACTTTATTGTGAACGGCGAATTTTATACCGATAACAATGACTTCTACAACGGCGTGACCCAGGTGAAAAAATCACAGGACCCCGTTCTCGGCATTGAGTCGCACCTCAGCTACGATATTACCAAGCAGTGGTACATGTCACTTGACTACTTTTACAATTATGGCGGTGAAACAAAAGTGGAAGGGGTCAAGCAGAATGACGAACTGAACAATCATGGTCTGGGAGTTTCGCTTTTCTGGATGGTGGGCAGCAACAATCAATTGATGATTGAATATCGGAATGATTTTTCCGTCAAGAGCGGTGCAGGAACGGACACGTTCGGAGCACGCTGGGCGTATTTCTTCTGAAATACACGGGAAAAAATGATCTAGAGATCATTACTCCGATTCTTGTCCGCCTTGAGGAGTTGCAAACTATTTTTTTCATCGCGGGCAAGCGGTGCTGTCTTGGTCTCAATGTGTCAAATGACATCACAATTATTGAATTTGCCCGAAAATCCTCCTTTTCGGTATTGGGCGCTGTTTGAATCCGGCGCCCGTTTTTTTGTACCTATGATACAGAAGCGATTCGTGCATTCCGGTGAGGAACTGCCATGGCGAAGTGCATTACTCGTCATAGAAGTCTGCGCAAGTTTTATCTGGTGTGAACGGGGGATCTCATGATGCCGGCAGAGAATGGGCTGTCGATACTCCTTGTGGATGATGAAGAAGAGATTCTTCTCGGATTCAGCCTGATATTGCTGAATGTAGGTTTCCCTCTAGTCGAAACCATCGGGTTTAGCAGTGCTAACGACCGACTGCCTGAATTTTTCGAAGAAGAGCTCCCTCCTCACAATGCCGTGTGGGACTTCACTGGAGCAGAGATAGACCAATTCTGGAACTTCTAGATTTGGATGAGGTCCTCCCAGGAAACGCACCTCCTTCCGGTAGAATGAGGTGTTTTTCCATCCTGCGGGGGCTGCCCGGCACCCGCTCCCTTTCTTTTACTCTTAGTGGGCACGGACACGATACTTGTTCTTTGCTTGTACGCGATGACTTTAGCCAGACGATCCGGCAGGGAATTTTTTAGAGATTCTTTACGGAATCAACAATTAACAGGCAAACAGGTTGTAATAATTTTTGCATATGTAAATTTTCTTTACATCAAAAATAGTGAATAGAATTAACTGGTTGCACAGTTATGGTAACAATGGAAACATGAAACGCTGTTTGTAATAGATCGTGCCGTGAAACTTAACTGGCATAACTGGTAGATATTATAGGCAAAAAAGACATTGGATGGATTGGTACACAACATGCTAATCAGTACAATGACATAACTCCAAAACTTTGTTATTGGGCGAAATATTAATTTCGCCCGCTTTTTCACTACGGCAATACTTAACTATCAGACAAAATCATATTTATACATTAGTAAGTCTATACAGAAATCAAAGTACGGCTTTATATGGTACTAAACCAGTCAATTGACAGGTCAGTAAACAAAGTGAGGTAATTCTTGCCTCAATAATTTATTCGGAGGGTACAAGATGACGGATGTTATTCAAAACGTAGAGCAGTTGATGGTAAATGCACAAAAGTCATTAGCAATCATGAGAAACTTATCCCAAGGCCAGGTTGACCAAATCACTGAGTCTATGTGCTTGGCAGGTTTGGCGCATGGTGCCAATCTTGCTGAAATGGCAGTACATGAAACCGGCATCGGCAAGGTAGACGACAAAGTTGTAAAGAATTACTTTGCCAGCCAGGTGGTGTACGACTACATGAAGGACAAGAAATCGGTCGGAATTGTCGATGAAACGGATGGCGTTATCAGTATAGCGGAACCGTATGGCATCATTGCTGGGGTAACGCCTACCACCAATCCAACCGCAACAACTATGTTTAAAATCATGAGCGCCTTGAAAGGACGTAACGTCATTATTTTCGCGTTCCATCCCCGTGCTCAGGAGTGCAGCGCTGAAGCGGCACGAGTTATGCTGGATGCGGCCGTTTCAGCCGGTGCCCCGCAAGACTGCATCCAGTGGATTGAAAAGCCGTCAGTAGAGGCCACCAATGCTCTTATGAAACATCCAGAAATTTCAATGATAATCGCCACCGGTGGCGGTGCAATGGTAAAGGCCGCATACAGTTCCGGTCATCCTGCACTGGGAGTCGGTCCCGGCAATGTGCCGGTATACATTGAAAAAACTGCTGATCTGGAAATGGCCGTAAGCAACATCATCGCTTCCAAAACGTTTGACTACGGGACTCTCTGCCTCACGGAGCAATCAGTTATTTTTGATGACGAACGGGTCGCAGAAAAAACACTGCGGTTATTCAAGGAAAAGGGTGCTTACCTTTGTGACGGAAAAGAAAAAGCCAAGCTCGAACAAATTATGTTTGACAAAGAAAAAGGGGTTGTCTCTGGACAAATCGTTGGGCAATCCCCCCAAAAAATCGCTCAATTGGCCGGCTTTTCCGTCCCGGATGATGTGAATCTCCTTTTGGTTCCATTGGAGGACATTGGTCCGAAAGACTGGATGAGTCATGAAAAACTTTCTCCGGTACTTGGTTGGTATGTTGCCAACGATAATGATGCGGCGATTCAAGCCGCTGTTGCTCAACTGGAATTCGGCGGCGCGGGGCATACAGCCGTTGCTTTTTCCAATGATGAAACAATTCTTGAAGAGTTTGCCCTGAAAGTTCCGGCTGGCAGGGTTATCTGGAATCAGCCATCCATGCATGGTGTTGTCGGTCTTACCAGTGGGATGGTGCCGTCCTTTACCCTTGGTTGCGGCGCACGCGGCGGTAATAGTACCACTGAAGGAGTTACCTTCAAGAACCTCATCAACATCAAGAGAGTGGCTAGAAGGATTAGGCCTGACGCAACGGGAGAATAGATAAGGGCTGCTTTGGCAAGAGCCCTTCGATGATTTACCTGTCCAGTCGAGGGCTCTTGCACCCGTATGCATAAGTAAGAATTGAATGTAGTAATAGTTTGCGGTGAGAGAGATATCCTCGATTGCCCCGCTTATTGGGAGATGAGTATTGACGTTATTGTTGCCTGTAGATAGTCGATCAGATCAAGAAGTGCCTAGAGGCATAAGCTTCATGATCTCAGTGGGTAAAAGTATCGAAGATAACACAGGCCGGATAGTGAAGTTTCATTTCAGAGGGAGGCTACATATGTATTTCGAAGAATACCAGAAAAAACTTGTTACGGCTGAAGAAGCGGTAAGAAATGTCAAATCCGGCGATTGGGTCGACTACGGCATCTGCGTTGGCCATCCCGTTGTTACCGACACGGCCTTGGCGGCCCGTGCCGGAGAGTTGTCAGACGTCAAGGTCCGGGGCGGCATCAGTATGTGGATGCCGGCGATCTGCTCAATTGAGGACCCGGGGAGACATTTTACCTGGAACTCCTGGCACTGCACCGGGGTCGACCGGAAAATCATCGAAATGGGTTGCGGCTATTATTCACCCATGCGCTATTCGGAACTGCCGACCATGTATCGGGAAAATGTGGAAACCGTGGATGTGGCTATGTTCCAGGTGGCTCCCATGGATGAAAAAGGCAATTTCAATTTCGGGCCCCAGTCATCCCACCTGATGGCGGTCTGCGAAAAGGCCAAGGTTATCATCGTGGAGGTGAACCGGAATATGCCCCGCTGTCTGGGCGGGTTCGAGGAAGGAATCCACGTTTCCCAAGTCGACTTTGTCGTTGAGGGCTACGACCCGCCACTTGCGCAACTGAAAGGAAGCGAATTAACCGACGTAGACCGGAAAGTTGCGGAACTGATTGTTGCGGAAATCCCCAATGGCGCATGCCTGCAGCTTGGCATCGGGGGGATGCCCAATGCAGTGGGGACGCTGATCGGAGAATCAGATCTGAAAGACCTGGGCGTCCATACGGAGATGTACGTCGATGCTTTCGTGGACCTGTCCCGGCAAGGCAAAATTAACGGGTCCCGGAAGAATATCGATCGCTTCCGGCAGGTCTTCGCCTTTGGCGCCGGAACCCAAAAGCTCTATGACTTTATTCACGACAATCCGCAAGTCATGAGCTGTCCGGTTGATTACATCAATGATGTTCGCAGGGTGTCCATAATCGATAACTTTATCTCAATCAATAATGCCGTTGAGGTTGACCTGTTCGGACAGATCTCATCCGAATCATCCGGGACCAAACAGATCAGCGGCACCGGAGGTCAACTCGATTTCGTTATGGGCGCCTACCTGTCCAATGGCGGTAAGAGTTTTATCTGTCTTTCTTCCACCTATGGAAAGGCAGGAGAACCAAAATCCCGTATTGTTCCGACCCTTACCCCCGGTAGCATCGTGACCGCCAGTCGCAGTTGTGTACAGTGGGTGGTAACAGAATTCGGCAAGGTCAATCTGAAGGGTCTCAGTACCTGGCAGAGGGCAGAAGCTCTTATCTCCATCGCGGATCCCGATTTCCGGGATGACCTGGTCAGGGCGGCTGAAAAGATGAAGATCTGGCGGAACAGCAACCGGATTTGATGCGCGTGAATTCTCTGAAAGCATCATCCCTAGTAACGTGTCAACTGCGACCCTTTACGGAACCACAGATTCTGTCCCTATGCCGAAGGAGGTAGCCGAGATGGCAGGAAAAATAAAACAGCTGATTGAAGGGATAATTGCAGAGCGTTCAAAGGGAAATGAGATGCTGGCCAAAGTGGTCAAGACAAAGCTGATTCTGAAGGGGATAAATCCTGCACACTATTCAGACCAGTCTGAAGATGACCCGGCGATAATCAATAAACTGGAAAACATGCAGCAAAATCTGAAGCACTGAAACAGGAGACATTCCATGACAATTGCAATTGCACGTTCTGAAAAGGGCACAGTGGCTGAGGCAGTGCGTGAATTGATGGACACTTTTGCTTCAAGCAAGATAAAGATGCTTGTATATTTCGCTTCGACAAAATATGCCCCTTCAGAGATAAGCGCAAAAATGCAGTCATCCTTCCCGTTGGCGACGATATTTGGGTGCTCTTCCGCGGGTGAGATTTTTCAGGGGAAGATGACGAAGGGATCAGTTGTTGCCATGGCCTTCGATGATGCTTCGCTCGTGGATGTCAAGGTTGCAGTGGTCAAAAACCTGAGCAGAAAAATTGATGTGCGCGATGCCTATATTTCTTTTGAAAGGCATTTCGGTGCGCCTGTCAACGAGATGAAGCCATCGAACTATCTCGGTATTGTTCTGGTGGACGGAATGTGCGGGCGCGAAGAAAGGTTGATGGACGCAATCGGTGACAGAACGAACGTTCTTTTCATCGGCGGGTCCGCGGGAGACGATTTGAACTTTCAGTCTACCCATGTCTACGCCAATGGAAAATCATATACCGATGCAGCAGTCCTTGCACTCCTCAAGCCAGCTGCGCCCTTCGAACTTGTCAAGACCCAGAGTGTCCGTGAAATGGGTGTAGAGCTGGTCGTAACCAAGGCGAATGAGGAGCAGAGGGAGATCGTCGAATTTAATCACAGGCCAGCCGCGCAAGCTTACGCTGGAGCGTTAGGAGTCTCCGTACATGAACTGGCCGCGCTTTTTCCCAGCCACCCTCTCGGTCTGGTTATTGATGGAGAACCATACATCCGGAGTCCGAAGCATATTGCCGGTGACAGCGTATTTTTTCATTGCAGCTCAGTGGAGGGCATGCCGCTCTCGCTGCTCAAATTGACGAATTTAATTGACGATACCAAAGAAACATTGGCGAGATCGATTGCCAAACTGGGCGGTGTTTCGGCTGTTATTGTCTTTAACTGTGCGCACCGGGCGCTGGAACTGGAGTACAGACACCTTACGGATAAATACGGTGCGGTGTTTGCCGAGGTTCCGACAATCGGATTCAATTCCTACGGGGAACAGTTCATCGGTCATATGAACCAGACTGCTACCATGATTTTATTTAGATAACCTGAAGGGGCTGAATCACGAAATACACTGCTCGAAACTATCCCTTGTAGAGCTTCAGTGGGGAAAAGAAATAACAGCTGATTCTGAACGTGACTTTGAAAAAAAGAGAGAAAAGGAGCTAAGCTATGGCGGGACAAGGACAGGGAAATCCGGCGGTTGTCGGATTGGCAGGATTTGGTTTGACGACGTTGCTCTTGCAGTTTCATAATCTTGGCTGGTGCGGAACAGGGGTTGTGTTCTGCACAGCTATTATTTTGGGCGGAGGCGCCCAGCTGGTGGCCGGTTTTCAGGAATTCCGCTGCGGCAACAACTTCGGCTACAGCGCATTTACGGTCTTCGGAGCGTTCTGGCTTTCCTTGGGGCTGATCTGGCTGATCATGGACCTGCAGGGAGCGCCCGGTACTTTTATTGGCAATCATCTACGGGTTACCCCTCAAGATATAGGAATGTTTCTGCTGGCCTTTACGCTGTATGCCGGGATTATGTGGGTTGCCTCGCTGAGAATCAGCTCTATGATGGCCTTTACCTTTACCACGGTACTCATCGGCTTTATCGGACTTGACCTGATATTCCTGGCGGGTCTGAAGTGGCTCATGCCCTTTGTTGCCGTGGATCTGATAATCTGTGCACTCTCAGCCTGGTACATGATGGCACATGTCATCTTCCTGCAGGTATTCGGGAAAGATCTCCTGCCGGTGGGGAAGCCGTGGTTTGGTCGTGTGAAATTGCCGGAAAAGGATGTGGTTGCCGCTTGCGGAACAGTTACTGGTTGAATTGGCTGGGAGAGGAAACG
>Ga0105099_10001336_pt1 | contig 15605 bp, 16 predicted proteins | sample PPLLak3cmMay2015_2_FD_79138 | JGI IMG/M metagenome (GOLD analysis project Ga0105099, IMG submission 79138) | Freshwater sediment microbial communities from Prairie Pothole Lake near Jamestown, North Dakota, USA - PPLs Lake P8 Core (1) Depth... | ecosystem: Environmental > Aquatic > Freshwater >... | reverse complement strand
GAATGAAGTTGATCATCCCCAACCGGCCAAAGGTGATTGAAAATGTAGTGGAGAAAATGGCCTGATTTGCAACGTAACCTATTGATATGCCATCTTCACAACCTTATAACTGCGGAAGATGGGTTAACGAGGACCGCACCGCCTATCTGATTCCGGAATTTGAAGATGACGCTCAGAGAGACAGGATTCTCAGGAAATTTTTCATCTCAATCTTCGAGGACCAGCTCGTCGGCTGGTGGACAAGAGAAGCAGACTGGCCCCAGAAAAGGGATCTCCGGACCTTCAAAAAATGGTTTGACCTTCAGTTCCATGCGGTGGTGGAGGATCTTGTGGATGGCGTGCTTTTCGATGAATAACGTCGTGCCTCTACGTGGATTCGATCGTGGAAAACGTTGGACTAGGGGTATCTTTGGGGGTATTCCTAGAAAATCACATTGACAATACTTCGATAATACAGCACGTTAAAAGCTGAATTAGCTTCCCATGCGCCAATAAAAACAGGGACTTAGGCATTTAGTGCTTAAGTCCTTTTTTTGTGTCCAAAGTAGATTCACGCAGATTTTGACGCAGATAATGTGATACCTAGCCTGTCTGCGCCTCTCTTCTTTCCATCGCTGCCGCTCGATCTCGGCCGGAGTTCACCCTCTTCGAAACGCTTGATGATGTTTGCTGCTTCGGCTTCAATCTCCTTAATCAGGCCTGCAAGCTTTCGTGGGAAGTCGCCGGATTTTGATTCACGCCACTGTCGCATCCATGGCGTCCTGTAAGTCAGAGAATGATGTTTCATTGGCAGGTAAAAGAATGATTGATGATACTCCATAATAAAATTTGACAAATAGCGGATGTTGCGTAATACTCCAACCATTGAAATGGGACAAGCTGTAACAAGCAGTAACAGCTGGAAAGGAGCCGGGTACGCAATGACTATTAAGATTGTACGAATACAGGACTGTGCCGATGTGCGGCCCGGCTTTTCCGCCAAAAGTGCAATTGTGAATGACCCTGAAGGCACCCTTCAGGTTATCGCCGCGCAGCATATTACCAAAGGCGAGCCGTACCGCTATATCGAAGAGCATTCGCTGCTCATTTCGCCGCCCAAATTCTACGAAAAGTACCTTGTGATCGCTGGCGACATTCTTTTCATGTCCCGTGGGATAAATAACTACGCCGTGCTGGTAGAGTCCGTACCAAATCCGGCAATCGCGCCGCTCACGTTCTTCATCATACGGCCAAAAGAGAATGTGCTGTCGGGTTACCTTGCCTGGTGCCTCAATCAGGAAATGATGAAAGCCAAGCTCAATGAGATTCGAGCTGGTGCCGGTACTCCAATGATACCAAGCAGTTCATTCAGAGAAATATCTATCCCGCTTCCTCCTTTGGCTACACAGAAACGGATTGCCGAGCTCGGAAGATTACAGATGCTTGAAAAACAGTTATTGCAGCAATTGACAGATGCAACGGACCAGCTGCATAAAGCTATCGGTAAAATATTGCTATCAAATTCAATTCATCATAAGGAGTAACGCCCATGGCTGCTCAGATATCACAGCAGGAAATCAATGATGTCCTCTGGAAGGCGTGCGACAGTTTCCGCGGCACCATAGATGCCGCCGAATACAAGGACTACATCCTCACCATGCTGTTCGTCAAATACATCTCCGATGTCTGGCAGGATCATTATGACGTATACAAAAAACAGTTAGGCAATGACGTGGAACGGATAAATCGGAAGATGGAGCGAGAGCGTTTCGTCCTTCCGGAAGAAGGTTCCTTCTACTATCTCTATGACAACCGGGAAGCTGCTAATCTGGGGGAATTGATCAATATTGCCCTGGAGAAGATCGAAATGGCCAACAAGGCCAAGCTCACCAACGTCTTTCGCAATATCGATTTCAATTCCGAATCCCGGCTCGGCAACACCCGCCAGCGTAACCGCATCCTCAAAATGCTTCTGGAGGATTTCGGCGATCCAAAACTGAATCTGCGTCCAAGCAGAATCGGCAGTCTGGACATTATTGGCGGCGCGTACGAATACCTTATTGGGCGTTTTGCCGCTGATGCGGGGAAGAAAGCCGGAGAATTCTATACGCCGCCAGAGGTATCAATTCTCCTCTCTAAACTGCTCGACCCCAAGCCGGGTGAACGCATCTGTGATCCGGCTGCCGGTTCCGGCTCACTCCTCCTCAAGTGCGCTTCTCATGTCCGCAAGGTATACGGCAGCGAGGACTGTGCCCTGTTTGGTCAGGAAGCAATCAGCAGCACCTGGGCGCTCTGCATGATGAACATGTTTCTGCATAACGAAAACAGCCCCCGTATCGAATGGGGCGATACGCTGCTGGAGCCCAAGCTGATCGAAAACGACAAGCTGATGCGGTTCGAGGTCGTGGTGGCGAATCCGCCCTTCTCTCTGGACAAGTGGGGGGCTGATAAAGCCGGTGAAGAGGCAAAGCGCTTTAATCGCTGGCACCGAGGAACCCCGCCCAAGAGCAAAGGAGATTATGCCTTTATCTCCCACATGATCGAGACAACAACTCAGGGAACCGGTCGGGTCGGCGTGGTGGTTCCCCACGGGGTGCTTTTCCGTGGCGGGGCAGAGGGGACAATCCGCAAAGCCTTCATCGAGGAAAACCTGCTGGACGCTGTCATCGGCCTGCCTGCAAACCTTTTTTTCGGCACCGGCATACCGGCAGCAATTCTCGTGTTCCGCCGGGACCGGGGCGAGCGCACCGATGTTCTTTTCATCGACGCCAGCCGCGAGTTTGACAGCGGCAAGAATCAGAACCTGCTGCGTGAGGATGTCGAGCTTGCTAAAATCATTGAAACCTACCGTACCCGCCAGACCGTAGATAAATATTCCTATCTCGCCAGCCGGGATGAAATCCGGGAGAACGACTATAACCTCAATATTCCCCGTTATGTGGATACCTTCGAGGAAGAGGCTGAGGTGGATATTGCCGCTGTACAGGAACGGATTGTCAACATTGAAAGGGAGTTGATGGAAGTACGGGATCAGATGGCGGTATGCCTGAAGGAGTTGGGACTATGACTAATGGGGAGCTGATCATCTATACAACAGAAGACGGCCATGTATCCATGCAGTTGCGGGTACAGGAAGGAACCGTCTGGCTCACGCAAAATGAATTGGCAGAATTATTCCAGACGACGGTTCCCAACATAAACCAGCACATCAAGAGCATAGTGGCTGAAAACGAATTGACCGAAGAGGCAACTATTAAGCAAGACTTAATAGTTCGATTTGAAGGTGATCGAGAGGTTAAAAGGACAGTTAAGTTATACAACCTCGACATGATCCTGGCAGTCGGCTACCGGGTCCGCTCCCTGCGTGGCACGCAGTTTCGGCAGTGGGCCACCGGCACCCTGAGTGAATATCTGGTCAAGGGCTTTGCCATGGATGACAAGCGCCTCAAGGAACCGGGTGGCTGGGATTATTTCGATGAACTGCTTGAGCGTATCCGTGACATCCGGGCATCCGAGAAGCGTTTTTACCAGAAAGTGCGGGATATTTATACAACCAGCGTTGACTATGACCCGAAGAGCGAAGCTGCGCAGTTATTCTTCAAGAAGGTGCAGAACAAGATGCTTTGGGCTGTCACTGGACATACAGCCTCAGAACTTATCATAGATCGGAGCGATCCGAAAATCGCCAACATGGGTGTAATGACCTGGGAAGGGAGCCGGGTCCGCAAGAAGGATGTAACCATTGCCAAGAATTACCTGAACCACGAGGAGATTGAGGAGCTGAACCGCATTGTCGCCATGTACCTGGACTATGCTGAAGATCAGGCCAAGCGCCGCAAGCAGATGACCATGCAGGAGTGGAGTGAACGGCTTGATGCTTTCCTGTCTTTCAATGAACGGGATGTGCTTACTCATGCAGGCACTATGCAGGCGGCAGTGGCGGAAAAGCTGGCTTTGGGGCGCTATGAGGAGTTTGACACCCAACGGCGCGAGGCTGAACGGGTGGCGGCGGACCGGGAGGATTTGGCGGAGTTGGAGAGGATTGAGAAGGCGGTTTTACCGAAGAAGCCAGGAGTCAACTAGTGAGTTCAAAGCATTTTATCCCAGATGGTTGGAAACGGCTCAGTTTACATCAACTTGCATTGATTCAGACGGGTGTTGCTAAGGGCAAAAAGAATATTAAAAATCCCATCGAATGCCCTTACTTGCGAGTCGCCAATGTCCAGGATGGTCATCTTGACTTAACAGAAATCAAAACAATTCATATCGCCAACAACGAACTGTGCCGCTATTCACTCCGTAGTGGCGATGTTCTTATGACGGAAGGTGGCGACTTTGACAAATTAGGTCGCGGCTTTGTCTGGGAAGAGCAAATCCCCGGTTGTCTCCACCAGAATCATGTGTTTGCCGTCAGGCCCGATCCCGATAAACTGGATTCCTTTTTTCTGAGTTATCAGGCGGGGAGTTCGTACGGCAAAGGATATTTCGTCAGTTGCTCGAAGCAGAGTACAAATCTAGCTAGCATCAATTCGTCGCAACTAAAGGAATATCCTGTCCTTTTGCCGTCACTCCAAGAGCAAAAAGCTATTGTGAAGGTTGTCAAAAAATGGGACCGCTCCATCGACCTCACCGAACGTTTGATCGCCGCCAAGCAGGAGCGCCGCACCTGGCTTATGCAGCAGCTTTTGACCGGAAAGCGGCGATTGCCTGGGTTTGATGGCGAGTGGAAAGCAGTTCACCTTGACGACATTTTCACAAACAGAACAGAAATAAACTTTACTGATTTACCACTTATTGCCATCACCGGTAACGGAGGTGTCGTCAGCCGCGAGGATTTGGTTCGGCGTGATACTTCCAGCGAAGACAAGAGCAAGTATCTCCGTATCTGCCCCGGTGATATTGGCTACAACACTATGCGTATGTGGCAGGGTGTCTGTGGACTTTCGCAGCTGGAAGGGATTGTCAGCCCGGCATATACGATAGTTACACCGAAGGCCGATATTGATGGTGAGTTCATGGCGCTGTTATTCAAGTCCTTGCCGGTCATTCATCTCTTCCATCGACATTCCCAGGGTCTTGTTGATGACACCCTCAACCTCAAGTGGCGGCATTTTGCACAGATCAAGATTACTATTCCCGAGAAAGATGAACAGCAAGCAATTGCATCCGTATTTCGAACAGCCGACCGAGAACTCGACCGCCTCCGCACCCAGCTCGACGCCCTGCGGGAGCAAAAAAAGGGGCTGATGCAGCAGTTGTTGACCGGGAAGATACGGGTGAAGGCGTAGCGGAACGTTTTCCTGACGTCAGGAAAACGATAGACGGATTGTTTGTAGGGGCATCCCCTTGCGGGTGCCCGCCTTTGGGTGATCAAACAAACCAGGGCGGGCGCAAGGCACCGCCCCTACAACGGCTATAACCATTATGACGGTGGACAATTTCTGCGAAGACGGATACCCGCATATGGAATGCTATTCATGACATTCAACCCGGAAATTCATCATCGTCGTTCAATCAGATTACGGGATTACGATTACTCCACGGTCGGTGCCTATTTTGTAACGCTTTGCACCTTTAATCGTGGTTGTTATTTTGATCAATTCCCCCGGTTACGGGAAATCGTTTGCAATGAATGGAACAATATTCCGACACGTTTTCCTACTGTCGCACTGGATGAATACATCATTATGCCGAACCATTTTCACGGAATTATCGTCTGTATGGATATCACACGTGGATATCCAACCAACGGGCATTCGTTGGGAAAACCAGGGTGCCTGCAAGCGGATGCCCCTTCGTTGGGAGATATAATCGGGGCGTTTAAATCATTGTGTGTTGCTGCATGGTTGAGGGCAATCAAAACGGATACTATAAATGCCAGAGGGAAATTCTGGCAGAAGAACTATTATGAACACGTCATTCGCAATGAAGATGAATTGAACCGCATCCGTAAGTATATAGTTGATAACCCGACGCAATGGGAATTTGACAGGGAAAATTTGAAGATAGGTCAACAACCACAAAAAATTGAAAAATGGATGATTTGAAATTCATTATGGTAGGGGCATCCCCTTGCGGGTGCCCGCCTTTGGGTGATCAAACAAACCAGGGCGGGCGCAAGGCACCGCCCCTACAACGGCTATAACCATTATGACGGTGGACAATTTCTGCGAAAATGGATACCTGCATATGGAATGCTATACATGGCATACAACCCGGAAATTCATCATCTTGAAATGATTACGATTATGTAGGGGCATCCCCTTGCGGGTGCCCGCCTTTGGTCTTTGGCCGGTCATGCAGCGCAATGCGCCGCCCCTACCGTCAGGAAAATGATCCAATATGGAGCATCACATGAACCTCTCCTACCTCGAAGATTTTGACTCTGTTATCCCGGCAATACAAGTACTGCATGCCTTGGGCTGGCAGTATCTGAGCCGAGAAGAGGCATTGCGTTTGCGCAACGGCAGGCTGGATCAGGTCGTGCTGACGGAGGTGTTGCGACCGTGGCTTGAGACCAATAACCGGATCGAGGTAAAGGGAGAAACGCATCTTTTCAGTGATGCAAATATTGCTGAGGCAATCCGTCGGCTGACCGATGAGCCGTTTGACGGACTGGTACGCACCAACGAAAAAATCTACCATCTGCTGACCTTGGGAACCAGCCTGGACCAGACCATTGCCGGTGACCGCAAGGGCCGCTCATTGCGTTACATCGACTGGCAAAACCCTGAGAAGAACCAATTCCACGTTACCAACGAATTCGCAGTAGAACGGAGCCGCTCCCACGAAACGGCCAGACCCGACCTGGTGCTGTTCGTAAACGGCATTCCCCTTGTCGTCATTGAATGCAAACGCCGCGACAGGGATCATCAGGCCGGACAAAAGCAGATTGAAACTGCAATCGAACAGATGATCCGCAACCAGAAGGACGACTACATTCCCCACCTGTTCCAATTTGGTCAACTACTGATCGGCACCAGCGTCAATGAAGCACGGTACGGCACCATCGGTACGCCCCGTAAATACTGGAGCGTCTGGAAAGAGGAGTCCGTAGGGGCGCCGCTTGCTGCGCCCGCACAGGAAGTTCATGCCACCGCGAACACGCGCTTACCCGCGGAGGTAGAGGCAAAGATATTCGCTCCCCTGGAAGAAAAGGATGCAGAGACTTACCGGGATGCCCGCCGCTATTTCAATGAGCTTTGGGCGGGCGGTGATCGCCTGCCAACGGTACAGGATAAAACCCTTTGGGCACTGCTCCGTCCGGAACGTCTTCTGGAATTGGTGTATGGCTATGTCGTTTTCGATGCCGGAGTGCGCAAGATTGCCCGTTACCAGCAATTCTATGCCGTCAAACGCACTATCGAGCGGGTCATCCCCTTGCGGGAAGGAGTACGGCAGGGAGGCGTGATCTGGCATACCACCGGCAGCGGCAAATCCCTGACCATGGTCATGTTGGCCAAGGCGCTTGCGCTTCATCCCGCCATATCCAATCCCCGCGTGATTATCGTCACCGACCGTGTCGATCTGGATGATCAAATCTGGCGTACCTTCGGCGCTTGCGGAAAATCAGCCGAGAAAGCAAACACCGGCGAGCATCTTGTCCGGCTGATAACCGAAGGCAAGGCCAGCGTCATTACCACCATCATCAATAAGTTCAGCACGGTTAAAGGGAAGTATGGCGTAACTGATACCAATCCCAACATTTTTGTCCTGGTGGACGAGAGCCACCGTACCAACTATGGAACCACGGCGGCCCAAATGCGCCGGGTTTTCAGCAATGCCTGTTACCTGGGATTCACCGGCACGCCGCTCTTGAAGATCGAAAAAAGCACGGCCCGCAAGTTCGGCGGTTTTATCCATTCCTACACCATGCGCCAGGCGGTAGAGGACGAAGCCGTGGCGCCGCTGCTGTACGAAGGGCGCATGGCGCTCCTGGAGCAGAACCAGGATGCCATGCAGCGGTGGTTTGATCGCGTTACCGCCAATCTCAGCGACGCCCAGAAAGCCGATTTGAAGCGAAAGATGGCCACCAAAGAGGCGGTGCAGAATGCTGAGCAGCGCTTGCGATTGATCGCTTATGACATCAGCGTTCACTATCAGGACAACTTCAAAGGGACCGGCTTCAAGGCGCAACTGGCGGCATATAACCGCACGACCGCCATTCTCTACCGCAAATTTTTCAAGGAATACGGCATGGTGGATGCCGAAGTGATCATGTCGCAACCTGACACCAGAAAGGAACACGAGTCGATCGAGGAAGAGGACGAATCAATCGTCAATGCCTTCTGGAAAGAGATGATGCAACGCTTCGGCAAAGAAGAAGAGTATGTCAAACAGCTGATCGCCTCCTTTGGCCGTGCCGACGGTGTTGAAATCCTGATTGTGATAGACAAGCTGCTGACAGGGTTTGACGAGCCCCGCAACACCGTCCTTTATATCGACAAGGCTCTCAAGGAGCATAACATTCTTCAGGCTATTGCTCGTGTGAACCGTATCTTCACCGGCAAGGATTTCGGTTATATCGTCGATTACCGTGGTGTGCTCGGTTCCCTGAATGAAGCCATGAATACTTATGATGCCCTGGGAGGCTTTGAGCCGGATGATGTGGATATGACCGGTGCCATTATCGATACTCATGCGGAGGTGAAAACATTGCCGCAGAAACACACGGATCTGTGGGATGTGTTCAAGGAGGTTGCCAATAAACTCGACAATGAGGCAATGGAGCAGCACTTGGCTCCGGAGGACCGGCGGCAAGCATTTTACGAGGCACTGACCGCATATCAGCAGACGCTGGCCGTGGCGCTGGCGACAGAGCATTTTTATGAGGATATCCCCGGAGAGCAGATAAAAGTTTATAAAGAAGACCTGAAACGTTTCCGCAGCTTGCGGGCTTCCGTGCAGCAGCGCTTTGCCGAATCAATTGATTACAGCCAGTATGAAAAGCAAATTCGCAAGGTGATGGACAGCCATATCCAGGCTCCGGACGTAGAGGTTGTAACCAACTTGGTGAACATCTTCGATGTGGATGCCTTTGATCAGGAAGTGGAAAGGCGCATTGGCCCGGCTGCAAAGGCGGACGTCATTGCGAATCGTCTTGCAAAGACCATTCACGAGCGGATGGATGAAGACCCGGTATTTTTCAAGAAGTTTGCCGATCTTGTCCAGAAGGCTATTGACGACTACCGGAACGAGCGAATCAGCGAGGCCGAATACCTCAGCAAGGTTTCGGAATATCTTGGGACTATCCGGCAGGGTCACGATACGGAACTGCCGAATGGGCTCGCCAGTTACCGGGAGGCACCGGCCTATTATGGTGTAGTTGGCGAGGTGCTGGAAAACTACGGTCCTGCTCAGGCCGAACATGAACAGATTGCAGCGGAAATGGCAATTGCCATTGAAAAGATAATTGACCCGCTGAAAGGGCGTGACTGGACCGTACGGGATGACATCCAGAAGGGGATGGCTAATGCCATTGACGATTTCCTGTTTGAGGCCCGTGACCGGTATGGGGTCAACTTGAATACCCCTGACATGGACGCTATTATCGAGCGCTGCCTGTCCATAGCCAAAAAACTGGCAGGTGGCTAAGTGACCCAGAAGGATAGCATAACCTGGGGATCGGTAGAAATACCGTACCACTACTCCCATTCCCGCCGAAAAACCGTTGGCATCACTGTTCACCCAGACCTGTCTGTTACGGTCAGGGCTCCCCATGGTACGAGCCTTGAAACCATCAGAGCTTTTGTCCATCGCCGTGGATCATGGATCAGTAAAGCGTGGAGGGATTTCGAGCAGTTCCTGCCAAAGCAACCGGAACGCCGGTATATAGCCGGGGAGACACATCGGTACCTGGGACGGCAATACCGATTGAAGATTGAGACGTCAGAGGCGGAAAGTGTCAAGTGTCTGCGAGGATATCTGTGGGTGAAAGCCAAGGGGGAAATAACACCGGGACGGACAAAGGAACTGCTTGAAAATTGGTATCGCCAACACGCCAAAGTGGTATTCCAAGAACGATTGGCAATCTGTCTCCAGAGAGTTCACCGGGAAGGGATCCCTTCCCCTGGGTTACTGATCCGAAAGATGTCAAGTCGCTGGGGAAGCTATTCGTCAGCAGGGCGGATCACTTTGAACCTGGCGCTCATCAAGGTACCAAAAGAGTGTATTGATTACGTGATAGTCCACGAGCTTTGCCATCATAAGGTGAAGCACCACGGGCCGAAGTTCTGGAAGCTGTTGCATCGTCTGATGCCGGATTTTGAGGAACGGCGTAAGAAGCTGAACTTATTTGCAGATTGACACGATATCCTGATAAATAGAGAAATGACATGACCATAACCCGCAAGAGAATTTTCATCAGCGGCATCAAGAAATCCGGCCACATCCTTGCAACCCCGCATGAGAAGGGAATAGGCGGAGGTACCCAGCAACACACGTCTCACGACCATTGCTCCGTATCTATTTCCCGCTGATCCTTGAGGGATTTGTCGAACACTGCTGCTTCTTCCTCGTTCCAAAGTCCAAGGAACTGTTTGAATTCACTTTCGGCGCAGGTTTTTTTCCTGCGTGCAAGTCGCGCCTGCTGCTCGGCCCCTTTTTGCAAAAGTGAGAGAAACGCCTTGTTCAGACTCACCCCCCTGCTTTTGGCCTCTTTTTAAGCGATGGTCTCGATGTCTTCAGGTATGCCCCGCAATGTTATCTGTCGCATTAGATCACCTTCCGGACGAATTATTCTGACTCATTCTGACTCACCATGTTGCGTCCGTCAAGTGCCGACTTGGAGTGGAACGGCACTCCGCTTTTCAATCCAAATCAATGGGGTCTACGAACTGACCCGCGCCCTGCCGGAAAGACTGCAATCAGCGCTGCCAACCATCGAGGAGATCGAGGCGGAACTGCAAAGTGAAGTCGGAGAGGGGAACGATGAGCCTTGAACGCCTTCTGAAGCATCTGCAACGACAGCAGGTGACGGCCGTACTCAAGGAGCTTGAAGTTGAGGAACAGGTTCGTCTTGAAGGCAAAGGAGCCGGCGCCCGCGCCCGCTTGCATTTGATCCCGGCCATTGCATGAATTGACTGATTTCCGTCAATTACCCGTCAATTATTGGTTGAATTGGCCGACTCTTGTCGAGGCTGCAATTCAAAACGTCAATTATGCAAGACATGAGTCCGTCAAGAAAGGTATAATACCATCTCCGACAAACTGAAAGTCCCCAAAGCCATGCAGCCGGCATACGACACCGTTGCCGGACATCCCCTGTTCCAACGGCTATCGTGCCAATCAGGGAAGAACAAGCAGAAGAGAGCCGGCAGGAACGAGCATGTTTTATCCAGTAAAAATCGAGGTACTCCATGACATTCACCAACCGCATCGCAGACGCTGAAAAGCTACAGCAAGAGATCAACCGGCACCGCCGCTTGAAAGGCGAGGCGCTCAGGCAGTTGCGGGAATACTTCCGCATCGGCCTCACTTGGGCAAGCAACGCCCTGGAAGGAAATAGTCTGACCGAGACCGAGACCAAGGTGGTCATAGAGGACGGCATCACGATCGGCGGCAAGCCGCTCAAGGACCACTTCGAGGCCATCGGCCACGCCGAGGCCTTTGACTACCTGCAGAAGCTGGCTCGGCGCAAAGAGATCAGCGAACGGGACATCCTGAAGTTCCACAAACTCTTCTACTACCGCATCGATGAGGCCAACGCCGGTCACTACCGCAAGCAGAACATCATCGTCACCGGCACTGACTTCGTTTTCCCCGCACCGAGCGAGCTTAAGGGTCTGATGACGGCCTTTGCCGAGGAGATCCCCCGTCTCAGGGCGGAGAAGCATCCCATCGAGTTTGCGGCGCTCCTGCACACTCGGTTGGTCACTATCCACCCGTTCGTTGACGGCAACGGCAGGGCCGCCCGGCTGCTGATGAATCTTGCCCTGCTCCAGGAGGGCTACCCGGTGACCATCATTCCGCCGGTCCTGCGGAGCGAATACCTGGCAGCGGTAAGGGAAGGTAACATCGGCAATGTTGTTCCCTTCGTGAGCCTGCTTTCCAGCATGGTCTGGGAGAGCCAGCGCGACTACCTGCGGTTACTGCAGAGCCTGGATAGGAAGTAATAACACAGCAAGTCCACACAAAAGCCAATGGAAGAAGAGAATTCCTCCGGGGCACTACCCGGCACCTTGACCCTGGACAGTCTCCGGCATGACCACCCGTCAGTACCGTTCAATCCCGAGGCTTTTTGGTGCTGGTATCAGGCGAGCACGCTGTGATTAAGGATCACGACATGTCGCAGAACAAATAGTGGTGAGGGAGTAAATGCTAAAACAACAAGCGCCAGCATGGGAGCATGACTACGAGGCTTTCGACAAAAAGTGCGAAGAATGGAAGCAGCGGGATTGGGTTGCATGGCTCAACGACAATCTCTCGTTCCCCTTTGAGGTTAGGCGGGTAGAAGATGAGGACGATGCGTATTTTACAGATATTGCCGATAAGGAGCCGTTCAGGCTCGGGCACATCTTCACAGTCTTGAAGGCTGAGCTTGATGACGATCTGTATGGTGTTATCGTCAAGGTTTCCGAAGGCCGGAGAAGAGGGCATGTCCCTTTGTGTGATGTGGAAGTAGCAAATAAGAACGATTCCAACTACTGGCCGGTTCGCGAATACGCCGTCTGGTTTGCCAATCGATACTAACCCCCGATGGGGGGATATAGGAGATATCGCTTTGAATGCAGAAGACCTTATCAGCCTTCACCCCAATGATGTCTTTTACGTCTTTGTTTCTCAATGGCAGCCCGATCCCGAAGCGGTCAACCCGGAAAAACAGGGTCGTAAGGTAATAATGTCGATGCTGAGACCTGCTCAGTCCGGAATGGTCTGTGTCTGTGGCAGTGGCAAGAGTTTTGTTGCATGTTGCAAACGGCGCAATTACTGGATTCTGGTTTGTGACAACCCGGATTTCAAGGGTTACAGTAAGGTTGAGATACACACAGCGAAGTATCATCCGGCAGATTGTCAAGCGGTGAAAGCTGCACTGATTGAAGACGAGCGGTTTAGGTGCAACGATGACAGCGATGAGAATCCGCACTGGCTGTTTCACAACAATTCTCCCTATCGGTTTACGGAGTATGGTGAGATCAATCTGGGAGACATCGAGCTGAAGCCGGACGGAAGCCTGTTCGTCACTGCCATGAGTAAAGTGCGCATGAAGGTGATGCGAGAGATTCTCGAAGGGCAGATTGGCCTGGCAGAACCGGAACTGACGGTTGAGGATACGAAGGGGCGAATTCCCAAGCCGTTACGTCTGAAAGACCTGCAACACGGCATACAAGAGACATGATTGAAATATTTTCTGAAGATGGAAAGGAATCATATATGACCGACAAGTGGTATCATCCTTTACGTTTTCTGCTCAAGCGGTTCTCCCTCTTTAACAAGTATATAGATATGAGCCATTGACTTTGAGTAATAGAAACATTACTATATTTACATGTCTGAATATTGTTTCCGGGAGGTCAATTATGCCTATGTACGAATACTCCTGCACAAAATGCGGTCAGCGATTTGAAAAACTGGAGAAAAAGGCGGCGGCGGAAACTGTGGTGTGCCCGAACTGCGGGTCAACCGAGGTAAACAAAGAATTTTCGTCTTTTTCCTCGACCGGGTCGGTTTCAATAGAATACTGCGGCAGTGAGGGCTGAAGTATCTGAGCGATGCCAGGTTGGCATCATAAACAATCAGGTATGGAAAATTAAGCATTACGGTGTTTGATGAATGACCGGGCCGGCAGATATTACAAGGTACCGGGCAGATTGCCTCCTCTGCGAAGACGAGCTGATCTTCAGCCATTCTGTTGCGCAGAGTAAATGAAACTATTGCTGCCCGGAGTATGAAACTGCTGTTCTCTGCGCTTGCGGACATTTTGTATGACCACTATTGAGGAGACACTATGAAAGGCTTCTTTATAATCATCGCTGTTTTGATTGTCTGGGTTCTTCTGCAAAAATTTATTCTGCCAAGACTTGGCATAGCTACCTGAATGTCTGATGCATGCGATCTCGCGGGCCGAGATCATGAAAAGAAAGAGATCGGTAGCAGTGACGCAGTTAAAGGCAGAAACTACGATTCAAGGCAGAAATAGAGGCAACTTTATCGCCGCGGCGGAGCGATACTTCCGCGTACTGCCGGAGCACTCGAAACGTCTGAGTGGAGGGGTGAAGAATTCCTTCACGCCCTCACCGGGTCCAGGTGACGCAACGCTACAATGCGCCGACCGTGAATTGCAGCAGATAGCAGTATCCCAGATCGGTCAGACCTATCTTCCGGTACCCGCTACCGGAAAGGAGGGCTTCCAGCTCCTCCGGCGCCCAGCGCATGTCCATGGGCGGGCCGAAAGACATCTCTTCCTTCTTGCATTCGATAATCGCCAGGCGTCCCCCCGGCTTCAGCACGCGGCGAACTTCAGCGAAAATACCCTGCGCATGGCGCGAAACCTCAGGGATGTGGAAGACGGTGGACAGGAAGCAGACATCAACGCTGTTGTCGGCAAGGGGTAACGGACCGGTAATGTCGCAAACCCCGGCTGTGATATTTCCGGCGCCGTGGGAAGATGCATCCCCTGCCACGCGCTCAATCATCCGTGCTGATTTATCCAGTGCGTACACCCTCCCCGAATCCCCGACGATGCGCGCCGCCTCCATGGCATAGTTTCCGGGTCCGCACCCCAGATCGAGAAAGACATCCCCCTGTTCCAGCGCCAGCGCGTTGAATACTCTGCGCGGATCGTGCATCCAAAAGCTGCTCGGCCCCCGTCCGTGCGCGCCCTTCTCATGCCCCTGCCGAAGATCGTTCCGTTCCTTGTCAGACATCGCAGTGCATCCCATCCTGTTATTTTCTCTCATAATCCCTCCACGCCGCCAGCGACGACACTATCCCCGCGGTGCGGCTCCTTACGTCCGACAGGTCATGGCTATCCGGCCGGTTCCGGATATCACCCAGCCTGCCGTGCAGATTCAGTTCTTCTTTGTCCCTGAACCCGCCAACGATATGCCACCTGTCCAGCACCAGGAAACCGATGTGTTCCAGAAAGGAGCGAAGCCACATGGTCATGGGCTCGGCTTCATGCTCTCCGATGTGCGGTCCGGCGAATGTGCCGAAGCAGACCCCGAATTTACCTGGAACAAGCGGAGAAGACGGCCGGATGAGACCTCGCGCGTTATAGCCTTTCAGGGCGGTCTTGACGAAATCCATCATGCATTGCGTTGGCAGCCAGTCAATCACCGGTGAACCAATGAAAACCAGGTCATAGTCATAAAAATCAAGTTCCGTATCCCTGGCGACCTTTACCATCTCGCAGGGAAGCAGCTGCGCTTCCACGGCCTCGCGAATCGCCTGAGCCGCTTTTTCAGTATTGCCGCCCAAAGAATCATACAAAATCAGTGTTTTCATCCATTCCTCCCCGACGGTCAGAAGCTGTAGCGGACCGCCGTATAGATAGTGGTGTTGTCGTTGAACTGCGCGAAAAAGGTCCGGGGGCTCTCTCCCGCGAACACGTTCGCTCCGGCTTCCAGAGTAATGCGGTCCGAGTATTTGTACTGGACATGGGGCCGGAGATAGGCGTCGTTGTCGCT
>Ga0105099_10001335_pt1 | contig 15612 bp, 11 predicted proteins | sample PPLLak3cmMay2015_2_FD_79138 | JGI IMG/M metagenome (GOLD analysis project Ga0105099, IMG submission 79138) | Freshwater sediment microbial communities from Prairie Pothole Lake near Jamestown, North Dakota, USA - PPLs Lake P8 Core (1) Depth... | ecosystem: Environmental > Aquatic > Freshwater >... | reverse complement strand
ATTGACACTATTATTAATATGACGTATCTGGTTTTCATAAAACCTAAAAATCAAAATTGAATGAAACTGAAGGTATCGGACGCCCGAATACCGACAGCATATATCCGTTGACGACATTCTTTTCATTCCTGAAGTAGATCGAATATACGTTCTCGCGGCCGAGAGCATTGTAGAGAGAGAATATCCAGTGAGGATGGGCGATCTTTTTCGACTTAAGGTTCCCGTTGACTGTGAGGGAAAGGTCCAGCCGTGAATAGTACGGCAGCCTGTATTTATTCCTTTCGGAATAGTGGGTCAGGATAATATCTCCGATTGTATACGAAGCAACCGGGTATGTAACCGGTCGACCTGAGCTGTAGGTATAGTTTGCTGAAAAGCTTATCCGGCGCGAGTAGAGGTAATTCATCGTTAGTATCAGGTCATTTGGCTTGTCATAGTTTGCAGGGAACCACTTGCCGGCATTGATCCTCTCTTCCGTGAAACTGCCGGTACTCCTGATGAGTGTGCGCGAGTATGTGTATCCGATGCTCCAGCGAAGCCTGCCTTCAGGTTTTTTCAGAAGGAGCTCAAGACCGTATGCCCTGCCTTCCATATTAATCAGGTCCCTCTCAATGTAGGTGTTCATTACAAGGTCGGTTCCTCCCTTGAAATCAACAATGTTCCTTATTTTCTTGTAATAGACCTCGGCTGAAGCTTCTATCTTATTTTTGTAAAGCATCCTGTAATAGCCTGCGGCAAACTGGTCGCCAACCTGCGGCCTGAGGTGATAATCACTCAGCTTCCAAGTGTCGCTCGGGCTGATGGAGATAGTGTTTGTAAGAAGGTGAAGATATTGCCGTGTACGGTTGTAATTGAACTTGAAAGAGCTGTTGTTGTTCATCCTCCAGTTTGCCGACAGCCTGAATTCAGGTCCCGCATAAGTTTTATAATTGTTTAATCTGCCATAACTTAATGTATCAATCACAGAAGAACGGCTTTTGGTATAATCGGGGTCGTAAACAAGAATTGTCTGCGGACCGAATGCAAAATATGAGGAGAGCCTTAAACCTGCATTGACCGAAAGCTGATCAGTTGCAATGATCCTGTCCTCGATGTACAATGCCGGTTCAAATGCTCTCTGCCGTGGAATGACCTCAGGCATGACAATGGATGAGTCGCCCAGCGGCGTGAAGCTCCCCGGCAGAACCTGGTAGTGTGTAAGATCCGCACCGAAATTTATTTCATTTCTGCTTCCCGGATACCAGTTGAAATCAGCCTTGAAGTTGGTGCTGTTAATCCTGTGTTCCAGCAGAAAGGCTTCCTCCTTTACCCTCTCGCTTGAAATATCGTAATTATAATAACTGTTATTAAGACTGAGCCCGGTAAAAAACCTGCTGCTGAAAAAATGGCGCCATCTCAGGTTCACTATGTTGTTTTCATATTTATAAACGGTATCTGAATTGAACCTGAATGCATCCTTGCTGTAATAAGCTGAAAGGTCAACCTTGTTGTTTTTGTTAATATCGTACGAGAACCTGGCATTTATATCATAGAACGAAGCTCTGCTGTTTCTCAGCGAAGGATTGGTTAAAAGGCTCAAAATCCAGTTCGAGTATGTTGTTCTGGCAGCGATCAGGTATGAGATGGTATCTTTCTTAACAGGTCCCTCAACAACAACATGGGTCGTTATCGGGCTTATCCCGGCGTTCCCGATGAATTCCCTCCTGTTTCCTTCCCTCGGGGTAATATCAAGCACAGATGATAACCGTCCTCCGAACCTGCTGGGTATTCCGCCTTTATAAAGAGTTACATCCTTGATTATGTCGGAATTGACCGCAGAGAAAAAACCAAAAAAGTGCGATGAGTTATATACCGGCGCTCCATAGAGAAGGATCAGGTTCTGGTCTGCGGAGCCTCCCCTTACGTTAAATCCGGCCGATCCCTCGCCAACGGACTGTACCCCCGGGATAAGGAGGATGCTTTTGATTATGTCTGATTCACCCATTGATGTGGGCATCAGTTTGAAGGAAGTGATATTGATCCTCTCAACACCGACCTCAAAGCGCTGGAGTGTGACATTCTTATCGGCCGAGATGACAGTTTCCTTAAGCGGCACGAGCGTGCTTCTCATTTCAATATTCAACTCTCCGGAGCCGTAAATATTAAGGTCAATAATCCGTTCCTTCATCCCGATAAATGAAAATCTTGCCGGATAACTGCCTCTTGGAATTGACAGGCTGTAGAATCCATATTCATTGGAAACAGTACCCACCGAGAGTTTAGGGATATATACAGTTACCCCTGCAACAGCTTCACGGGTATCACGGTTAGTCATATAACCGGTAATTGTCACATTCCCTGGCTTGTTTTTGTCGGCAGGATTCCCTATGTCCATTACAATGTTGCCGGCAGACTGATCCTCCTCTACCGGACCTGAATAATCATTCCCGGGGATGAACCTTTCCTGCCGGAGCGCTGCCTTTTCAGAAACCTTCACTGCAAAGCCCTGCGTAATGACGATATTTCCCTGGTCATCAGCATAATAATACATTGATTTTCCATAAAAAAGAGTGTCAAGCACCCCGGTTATTGTCAGCTCGTCACCATAATCACCCAGTGTCATGCCTTTTATCCAGGTCTCATTGTAGAAAAACCTTACGGGGTATTCCTTCTCGCATGCTGCAATAAAATCAGAGAGGGTCATTCCGCTGTAGTGTCCCTTAAGGGCATACCTCTGCTGCGACATCATCACCTGGGATAATGCCAGAAGGAGTACGACCATAAGGTTTTTTGCTTTCATGCCTGTAATCTTATTGCCGCAGTGTGTCATAATATTCCAGTACAGGAATAAAACTCCGTGGCTCTTTTTTTGTCACCCTGAGTTTATTCTGCTTTATAAAGTTTTTCAGTTCAGCCTTCCTGTCATACAATATCCTCAGCAATTCACCCTTGCCTGACACCTGAACTGTCTGATCATCTTTCCTTATATATATACGGTGAAGCTGTATGAAAAGGTCGTATCTGTTATCAATCGCCAGGATCTCGATTTCCTTCCTGTATTTGACATAAAGGGAAGTGGGGCCGTCATAGTAAAGATTCACATAACCATTGAGAGTTCTCGTAGAATCTTCCCCAAGATTTATCACATGATGTTTTTCTCCCAGATAATTAAGTTCAAACTTATTCACCATCTCCTTGTTGAGGATGATTGTGGTTGTGGAGTTTACCCAAAGCACTATCTCATCATTGAATACATCGTATCTGAATATTCTGTCCCTGAAAATTCTTCCGTTGAAGGTGATGTCACCGGTGATATATTCGCCTGTAAGGAAGTAAGGATTGCCCTTCACCCCCAGGTAAAGGTTCCTCCAGAGTTTCCCGTTCATTATGAGATAATCCTCCTGAGGATTGTCCGGACCAGGAGCTGCGTTGACTGAACTACCAGGGCCGGTCACAGCCAGAAAAAGAATAATAAAAACACAGATTGAAACGGGTTTCTTCATTATTAATAATTATACACTTAAGACAGCAGAGCCGCAAAAAGTGTAATTGAGATTGCGGTCGTGAAAATAACAAATTATCAGAACAATATCTGTTGACGGTCGAAGAATTAGGTTTTTTTAACGTTGCTGCTGCTCCATCAGGATGCCGGTCTTGAACATCCGGTTCTCGAGGATATCAACATATCTGAGAGCAGGACGTATCCTGTAGTACTCCCATGCCTTCTGAGCCCATGAAAGCGCTGAATCAAGATTGCCGTTAATCTCATTAATGATGGCCATGTTATATGTCGCCCTGCCTGCCACTTTACGTTTTGGGTGATCCGTTTCCTGCTCCCAAAGCTCGCCTGCTTCGTTCCATTTGCCGACCTGTGCTTTGCGTTTGGCTATTTTAAATTTGTTGGTCCCTTTCACGTAATAGTCGCGCATCACTCTCAGCTCATACGGTATCAGGCGGAGCGCATAGCCCCGGCCTGCCTTGGTGCTTACCTGGGTAATGGCATCCTTTCTGCCTATAAGTCCTGCAACAGCTACCAGCGGTGTCACTCCTGTACCTGAAAACACCACTGACTCAACATGATGATGCTCATCAGCCAATGCCCTGTTTGCGGGATCATAAATCCTCCATCCCGTCTTTACTATGGTTTCCATATCGGCCCGGTGGACAATACCCGGGATCTTGATTCCCAGTACCTCTTTATCACCATCGTCACGGGTAGAGTAATTCAGCTTTGTATCGGTGTCATAATACTCAAGGGCAAAGAGTGCTTCTGTGCCTGTTTCCCTGCACACCTTATCAACTATATCCCATGAAAGAGGAACCGGTAAGATACCCATAAGGCTTGGGGTCCTGAAGTCGATGTCAGTGAGGGTTTTAACCTCATCGAACCTGTCGTTGTTGAGCAGCTCGGCTGCCAGCCCTGTTATTGCCTGTTGCGCTCCGTCCCTGTCAAGGTTAACTCCCTCGAGGCTTAGGGCTTTATCAAGCACATCAAGAATTCTGGTTTCGTCAGTCGGGACGCTGCGGTTAATCACTCCGACCTTCCTGATGCCATGGGAGAGTGTAACCGGGGCCGGTTCAGCAACATTCAGGTAAAGCTGGTTCATCTTGCAGGAAACAAGTAAACCTGAGATCAGTATAATGAGTAATGTTTTCTTCATATCAGGAAACATTGGTTAATATTAAATCTATATGTATAAACCACGGGGTTACACGGAGTTAAAACGAAGTTACACTGCTAGTTAAACCGTGTTACTTCGTGTCAGTCTGAGCGGAGCGAAGACCCGTGCAACTCCGTGGTAAAAAATTCTTCAATCCCTCCATTAAGTTATTAATACTTTAACTTTTCAAGCAGTATGTTCCGTAACGCTGCCGTTGTGTTCCATGATGCTATTCCGAACGGCTTTGACAATTCCACTTCAGGCCGTATTGATAATGTCTTATCCCCCTTTATGAAATCAACAATTAGATCATCATCAATATATGCTTTTATAGTGTCTCCGGTTACCGTAAGGCAAATTCTGTACCAATGATCACTTTCAAACTGCATCAGCCTCGTAGTTTCATTTTCAGAGGCATCTTTCCTGTCGATGCTGCTTAACCCTACAACGGGACCGCCCCATCCTCCAATGATAAGAGAGCAGGGCTCCTTCCCCACCGGGAAAGTCATTCCGCAGAAGAAATCATTTCCTGACACCCGGTTTGCTTCGAGAGTCACCCTGTAGTCCGTTTCCGGAAAATCCTTTTTCCATGTAATGCCCGTACACCCCTCTCCCATTCCAAGAATTATCGAACCGCCGGACACGTATACCGGTCCCTGAGGGCCGAAATTGGTTATTTCCCATCCTTCAAGCGTCTTTCCGTCAAACATGTTTGAACTGACGGGATTTATTATGGAACCATTACCGGTTTCATTTTTATCTGTTCTGGCCGTATTCCTTGCCGTACAGCAATATAACGCCACAGTAAGCAGCAGGAAAACCGATAACTTCATTTTTCCCCCGGAGTCTCTCATAATTATGGATGCAGTATCAGCCAAAGTTAAAAGTTTTAAGCAAAGAGACTCGTTAAATCTGCCATTTTATTACCTTAGTAGAAATTAAAATTGCAGATCTGCAACTAACCTAAAAGCAAACAAGAAATGGCAAAAAAAGGAAAAATTAATCGTCGTGAATTCCTTGGCTCAGCTGCTGCAGCCTCACTTGCACTGACAGTCGTGCCAAGGAAAGTTCTCGGAGGAACAGGATATGTAGCTCCGAGTGATAAGCTGACAATCGGGTATATCGGCTGCGGAACGCAGGGAATCAGGGAGATGGCCTCTCTTATTGAGAATCCTGCAGTCCAGATCGTGTCGGTATGCGATCCGAACAAATTCACAACAGACTATGTAGACTGGTCCCCAAATGAGATCAGGAGTCTCATGCGAAGGGCCATTGGCGATAATACGTGGGGAGAAAGCCTCACCGGTATTCCGGGCGGACGCGATATGGGACAGGAACTGGTTCAGAAGTACTATGGAAAGTCGAAAGACTCGGGTACATTCAAAGGATGCACATCATACGCTGATTTCCGTGAGCTTCTCGAGAAAGAGCAGGATGTTGATGCAATAAAAATAATGACCCCCGACCATCTTCATGCCGCTGTCGCAATTGCTTCAATGAAAAAAGGGAAACATGTTCTCACCCATAAACCTATAGCCAACAGGATTTCGGAGTGGAAGAAGACCTACGAAATCACCAAATCATCGGGATTGAGTACTCACCTTCTGGCATGGAGCAAGAGGACAGGCTATGATGTAATAAAGCAATGGATACAGGATGGCCTCATCGGTAATCTGAAAGAGATCCACAATTGGTCGAACCGTCCCGTATGGCCACAGTGGCAAACAAACCCGGCAGAGTCGGTACCTGTGCCAAAGGATTTAGACTGGAGCCTGTGGCTCGGACCGGTTCCTGACCGTCCTTATCATCCTACTTACACGCATGCCGTATTCCGTGGCTGGTACGATTTCGGAGCAGGAAGTATAGCTGACATGGGACACTACAGCCTTTTCCCCCTGTTCCTGACTCTGGGCATTGATAAGCCCGCCATCAGCGCCGAAGCTTACGGAACAACAACATGCACGCTCAGAAACAATGTATCTGTAGGAGTTACCAATGATGTTGCATTCCCGCTTTCATGCACGATTAAATTCAAAATGCCTGCACAAAAAGAACTAGGACCTTTTGACCTCTTCTGGTACGACGGAGGTATCAGGCCGTTCCCGCCAGAGGAAAACGAAGGCAAAGAATTTGCACGCGAAGGGATGATGATTGTAGGCGATAAAGGGAAGATAATTGCCGGGTTCAGGGGAGAAAGCCCCAGACTGGTACCTGAAAGCCGCATGAAGGATCTTAAGACTGAAGTGCCTAAGGAAGACAGAACCGACAGCAATGCAGTATGGATTGATGCCTTTAAAAACAAGACACAGTCTCCCGGCAGCTTCCTTTATGCCGGTTCAGTTACAGAAACAATACTCCTCGGTGCAGTTGCACTCAGGGCCCGCAGGAGAGTAGAATATGACAGCGTGAATATGAAGATCACCAATGTGCCCGACGCAAACAAATTCCTCACAAGGGAGTACAGGCCGGGATGGGAATTATAGTATTTCAGATTTCAACAGAACCGTTGCTTGAAGCGTTGGAAAAAGTGCTGTAAAAGTTACGTGGTGCGTGTTTCAAGTTGCATGAAACCAGCTAAACTGGAAGATTCAGGTATGGTATATGATTATATAGTAATTGGTTCCGGGTTCGGAGGGAGTGTTGCCAGCCTGAGGCTTGTTGAAAAGGGGTATAAGGTCCTGACAATAGAGCAGGGCAAAAGGTACGGGCCGGAAGATTTCCCGAAAACCAACTGGAACCTGCCAAAGTACCTCTGGGTGCCTTCCCTGAGGTTCTTTGGGTTCCAGAAACTGTCTTTCTACACCACGGCAAGCATCCTGAGCGGAACCGGTGTTGGCGGCGGAAGTCTTGTGTATGCAAATACCCTGTACATTCCGGGGGATGCATTCTTTGGAAATCCCTCATGGGCCCGGTTCGGCAACTGGAAAGAGATCCTGAAGCCTTATTATGACAGGGCTTCATTTATGCTGGGAAGGACAAAATATAAAAAGCTCAATCCTGAAGACCTTGCTTTTGAGGAAGTTTCAAAAGACATGAATGCCAATGAGACATTTGAAACTGTTTGCGTGGGGGTCAACCTTGAGGGTGATGAGAAGGATCAGGATCCCTATTTCGGTGGTCTTGGACCACTAAGGAACAGGTGCACCGAATGCGGCGGATGCATGGTAGGATGCCGTGAGAACGCCAAGAACACCCTCGACAGGAATTACCTCTGGTTTGCTGAAAAGCTCGGACTTGAAATAATTCCGGAGACAAAGGCAGAAAAGATCACATATGCTGACGGATTGTATCAGATTGAAACAAGGAAGATAACCTCATTCCTGAAAAAACAAAAAGGAGTTTTCAGTGCAAAAGGTATAATTGTTTCCGCCGGCACCCTCGGGACGCTTGAGCTTCTTCTGAAGCAGAAATACAAATATCGCACACTCCCTGATATTTCCGACCGGATAGGAATTAACCTCAGGACCAATGCTGAGACATTAAGTGCTGTTTCGGGAGCCAGGGAAAAGCTGAATAACGGTGTCGCCATTACTTCAGTCTTTCATCCTGATCCCCAAACCCATATTGAGATTTGTAAATATCCTGATAACTCAAATGCCCTGAAATGGTTCTTTGGCCTCTCCGCTGAAGGCGCCAGGACAACCATCGGCAGAACATGGAAGCTTGTCACGAAAACCATCATTCATCCTTTTCAGTTCTTAAAAACTGTATTAAATTTCAAGTGGTCCACCCGCCTGGTCATTTTTCTCACAATGCAAACAGTCGATAATGCAATGAGGATGGTATGGAGAAAGACCCTTCTCGGGGGAAAGATGAAAATCGACAACAGCGGACAGAAGAAGGTTCCTGCATATATCCCTGTCGGACAGGAAGTTATGGAACGGTATGCAAAAAAAGTAAACGGTATCTCACAAAACATCCTGCTTGAGGTCTTTTTCAACCGCCCTACAACAGCTCACATCCTCGGAGGCTGCCCAATGTCGGAATCAGCGGAATCAGGTGTTGTGGATAAGAACCTGAAAGTGCACGGGTATTCCGATTTTTACATCGCTGATGGTTCGGTGATACAGGGCAACATCGGTGTAAATCCTGCACTTACAATTACAGCCTTATCGGAATATGCGATGAACCGGATACCTGTGAAGTATGGGGCAAAACTCGGGGATATTTCTGCAAAACTAATACTTCTCGAAGACGAATGGAAAAAGAAGAGATCGGAATAATACTTGAACGGCAAAGGCAGTTCTTCAAATCAGGGAAAACACTTGATCTGGATTACAGGCTGGATATCCTGAAGAAACTCAGGTCGCTGATCATTGAAAATGAACAGGATATCAGGGATGCTTTATGGAAGGATTTTCACAAGCCCGGATGTGAGGCATTATCATCCGAGATACAGTTCGTACTGAAAGAGATGAACCTTGCAATCAGAATGCTCAGAAGATGGTCGCATCCCAAAAGGGTCAAAACCCCGATTGTCCATATTATTGCGAGAAGCTATGTTGTTCTTCAACCCTATGGGCAGGTACTGGTTCTCTCTCCATGGAATTTCCCTTTCCAACTCTCTTTAGTACCCGTCCTGAGTGCTCTCGCTGCCGGGAATTGTGTCGTGTTGAAAACATCTCAGCGTGTGCCCTTTACAAGTGGCGTTATAGAAAAGATTTTAAGTAATCTGCCTGATGATTTAATTGTTACTATAAACGGAGATCATTCAATAAGTGATTACCTTCTTGATTATAAATTTGATTACATCTTCTTCACAGGAAGCACCAATGTGGGCAAATATGTAATGGGGAAGGCTGCAGCAAATATGATTCCTGTTTCGCTTGAGCTCGGAGGTAAAAGTCCATGTGTTGTTGCTGCAGATGCAAAGCTTGACTTTGCAGTAAAAAGAATTGCCTGGGGAAAATTCTATAATGCCGGACAAACTTGTGTCGCACCCGATTATATGGTGGCCGATATAAGAATCAAGAATGAATTACTGACTCTCCTGGCCAGGGAGATAAAATCGTTCTACGGAGAAGACCCTCAGCAGAGCGCTGATTTCCCGCGTGTTATTAACTCAGAGAGTGTTCAAAGACTGGCTTCGCTGATGAAAAAAGGCAGGATTGTCACCGGAGGAATCTTCGACGAAAAGGATAATTATGTTGCTCCGACAATAATCAGTGATATAAAACCGGATGATCCCATTATGCAGCAGGAAATTTTCGGACCTGTTCTTCCTGTAATTGATTTCGAAGAATTTAGTGAGGTTTACAGCATAATTGAAAGGAATCCCAATCCTCTTGCCGTATATATCTTCACCAGGAACAGAAAGCTGGCCAGCGAATTTTTAATGAAGACCAAAAGCGGATCAGCTGCAATAAATGATACCGTTATCCAGTTTGGTTCTCCATATCTTCCTTTTGGCGGTGTAGGATCAAGCGGAATGGGAAGATATCACGGAAAATATTCATTTGAGACTTTTTCAAATGTAAGGGGAGTGATGGTGAAATCGAACCTTATCGATCTGTTTCTCCGGTATCCTCCATACAATAAGCTTAAGGAAAAGGCTTTTAAGTTGTTTATGAGATAGGTGCTGGTTGCTGGTTGCTGGTTGCTGGTTGCTGGTTGCTGGTTGCTGGTTGCTGGTTGCTGGTTGCTGGTTGCGGGTTGCTGGTTGCTGGTTGCTGGTTGCTGGTGTTGAAATATGAACTGAGTTAATTGAAGAACTAAATAAACCTTAGAAAAATGAAGAAGATATTTTTATTAGCCGGAGTAATTTTATTGGCTGCTTGCAGCCGGCAGAATCCTGAACCTGCAATTACCATTAATGAATTCACAACTAAAGGGAAAAGTGTCACTGTATATACAACAGCTGACAGCACCGAATTCAGATTGACTCAGACTGAAAAACTTCAGTTCAGAGCACTCGAGGGTACATCGGAAAGAGAGATATATATTTTTGCAGATCCGGCAAGGACATTTCAGACGATGCTCGGTATCGGAGGAGCCATCACCGATGCTGCAGCCGAGACCTTTGCAAAACTTCCCGGGGCAAAACAGGATGAACTGATACAGGCATATTACGATCCTGAGAAAGGCATAGGCTATACCCTTGCCAGGACCAACATCAACAGCTGCGACTTTTCAAGCGGAAGCTACACATACGTTGACGAGGGCGACAAGGAGCTTGCATCTTTCAATATCGATCATGACCGTCAGTACAAGATCCCTCTCATAAAAAGAGCCATCGATGCCACAGGCGGTAAACTGACACTCTTTGCCAGTCCGTGGAGCCCGCCGGCATTTATGAAGGACAATAACAACATGCTTCGGGGCGGGAAACTGAAACCAGAGTTTTATCAATCATGGTCAACATATTATACAAAGTTCATTAAGCACTATGAAAAGGAAGGAATAAATGTATGGGGGATCTCAATACAGAATGAGCCGATGGCTACACAGACCTGGGAATCATGCATTTATTTCGCTGAAGATGAAAGGGATTTCCTGAAAAACTACCTTGGTCCGACAATGGAAAAGGAAGGGCTCTCAGACAAAAAGATAATAGTCTGGGATCATAACCGTGACCTGATCGTTCAGCGGGTTCAGTCAATACTCAATGATCCTGAAGCTGCAAAATATGTGTGGGGTATCGGATTTCACTGGTATGAAGACTGGACAGGAGGCCGGCAGATGCACGATAATACAGAACTGGTATACCAGGCATATCCGGACAAGAATCTTATTTTTACTGAAGGCTGCAACGGACCGTTCAACAGTGAAAGGTATTATCACTGGGGACTGGGAGAGAATTACGGAGTCTCGATGATCAATGATCTCAATAACGGAACTGTCGGCTGGACTGACTGGAACATACTTCTTGATGAGGCAGGCGGGCCCAACCATGTGCAGAACTTCTGCTTTGCCCCCGTGCATGCCGATACAAAGACAGGGGAGCTGATCTATACAAATTCATATTATTATATCGGGCATTTCTCAAAATTCATCCGTCCGGGTGCAAAAAGGATCGTATGCTCTTCAAGCCGCAGCATTCTGCTGACCACAGGTTTTATCAATAATGACGGAAGCGTTGCGATTGTTGTCATGAATCCTGCAGAAAGGCCAGTAACCTGTAATTTGTGTTTCGGGCTTCAGAGTGTCCGGGTCAACATCCTGCCGCATTCAATACAGACGCTGGTGATATAAACAGGAATGATGCTGGCACGGATTATAAATCGCGCCAGCGACAGGGGGGGGGTCATACAAACAGCAATATCAGCAGCTGCGCCACAAATATCCTGAGGAACATAACAAGGGGATAAACAGTGGCATAGGCAAGAGCGGGAGCTTCTGACCTGGCCAGCGTACCTGCAAAGGCAAGCGCGGGAGGATCAGTCATGCTTCCGGCAAGGAGTCCGCATATCTCGAGGTAGTTCCTTTTGAGTATGAACCGGGAGAAGAAGCCGGTCAGCATGATCGGTACCAGTGTTATGATAGCACCATATCCCATCCATATAAAACCGTCTCCTGACTTAAGTACCGCAACAAATTTCTCACCGCTTATCAGTCCTACGCTCGCCAGGAAAAGCACAATCCCTATTTCTCGCAGCATCAGGTTGGCGCTGGGCGTTGTGTATGATACAAGCTGGAGCCTGTAGCCATATTTGCTAAGAAGTATAGCCACTATCAGGGGCCCGCCGGCAAGACCAAGCCGGAGCGGATTGGCAATGCCGGGGATATGAAACGGAATGCTGCCAAGAAGCACACCCACCAGTATTCCAATGAAAATGGGAATGATATTGGGCTCATCAAGCCGCTTTATCGAGTTTCCGAGCTGCCCCGTGACTTTTTCAAGCGAACTTTCGCTACCCACAACTGTCAGTTTATCACCCATCTGCAGCCTTAGTGATGGTGTGGCTATAAGCTCTAACCCGGAACGGTACACCCTGGTTATGTTGATGTTGTATCTTGTCCTGAGCTGAAGGTCCCCAAGGTTTTTCCCGAAAACTTCCTTATTCGTTACAAGGATCCGCCGCGAAACCAGGCTACCCGACTGTGATGAGAGGTCCATTTCGCTTATAGCTCCCAACTGCGCGATTATCCCGTCAATGAGGGCTTTCTGAGTAACTACCAGTATCACATCCTTTTCGTGGATAACGGTATCGGGGCCAGGCAAAATCAATTCACCCTTGTGCAGGACACGAGAAACGATGAATCGCTGCTGTATCTTTCCTGTTATTTCTCTTATGGTTTTATTGAACACTTCCTTATTAGTGACTAAAATGCTCACCCTTTCAGGCAGTTTTTCAACAGGGTGCATTTCCTGGTCAAAGAGCGAAATCTCTTTCTGAAGGTTGATCCCGAGAGTCTGCCTCAGTATTATCATGGTAAATATTATTCCCAGAATGCCGAACGGATAAGCTACAGCATAGCCCAGACCGATGTCAGGGATATCAGATCCGCCCACCTGGGCAAGTGCCTGCTGGGCTGCGCCGAGACCGGGAGTGTTCGTTACGGATCCCGACATAACTCCAACCATCATCGGAAGCGGCACTCCTGATATCCGGTGAAGTATCAAAGTTGTGACTCCTCCCATGGTCACTATTGCGAGAGCCAGGAGGTTAAGAGTCAGTCCTCCTTTCTTAAATGACTCGAAGAAACCGGGTCCGACCTGGAGCCCTATCGAAAAGACAAACAATATCAAACCAAAATCGCGGATGAAATCTATTACCTTATGGTCGGCCGAGAAACCAAAATGGCTTGCAGCAATCCCTGCGAACAGAACAAAAGCTATACCGAGGGAAATGCCGAATATTCTTATCTTTCCAAGAAATACTCCGACTGCAATGACGGCACAATACACAAAAATAGTATGTGCAACTGACTCTCCGAACAACAGGTCATTAATCCACTCCATTAGTTACCCGGTTTCAGGCAAAAATATAAATATTAGTCATGATAGCAGTCATTTTCTTTATCTTTGAGAGAACCACTCAACCTTTATGTATCAAAAGGATTATATACTACGGATGATAGAGATGCCGGGCGACCTGATTGCATGTATGACGGTACGACGGTACGGCTGCATAACGGTCCGGAGGAATCCTGAAGAAACAGGAACAATATTTTTTTATTAAAGAGGTTGTTTCAGGACGACCTCTTTTTTGTTATATAATCCTGGATATTCATTAAAACCGACATTGCGAATGCAGCAAGGAATAAATATAATGTCACACTATCAACCAGTGAAGAATCAAAGTTCAGCCCGGTAATCCTGTCTGCCAGGTATTTGACGTATGAGGCTGGCAGGCCGGTTTTTCCCAGTTTTCCCAGCACACTGAAATGCCAGTCGGTGAAGGGGCAATAGCCCAATGTTCCCACAATTAGACCGAGAAACAGCCATGATCCTCCTGTAAGCAAGAGCAATACAAGGTTAGCTGGTCTTGTCTTCTTCCATATCCATCCGAAAAGATTGAAAATTATTATTGAGGAATGGAAAACAACGAAGAAGATATCAGCCAGGCGGTAGAACATTTATTGATTCAAAATTCAAAATTCAAAATTCAAGATTCAAGGTTGAGGGTGCCATATTTTGAATTCGCCGGAGCAGTGGAGCATTCCCATCAGGTACAGAAGCCCGTCATAATATCTTTCGTTAAACTCCGAAGGGATCGGTGTATTCCACAGAGCTTCAGTGAATTCCTTCGCCACAGGATTTGTAGCAGCCAGGCTCACCACTGCGTTTGTGGCTACCAGCCCTTTGGCATGATTACTATCCAGAAGCTGGCCATCAAGTGTATACTGGGTACCATACTTATCGATACCCTGCGAGGCAAAGAACGATTGCAACCTGTTGCTCAGCTCTTGCTGGCGGGGATCTTTCCGCCACCACGACCAGTCGACAGCCCAGTTCATCTGTGTCCTGCGGGCATCAAATGAGAAGTTACCTGCCCTCTGATTCCAGGGTGTGGGATGTGGTGTACCATCGAAATTGGCATAATCGGGAGCAAGACCGGTTTCAGGATCAGTTGTCAGATGAAAGAAATCCCGGCTTGTAATTGCTGCCCTGGCCCAGAAATCCCTGTCCGGGGCGGGTCCCCATAACGCCCACAGGTCATAGAAAGCCGGCAGGTGATAGGAAGGGTCTGTAAAATGCCATGATCCGCTGTCGGGGACAAACCTTATCATGAATTTATCCTCTTCAACCATCGGGCCGACAACCCTCGGACCGAATCTTGTCTGTCCGTTTTTTACAGGATGATGCCTCATGGCAGTAAGTATATTGTCTGCCCATGTCTTATAGTTGTATATGCCCTCGCCATCGCCCCAGCGGTGCGATGCAAAGTAAAGTGCCATAACCATGTATTCTTCGCCGTCGGGAGCTGCGGTTTCGGCATTTGGAGTGCCGTCGCGTTTGAGCGACCATGCAAAGTATCCTTCCGACGGGTGTTCCGGGGAGCTAACATACATGTGAGTCATTGCCCAGTTCCAGATAGCGTCAAACTCCTCCTTCCTGTCCATCTGGACAGCTATCATCAAGCCGTATGAGATACCTTCGCTGCGCACATCATTATGAAGCACATCGCTGACATAAGCCATGAGGCCATTTTCGTTGCTTCCGGTTTCAAAATATATTGCCTGTGTTGCCGAGTCTCCGTGGAACAGCTGCGTGAAGGCCGTGTTGATTTTCCCTGCTATCTCTTCCTGTGAATGACCGTTTTCGAGAAACAGGTTCCGGTATTGTCCTGCATAATAAGCGCCTTCTGTAGAGTCAGATCTCTGATCGCATGAAGAATAGAGCACCAGTCCGGTGATAAACAGGGATACTAGCTTTTGAGAAACCATAATATTAAGTATTAAACGACTTTATCAAGTGCTGTTTGTCTTGTGTCTTGTGTCTTGTGTCTTGTGTCTTGTGTCTTGTGTCTTGTGTCTTGTGTCTTGTGTCTTGTGTCTTGTGTCTTGTGTCTTGTGTCTTGTGTCTTGT